>Ga0209517_10000967_pt1 | contig 46344 bp, 40 predicted proteins | sample PeaSoiMetSII2010_FD_187695 | JGI IMG/M metagenome (GOLD analysis project Ga0209517, IMG submission 187695) | Peat soil microbial communities from Weissenstadt, Germany - SII-2010 (SPAdes) (version 2) | ecosystem: Environmental > Terrestrial > Soil > Wetlands > Peat | place: Germany...
ATCTGCCGTTCCATTCCGCCAGGCGGCGGAAGCATCGACTACACGTCGTGCTTTTAGCAACTTACGGACATGGCTGCAAGTTCACAGCTAGGGAGAGTGTGCATCCAATTGCAGTTCGAAGAACCAAAGATTCTCAGGTTCGAGAGCGATGGAGGCCGTTCCGGCTTTGAAAACCGTCCCTCGCCCCCAGAGCAAAGGAGAGAATTCCGGGGGCGAGGGCTGCGCACGCGCTACGGCAAATAGTAGCGGAAAGAGGTATAGAACACGTTGTCGATTCCGTGTGGAGCAACGAAGGTGCCCGCCGTAGAGCCGGCGCCCGTCCACGCGTTTCGGCTTAAGTAGGAATATTGCGGCCCAAACTGAAGTCTGCCCTTGGGCCCGTTGTAGGGTTTGATCCAGAACCCGAACGTGCCTTCGATTACGCTTTGAGTCTGGCCGCTGCAACTGCCGAGGCTTCCAAAATTGTAACCGCCGGGGCTCGACGACGAAGGCAAGGTTTCGGTGTAGCAGCCGCCGTCAGCGTAGCTTGGGGCGCCATACCCCACCACCTTCTTCGTACCAAGGGTGTCAGTTTGATAGCGGCGTCCCGAATAGTCCTCGCCGCCATTGAGGTACACATCGAGCTTGGGATAGTGAAATTCCAATGTGGCCAGACCCTGATAGCTGCGTAGCGGAACCAGCTTGCCAAAGGGATCGACGGTGGCATCCGGCAGACCGGACGCGCTGTAGCGGCCTATGCCGTTCCCATAAAGGGCGTGAAGCCCGAAGTCCACATGCTTGTGGGCCACGCTGAAGCGGGCATTCCCCCCCACTCCACCCGCGTTCCTGGAGTAGTTGTAAGCTCCTGTCACGGAATTGGTAGCACCGCACAGTACCGGGTCCTGCGACGGTACCTCGCAGGGATAAACGCGGTCGCGGAACCTACTGAAGATACCGAACACTTCATAATGGCCGAAACCGGGTTCAGCGGCCGCCTTGACGATAATGTCGGGCATGGCGTTGAAGGAATAGTTGGATGCGTTGGTACAGGTGGTGGTGGAGATGGGGTTGCCGCCGGGGGTGGGGTTGTTGACGGTGGTGGTGCTGCAAGCAGTGATGCCGGGATTGTAGAGTCCGGCGCCCACACCGTTACCGCCCAAGGCGAAATTGTTATTAGCATTGGTTGCGGTGAAGGTAGTCTGAGGATTTTCCAACGCCGCTGCCAGCCAGAAACGATTATTGAAGTTTTTGACCACGCGGGCGCCGTACTGCCGCGCAAAACTGAAGCCGACATTATAATTCGGGTCGATGGTCATCGGCCTGGCTGTGCTTAGGTTGTCGATGCCCTTCCGGTTTTCCGTCAACAAAGTCCACATCTGACCGGCGACGAAGGACCAGCCATTGTCAAACGCAACCTGGCCCCAGGCCTGCCGTTGACGCAGGGCGTAACTGTTCGTCTGGTTATTGTTTGAAGTAGTGCCAGCCGCAAGAAAGTCAGCTTCATAATAGCCGGTGAGTTTCATGCCGCCGATCTTGCCATCAGCTCGCATCGTGATTTGCGACTGGCGGCCGGAACCAAAGAATTCAGAAACCCTGTTCGCGCCGCTGCCAGGCATGAAAATGCTGTTAAAGGCAGTCGCATCCCCACCTGTCGCCCGACTGCGATACACGGATTCACCCGCCAGGAATCCGCCGGGAGTGATCGCGATTCCCTTGTAATGGATGGCGAGCGGGCTCTCCAACTCTTTTACGTTTTTCTGTGTTTCCTGCAGGGTCAGCGCGGCGTTGGTAGCGCTCGTCTTCAAATCCGTGACATCACTTTTGAGCGCCAGCACCGTCTGCTGTTGCTCGGTCGTTTGAGCCACTGCAGTATCCGCCTTGGTCTGCGCCTGCACAGCTGCAGTTTGGCTCTGATCAAGGCGCTGTTCCAGTTGCTGAATCTTTTGATCGCGGCTCTGAACTAAATCGCTCAGCTGCTTGATCTGCTGCTGTTGAGCATCGATCGCCTGCTTCATCTCACTGAGCTGCTCTGAGACAGTTGGCCCAGATTTTTTGGCGACGATTTTTTTTCGCGGGGTCTTCGTCGTCGTCGTCGTCGTCGTTGAAGTGGCCGTATCTTGCTGGGCTTGTGCCGCGATCACGCTCCCCGCGACCAACATCGACAGCACCACAACCATGATTCGTTTCATTGTTTTCATCTCCGTTTCATCTCCTGAAAAATAAATGTCTCGGATAGGAAGGCTAAACGCCCCAGAACTTCCATCGCCGCTTTAGTGGATCTGCTTGATGGCCGCCTTCACTTTCTCCACCACGTTCGGCGGTAGCGGCGCGTAACTGAGTTGGCTTGTCATCTTTTGTCCGTCGCTGACCATCCAGTCCAGAAAATCGGTGATGATCTTCCCTTTTTTCGGGTCCTTGGCTTGCGCCGGGATTAATAGCCAGGTAAAGCTCGAAATGGGATACGCCGTTTTGCCGGGCGCATTGGTGATGGAGACGCGAAAATCGGCGGGCATTTTTGGCGACGAGGCCGCCGCTTCGGTTACTCCATCGAGCGAAGCTTTCACGAAATTGCCGGCGGCGTTCTTGACCGATCCGTAGGTAATTTTGTTTTCCACGGCATAGACCAGTTCGACGTAGCCGATCGACCCCTCCAACTGCCGGATTTGTCCGGCGACGCCTTCGTTGCCTTTGCCGCCTAAGCCGACTGGCCATTTCACCGAGGTTCCCTTCCCCGCCGTCACTTCCCACTCCTTGCTGACCTTCGAGAGATAGTCAGTGAAAATATAAGTGGTGCCGCTTCCATCCGAGCGGTGAACTACGATGATCGACTTGTCGGGAAACTTGACGCCAGGATTGGCCTGAGTAAGGGCCGGATCGTTCCACTTCTGAATCTTGCCAAGAAAGATGCCCGCCAGAGCTTCGGGCGTGAACTTGACCTCTCCGCTGATCCCAGGGACGTTGTATGCAGGAACGTCAGCACCCAACACCGTGGGGATGTGCAGGATTTTCGTCTTAGCCTCCTTCAGCTGCTCATCGGTCATCGGACCGTCACTAGCGCCGAAATCAACCGTGCCGTTCAGCACCTGGCGAATGCCGCCGCCGCTGCCGATCGATTGGTAGTTGATCTGCACATCCGGGTGCTGCTTGTTATATTCGCTGAACCACTTGGAATACATCGGATACGGAAAAGTGGCCCCTGCACCGTTCAGTTGAGTCTGCCCCATGACGGGCAGCGCCAGTGCAAGACCGGCCAACAGCAGGGCGATGCGTTGTATCACTTGATGAGTCCCCTCGTGTTTAATTAAGGTGCGTAATTTTGTTTTAGAGGCGAAGCAACAGTTTTATGGGCGAAGTATTAAAGGAAGGTTACAGCGGAGTGAATTTCTGATGAACGCACTCGATATTCCAAGTACTTAGCGGCTGCTGTTTTGGCCGAGTCGCGTCAGTTCCCGGCCAAAAAGAGTGTTGTTGGGGAAGTCTCGTTGCAACGCCAGCAGGAGCTCACGCGCGCGCGGCAACTCCTTCTCGCGGACGTAGGCGATGGCCAGCAGGATGCGCGCGAATGGGGCGAGGAGATGGCCTTGCGCTGCGGTCGTCTGGAGTTCGGCGATGCCGCCAGCCTTATCCCCCGCAACGCCCCCGAGGCGCAGCACCCAACGTACCGGAGCGGCCATCGATCCTATGATGTAACGGCTGACGCCGCCCGCCAGGTGAGCGTCGTAGCAACTGGGATCGGCCGCGAGCAGTTGGCCGGCCCAGGCCGTTGCCTGCTTGGTGTAACGAAGCGAGGCCAAATTGCGCTTTTCGATGAGCGCGGCAAAGTCGGAGCGCAAGCCACTGGCAAACGTCATCGCCAGCAGCGCGTCGCGGTCCCGATCGTCGCGGCTCAGCTTGGACTTTGCCAGGTCTTCGGCGCGGCTGAGTTGCTGCTCGAAACGTGCGCGTTGTCCCGGGTCGGCTTCATACTTCTTCCGCGCGGCGAAGATCGAGTCGTTCTCGTAGAACTGTGCTTCCAGCACGCCGAGCCGGTTGAATTCGGAGAACAAGATGCCAGCCGCCTCGCTCGCCGGCCCCATGGGATTCTCGGGATTCAGTTTTTCCCACGACTCGAATTCTTTTTGGGCGCCGGTAAAATCCAGATCGTAGAGCCGGAAGAATCCGCGATCGAGCCTCGCCGAGGGCAGATCGGCAAAGGGAAGACCGTCCGAAGAAAGGTCGGCAGCCGCCCCGGGAGCGGCCATCAGCAGCACGAGTGTGGCAGCGGCTAAGACCGTGACCAGGGTCCCCTTCGCACACGAGCCAAGCCGGGGTCGAACACGGATAAGGGGGCATCCAAACATGTGTGTATTAGATGCGCCTTTCCTTGTTTTCGTGGCAAACGAGCACGAGTCCGCATGTTCTGGCAAACTGCTTGACGGTGGAGGAGATCCACTGTGAGCGATGATCATCGTGAGGCACCCAGTTATGCCCCGGGCTGGCCCGGAATCGAACCCCGCTGGACGTCGAGCGCCAAGACCGGAGCAGGCACGGTGCTGAACCTCCACAGCAGGGTTTGGTTCACGCTGAGTCACGGCATTCTCAATGAGATTTATTTTCCCCGGGTGGACCAAGCCTGCAGCCGCGACTTCGGCATGATCGTCACCCATGGTCGTGGCTTCTTCTCCGAAGAAAAACGTCATTGTACTTTCCAGAGCCTTCCGATCGAACCGGGAGTGCCGATTACGAACTGACCAATACGTGCATGCAGAGCCGGTACCGGATCGAAAAGGAAGTGCTGACCGATCCGTGGAGAAACGTGTTGCTGCAGAGAATTCGATTCGTACCGCTCCAGGGGAATCTGCGCGACTACCGCTTCTACGCGCTGTTGGCTTCGCACCTGGCTAATTTCGGATACGGCAATACGGGCTGGACAGGCGACTACAAGGGAAAGCCCATGCTTCTTGCCCAGCGTGAATCCAGCGCGCTTGCCTTGGCGTGTTCCGCGCCGTTGCGGAAACGTTCCGTCGGATTCGACGGGAGCAAGCCGCCTGATTCCCGAACAAGTGTGGGACACAACCGACATCCCGGAGCGCGAGCTGTTCGCAGGAAAAGGGTCGGGGTCGGCGTGCCCGCTGGTGTGGGCTCATTCCGAATACATCAAGCTGCTGCGGTCGCTCGTCGACGGCAAGATTTTCGATCAGCCTCCGCAGACGGTGGAACGCTATTTCACGAAGAAAACATCAGCGCAGTACTTCAACTGGCGTTTCCACAACAAGCCGCGCACGATGCCGTGCGGAAAAAAGCTTCGGATTCTCTTGCTGGAACCGGCCATGGTGCACTGGAGCTTTGACAACTGGCAAACCAGTGAAGACAGCAACTCCGAGGAAAGTGGATGGAACCTTCAGCACGTCGATCTGCCGACGGAAACTCTTCCCACGGGCCGCCAAGTAATTTTCACGTTCTACTGGAAAAATACCGCGCGCTGGGAAGGGCGCGACTACCAGGTGGCCGTCGAGTAGCATTGTTCCGGAGCCTGCTGACGATGCTAAACTTTCCACACTCGCGAATTAATTTCGAGGCGCCATGCGCATTCTTCGGCTGTTTGTTATGGTCGTACCGATGATGATGAGCATCCTCGCAACATCCCAAACTCTGACGCCACCCGAGGCCATCACTGACCCGAAACAAATCACATCCAAGCCCGATGCCCGCGTCGAGAAAAGTCTTTCCATCGAGAAGCTTTATACGACACGCCAGGTGGGCGGTTCGACCTGGTCGCCGGATGGGAAGACAGTTGCCTTTGTCAGCAACCTGAGCGGCCGCAATAATCTCTGGCTCGTGCCTTCCGACGGCGGATGGCCGATGCAGCTTACGGTGAGCGATCAGCGCCAGACCAGCCCGACTTGGTCACCGGACGGCAAGTGGATCGCCTATATGTCTGATTACGACGGCGACGAGCAATGGGATATTTTTCTGGTGTCGCCCAAAACCGGACAGGTCGTGAACCTGACTAAGACCCGCGAGGTCGCGGAGGAAAGTCCGGCATGGTCGCACAATGGGCGCTATCTCGCCTACATGGTCAAGCCTAAGACGTCGTCAGTGTTCGAGATTGACGTTTACGATACGCTCATGCGCGAAGTGAAACACCTGACCACCGGAACCGCCAAAGATCGCATGAACGTCGCGCCCATCTGGTCGGCGGACGGTGAGTTCATCGTCTACACGCAGGAGCAATCGAAAGGGACGGACTCGAATATTTTTCTGGTTGACGTTGCGAGCGCGCAAAGCACGCTCCTGACGCCGCATGATGGCGAACATACTTACTCGGCAAATGACGTTTCGCCTGACGGCAAGAACGTTCTGATCACCTCCAATGCCGGCGACGGCTACGACAACGCCGGCTTACTTGAAATCGCGAACAAGAAAATCAGCTGGCTCACGAACGATAAGTGGGAAGTTTCTGGCGAGAGCTTTTCTCCCGATGGCAAGGTTCTGACTTACACCGCGAATGTAGATGGCAACACCGATATCTACCTGTATGACATCGCATCCGGAAAGGCGCGCGCCCTGCCCCTGCCCAAAGGGGTGAATCATGCTGCTGGCAGGCCTTCGCCGTTCACTCGCGACAGTTCGCGGATGCTCTACTCGCACACTGGCGCAAACGCTCCCGGCGATTTGTGGGTCTATACCATTTCGGATCAAGAAGCCGCGATCAAGAGCCCGCGGGCGGGGGCGCCCGCGCCACAGGAGCCATCGCATCAACTTACATACTCGCTGGTGGGCGGCGTGCGCTCTGAGGACATGGTCGAACCTTACCTTGTTCACTACCCCAGCAAGGATGGTAAGTGGACGATCTCCGCGTTTGTCTATGTGCCCTATAACCTGCCGCGCAACGGCGAGCATCCCGCGATTGTGTACGTTCACGGCGGTCCCACTGCGCAGACGATGAACACGTTCAACCGCTTCATACAGTACATGGCCAACCAGGGCTACATTGTGATCGCGCCTAACTATCGCGGATCGACTGGATACGGAGAAAAATTCCGGCAGGCGAATCTTTTCGATATGGGCGGCGGCGATTTGCAGGATGTGCTCGGGGCCGCCGATTGGATCAAACAGACTGGCTACGTCGACCCTAAGAAGCTGATTCTGATGGGGGGCAGCTATGGCGGTTACATGACGATGATGGGCGTCACTAAGGCTCCCGCGGTGTGGGCGGCGGGCGTTCCGATTGTTCCCTTTGTGAACTGGTTTACCGAGATCCAAAATGAAGACCCCGTGCTGCAGCAGTCGGACCTTGCGACCATGGGCGATCTCGAGAAGAACAAGGCGCTGTACGAAGATCGTTCGCCTATCAACTTCGTGGACCAGATCAAGGCGCCGCTGTATTTGTTGGCGGGCGGAAACGATCCGCGCTGCCCCAAGGAAGAAGCACAGCAGGTGGTGGACGCGGTCAAGAAGCGCGGCGGGGTGGCCGAATACAAAGTCTATGAGAACGAAGGCCACGGCTTCGCTCGCGTTGAAAATCTGATCGACGCCTACAAACGCGTGGCCGACTTTCTGAAAGCGCACGTTCCGCCGGCGGATTGCAGTTGCTCGCTGAACGAGTGAACGCTATGCAGGAATGGCAGGCCTGGCAAGATCACACCGTGGGATGGGTGTCTCGATGCCTATCGATCACTAGTTCTGGGTGCACACGCCGGAAGGTCTCGGCAATGTGACAGTTCCAGCAGACGGGCTTGAACGTGGAAAGGATCCCCGGGAGCTGCTCGGGCCGGAACTGGTTCCACTCAGCCGTGGTCCGATCAGGTCCCATCAAGGCCGGTGGATGATCAAGGTGCTGGAGCCGCTCGAAACGTTTGTGGCAATAAACGCAGTGTTGCCCTTCGTACCATTTCGACACGATATTCCACAGCAGGCAGTTATCCGGATCTGTTTCAACCTGCTGCAGGCACTCCTGCCCGCAGTCCTGGCGCTCGGGCCATCGTGAGCAACGGTCCAAACGAAGTGTTGGCTCGCCGAACAGCGCCGTTAGGGCTGCTTCTCTCGCAGCCACATCAATAGCTTCTGTGTTGTGCGTTTCCGGACAGGTTATGAGCCGCTTGCCGCGAAAGGTGAAATATGCGCGCGCGGCTGGAATGGACCGAAAAAAAACGATTCCAGCTACTACAAAAGCGACAGCGATTCCGAGAATGGTTAGGGCAGTCATAAATCGCCTCCCGGAAGCCCTCTTTAGGCACAAAATACCACCATTTTTATCATGACAGAAAGCCACCCCTCCGGCAAGGCCCCAAATCGATGTTGACTATTTTGGGTCATTATTCGCCGCACTCATCTTGCACCGCTTCATATGCACCGACCGCAAGCTGCTGTAAGAAAACCTCTACCACCGAGCGCATACTCCGACATCTGTGGAAAACCAGTAAAAATCACAGGAAAGTGTGGAAAACCCGCGTTGAATGCCCGTTTACCCCCTTGACACCCCCAGCCAAAACGGCGCAGTATGCAATCGGCTGACCCACTTTTTCATGGCGAACGCAAGGCGAAGCGGGAATTGCAAAGGGCCGTGGAGCTGGCAGCTCGCACGACCCTTCGAAACGCAGCCGGATCTCAGCAGCGTTTGGTTGATGAACGAAGTTTTACCGCTACGGGGTTCCGGCTGTCAACAACAACTGATCGACAGCTGTTTGAGAATGGAGAACCCCCAATGAACAACTTCCGTAACCCAAACACGAATCGCGGCGGATCGCGATTCGACGAAGCCACTAAAGTTGCCGTTTGGAATAAGGCAACCATCATTTCCGGCGTTGACCCGAGAGTGCGTCGCAAGGACGTGTGCGGCGCATGGATTGATTGGGCAAAGTACGGAGATACAACCCACCACGGCACAGGTTGGGAGATTGACCACATTCAACCCGTAGCCGAGGACGGAACAGACGATCTCGTAAACCTGCAGCCCCTTCAATGGGAAAACAATCGCAGCAAGGGGGACGACTATCCTGCTCGAGCGTTCTGCGCCGTTGCAGCCAAATGAACGGGAAGGGTAGCTCCAGCCGCTACCCTCCTCCCAGTTAGAGTCCGAATCGCCATCGGCCCCGCATTGCTACGGTTGCGCCCGTGCTGCGTGGCGCTTTTTTGCTGCTTCCAGGCGCAGCATCAGCATATAGAGGACGATCCCTACGTTGATAACTATTATTAGAAGTCGAATACCGTCTGGGCGCCGCAGCAGGTCGGCTGCTTCGAAGGGGATGTAGATGGCTCCGGAGGCGAACGCCAGCCATTCCGCCCAGGGGCGGACGTGCCACAATCCGTATGCCTCTATGAATCGAAGGGTCACGTAGATAGTTGCCACGGTGGCGATCTTCCACAGGCGCACGTCGCTGACCCGGTGCATTAGGGCGACGAAGACCCCGAGGAAGTGGAGGTGATGAGGACTAACGTGAAGAAATTCGAGGAGGCTGTCGGTCACTCCCCAGATATTTTTGTGGCGCATGGAGAAGACGCCGAGGCCCGCGAGCACGACGATGATGCCTTTCGCAAATTCGACGGTGGCGACGGTGCGCACGCCTTTGATGTGTCCGGGATCGTGGATGTGGGGATGCATGCCGACGAATCTTTGACGCGGATTCATTCTAATGCGTGGCCCGTAAAGAGTGGAGGTAAGGACTCGATCGTCCCTCCGGGACATGAATGATTTCCTGGCTTTTCCCAGCGCTGAAGCCCTCCACCCCATCACGCCAAAACCGGGCGTGATGGGGACCCCGGCGCTGGGCTAAGCTCGGACGCCCCTACGGGGCTGGCTTCTGCTGATACGAGTTCCTGCTGATACGGAGCTTTTCTTCTCAACTTTGCTGGCGGACGCTGGCGCGCAACTCCTCTACTATCTCCTGCGCGGCTTTGTGGGCGGCTTCGCCTTGGTTGACTTCGAAGGAGATCGCTCCTACTCGGGCGTGGCCTCCGCCACCATAGCGCTCGCAGACCCTGGCTAGATTGACGGTGGGCTCGCGTTTGGACCAGGGATTCGATCCGACCGAAACTTTTACGCGGAAGGAACTCTTGCTGAGGCCGATGCTGTAGACGGAATCGGGATGCAGATAGTAGGGGATGAACTTGTTGTAGCCTTCCTGGTCGAGGTCGGTGATGTCGAAAAAAATCGTGCCGTCTTTTTCTTCCGTGCGCTGGCGCAAGATCTCGATGGAACGCTGGTGACGTTCGAGCAGCGGCGGCAAGACGGCGGCTACGAATGGCTGCTCTAGAATGCCGGCGAGCGGATTGTACGCGAGCAGTGGAATCACGTTCTTGACGAAGTTCCGATCGCTGGAAGCTTCGATGGCCATGGTCAGCTTCATGGCCGGCGCTTGCATTTCGACCGCCGACTTCGCGTCTTCGTACAGGGCGCCATCGACGATATCGGTCCAGCGGATCAGTTCCGCCACTGGACGGGGATCGAAGCCGAAGCGCTCTTTGGCGATCATGGCAATAAAACTGGTGCAGGACTTGAAATCCGGATCGTAGAACTTGCGGTTGCTCTGATCCTGCTCGAAGTGGGCGGCATCGGCGGGCGAAAGGAAAGCGCTTTCGTGGTGATCGAACCACCAGGTGATTTTGGGCGAACTGGAATACTTGAAATCGACGATGGCATTCTCGTCGCCGTCAAACCGGGTCTCGTCGAAAAGCGCGCCGGCACGATGCAGCAAGCCGGAGTAGACGAAGTCGACATCGTCGCTAATTCGCTCCCGGTAGAATCGGGAGAACAGGGCAGCCGAGCATGCCCCGTCAAAACACTTGTCGTGATAAAAGACTCGCACTCGCAAGTTAGCTTCCCTTACCCGTTTCTGACGAGTAGTGAAAACAAATAGAGTTGCTGGTTTGGAGAATTATGTCAAGGCGGATATCCATTTTGTAATTTTGTAATCGGGTAATTTGCTAATTTGAAGGCAAGGTTCTTAAATTACAAAATTACCCGATTATCAAATTACAAAATCCTATTCCTGCGATCACTTCATGCGCCGCCGTATCTTAAAGTCGAAGCTGACTACTCCGTTCCAGTCACGCAGCGCCACGATCGAGATAGTCCGGGTCAGGTTGTACTCCACCTGGATGATTTGCTGGTTCGAAACGGAGACATTGGTACTGTAGGTCAAGGTGAGATTGCTGACCACCTCCTGCTCGACGGTGACCTGCGGCCCTCGAACTACGGCGGTTTCACTGGCCAGACCCTGGGGATCGATCTTGACGCGGCTGGCTCCGAACAAACGCTGCAGGCGGCTATTGACGGTGCTGTTGAGGGCCTGATTGATGAGCAGGTTGGAGGCTTCTCCGCCAAATCCAAAGGATCCGTTGGAGGCGACGGCAGCCGACTCTTCCTGGGTGCGGCCCAGGGCCAACAGCGCGATGACGTCGGCTTGGGGAAGCGGAGGTTCGGACTGCCAGGTGACTTTCAAGCCGTTGGGCGCGCTGGCGTCGCCGCGGAATTGGACCGTGATGTCGTAATCGCGCACTCGCGTGGTCGCCTGCAGATCGATAATGGGCTGAGTCTTGGCCGGATTAGCGAAAGTAACATCGCCGCGTTCGAGTTTGTACTTGGTGCCGTTGAAAGTGAACTCGCCTTCCAGAACCTCCACCCTTCCGAGAATTGCAGGACGCTCGGCGGTGCCGCGCACCCTGAGGTCGGCGTTGCCCGAGAGCCTGGCGATGGCGGTTTGCATCTGCAGTTCGGGAGTTGTCACCACGTGAACATCGAGCTTAAGGCGGCTCTGTAGACTATCGCTCTGGGTGAGGACGATCGTCTGTCTGCTCCTCACGATATAGGCGCCGAAGTCAAAGCCTGGAGTAACGGCGAGCTTGGTGACCATGACATCGCCGCTGAGCAGAGCGGAATTCGTAGTGCCAGTTAGCCGGACGTCGGCGTTGGCGGTGGAACTTACTCCCGGAGGATAACGCAGGCGAACGTCATGCGCCGTGGCGCCGAAATCGAGGAGGAAGAGGCCGTTCTGATAAGTGGCGGAGCCGGTCAGCGCCACGGTGCCGCCGCCGGTGGTGCCGCTGAGGCGCTCGATCTGGATGCGGTTGCGATCGAACAGCAAAACACCGTTGAGGCCGCTGAGGCCGCTGGGAAAGTCATTGTGGCTGACGAAGGCGTCCTTGACGTCGAGACGCCCTTGCAGGACGGGCTGCGCCAGCGTACCGCTGGCGTTGAGGTTTACGCCCAGAGTGCCGCGTGCCAGGATTTTGGAGTTGAGCAACTGGAAGAGCGTCATGCTGACCGAACCGTCCAAGCGGAGGTCGAGCTCTTTCGCGCCGGTCAAGTGCGCGCGGCCGTGGGCGGTGAAATCGGTTCCACTGCCTGCGAGGTGGAGATTCTCGAGTAGCAGGAATTGATCCGCAACCTGGAAGCGTATGGCATCGACACTTTGTATCTGCACGTGCGCGAACTCGGCGCTGAAAGACTGGATCTCGGCGACTGCCTTCAAATCGTGTGGCGTGCGCAGAGGACCGCGAAGGTGGAGCGTCCCGTCCATGGAAGAGTGTCCCGCGATCTTTCCCGGCAAGTGAGTGCGAAGAAGCGCATCGGCATTCAGATGGTGGAAGTCGAGTTTCAGATCGGCGGGAAAGTCATGCTCTAATCCGACGGTGCCCTGAATGGTCAAGTCGGCTTTAGCTTTTTTATCTTTATTCTTATCTTTATCAGAATCAAAATCGAAGTCCGAGTGGGCCTTGAGGTCGAGCTGGCGTCCATTCGTGACCGCGTCGAGGTAGAAATCTCCGGCGCGCTCCTTGTCCAGGGCGAGGTCCTTGAGATGAACGTGGGCTTCGATCGAAGGCTGCGCGGGAGTGCCGCTGACTCGCAGCGTGAAATCGGCGACGCCATCGGCCGTGAACCGGCTGGTCTGCACGCGCGGCAAACGGGCAAGATCGAGGTTACTTCCGGAAAGATTCAGGCGAAACTCGCGATTCGACTGGTCATTGTTTGAGTTTGACGAGCCGTTCTTCGACAACTCGTGGCTCGACGTGCTGACGGCGGCGCTCCCGGAAAGTGGAGCACCGTAGACACTGGCTTTGATGTTGTTGAACTGAAGCTCGCCACCGGCGAGGCGGAGATCGGTCTGCAACAAAGGAACGACCACACCGTAGGCTGTTCCGTTGTGAAGCTCGATGTGGCCATCGCCGTGGGGATTGGCGCGCGTGCCTGAAACGGTGGCGGACATATTCAACGTGCCAGCGAACGGGAATTGAACTCCGGCCAATTGCACGAGTTCGGCAACTTCGGCGTTGCGTATATCAACGTGCAGAGCAAAAGGATCGCTCTCCTGGAGTGCACCCGCCGTAAGCGCGGTGCTGGCGTCGAAATGCGCCGTGGTGTGGCCGTGAATGAGCGACCCATTGCGAGCGGCGAAGTGACTGCTCGAGTATTGGACGGCGGTGGAGAGCGCATCCCAGTGAACTACTCGAGAGGGGGCTCGTTGGGTCGCCGGCACGGTCGTGTCGAAATCGTAGACCTCGAGATTTCCGCTGACGGAAAGAGCAGAGAGTTTGCCACTGGCGTTGCCGGTAAGGCTGGCCCAGCCGTGAACGGTGAAGGGCAAATTCGACGATCCAGAGCTCGACCTGTAAGCCGCTTCGAGCAGGGGCGTGCACTCCCTGAGGTTGTGGCTGGTGAAGGAGAATCGCAGCGACGAAGTCGCGGCCAAATTGCCGCTGGCTGTGATTTCGGAGCTGGGCGTGGTCAGGTGAAACTGGGACATCTCCAATTCGTCGCGCGATCCGCGGTAGATGCCATCGATCTGACCGCGCACGGGAATTTCGGCCGGCGTCGGCTTTAGCGGGGGCGCAATGGCAAGGTTCAGGCGAGTCTCCGCGTCACGGATCGAGCCAACCCAGAGCATCTCAACCTTGCCGCTGGCACTTCCGGAGAGGGCGAGGCGATCCAGTGGAAGGTTGGTTGAGCTCAATAATTCGAGGGCGGGGAGCAGCGGAAAACCCGTCAGTTGGAGGCGCACAGAGCCGCGCTGAAGACTTCCCGGCGGGACTCGTCCGATCACATGGCGCCGGCCTGCGGCCGGCGACGGTTCGATTGGGCTTTGGATCGAACTTTGGATCGGGCTTTGGATTGAAGTCTGCCAGTTGGTCACGTCGGCATCGCCTGCGAGGTCGCCACCGAGTAGGTTCGCCTTGATCGAGGAAAGGCGGAAGCGGTCGGGGGTAATGGAATAGCTTGCAGTGATACGGCCATTCCGCATCGACAGCTTACCGTTCGACCATTCGATGTCTTTGGCCTGCACGGTTCCCTGGGTGGAAAAATCGCGGAGGTTCCAGGAAGCTTTGCCCTCGAACTGGGCCAGGCCTTTCTGGTCCATGCTTTTCTCGAGCGACCCTGTGCGAACTTGCGGCTGCCGCGCCAGGGACGCGAGTTCGCCGAGATCCGCCACGCCATGATAATCACCGCTCACCTGGGGGTCGTGAAAGTCCTGCAGGCGGCCCGCGAAGTGAATTTCAGATTTTCCGGAAGTCACCGTCAAACTGCTGACGTCGGCGCGTCCGCGGGCCAGAACCAGCGAAGCATCAGCCCGCCACACAAACGCGGGGTAGTCCTGAAAGCGCGTGGCGACGCTGCCCGCGACGATGTGAGCTTCGTATTGACGGCGCAGCAAAGAGTGGTTCAAGAGCAGCGCCACATCGCGGGCGTCGAAATCGAACGGCACTTTCTTGTCTTCCCACAGAAGCTCGCCGCGCTGCACCTCGATGTGCGAAACCGAGAGCGAGATGAGTTGCTCCACCGGCCCCTGATCGTAGGAGGGCTTCACAGGCGGCGCGGGAACGTTGGTGGTGCCATCGGGATAGACAACGACGTGTGCGACAGGGTGCTCAAGCACCAGAGAATGCAATCCAATGGTGGTGCTGAGGAGCGAAATGATTTTCATTTCGGCCTGCACGCGGTCGACGTGCAGAAATGTGGCCTGATACTTAGCTTCGCGGCCGTGAATGGTCAGGTTGCGAGCGTCCACGCGCAGGCGGAATGGGATGGTGTGCAGTTCTCCAAGCTCGACGCGTCCGCCGGTGAGTTTCTCAGCCGACGCGATCACTCGGCGGCGAACCCTCTGCTGAAAAGAATCGGTGGTGACGTACCAGCCGAGCAGGCCGAATGCGATCAGACTGAAAACGCAGAACGCGAGAAAGAGTTTCCACAGAATGCGCCGGCGCTCGGGGGGAACGGGCTCGGTCGAGATTTCAGCCGGGGATTCGACGGGCGGTTCGGTCGGGGGTTCGGGCGGCGGCTCGGTCGGGGGTTCGGTCATCGGTCAACGGTTCCGCTCTCCGGCACTGGATTCAGGAGTCAGGATGCGGCTTCCAGAGCGCAGACTCGCCAGCCACCCGGAGAGCAGTTCGTTCATTTTTTGCTCGGAAAGCAAATTTTTGATTCGGCCCGAGACTTCGGGCAACGGCGTTGCGAGACTGCCGGCCCGTTTCATAGCGGGTAGTAACTGATCGTTGTAGTAGGTCTCCACCGCTTGCCGATCAATCTGGATGGAGGGGCGCAGCCGGTCTTCCACGAGCTTCATGAGCTGGATCTGGTCGCCCAGACGCTTTCCCAGCGAGCTTGGGGTGACCCCATAACGTTGCAGCTTGGCGTACCATCCGTCGTCGGTGACGCAATCGGGATGTAGTTTGCGGATTTCGGCGAGGCGGGAAGTGACCTCCTCGGCGGGAGCGGGTTGAGACGGTCGAACCTGTTCCCGCAGCAGTTCCTGATCGATCAGGCGATCGAGGGCCGCTTTGCGCTCGGCCGAGGTGAACGAATCGGGATCGCGGCCATTCGCCAGGGCCTCGAAAGCGACTTCCTGCTCCCAATCGCTCTGCAAAACCACGTGGCCGTTCACGATGGTGACGACACGATCCACGATCTGACCGCCGAGGGATGGGATCGCCAGCGCCATGCTCAGCGCCAGCAGAAGCGCGCAATGTTTTGCGAGTTTGAGTCGACGGAGTTTCATCAGAAAGACTGCCCTACGCTGAACGAGAAATTGAAATGGCCGGCGCGTTGGTAGCCAAACTGCCCGTTCTGTTGCCCATTCGCCCTATTGGTCACAATGTTGGTATAGCTGGGAAAGTAGGGCGGATTTAAATTGTATCCGAAATCAAAGCGCAACGGGCCGATCGGCGTTTGATAGCGCACCCCCAGGCCAACGGCGTGCGAAGCGTAGTTGTATTTGCACAGCGAGTACTGCGGGGGCGGCGCCGCCTGAAAACAGAGTTGTTGGTCAGGCTGGTGAAAGCGCCCGAGGCTGGAGAGCATTTCCTGTGGCCGCGCGAAAACGTTGCCCATGTCTTCGAAAATAGTAAAGCCGATGTTGTCATGAAGGTACGGCACCATGACGTTTGGAAAACGCATCTCGAGGCTGTTGAGGAACACGGCGCTGCCCCCGACGGGAAACCCGGTGAAGGGATCGCGCGGTCCTGCCTGATTTAACCCAAACCCGCGATTGGAGTTGCCCCCGCCGCTGAAGAAACGCTCGGGCAGAGGAACAAGAGTGCGGCCAGCGGGCACAGGTTGCGCCGGGTCGAGCAAAACCGTGCTTCCGAATGGGTTCTCAATGCCGACGGTGGTGGAACGGGCGAAGACGAATCCTTGTCCCGTGCTGCGCTTGCGAAAAAAGGTGTGATAGGTAGAGTTCTTAGCCGAAAAGCGGCTGAAGTCGGCCTCCGAGCCAAAATAACCGGAGGCAACGCCGCCTTCGACGGTAGTGTAGCTGCCGCGGGTGCTTTCCAAATCGTTATCGCGCCGGTTGCGCACGTAGAGAAAATTAGGCATTCCTACACGGGTTGGGGTGGAGAGAAGCGGAATGAGGTTGGAGGTGATCTCAATATTGCTGGCCTCCACGCGGCGGTAACTGAAACGGTAGGCGAAGGTCGTCAGTTCGCGGTCCTGCATTTTGTAGAGCACTTGCAGGACTTGCAAAGTGCCCTCCAGCCGTTTCGAGGTAAAGGTGGAGACGTCTACGGTGTTGTCGTAAAGCGCCGTGGCGGTGAAACGAAAATTTTCCAGGTTGAGGAGTTTGGGGACGTCGTAGCTGCTGAGCGCTCTCTGCTGCAAGCGGCCGAGGTTACCCTTGAGGCTTAGGGTCTGATGGCGACCGCCCACGTTGATGCGGCTGACGCCACCCGATACCATGGGGCTGATGCCGGTCGCCCCGAGTGGCTGGTTGACTCCGAATGTTGGCTGTCCGGTCTGGAACTCGAAACCGCCGCCGTAATCGAAGGTGTAGCGTTCGGTCTCGCTGGCGGTGACGAGCACGTTCTTCCGCGACTCGGTGCCGTCCGGGTTTTGGATGGCCGTCTCCACCTGCTTGAATAGGCCGAGATCGTATAGGCGGCGCTGGCTCTCGAGCATATCTTTCTGGCTCAGAGGCCCGCCCGGTTGCACCCGGATTGCGCGGCGGGCGACTCCGGGCCGAGTGTGGTGCAGCCCATCGAGAAAGACGCGATTGACGAAAAATTGTTCGCCCTCATGAATCGAGAAGGTCACGCCAACGCGCGGCAAATTGTCAGACGACGGAACGGAAACGTAGGCGACGTCAACGGTGGCATTGGGAAAGCCATTGTCGAAATACTTTCCCAGAATCGTGTCGCGGTCATCGGCCAGACTTGATTCGTCAAAGGCCTGTCCTTCCTCGGTCTGAATTTCGGGAAGCTGTTCCTGCGGTAGCGTATAACTGCCCTCGACGCGGACCCACGCCACGCGCGTCTGCGGGCCCTCTTTGACGACGATTTCGATGGCCAACTGCGATGGCTCACCCTGATACTTGTCGACCAGTTTGCTGGTGACTTCGGCCTGCCGGAAGCCGCTGGCGCGATAGAGACTTTCAATACTCCGCACATCCTCTTCGAGCAGGACTTCGCTGTAGCGTCCGTGACTGAAAAGGCGTCCGGCAGATTGGTCCTGCATGCGGGAGCGAATCAGGTCGTCGGAAAAAAACCGATTGCCAGAGATGCGAATGGCAGCGAGTTTGTGGCGGTCCCCGGGATTGACGGCGTAAACCACCTGGAAATTCTTGCCGCCCTCGGTGCTGTGCTGGCTCACGCTGACAGAGGCCTCGAAGTAACCGAGAGTCTGAAGATGATTCTGAATGTTGCGCCGACCTTCGTTGAGCAGATCGTCGTCGACCGCGCCTTCTTCATAGATTGGCACCAGCCGGTGCAGGACGCGCTGGCTGAGTTTGAAACCCTCCGACCCAATCTCCACCACGGGACCGCGGTCCACTTTGAAGACGAAGTCCACAGTGTTGCGCTTGGACTGGTAGGTGCGGCTGGCCACCGAGACCTGGGCGAGCAGACGGTTCTGCTTCTGATAGCGACGGCGAATTCGCTGCAGAGCGCGCGTAATGCGATTCGAGCGGACCGGATCGCCGGAATGCAGCTTGGCGATATCCTTGATCGCTTCGACGGAATAGCCGGCATCGCCTTCAAGAGTGATTTCTCCGACTGCGGCATGCGGCCCGGGGACGACACGGAAGGTCAGGTTTACTTCGTGCTGCGGTTCGTCGCGCTGTTCCGAGGTCGTGACCTTCGACTGGTGGAAGCCGTTTTCTTCCATTACTCGTTGGATGCCGGTTAGAGCGCGGTCGAGTTTCTCCGGAGCGTAGAGTTCGCCGAGTTGCAGGCGGGTGGCGCTGGCCAGTTGGTTGGCGGACGGATTGGTGGAAACTCCCCTGATCAGCACCATGCCGACGAAAAAATTGGCGGTGGTCAGAAAGCGCAGCCTGACGCCGCCGGTGTCGGTGCGATCCGCTTCGGCCTGAATGTCGGAGAACCGTCCGGTGGCAAAAAGAGCCTGCATGGCGTCGTGCAGCGCTTCGCGGGTGAGCGGTTCGCCGACTTTGAGGGGCGTGGCCGCCAGCAGCGTCGCCGCTTCTTCGGGCGGAACGTCCGGCAACTCGATCTGGTCGATCGCTAGGCCGAGATAGGGCGTGATGGTTCCAAAATTTGCTCCGGACTGGGTTCCGAATTGTGCGGGCGATTCGGCAGGCTGCTGCTGGGCTGGAGGCGAACCAGTTGCCCAGCTTGGTCGGTGCGCGAGAGCCAGCAGAAGTACGAGCACACAAAGGGCGGCGCCGCTTTTCGCGAATTCAGAGTTGCGGCGACGACGGGCAACCGCCGAGCTGCGCTCGGCTTGGACGGGCGAGGGCGCCCGTCCCCACACCGGCACGCCCTCCCGCAATTCAGGCTGGTCACCCATGAACATGAAACCCTTCGGGTTCGATGAATCGCGAAACCGCACACGTTGCTCGCACGAACAAAGTTTGACGACCGGCACCTATAATACTGGTTGGAAGGGTTGGGAAAGGTAATCGCTGAGGTTATTGCTTTGGAGATGGGCGCTTTGGAGATCGACGAGCGATACTCGCGGCAGGTGTTGTTTAAGGAGATCGGAGCGGAGGGGCAGAAAAAGCTGGCGCAGTCGAGCGTGGTCATCGTCGGATGCGGCGCCACCGGTTCTGCCCTGGCCTCGTTGCTGGCGCGTTCGGGCATCGGGACGCTGCGGATTCTCGACCGCGACTATGTCGAGGCGAGCAATCTGCAGCGGCAGGCTTTATTTGATGAGGAAGACGCGCGCGAATCTGTGCCCAAGGCGATCGCGGCGGCGCGGCAAATCGCGCGCTTCAACTCGCAGATTATCGTCGAGTCCCATGTTGCCGACCTGATTCCGGCGAATGTCGATTCCCTGCTTGGCGGCTCGGACCTGATTCTGGACGGCACCGACAATTTCGAAACTCGCTACCTGATCAATGACTATGCGGTGAAGAACTCCGTGGCCTGGATTTACTCGGCAGCGGTCGGGAGTTATGCCGTGACCATGAACATCCTGCCCGGCGAGACGGCATGCCTGGCCTGCATCTTTCCGGAATCTCCCCGTGGGACGGTGGAGACCTGCGAGACTGCCGGCATTTTGAATTCTGCCGTGAACCTGGTGTCATCGATTGCGGCTACAGAGGCGTTGAAGTTTCTGGTGGGAGCGCGTTCGAAAATGCGGCGGACGCTTCTTTCCTGGGATGTGTGGACGAACGAACGGGCGGAGATGGCTGCCATTCATCCTCGGGCGGGATGCCGCACCTGTTTGCGAGACTTTGTTCATCTGGCGGGTGAAGGGCGGCCTCACATCACTTTGTGCGGCAGGAATTCGGTGCAGATCCATGAACGGCAGCGGCCGGTGGACTTTGTGGAACTGAGCACTCGCCTTCAACCTCACGGCAATGTTCGGCACAATGAGTTTGTGCTGAAGTTCTGGCGCGATCCTTACGAAATTACGCTGTTTCCGGACGGCCGGGCGATCATCAAGGGAACGACGGACACGGCGGTTGCGCGTAGTCTGTATGCGCGATTCGTTGGTAGTTAAGAAACTAATGGAGTGACGGGCATCCCTTCGGCAGGCTTCGGGCAGGCTCTCGCCCATCTTCCGGATGACCCAGCCGGGCGGGGACGCCCGGCGCTCCATTGCACCAATCCATTGCAGGTTGTGCGCATCAGTTTTCACCAGCACCGCGAACGGGCCTCGCCTGAACTTCAGTTGTTTGGCCGAGAGCGCCGCTTATCTCCTAATATCCTGCCGGTTTTCGTCCCTGGGGGACTGGCCCGCAAACTGCACTCAAACCTTGGATGTGTTAGTACCCAGTGGAGGCAGTATGCGACCCTATTTGATTCTGACGGCGGTAGTTTTGATGGCGGTAGCGGCTTTTGGGCAGCAGCCCTTTCACCCCGGTTACGGCCCATGCGTTTATGGATGCGGGCCGTTTATCCCGCTCCTGACTACGCCAGAGATTTCCCTGCAACAGTTTTCGCCGAATCCGGTGGGAGCGAGGAATGCCACCACGGGATTGATCGCCGGCGCAACCAACTCAACGCTTTCGCAGATTGAGGGATCGACCAGCTCGGTTTATACCGTGGCCGTGTGGTACCAGGGCGGCGCTCCTCTGATAACGCCGGAGGTCCATCTGTGGCCGGAGACGATTGGACGCGAAGGTCGCCCTATGCACGAGGCGATGCGCGAAGAACGTGGGTATGAAGGACGTCTGCGGGAAGAGCGTCCGCGGGAAGCCCGTTCGCGTGAACGTGAAGACCATGGTGCACGCGCAGAAGCGCGCGGCGACTGGACTTTCTTCACCGGACGGGAGCGCACCACGGATTCGACTAGCGTAGTGAAGGGCTTCAAGAAGGCGGCGCGCGTCTATAACAACGGCGACGTCACGCGCCAGAACGACAAAAACGGCACCGTGAAATACGACGATAAGAGGGAGAAGATGTAGGGGCAGATCTCAGTGTCAGCTGTCAGCTCTCAGCTCTCAGTTTTCGGCTCTTGGCCGCCACGTTTTGTGGAGGCAATTTTCCCCGCTCAAGGGCAGAGATGGCGGCATCGCGGGTTACGGTGGGGAAGTCATCCAGAAACTCGCCTAGCGTCTGTCCCCCTTCCAGGTAATCCAGCAGCGCCTGGAATGGGACGCGCGTGCCGCGAAAGACGGGTGTCCCGCCGAGCACTTCCGGATCTCTCGCGATAACTTCGTTCACGCTAAGCATGGCCTGATTTTCTTGGACTTTCTTGGACTCCCAATGAGATTCTACTCCGCGTTACCCGGCGACACCACGTTGCAGTCTGTAATTCGCGTAAATCCACGGTTACGCAGCCTGTGGTGAACTCCAGCGCCCAAAACCAGCGCCTAAAGGCGCATTCATAACACGGCACTAACGGTATGCCTAAAGGCATACCCTGACACAAATCGACCCTGACACGAATCGTACTTGCACCACGGTGTTACGCAATCCCGTAACGTTGGTGAGCTATTCCGTTCGCCAATCTGCTATCTTCTTGCGGTTGCTCTTCTTCACAATGAAGGGCAGGCGGCGCTCGGCGCCGGGGGTGAGTGTCTTCATGCCTGAGCTTGCACGTATTGAACCGTCCCGCCTCTACCGCTGGATGGTCCTGATTGTTGTCAGTCTCGCGATGTTTGGAAATTACTACGTCTATGACTGCATCGCGCCCATTGCCGACCTGCTCTCGAAGCAACTCGGGTTTACCGATTCCAACATCGGGCTGCTGCAGGCGATCTACAGCATTCCGAATGTCATCATGGTGCTGATCGGCGGTTACATCGTCGACCGCATTGGCGCACGCAAGGCGATCTTCATCTTTGGAACCATCTGCCTGATCGGGGCGGTGATTACGGCTTACCCCGACAATTCGTGGCTACGCGCCGGAGTCGTCGGGGTGGTAAATGTGGCTGTCCCCCTGGTTCGATTGCTGGGGCACATTCCCTTGCTTTCTCGAATCGACTTCGTGCGGGACCTCGGCTCGGTCGAGAAGATCTCGACGGCTAGAGGCGCTTTGGTTGCGGGCATGTCAGCTGGGCGCCTGGTGTTTGGGATGGGCGCCGAATCCCTGATCGTTGCGGTGACTACGGGCATTGCCAAATGGTTCCGCGGGAAAGAACTGAGCTTCGCCTTCGGCATCAACCTTATGATGTCTCGCGGGGGCTCGTTGTTGGCGCAATGGTCTCCCTCGTGGGCTGGTTTCGCTTATATCCAGTGGCGGGGTCCGTTGCTGATCTCGGTGGTATTCGCTACTTTCTGCGTGACTGGAGCCCTGCTCTACTGGGGCATGGAGGTCCACGCAGAGAAGCGCTACCAGGTCGGCCCAGCCGGTTCGACCGACAAGGTGGTTTTCCGCGATCTTACGTCGTTTGGACTTTCCTACTGGTATATTGTAGCGCTTTGCATTGTCTTCTATTCGGCGATCTTCCCTTTCGAGACCTTCGCTTACAAGTTCTTCATGGATGCGCACCACACGACTCGCGAAGCGGGCGGGGATTTGGTTGGCATGTTGACTATCTTCACTATGTTTGGAACGCCGTTCTTTGGAAGGTTTGCCGATCAGATCGGCAAGCGCGCGCTCCTGATGATGATTGGTTCGGTGCTGTTGATTCCCGTCTATCTGATGATGGCATACATGCACTCCTCGACGTACATCACGGTTTACTTCCCTTCCACGTCCTCGGATGGACACTTCGCATTCATAGCACACCATCTCCCTCCTATTCTTCTGTTGACCATGGCGATGATGGGCATCGCCTTTTCTTTGATCCCGGCAGTGATGTGGCCTTCCGTCGCTTATATCGTTGACCAGTCCAAGCTGGGCACAGCTTATGGGCTGATGACGATGATCCAGAACATCGGGCTGGCAGGGTTTAACTTGTTGATAGGGTGGGCAAACGACCACGGCCAGGCCAGCGCGGAAAATCCAGCGGGATACCGGATGGGGATGTGGATCTTTTCGATTTTGGGATTCTTGGGGGTGTTGTTCGCTTTCCTGCTGCGGCAGCGGGAGCTTGGTCCCCGGGGTCATGGGCTGGAGACGATCACGGCTAAGGGATAACGATGCCCAGCCCCTAAAGGGGCATCCGATTTCGCGACGCTTTCGGTATCGCTAAAGCGATACCCTGATACGAAGCGGAGGATTGCTTCCGGATGCGGGCCCGGGACTCAGCGGATGCTGAACCTCAGGTTACGAAAGTGATCTATGAGCGATCTAGGGGCCATCTTGGCCGATCACTTTGGTCGGATAGAACATTCCGCAGGCTACGGTTTTTGGTATTCTGACTACCAAGAACGGTCGAGAGCGCTTCCGCGACTGCCTCGGCAAATTCGTACAACGAAAAGAGTTTGAAGCCGCATCAGAACGAGTAGCGGCCGGGAAAAGGCGACTTGACCGACCCGAAGCAAAGCATCATCGAAGCAGAAGCTATTGAGCAGGCGAAACAGGGCCACGAAGCTGCGTTCGAAGTCTTGTATCATCTGCACAAACGCCGCGTGTACTCGCTATGTTTGCGAATGGTCTCCAATCCCGCGCAGGCCGAGGATCTGGCCCAGGAAGCGTTTCTTCAGCTCTTTCGCAAGCTCGGAACCTTTCGCGGGGAATCTGCGTTCTCCACTTGGCTGCACCGGATGACGGTCAACGTCGTGCTGATGCAACTGCGCAAGAAGGGTCTGCCGGTGGTGTCGCTGGAAGAAACGCTGGAAGGCGAAGACGAAGCTCCCAGGAAGGAATTCGGTACCAAGGATGTGAAGCTGACGGGCGCCGTCGATCGCCTGCAATTGCAGCGGGCAATTGACCGGCTACCGCCGGGTTATAGAACGGTTTTTGTGTTGCACGACGTGGAAGGGTTCGAGCATAACGAAATTGCCCAAATCGTGGGATGCTCGATCGGCAACAGCAAATCGCAGCTCCATAAAGCGCGATTGAAGTTGCGGGAGTATCTGAAGTTCATGAGAGCCGAAAAGGCCAAGACTGGGTAAAGGGTAGTTGCGGTATTGGGGAGAGGTTGGCTATGACGTGTGCAGATGTACGGCGAGTTCTGCCGGAAATCCTCGACGGCGCTCCGGAGGATGTGTTTCCGGCTGACTTTGAAACTCATGTAGAGTCCTGTCCTGCTTGCTCGGATCTGATTTCGGACTTGAAGTTGATCTCGAGCGAAGCCCGGCAACTGGCAGCAAGCGAAGAACTTGCGCCGCGGGTGTGGGTGCGAATTGCGGCGGAATTACGGGCCGAAGGGCTCATCCGCGAGGCGGATTGCGCGCCAAGCCGGCCCATCCTTTTTACACCTTCTCCACGACGTCGATGGAGCGCGTGGTGGCTGGCGCCTGTCGCGGTTGCGCTGCTGGCGGCGGGCTCTTACGTGGTAAGCCATCGGCAAGGCCCGCAAGTGGCGAGGCAGCAAGCTCCGGCAACTTTATTGACGGCTCCAGTGACTCCTCCGGCTATCTCAGCTTCGGTGTCCACTTCGGCTGCTACTTCGGCTTCTGCTTCGGCCCCCCAACAACTGGCAAAAAAGAAGTCCGCTAAGCCAACCGACGTGGTGGCATCGGTTGCAAAACCCGCGGTAGAACCCGAGCCGAGCGCGGAAGATCAACAGTTTCTGAGTGTCGTTTCCACGCGTGCTCCTTCGATGCGGGCGACGTATGAAAGTCAACTGAGAGCGGTGAATGCCCACATACGGGAAGTGCAGGCCTACCTGGATCGGAATCCGGGGGACGCCGAGGCCCGGCAGCACCTGATGGACGCTTATCAACAAAAAGCACTTCTTTACCAGATCGCGTTGGATCGCATTCAATAGCGGAAGGGCGGACCGGCGTTCCCGGGCCGCAGGGGCGGCGTTTTTTATGGCGAGGCTTCAGAAGGCGATTCTTCAGCAAACGAGCATTCACCGGGCGAGCATCCACCAGGCGAGTATTCAACTGGTGAGCATTCAATACACTGCGGTCGTAACCCTGGTTCTGGCAACCTATCTGTCGGCGGCGGCCTTTGCCGAGACCAAGAAGGAATACCGTTACGCGGTCGGCCCCAACGCCAATATTTCGGTGGATACGCAGTACGGCGCGATTTCGGTAAAGCCTGGGAGCAGCGATGAGGTGCTGGTGACGGCCACGCTCAAATCGGACAACGTGGAGGTCGACGAGCAGCAGAATGGCAATCGGATTGAAATCGCATCGCACCTGCTGCGGGGCCTGGACCAGCCAGCGGGCCAGGTCGACTACGAACTGCTGATTCCGCCCGACGCTACTCTCACACTCCGTTCTTCGACCGGTCCGCTGTCGGTGGAGCGCTTACAGGGGGATCTAACGTTGGAAGGCGCGGATGCGGTGGTGAATGTGCGCAACGTCGGGAATGGTCATGTACACGTGCGGACGATGCGCGGACCCATCACGCTGACCGATGTTCGCAACGGCCACGTTGAGATCGCTTCCATCAGCGGCGACGTCCATATGAAGTCGGTGGATGGGCCGCTGGTGCAGGTGAATTTGGGCAGCGGGAAGATTTTCTACGATGGTGACTTCAGCTCCGGCGGCAACTATCGGTTCACCACCCACACCGGTGATATCGAGGCCGTGGCGCCGGCGGATGTCTCGGCCGGTTTCCGAGCGCACTCGGTACTGGGCCGGGTGCAGCACGATTTTCCTCTCCAACCCAGACATTCCCGGTATACGGTGGAAGCGGGCCGTTCCTTCGTGGGTACTGCCGGCGAGGCAGCATCGGAAGTGGTGCTGCGCTCTTTCAGTGGTAGAATCCGCCTCAAGCAACGCTGAATCCAAAGCAAAGCTGAAGAGAATCAGGTGTCAGGTCTTAGGTGTTAGGTCTCAGGAAAATCGAGACCTTTCCTGAGACCTAAGAACTGAGACCTATACTTGCCCGGGAGTGCCATGGGAGTGCGCGCGGTGTTTCTGGTGGGATTCATGGCGTCCGGCAAGAGCCGCGTGGGGCAGGAACTGGCCCGGCGGCTGGACTGGGATTTTGTGGATCTGGATGCCCGCATCGAGTCTCGTGAGCAGCAAACGATTCCCGAGATTTTTCGGGACCGGGGGGAGCCCGGGTTTCGGCTCGCCGAAACCAGCGCGCTTGGCGATCTGCTGACTGCGTCGCTCGAACGCAACAGCGTGGTTGCGCTCGGCGGCGGGGCTTTCGCACAGGAGAGGAACCGGGAATTGCTGCGGCAGTGGCCATCGGTTTTTTTGGAAGCGCCCGCATCCGAACTTTGGCAACGGAGCCTGACGGACGGCGTGGACCGGCCGCTGCGAAGCGATTTCGAGCAGTTCGTTCAACTGTACGCGGAACGCCTTCCCTTTTATCGCCAGGCGAGCGTGGTGGTCGCGACCACGGGTAAGCAGTTGGCTTCCATTTGCGCCGAGATCGAAGGTGCATTGCAACTTAGAGGAACTTCGGAAGACGCAGGGCCGGGCTTGACCCGGATTGATCGCACAAGTTTCGGAAGAGGAGAATCACATTGAAGCGGTCTTATCGGCGGCGGTTGGCTTTCATGATGGCACTGGTCTGGTGCATGGCAGCGCAGGGCACCTGGGCAGGGGCCACTCCCATGCCAAAGGAGAAGGAGAAGGAGAAGGAGAAGGAGAAGGAGAAGGAACACGAGGGGAAGAACATCGACTCCGGGTCCTTCGGCGTGTTCCAGAACGGCCATCGAGTGGGAACCGAGACGTTCTCGATCTATCAGACCAGCAACGGCAGCGTCATCCACTCCGAGTTCAAGACGGACAATGCTCCCACCGCGGCGGTGCAAACTTCGGTTATGCAGCTTACCGCGAGCGGGGATATCCGGCGTTACGAGTGGAAGGAGTTGAGCCCGGAGCAAGCGGAATCGGTGGTGCTTCCGAATGACGATTTTCTGACTCAGAAGTGGAGCGCTGGACCGCAGGCGAAAGAACAGGAACAGCCTTACCTGCTGCCCTTGTCGACCTGCATCCTGGACGACTATTTTTTCATCCACCGCGAAGTGTTGGCGTGGAGATATCTAGGCGCAGCCTGCAAACAGGACAAAGGGCAGATCCAGTGCCCGGTGAAGCAGCGCGCCCAGTTTGGAACCATGAACCCGCACGAACATTCTTCGGCGGCGCTGAGCGCGGAGTTCCTGGGCCGAGAAAAGGTGACTCTGAAGAACGGGCAGCAGCAGGACCTGCTCAAACTGGAACTCAAGAGCGACGCGGGAACATGGCAACTCTGGCTCGACGATCAATTCAAGGTGATGAAGATATCCGTTGTAGGAGAGAACACCGAAGTCGAGCGCGATTAGCTGGGGCAAACGAAACCCTCGCGGGCTGAAGGTCACCCCCTTTCGGAATTGGATTGGTCTCGATCTCAGGCGATACGATAGGGGTAGGCACTGGAGAAGAAGTCGTTCGTCATGCGGGACCGGGCCGATTGGGATAACTCTTGACGATTCTTGATTCACGCACGTCGCGCGTGCTGTTCACGGCTTTGCTGTTCGCCGTGGGGCTGGGCTTCCTCTATGCGGCGCGACGAACGCTAATTCTGTTCCTTTTCGCCATTTTTTTTGCCTACCTCATTAATCCCGCAGTGGCACGACTGGAGAAACTGGTCCGCAGCCGCGTCTGGGGGATCACGATCATTTACCTTCTCCTTCTGGTTGGTCTGGGGGTGTGCGGCTTTCTTGTCGGCCCAAGGATAGCCCGGCAAAGCACTCGCCTGGGATCGTCGCTGCCCGGACTGATGGATCCGGCCGGCACCGGGCAGCTCTCCGGCCAGATCGGCCAGCTTGCCGAACAGATCGGAAGCGAGCACGGCTGGAGCGCTACGACCCAGAAGCGTATTCAGGGTTTTTTGATAAGTCGCCGGGAAGACTTATCCAGCCTGGCGCAGCACATCGGCATTCGCGCGGCCGAAGCGGCGCAGCAAGTGTGGGTGATGTTTCTAGTGCCTATCCTTGCCATTTTCTTTCTGCGCGATGGTGGGAACTTTCATGAAGTGCTGCTGGCGCTGGTGCAGTCGCGCACGCAGAGGGAGTTTCTGCAGGATGTGTTCCAGGATCTGAACCAGATGCTCGCCCAATTCATTCGTGCCCAGTTGACCCTGGCGGCGCTGTCGCTGCTGGCCTACACCTCATTCTTGAGTGCGATGCGCGTGCCCTACGCGCTGATGCTCGGTACCGTCGGAGGCGCGCTGGAATTCATACCCATGGCAGGACCGCTGCTCGCAGGCGCTGCCATGATGACCGTCGCCGTTTTGGCCGGGTATCCGCATTGGGCCTATCTGTTGTTGTTCTTGCTGGTCTGGCGAATGGTGCAAGACTACGTAATCTCTCCCCGAGTCATGGGAGTCAGCGTGGAGTTGCATCCGCTGGCGGCTTTGTTCGGCATTCTCGCGGGGGGGGAAATCGCGGGAATACTTGGCGTCTATCTTTCCATCCCGGTGATGGCCAGTCTACGCATCGTCTGGCGGCGCTGGCGCATCTACGTGGAAAAGCGCAGATTCGGACCGCTCAACGAGTACTCGTTTCCGCAAGAGTTGGGCAAGGGCGGTCGCGGGCCAATTTGAATTCTTGACCCGATGGTAAACGGCGTGATCTCCTGCCGCAGCGCTTCTCGTTGACGCCCTCGCTCGCCGTGGCTATACTCGGGCACAATTGGGGGGGTACAACCGTGTACATCCAGATAGTGAATTTTAATTTGAGCAACACGACGCCGGCGGAATTCGAAAAGCTCTGCCGGGCGTTGGCCCCGCAATTTGCCGCACTGCCGGGGCTGATCTCCAAGGTCTGGCTCGCCGACCCGGCGAGCAACACGTTCGGTGGCGTGTACACGTGGCAGGACCATGCCGCATATGAGGCGTACACGAGGAGCGAGTTGTTCAGAGGGGTGGCGTCCCATCCGAACCTCTCTAAATTCGCCTCGCATGGCTTCGACATTCTGGAAGAGCCGACGCGCCAAACTCGCGGTCTTCCTGCACGGACCGCTGCCGCCTGAGGCGCCAGCGCGGGCGTGCTGGATCCAGAACTTCTACGACGTGGCCGCCGCCGCTGCGTTTTTCACGCTTTCCACATCGACTTTGCGAAGAAACTCGGCCGCTGCTTCCGGCAGCACCGAGTTGATGAACATTCCCGAGCCCAGCTCAAATCCGGCCACTCGCGTCAGCCGCGGGATCACACTCAGATACCAGTGAAAATACTTCACTCCGACGCTCTCGGCGGGAGCGCTTCGAATGGTGAAATTGAAATCCGGATCCGCCAGCCCGTGGTAGAGCTTGGCCAGCGTCGAGCGCAACATGCGCGCCAGGTCGTTCATCTCCGCAGCGCTCACATCGCCGAAGCTGGCCATGTGCCGCCGCGGATAGATGTGAGTACAGAACGGAGCCGGCGAGGCATACATTTCGAGCGCAACGAAGTGCTCGGAAACGGTGACGATGCGGGTTTGGTCTTGTAATTCCTCTTCCAGCATCTGACAGAACATGCAATCGCCAAAGTCGTCAAAGTGTCGCAAGGCGTGTTGAAAGCGCTCGCGCACCTGGAGCGAGGTCACGGGCGTCGCGATCATCTGGGAGTGCGGGTGTTCCAGACTGGTGCCGGCGTCGAGCCCGTGATTCTTGAAAATGGTGATGAGCGCGATGCGCGGGTCGAGGCTGAGTTCATCGAATCGAGTTTTATAAATATGGAGAATTTCCGCCACGTACGAATCGGGCATCAGGGCCAGAACCTGAGAGTGGTCGGGCGTCTCCACAATCACATCGTGAACCCCAAAGCCGTTTACCGATCGGCGCAAGCGGTGGACCGTGCGTGTCGGGGATGCGTCGCGGGAAAGAGCCGCAAATTTATTGGGTATTACGCGCGCATGCCACGGCACGTCCATGGCGGCCGGTACGCGCAGAACTTCCGGCGGAGTCAGCTTCTCGTTGCCCGGACAAAAAGGGCAGTTCGCGACAAACGATGCCACCGGCTTCCGCTCGCGGTGGTGCGCCATTTCTTCCGGACGGCGGGCGCGCTCGGTTGCGATCACGACCCATTCCTTAGTAGCAAAATTCTGACGCAGTTCTGACATAGTCACTCCTGGAGCTGGTTTCATAAATGCCTTGCAGCACGGAAGGCACGTCCCTCAGGGCTAAAGCCCACATTCTTCCAGGCCCGGAACGGCATGGCTGAAGAGGCTGCGGGAAAGGTCGATGACTCGATGCCAGCCCCCAAAGGAGCGCCTGATTTCGAAGGACTTAACGGTATCGCTAAAGCGATACCCTGATACGAAACCCGAGTTTTTCCGTAGCCTGTGAAGCCGTGCCCAACCCAAAGTCGATTTATGAAACCAGCTCTAGGCAGAGCCTACATCAGGGCTCGAGAGTCGAACAGGCACCGAGGGTCGTATTGCTGACTCTTGCGAGAAAAGGGCGGCTACGCGCATCGAATTTCGCCGCTGGAACGGCGGCGACATTTCCCTAAAAAAGTCACTAGTATAAAATTACAGTTCATCATGTCGACCAAACTTCCTGTAGGAATTCTCGGTGCCACGGGCATCGTTGGGCAGAGATTTATCCAGATGCTCGAACAGCACCCGTGGTTTGAAGTGTCGTGGCTGGCAGCATCCGACCGATCGGAAGGCCGGACGTACGCCGAAGCTGCGCGCTGGCGTTTGAAGACTGCCATTCCGGCGCGGATCGCAAACATGACAGTTTCGCCGGCCAAACCTGAAGGCGCGCCAAAGATCATTTTCGCCGCGCTGGATGCGGCCATCGCTCGCGAACTGGAACCACAATTTGCCGCCGCCGGCTGCGCCGTCGTCTCCAACTCGAGCGCCTTGCGCATGCAGCCAGACGTTCCGCTGGTGATTCCGGAAGTCAATGGCGACCACATTCGGTTGATCGATAAACAATCCTGGCGCGGCCAATCGGGAGGGTATGTCGTTACCAATCCCAACTGCTCCGCGATTGGCCTGGTGCTGGCGCTGGCTCCGTTACATCGCGCTTTCACTCTTGAGACCGTGATGGCGGTCACGATGCAAGCGGTCAGCGGCGCGGGATATCCTGGTGTTGCTTCGCTCGACATCCTGGGCAACGTGATTCCCTACATCGCGAAAGAAGAAGAGAAGATGGAAGAGGAGACGCAAAAGTTGCTGGGGAGGCTGAACGGCTCGCGCGTCGACCCTGCTCCGTTTGCGATGAGCGCGCAATGCAATCGGGTGGCGGTGGAAGATGGCCACACGGAATCGGTCGCCGTCCGTCTTAAGAAAAAGGCCGCGCCGGAGGAGATCATCGCCGCCTGGAATAATTTTCGCGCAGAACCGCAGCAACTTCGATTACCGAGCGCACCGCCTCAGCCCGTGGTGTACATGACAGCCCCGGATCGTCCGCAGCCTCGTTTCGACGTTGACCTCGGCGCCGGCATGACGACCGCGGTTGGACGCCTGCGCAAGTGCAATGTGCTGGACTGGAAATTCACCGTCCTGTCGCACAACACGATTCGCGGCGCAGCCGGGGCTGCACTGCTCAACGCTGAGTTTCTCAAGGCGAAGGGGTATCTCGGGTGAAAACAGTTGCCAGTTGCCAGTTGCTAGTTGCCAGTAAAAGCCGTGCCGACACAGGTTTGTCTGGCAACTGGCAACTGGCTACGGGCAGCTGCTTTAGGGAGCACCCCCGCCCATGATCGTCATGAAGTTTGGCGGGACTTCCGTGCAAGATGCCAAAGCGATTGACCGCGTAGCCCACATCGTCCAGGGGCGGTTGGCGGACCGTCCGGTGGTGGTGGTTAGCGCCATGGCAAAGGTCACCGATTCCCTGCTCGCCATGGGGAAGGCTGCGGGTGGAGGCGATCGCAAGACGGCTCTCAAAATGGCGCGCGCCTTGCGCGAACGCCACTATGACACTGCCGGAGAACTGCTCGGCACCGCTCTGTTCACTGAATTTCACGGCGACCTGGGCGCCGATTTCGAAGATCTGGACGAATTGCTGCGCGGCATTGGCGCGGTCGGTGAAATCACTCCCCGCACCTACGATTACGTTGCCTCCTTCGGCGAAGTGCTTTCGAGCAAGATCATCGCTGCCGCTTTTGTTGCCCGCGGATTGCCGGGCGCGCACGTGGATTCGCGCCAATGTCTGCTCACCGACAGCGCCTATACCAGGGCGGTTCCTCAGTTCGATGAAACCAACGAGCGCCTGCGCAAGAAGGTCAAGCCTTTACTCGACGGCGGCAAGGTTCCGGTGATGGGCGGGTTCATTGGTTCCAATCGTGCCGGCATCACCACCACCATTGGCCGCGGAGGGTCGGATTTTTCCGCGGCTATTTTTGGCGCCGGCCTCAATGCCGAACGCATCGAAATCTGGACCGACGTCGACGGCATGATGACCACCGACCCCCGGCTTACTCCCGAGGCGCGGCGCATCAAGGTCATCAGCTTTGACGAAGCCGCGGAACTTGCCTACTTTGGCGCCAAGGTTCTGCATCCGGCAACTGTGCTGCCCGCGATTCAGCAAAACATTCCGGTTTATGTTCTGAACTCGCTGAACCCCACTTGCGAAGGGACGAAGATCACGGCTCGCGCTCCGCGCTGTACGAATATTTTCAAGGCCATCGCGCTTAAGAAAAAGATCACGCTGGTTGAAGTTGCCTCGCCGCGCCGTTTGCTGTTGCACGGATATTTGAAGTCCATCTTTGAGGCCTTCGATCGTCACAACGTAGCGGTCGATGTGGTTTCCACCTCCGAAGTCAGCGTTTCGGTTACGGCCGAGACCAATGAAGCCATCCCGGCGCTGGCCGCCGATCTGGCGAAACTGGCGGACGTGAAGTACGAGGGGCGGAAGGCGATCGTCTGTCTGGTGGGCGAGAATTTGCGTGACACACCGGGAATCGCCGCCAAGGTCTTCGGTATTCTTGAGGATGTGAAGATCCGCATGATTTCGCAGGGCGCCTCCGAAATTAATCTGACCTTTGTGATTGAAGAAGACGACGCGGCTGAGGTGATCCGGCGCCTCCACCACGCATTTTTTGCCGAAGTCGATCCGGAAGTTTTTGCGTAAGGCATTAACCGCAGAGGACGCAGAGCACGCGGAGAAAAACCAAGAGCTGAACTTAAACATTATTTCCAAATTTCTCTGTGCACTCCGCGTTCTCTGCGGTTTAAGGTTTAAGTGTGAATCTTCTGATTCTCGGTCGTGGCAAAACGGGTTCTCTAGTCGCCGACGTTGCCCAGGTGCGCGGTCACAATGTTCGTGCCCTGGACGTTGACGAAAACGCTGATGCCTCGGCCCTTACTCCCGCTTTTCTTGTTCCCTTCGACGTGGCCATCGACTTCACCACGCCCGCCGCGGTGATCGGCAACGCCGAGGCCTGCATCCGCGCCGGAAAGAACCTCGTGGTCGGAACCACTGGCTGGTACGAGCAAGTGCCGCGCTTGCGCGAAATGGTGCTCTCCGCAAAGACGGGCTTCCTCTATGGCTCGAATTTTTCCATCGGCGTGAACTTGTTCTTCGAGATTGTCGCAACCGCAGCGGCCGCCCTGAAGTACGATTACTCGGGGCAGATTTTCGAGCGTCATCACGCGCAAAAAAAGGACGCTCCTTCCGGAACTGCCATCACGATCCAGAAAATTATGCGCGAGGCCGGAGGCAAGGAAAAAGAAGTCGAGATCGTTTCGTTTCGCGAGGGGGACGTGGTCGGCATGCATGAGGTGGTCTTCAATTCCTCCGGCGATCGAATCTATTTGTGCCACGACGCCAAGTCGCGCCGCGGATTCGCCGAAGGCGCCGTGCGCGCCGCCGAGTGGCTGGCGGGGAAGACAGGGTTCTACGAGTTCCGCAACGTCTGGCGCGAGCTTTAGCGCGAGCCCCAGAGTCTCCTATAACGTCCGGCGGCTGCCGAGCTTCGCTCGGCTTGGACGGGCGAGGCGCCCGTCCCCACACGAGCAGTTTTGTGTGCTTCCGACTCTCCTCCAGCATCAGGGTTGGCAAATGCAAGCCGATCCGATAAGAGTTATCCTTAACCCATGCAACTGCGAGGATGTGGTACCGCTCTGGTCACACCGTTCTCCCAGGACGGTGGTGTCGACGAAAACGCTCTACGTAATCTTGTCGCCTGGCAGGTCGAATCGGGCATCGACTTTTTGATTCCCTGCGGCACCACGGGAGAAACTCCCACGCTCAACCACGATGAGTGGCTGCGCGTCATCGACGTGACCATTGAAGTCGTCGCTGGACGCGTCCCGATCGTCGCCGGCGCCACCTCCAACTCGACGCAGGAGGCGGTGGCCAAAGCCAAAGAAGTGGCGGCACGTCCGGGCGTCAACGCCATCCTCACCGCTTCGCCTTACTACAACAAGCCGACGCAGGAGGGTCAATACCGGCACTTTCGCGCGATCGCCGAAGCGGTTGACAAGCCCGTCATCGTCTATAACGTGCCGGGACGCACGTCCGCCAATCTCGAACCCGCGACCTTGGCGAGGTTGACTGAGGTCGCGAATATTGCGGGCGTGAAGGAAGCCAGCGGGAACATGACGCAGATCGCGGAGGTGCTGAACTCGGTGCCGGAGAGTTTCCTTGTACTTTCCGGCGACGACTCCGTCACTCTGCCGGTAATCGCGCTCGGCGGCGTGGGCGTGATCTCGGTTGCCTCCAATGAAATTCCCCGCGAAATGGCGGAGATGACGCGCGCCGCTCTGGCGAACGACTGGCACACGGCGCGCACCATCCACCGCAAATATCTTCCGCTGATGCTGGCCAACTTCATCGAGTCGAGCCCGCTGCCGGTGAAAGCCGTGCTTGCGATGATGGGTAAGATCGAAGAAGTCTATCGCCTGCCCTTGCTTCCCATGCGCCGCGACACGCGATCGAAGCTGCAGAAGGTCGCGACCGACGTCGGATTGATTGCCCGGCCCGCGGCCATGCCGGTCGCTGCCACCGAATTCTATATTTACGAAAATTGGGCAGCGGGCCCGCACAAAGCGATGCTGCACCGCGCATCCTGCGGACAGTGCAATTCGGGTAAGGGACGTCCGGCCGGGCACGATCCCAATCATTCGCGCTGGCACGGACCGTACGGCACTCTCGCCGAGGCGCGCGAGGCGACTCATCAGATGCCCGGAGTGCTGATTCGCAGCGAATGCAAGTGCGTGGCGTAGGGGAAGCTTTTGGCTTGTGGCTGTTAGCTATTAGCTCTTGGCCTTCTGTTTCTCTAACGCGCCTTCATGCGCTTAATTTCGGAATTCAAGTTCACCACAGGTTCCTAGCCATCTTATGCCAGACTCGATACTCACTTTGAAGTCGGCCATTGAACGTCTATCGGCGCGCGAAACGATCGACAATCCCGACAAAGCCCGTCCCGTTTTTTTCGAATTCCGCGCCGCTCTGACTCGGGGCGAGGCTCGCGCCGCCGAGAAAGTCGACGGACGCTGGGTGGTCAACACCTGGGTGAAGCAAGGCATCCTGCTGGGCTTCCGGCTGGGCGAGTTACAAAAGATGTCGGACGGAGACGTACTCTCCTTTATAGACAAGGACACTTTCCCCGCCCGTCGTCTCACCCTCGCCGATCGCGTTCGCCTGGTGCCCGGTGGATCTTCCATCCGCGAAGGGGCCTACGTTGCGCCGTCCGTTGTCTGCATGCCTCCTATGTTCATCAACGTCGGCGCCTACGTGGATGAAGGCTCGATGATCGACTCGCATGCGTTGGTCGGCTCTTGTGCGCAGATCGGCAAGCGTGTTCACCTGAGCGCCGCCGCACAGATCGGAGGCGTACTGGAGCCGGTCAACGCCGCTCCGGTGATTATCGAAGACGATGTGCTGGTCGGCGGCAACTGCGGAGTGTACGAAGGCACGCTGGTGCGCACCCGCGCGGTTTTGGGAGCGGGAACGATTCTGACACGATCGACGCCGCTCTACGATCTGGTGCGCGGCGAAATCTACCGGGCGTCAGCGGAACGGCCGCTGGAAGTTCCCGAAAACGCCGTGGTCGTTCCCGGCTCGCGCGCCGTTAACAAAGGCAAGGGCAAATCCGACGACTGGAATCTTTCGCTCTACACCCCGGTGATCGTTAAGTATCGCGACGAGAAGACTGAACGGGGGATTGAGTTGGAAGAGTGGCTGCGGTAGAGTGGCTAGCCTTTGCTGAGAATCTAAGATCTTTACCACAGGGGGCACAGAGGAACACAGGGAAAAACTAAAATGGCTCTGTCTGTGTTTCTCGGTGATAAAGATTTGGCTCTGCTTTACTTTATGCTAGAATGTAAAGCGATGACGGAAGCCACTCTTTCGGCAAAGAACCAGATCGTAATCCCGCGTGAGGCTCGCGAAGCGCTGGGCTTGAAGCCCGGCGACAAGATCCTTGTGGTGGTTCGCGGTGGGAAAGTCCTTATCCTGCAAAAGCCAAAGTCCTATCATGCGGCGATCCGTGGGTTAGCTCGCCGTAAATATCCAAAGGATTATCTGCAAAAGGAACGTCAGAGTTGGGAGTAGAGCGGCTCCGCGCCTTTCTCCGGCGTCACCGCCGGATCGCTCTGGACACGAGTATCTTCATCTATCACTTAGAATCCAACCCAAAGTATCTCGCATACACCGACGCTATTTTTTCTTGGCTTGAGCGGTCGGAATCCAAGGCGATCACATCCACAATAACGATGACGGAACTGCTAGTACTGCCGTATCGCGAAGGCGACGAACAGCGGGCAAATGACTTTTATGGCTTGCTTTCCACCTACCCCAACCTGGATTGGATTGCACCGAACCTGGAGATCGCGGAGATCGCGGCCCGGATTCGCGCCCTCCATCGCCTGCGAACACCCGATGCTCTACAAGCCGCGACAGCCGCACATTCGCAGGCCACCGGTTTGATTACGAACGACGCCGTCTTTGAACGCGTGGAAGGATTTCAAACGCTAGTTCTGGACGAACTTCTGTGAATGTCACCTTTAGTGGCCCGCTCGTTGGACTCCTGCCTCACGACGGCAGCATCCCCGCCGCCTGGAAGTTGCATTTGTTCCTCTGCAAATCTGCTCCGCCCTTCGAGGTGCTTGGCGCGAAAATGCGTCCGCGCCCGTTCGCCCCACGCCTTTACGAAGTAGTAGTTCAGGGCGCATCCGATGGCCGAGCTGGTAATCGGAATCAGGCGTCCGGCCCACTTTTCCACCACCTCGGCGCCGGCTCTGACCGCGATCCGCTGGATCACGCGCGGCACAAAGCGGTTGACCACTTCTTTTTCCAGCAACTCGCGGCTGATGTCGACGCCGGCGGCGCTGGCGGCTGCAATCCATAGCTCAGCGATTTCGGCGTCGGTGTTCAACTCGAACCCATAAATCAGGCTGAGCTTCTGGATAGTGCGCATGGTAATGGCAGAAAGAATGCCGAGGTCCGGTACGATCGTCAGAATTCCGCCGAGACCAAACCCCGCTCCCTCCGCCGCCGCCAGCTTCATGCCGCCGCGGATTACAGACTCCGCTACATCGTCGAGGCGTTCCACCGGGAGCGTGTAAACTCCGCGAAAAGTTGCCAGCGGCAACCCATGCGCCACGCGCAACTGCATCAGGAAGCGCCCGGGATCAACCTTGATCGTCTCGTAGGCGCGCGTCAGACCTCCGCGGATCGCGCCTTCGATGCGCCGCCGCATCCACGATTTATTTTCGTCGGCCATCTTACTGTTTTGAGTTTATCAGCCCGCTAACTCCACATCCGACTTGATCTTGATGTAGAAACGCCGATTGCCGCGTCTTCCGGATCTAATGGAGCGACGGGCGTCTCGCCCGTCCCCGCTGGAGTGCAGCGGTTCGGCGACCGGACGAGGACGCCCGGCTCTCCACGTGCAAATACGTCCAAAGCGGCCCCCGTCTCTACCGAACCTCTCGCTGTGCTAGCATCGACTTGTCTAATGGCAAAAGGAAAACTGCACGTTGTTCCGCTAGGCGGGCTGGGCGAGTTCGGTATGAACTGCATGGCCATCCGCTATGGCGATGACATCATCGTGGTTGACGCCGGCCTCATGTTTCCCGAAACCGAGTTGCTGGGCGTCGACATCGTCGTCCCCGACATTTCTTACCTGCTTGAGAATCGCAAGCTGGTGCGCGGCATCGTCCTTACGCATGGCCACGAAGACCACATCGGAGCCCTGCCCTGGATTCTCAGCGAACTGAATGTTCCCGTCTGGGGCACCGAGTTCACGCTGGCCTACGTCGAAGATAAGCTTGACGAACACCAGCTCCTCGACGACTCTGACCTGCGCGAAATTCGTCCTGGAGAGCGCTTCAAGGTTGGGCCGTTCACCATTCATCCGCTGCAGGTAACGCACAGCCTGGTCGATTGTGTCGCGCTTGCTATCCACACGCCGATTGGGGTCGTGCTGCATACCGGCGACTTCAAGGTCGACCCTACGCCCACCGACAATCGCCTCTTCGACCTGCACGGTTTCGCCGAGTACGGCAAAGAAGGAGTGCTGGTGCTGCTGCAGGATTCGACCAACGTCGAGCGCAAGGGCTACACTCCGAGCGAACGCGCGGTGCGCCGCAAGTTCGACGAGGTGTTTGCCCGCACCCAGCGGCGTCTGTTTATCTCCTGCTTCGCGTCCTCCATTCATCGCATCAAGCTGACGGTCGACATGGCGCGCGACCACGGCCGCAAAATCTGTTTCATCGGCCGCTCCATGAACAACTCCTCCGAGATCGCCGAAGACCTGGGTTATGTCCAGATCCCCGAGGGGATGCTGATTCAGCCCGGCGAAATGAAAAACTTCGCTCCTGAGAAAGTGTGCGTCCTCATCAGCGGCACCCAGGGCGAACCCATGTCGGCGCTGTCACGGGCGGCGGTGGATAACCACAAGCACGCCAAAATCGAAAAGGGCGATACCGTCGTGCTGTCGTCGCGCATCATCCCCGGCAACGAAAAAGCTATTTTCCGCATGGTGGATCACCTGTTCCGGCGCGAAGCGCACGTGATTTATGACGACGGCTCTTACCCGCCGATCCACGTCAGCGGACACGCCAGCCAGGAAGAATTGAAGCTCATCATCAACCTGGTGCGGCCCAAGTATTTTGTGCCGATCCACGGCGAATACCGGCAGCTCAAGTTGCATGCCGAGCTGGCCGCGTCGATGCACGGCTCGGTCGGCAACGTGCTGCTGATTGAGAGTGGAGACGTCCTCGAAATCGATGAACTGGGCGCGCGCAAGGCCGGACGGATCAACGTGGGCCGCGTCTGCATCGATTCCGGCTCGCGCACCGACGTGGTCGAAGACATCGTCATCAAAGACCGCCGGCATCTCAGCGAAGACGGATTCGTGATGCCGATCATTGCCATCAACAAGCTCACCGGACTCGTCGAAACGTCGCCCGAGATCGTGACCCGCGGATTCGCGCCCGGCGAAAACGGCGTGATCGAGCGCGCCCGCGAGATTGTCATGGCAACCCTCGATGCCTCCAGCGCCGAAGAGAAAGCCGACTATGGCGTGATCAAGGAGAAAATCCGGACTGATCTGAAGCGCTACATCTCGCGGCAGACGCAGCGGCGGCCGCTGATTATGCCGGTGATATTGGAGATTTGAGAACCCTTTCACCGCCGAGACGCCGGGAGCGCGGAGGAGATCTTGCAATCGTAACCCTGGCTGACATTCAGCAAGCCCGCGCGCTACTCCAGGGTATCGCCTTCCGCACTCCCCTGTTCGAATGGACGGGCGCGGCGGATCAACGCAAGCTCTTCCTTAAGCTCGAAAACCTGCAGCCCATTGGGGCCTTCAAACTGCGCGGCGCTTATAACAAGGTCGCATCCCTTAGCGACGACGAACGCCGCCGCGGAGTCATTTCCTATTCGAGCGGCAATCACGCGCAGGGCGTGGCCTACGCGGCGCGGGCGCTGGGCGTGAAGGCCATCATCGTGATGCCTGGCAACGCTCCAAAGAACAAGCTTGACGCTACCGCCGCGCTCGGAGCGGAGATCGTCACCGTCGGCCCGAGCAGCGAAGAGCGCCGACTGCGCGCTGAGCAACTGGCCGCCGAGCACGGTTACGCGATCGTGCCGCCCTACAATGACGAAAAGATCATTGCCGGCCAGGGCACGGTTGGCCTCGAAATTCTCGAAGACCTGCCGAACGTTGAAACCGTGCTGGTCCCGGTCGGCGGCGGCGGATTGATCAGCGGCGTCTCGGCCGCCATCAAGCTCAGCAATGCCGAGCTTAGTCATCCCGAGCCTAGTGATCCGCAGCTTGTCCAACCCAGGCTTGTCCAGCCCAAGCTTGTCCAACCCCGGGTGAAGGTGATTGGCGTTGAACCTGAACTTGCCTCCGATGCTCGAGCCGGCCTGCGCGCCGGACGGATCGTCTCCTTCCCGGCAGAGCAAGTCAAGCAGACGCCTGGCCGACGGCCTTCGCACGCAGAGCATCGGCGCCATCAATTTCGAACACATCAGCGCCTATGTCGACGACATCGTCAGCGTTACGGAAGACGAGATCCGCGAGGCCATGCGGGCTCTGAGTGCGAACGCGAAAACGCTGGCCGAACCGAGTGGCGCCGTCGCCGCGGCCGCGTTTCTTTTCCATGCCGACGAGTTGCCGCAGACGGCGATCAACGTCGCCGTGATCAGCGGCGGCAACATCGATCCCATGCTGCTCGCCGAATTGCGTACGCGTTGATCGCTCGTCGCTGATCGGTCGAGGACGCACTCGAAGTCCGCCTTCCTCTTTTGTTCTGCCTGCGTCCTCTGTGATTCCTCGCGGTTCGCTGCTTCCAGAGCGCAACCACAAGGACACAGGGTTCACAGAGGAAACCTTCGTCTCGATTCGTCCTTCGAGCGAGGCGAATGTACAATCCTGATTCACGCGAGGGCAACTTGAACCGCTGGCTCGATCAGTTTTTTGAACTCTCTCATCGCCAGACCACCGTCCGCCGCGAAATTGTTGCCGGACTGACCACCTTCTTCACGATGGCCTACATCGTGGCTGTCAACCCTGCCATCCTGAAAACCGCCGGCATGCCTGCTGACGCCTCGCTTACGGCCACTATTCTCACCGCCATCTTCGGAACGCTGCTGATGGGCTTCTATGCCAACCGCCCTTTCGCCATCGGTCCGTATATGGGCGAAAATGCTTTCATCGCTTTCACAGTGGTGCATGTGCTTGGCTACACTTGGCAAAGCGCTCTGGGCGCGGTGTTTCTGGCTGGAATTCTTTTCATTCTGATGACTCTGTTCCGCCTGCGCCAGTGGATGGTCGACGCCATTCCCGCCACGCTCCGTTACAGTTACGCGGTCGGCATCGGATTGTTTCTCACTTTCATAGGGCTGAACCAGACTGGCATTGTTACCCTGGGAACGCCCGGGGCTCCGGTTCGGCCGGGCCATCTCACTTCCCTTTCGGTTCTGCTTTCCATTTTTGGTTTCCTGCTGATGACGGTGCTCACCATTCGGCGCTTCCCGGCGGCAATTCTTAGCGGAGTTCTCGCCACCGCTCTTCTTAGTTTTGTGACCAGGGTCGCTCCGGCGCCGACCGGTTGGGTCAGCCGTCCGCCGAGCTTGCAACCCGTTCTTTTCAAGTTCGATCTGCACACGCTATTCACCTGGGGATTTTTTCCTGTCGTCCTCACGATTTTTGTTATGGCTTTTGTGGACACCATGGGCACGCTCATTGGTGTGTCGGCGCGCGCGGGGTTCCTCGACAAAGACGGCAACCTGCCGCAGATCGAGCGCCCAATGATGGCCGACGCGCTGGCCACCACCTTCGCCGCCGTGATTGGAACCACGACATCCGGCGCCTTTATCGAGTCCGCTACTGGAGTAGAAGCCGGGGGCCGAACCGGGCTGACGGCGGTCATCACAGCGCTGTGCTTTGCCGGGACTTTATTCTTTGCGCCATTCATCTCCGCTATCCCACCCCAGGCATACGGACCGGCGCTGATCTTCGTTGGATTGCTGATGCTGAGCCCGATCACGCGCATTCCCTTTGACGACCTCACCGAACTGGTTCCGGCCTTTGGAGTCGTCATCCTGATGGCCTTCACTTACAACGTGGGCATTGGCATGACGGCGGGCTTCATCTTGTATCCTTTCTGCAAACTGGTTTCGGGACGCTTGCGGGATGTTCGTCCGGCGCTCTGGGCGTTGACCGCGTTGTCGCTGCTATTTTTCGTCTTTTATCCGTACACATAATGGTTTAGAGAAGCGGGTGAAACTAACAGGAAGAAACGAACCGGTCGCGCGGTCTCAATGTCGAAGGCAATTCGCGCGTCGAGTTCGACTGGGACTGGTAGGTGAAGGGATCTGGCCCAGCCGTGCGCTCCATCCTCGGCCTTTCCCCGTTACAATTTCAAAGACTTGCGGGGAACAGCAGATGATTCGCTTTGGCATCGCAGGTTTCGGATTGCACGCCGTGCGGCGGCTGATGCCGGGCTTCGCGCGTGCTCGGAATTGCAAGGTAGTTGCTCTATCGCGCCGCGACTTGCACAAGGCACGGGAGGCCGCGGCACAATATGCGATCCCGCATGTCTTCCTCACCACCGAAGAACTTTGCCGCTGTCCTGAAGTCGACGCCGTGCTGGTCGTCACTCCGAATGCCTGCCACCTGCAGGACGTCCTCACCGCGGTTGCTGCCGACAAGCCGGTGTTGTGCGAGAAACCGATGGGCATGGATGCGGAGGAATGCCGACGGATGGTCGAAGCCGCTCGCAAAGCCGGCGTCCTTCTCGGCGTCGCCCAGGTCTTTCGTTTTGCAGAAAGCACGGCGAGATTTCGCGAACGCATTGCCGCTGGTGACATCGGGCAGCCGATCTTTGCGCGGGCGGAGTTCTCGTATAGCGGGGCGGGCCATGCTCGCACCTGGCTTTACAACCGCTCTATAGCTGGAGGTGGCCCCATCGCCGACGTGGGCGTCCATTGCATCGACGTCTTGCGTTACCTCCTGCAGGATGAACCACGGCTGGTTAGCGCTCTCGGCCGTTCGGACGAGCGTTGCTTGGGCGAGCGTTGGTTGGGCGAAAGTGGTTTGGTCGAAAGTAGTATGCGCGAACAATCGGGCGACGTAGAAGCGGCGGCCGTCCTGACTCTGGAGTTTCAGCGGGGCACGCTGGCCACGGTCCTGGTTTCAACTCGTGCACACTATCGCACGCCGTTGGAGATTGTCGGTGACGCGGGCGTCCTGCGTGCCAACGATGCGCTGAATGTCGAACGACCGATTATCTTGGAACTGTGGCGCGCGGGACAACGGGTTGCCGAAGAAACCGTCTCCAACCAACTTGCTTATGCGAGACAGGCAGACAGTTTCGCTGCCGCGATCGAAGGTCGGGAAGTGTTTCCAGTGCTTGGCCAGCAAGGCTGGCAGAACCAGCTCATTCTGGACGCCGCCTACCGCAGTTTGTCATCGGGAAAAAGTGAAGAGATACCGATGCTCTCAGACCACCCTGGCAGGTAATGTTGGAAGCAACCGTAATGGCGGGGGAAGGTCGGCTCCCCGTGAAACTTCACCACAAATAAGAAGCGCCCCGGATTCAAAGAATCACGGGACGCCCGAACAGCCCTCCCCCAGAACTGCTCAACCGAAAAGATATGGCAACAGGCCGGGGAGCGGAATGCCACTTTTGAGCGATTGATTGGCACCAAAGGGCCACTTGCTAGACCCCACTCCGTGGTAACATCAGTAACATTCAGATTGGTTACTGCGAGCCGCCCGGGGTCTGGAAGGGGGGTTCTGTAAGCGTAAGTATTCTTTCTGGTGGGGAGATTCGCCTGCCGATTGCCAATCCGCAATTGCTCCGTTTCGTAGCGGCGAACCGCCCGCATGATGGAGCCGCAGGACGGGAGCAAGCGATGTTTGCTAGTGTGCAGGAGATTGCAGTTGCACATTGTGAAGAGGTAAGGGCGAATGCTTGCAAGGCATTGATAAGTAATAACAACCGAGTTTCCGTAGTTCTGGAACGAAAAGTGCGGCAGGCGCCGAAGGCGATCCACGCCTTGGACGCAACTTTCAAGGTGAGTCTCGGGAACGAACGAAAAAAGGGAGGGAACTAAGATGAGGCGAGTGTTGCTTCTAGCATTGCTGGCTTTGGCATTGCCGATTGCCGCTTGGGCGAACACGATTTCCTTCACGAACCAGAATGGCGAGCTTAACATTTCGGGTATGGCGGGAACGGGGGGGATGGGGACGATCGGCGTATCAACCATCACTTCGATTGGATCGCAACTGCTGACCTGGGGGCACACCGCAGCTACTGCTGGACACTCTCTTGGTATGGTGAGCTTCACGACCGGCGCTCTGGCCACCGGTTCCCTCCGGTATGGGGGGACTTTTAACGGGGGCGAGGGCGTCTCGACATTTGACGTGATGGGCGTCGGCAAGTGGGCAAAACGTTTAACGGGATCAAAAACAACTCCGGTAGCGATCTTCACCGGCTGGTTCGTCGGTCCGATCGATTGGACTCTGACTAGCGCGCCTGGCAAAAAGAATCTGACCTACGTCCTCAGCGGCGAGATCTTCGGCCAGCTGTGGAACGGTCGTGACGTGTATGGAACTGCGACCGAGAACATCTACACTGTTAACGGACAGCTCACCCAGGGTATTGCGCACATCAGTATGGGCAAATCGACCGTCACTGTCCCGGAACCCGGAACTTTGGGTCTTCTCGGAACAGGGTTGGTGGGTATCGCTGGAGTATTCCGTCGCAAGATGGTGGGGACATAACTTAGATTTGCTGGTCGGTCAAAAACACTCACTTCATGGCCCTGCCGCAAGGCGGGGCTTTTGATTTTGAGCGCAAGCCGCTTGATCGAGCTGATGGCCCTCTGGCCTTTGCAGGAAGAGGTTCGACTATCGCGTCGAGCCGGCCCCTGCTCAGGACCGTTTCGACGGCTAGGTGTCCTTAGCTGATCCTGATCCGAGAACCGGTCTGAGGCCTGCCCCACGTCCTATGGTTCGATTACTGCGGTAACGGCCCATGGTGGGTTTTGCGTTGACCTTGCCTTTGTCCAAACCTACAGTCAGGCGCAGGGGGTAGTATGAAGGATATCCATGAGGTTTTGCGCCGCAAGCAGGCGCAGTACACACAGCTGGGAAAGCAGATCGAGATGCTGCAGCAGGCTGCCGAGAAGTTGCGCGAAGTCGCGCCTTTGCTTGCCGAAACTGGCGACGAAGACGATAGCGCAGTCCTGACGGAAGTGGACGATGAAAACTCCAACGCGATGGCGGCCAAGGCCAACGGTCAATCCTCGCCGGCCGCGTCCAAACCAGGGCGTAGCGTAACTCCGCGCTGGCCGTAGAAACCTGACGGTGGACGTACAGCGCGAGGCGGGAGGCTCGGTTCGATGATATTGCAGGCACTGTTGGTGTCCAAGGATGACCTGACTGCGGAAACGCTGATTCAGGCCCTGGCGCAGTTCGGAGTGGCGGTGGATCGGTCGAACGCGGCCGATGTGGCCGCAACACGACTGGAGGGAGAGCGTTTTGATCAGGTGATCGTCGACTTCGACGATCCCGAAACGGCCTCTCTACTACTGGACGCTTGCCGCCGCCTGGTTGGCCCCGACCGCCAACCGCCCGTCACCATTGCCTTGTTAAACGAAGTTTCGCAGATCCGCTCGATCCTCGGCGCGGGAGCTCATTTCGTCCTCACCAAGCCGGTTACCTTCGAGCAGGCACAAAACACCTTGCGCGCTGCCACGGCGCTGCTGAAGCGCGAAAGGCGGCAAGCGTTGCGGGTCGCCGTCCAGGCGGCGGTTTCGATTCGTATCGACGAGAGCAACACGGTTGAAGGCATTCTGCTCGACCTGAGCACCGGCGGCATGGATGTGCTGGCGGCCAAGCCACTTCCATCCGCGGCTCTGGTCCACGTCTCCTTCGAGCTACCCGGCGGCGCTGGCATTGCCGGTGACGCGGAAGTCGCCTGGAGCACCGCCAACGGTCAAACCGGCCTGCGCTTTCTCGACATCGAAGCCGAGAAGCGCGAGGAAATGAGCAAGTGGCTGGCTGCCCGTTCGCACGATGCTTTGCCCGAAGAACCCGACGCGGTCACGCCATGCAAACTGACGGATCTTAGTCTGGGCGGCTGCTATGTGCAGACCGAATCTCCTTTCCCTCAGTCCTCCGCCGTCGATCTGTGCCTGCGCGCCGCTGG
>Ga0209517_10000968_pt1 | contig 46338 bp, 46 predicted proteins | sample PeaSoiMetSII2010_FD_187695 | JGI IMG/M metagenome (GOLD analysis project Ga0209517, IMG submission 187695) | Peat soil microbial communities from Weissenstadt, Germany - SII-2010 (SPAdes) (version 2) | ecosystem: Environmental > Terrestrial > Soil > Wetlands > Peat | place: Germany...
TGACGTCGCCACCGAGACGATGGCGCCGAGATGCCCGGGCCCAAGCCGCCATAGATGCAGGTCGATGACCCGATCGCCGTCGCTTTCGATCGCACTCTTGACCTTCTCGGCCATGCGCGGATCCGGGTTACGGTCGAGCAGGATCGCCCCGGTATCGCGCAGCAACCCGACCGACCAGTTGGCGATGACGAGCGCGCCGATCAAGCCTGCGAGCGGGTCCATCCAGAGCCAGCCGAACGTGCGCGCCAGCACCAAGCCGGCAATGACCAGCACCGAAACGGCGGCGTCCGCCATGACGTGGATGACGGCGGCCCGCATATTGTTGTCGCGGTGGTGCGCGCCTTCACCATGTTCGTGCTCTTCGAATTCCAGTTCGCCCATCGCAGCCTGGCCCGCCTGCATCAGGCGAATTTGGGCGAGGAAGGCGTGTGGCTCCGGAATTTCGTCGCGGGATTCCAAATATCCGTCCCGGGCTTGAAATGAAAATTGCTGTCGGCTGCCGTCCGGCCTGACCGTCTCGATGGAGAAATCGGAGGCCGACGGCAAGGCGCCGCCATCTGCCGTGATGCGAAATCGCGGCGGCACATCGTCCTCGAAAACTTCGACTTCCAGCGTGCTACGGCCAATTTCGATTCGCCGAGGCTCATCGCCATGGTCGTGGCCGTGCCCGTGGGAGTGGCCGTGATGATGCCCGCCTGAGAGCAACCAGGCGCTGGCGACATTGACGGCGAGACCGAGCGCGGCAATCGGGATCGCCTCGTTGAAGCTGATGGGAATGGGGTTGAGAAAGCGCGATACCGCTTCATAGCCGATCAGGAGCGCGATCATCGCCAGAACGATGGCGCTGGAATATCCGGCGAGATCGCCGAACTTGCCGGTGCCGAAGGTGAAGCGGCGATCGGCGGCATATTTGCGGGCGTAGGTATAGGCTAGCGCGGCCAGCAGCAGCGCGCCGGCATGCGTCGACATGTGCAAACCGTCGGCGATCAAGGCGAGCGAGCCGAACAAGACGCCGCCGACGATCTCGGCGATCATCATGATGGTACAGAGGACGATCACTGCCCAGGTCCGGCGTTCCGCCTTGTCATGATCCTTGCCCAGGAACACGTGGTCGTGCGGTTGAATTTGAAAGGCTGAGCCGGTGTTCGTCATCTTCGCCTCACTTCAGATAGGTATGGACGACGTCGATCAGTTGGTCCGCCGCATCCGCGTTGAGCGCGCCGGGATTCTTCTCGGGGTCAACGAGATGGGTGCGGATGTGGTTCTCGACCACTTCGGCCATTAGCCCTGCGACGCTGCCGCGAATGCCGGCGATCATATGCATGATGCGCTCGCACTCGGCTTCTTCAGTAAGAGCGCGCTCGATCGCCTCGACCTGGCCGCGGATGCGGCCGACGCGAGCCAACAGCTTCTTTTTCTCTTTGATCGTATGCGCCATGGTTGACTCAGTATAGGATACCCCCCTATGCTATGTCAATCGCGCTAGAGACGTCATGGCCAGGAAACACTGTCTGGCCCGCCGAACGAACGGAACCTTTCCCATGCAGCCGTCCGATCCTATGATTGTCCGTCCTCGGTTGCCGAATCCGATCAAGCGGGCCGACGAATGCTGACCTTGCGGAAACAAATGCGAGTCTGGGCGGCTCGTGTTGTTGTGGCGGCGTATGCGCTTGCCGTTCTCTTGCCGTCGCTCGCCTTCTCGTTCGATCGCGACGCGTCCATTGTCCACTCATTGACCGAAGCTCATGGCGGCCTGCTGATACCGCACTACCACCACGATGCCGACCACAAAAGTACAGACCAGCATTTCCCCGGTGGGATTCATCACTGCTGCGGGGCTCTGGCACTCCCCGGACTGCTTCCTCCGGCCGAAATTGCGTTCGCTGACCAGGTTTGCGCATCCCTGATCTCATCGGTGCCGCAGGATCATCATGCGGGGTGTGGCCCGGCACGGCTGGACCGCCCTCCAAGACTTTCGTCCCTGATCTGAACTTTCATGCCACGGCCGCGCGCGGCCGTGGGCTCCGTTTGGCTTCAGCAGGCTTGGTCTTGTCATGCGCAGATATCAGCGGCCGGGGAGTTCTGCATCGGAGGGAGCGCTCGCTCGACTTTTCCGGAAGGTTCGACCGGCAAGTCTTTTGATGCGTCCGCGTGTCGCCGTTTGGATGAGCGGACTAATCATCGGCTTCGCCGTACTGGTTCCGTCGCAAACCGCCGGCGCGCACGGGATTGCCGGCAACCGGTTTTTCCCGGGAACGCTCACATTTGACGACCCGGCTGTCGCCGACGAGGCGATCGTTCCGAACTTTTCTTACTTGGCTCACCCGGACGGAGGCGGTGACGTCATCGATAATCGCATCAACTATTCCTTCACACGGCTTCTCACCCCCACGGTCGGGATTGTCGTCGACAATAGCTGGATCGTCGGGAACTGGGGCGTGACCCAACGTTTCGGGTTCGATACCACCAATGTCGGGTTGAAATGGGAGGTCTATCGAGACAATCCGCACGAGACCCTGCTTTCTACGAGCCTCGCCTGGGGCATCGGAGCCACCGGCGCGCAGGGCGTCGATACCAGGGCGCCCAACACGATCAAGCCGGGAATATTTTTCGGCAAAGGCTTTGGCGATTCGCCCGACAGCCTGCGGTGGTTGCGGCCATTCGCCGTCACGGGCGCGGTTGTCCTCGAACATCCGACCGGCGGCGTCTCGAACAATCTTGGCTTCGATCCCGCGAGTGGCCAGCTCGGCCCGATGCTGACCCGCAGCGTCGACATCCTGCATTGGGGTTTTGCGGTCGAATTCTCGACGCTGTATTTGACCAGCCGCTTCACCGGCGGTCCGCCCAAGGAAGAGCCGCTCAATCAGCTTGTGCCACTCGTAGAGTTCGCAGTTGACAGCGCGTCGGGAAGAAAGTCGATAGCCACCATGAACCCCGGGGTTTCCTATGTGGCGGTCACCTGGCAGTTGGCGGTCGAGGCCATTGTTCCGCTCAACAATGCTTCGGGACGCGGGGTGGGCGGGAGAACCCAATTGCTTCTCTTCCTCGAGGATCTGGCTCCCTCCTTGTTTGGGAAGCCGTTGTTGAGTCGGTGATGGGCAGCTGCCGTATGCGAGCTGTCGCCCTTGGAATGGGAATGCGGCCCACGGGCCGCCTGGTCTGCAGTTTCGCGATGGAGGATGGGCTCATGAAGTCGTTCAATTCAATACAGGCCCTGTTGGTTGCCGGCCTGATCGCTGCTCCAGGGCATGTTTTTGCGGGGGAACGACCGGATGACGATCGTCGCGGCGCCATCCTTGAAATCGGCGCCGCGAGCGAATGGGGCCTCGAGGGCGGAAAAACCAGTGTTGGCCCAAGCGTCGCGATCGAAGTGACGCCGATCGAGCATTGGCTGGAAATCGAGGCCGGCCTCACGCCGCTGTTCGGCAAGGGCGGAACCGAATGGGAAGCGGACCTCGTGTTCAAGAAGCCGTTTCAACTGTCGAAGAATGTCGAGTTCATGGTCGGCCTCGGTCCGCAATGGTCCTCCACCAACGCGTTTGGTACCGTGGCCGTGGTTGACTTCATGATCTGGACCACGCCGCAGTTCGGCTGGTTTGTCGAGCCGAGTTACAGCTATGCCTTCACCCGCGGGCACGAGCAGAATCTCGCGGTGAATGTCGGGCTTTTGTTCGCGCTGCCGCCGCGTTATCGACAAGACGACCTCGCCGAGAGCTCGTCAGCGTCGTTTCGACCAGATGATACCGAAAACGTCGCCGGCAGCCGAAAGGCAAACACTATTTCTTGTCTATGCGATTGGGCCGCACTTCGCATACGGCGCTTATGAGCGCTTTTGACGTGGATCAACCCCGGACACGCGCGACCCGATATCAAGTGTCAATCTGCAGACGAAGAGACGCCAAGTGCTTCAGACCGTGATCATGCTTTTGCTTCTGACGGGATTCTTCGGCCTGTTTGCGGGTCTTGTAGTCTTTTCGGAAGGCGTGATCGGGCCCGACCCGACATCGTGAACCGGTCGCAATCCAATCGGCAAGCAAGGAACAGAAGATGGCCCTGTATGTGCTGTTGGCGGCGGTCGTCGTTCTCGTCGCCTATCTCTTCTACGCGGTCATTCATCCGGAACGATTTTGATCGCAACCGAGTAACGCCATGACATTGCAAGGCTGGCTGCAGATCGGATTGACGCTGCTGATAGGGCTGCTGATCAGCATCCCGGTCGGACGTTACCTCGCCCGGGTGGTGACCGACCGGCACACCCCGCTGGATCGTCTGTTCGACCCGATCGACAATTTCATTTACGTGCTGATCGGGCGGCGGATCTGCGGCCGGCCGATGGACTGGAAGGCCTATACGCTGCACATGCTGGCGACGAACTTCGTTATGGCTCTGATCGTTTTTCTGATCCTGGTCTTTCAGGACTACCTGCCGCTGAATTCCCAGCACTTATCCGGCATGGAGCCTGTGCTAGCGTTCAACACGGCGGTCAGCTTCATCACCAATACGGACTGGCAGGGCTATGGCGGCGAGACGACGCTATCGAACTTTAGCCAGATGGCGGCGATCACCTTTCCGATGTTCACCTCGGCCACGACCGGGTTCGTCATCGCCATGGCGTTCATTCGCGCCTTCACGGTGAAGGACGGCGGCGCCAATCTGGGCAATTTCTACCGGGATTTGATCCGCTTCACCACGCGCGTGCTGATGCCTGCTTCGTTCGTGCTGGCGTTGCTGATGATTCAGCAGGGCGAGCCGCAGACGCTCACTTCGGCTGTCACCGCGCATACGGTGCAGGGACTGGATCAGACGATCATGCTGGGGCCGGTGGCCTCGCTTGAGACCATCAAGCACATGGGCACCAATGGCGGCGGCTTCTTTAACGCCAATGCCGCCCATCCTTTCGAGAATCCGACCGCCGTCACCAACCTGGTGCAGATGCTGCTGATGATCATCCTGCCCAGCTCGATCGTCCTTTGCTTCGGCGAGATGATCGGCAACCGCCGGCAGGGTTGGGTCCTGTATGGCGTTATGGGTGCGCTGCTGATCCTGTTCCTGCCGATCGTCGTCATTCCCGAACAGGCGGGTACGCCGATGCTGGCGAAAGCGGGCATCGAGACGGCCGCAACTTCAGCCCAACCCGGCGGCAACATGGAGGGCAAGGAAGTACGCTTCGGCGTCGTCCAGAGCAGCTTGTTCGCCATTGTCACCACCAGCTTCACGACCGGCAGCGTCAACTCCATGCATGACAGCTTCACGCCGCTCGGCGGCATGGGGACCTTCGTTGGTATGATGCTGCAGTGCGTATTCGGCGGCAAGGGCGTCGGCTTCCTTGCTGCCCTCGTCTACGGAATCATCGCCGTCTTCATCGCCGGTCTGATGGTCGGACGGACGCCCGAATTCCTGGGCAAGAAGATCGAGAAGCCCGAGATCGTGCTGGTCTCGCTCACGCTTCTGATCCACCCGCTGGTTATTCTGGTATCCACCGGCTGGTCGGTGGTCGCGCCCTACGGCCTTGCCCCGATGGGCAATGCGGCGATGCACGGCTATTCCGAAGTGCTCTACGCCTTCACCAGTTCCGCCGCCAACAATGGCTCCGCCTTTGCGGGACTGAAAGGCGATACACTTTGGTACAATCTGGCGACCGCCATCGTCATCCTGATCGGCCGTTATCCGCCGATTATCTTCATGATGGCCGTGGCCGGATCGGTGGCGGCAAAACCGACCGTGGCTGCAACGCGCGGCACGCTGCGCACCGATAGCTTGAAGTTCGGGATATTCTGGCTTGGCACCATTCTGGTGGTGGGCGCGCTCACATTCTTCCCTGCGCTCGTGCTGGGACCCATCGCGGAGTTCTTCGCCATGAGGAGCGGTCTCCTCTTCTGAGCCGACGCGCAACAGGCAAGCGCTTAGAGTAACGAACATGAACAAATCGCCGGAAGTGAGCCTGCACAGAAAATTTGCCAGCAAGGCACCGCGCGTCGCACCGGGGTTCGCGGCCTATGACGCTCAACTTTGGCGGCAGGCGGCTGCCGATTCGCTCAAGAAGTTTGATCCGCGCAACCAGGTCCGCAATCCCGTGATGTTTGTGGTCTGGCTCGGCGCGCTGGTGACCGCCTCGCTCACGATCGAGCCCGGTTTGTTCGGACCTTCGAGCGCATCTGCAACCTATAACGGCGTTGTGACGATCATTCTGCTGCTTACCGTGTGGTTTGCGAACTTCGCCGAGGCAATGGCGGAGGGGCGGGGCAAAGCGAAGGCCGTCTCGCTCCGGCGTACCAAGACGGAGTTAACGGCCAGACGAGTTCAGCCCTCCGGCGAAACCGAGCAGGTGCCGGCGGCGAATTTGCGTAAGGAAGATGTCGTTCGCGTCGACAAGGGCGAGCTCATTCCGACCGACGGAGAAGTGATCGAGGGCATTGCCTACGTAGACGAGTCAGCCATCACCGGCGAGTCCGCTCCCGTGATGAAGGAGCCGGACACCGACATGTTCTCCTCGGTAACCGCTGGCACGTTACTGATTTCCGATTCCCTGCTGGTCCGCACCACGGCCAATCCGGGGGAAAGCTTCCTCGATCGCATGATTCATCTCGTCGAAGGTGCCAAGCGGCAGAAAACGCCAAACGAGATGGCCCTGACCGTTCTGCTCGCCATATTGACGCTGATCTTCGTCATCGTAGTGGCGACGATGGCGCCGGTTGCAGTCTACTTGCAGGCGCGCATCAACATCGCCGATCTGATCGCGCTCCTGGTCGCCCTGATTCCCACCACCATTGGCGCCCTGCTGTCTGCCATCGGCATCGCCGGCATCGATCGCACCTTTCGGTTCAATGTGCTGGCGATGTCCGGCAAGGCGGTGGAGGCGGCGGGCGACGTGCAGACCCTTCTGCTCGACAAGACCGGCACGATCACCATGGGAAACCGCCAGGCGACCGAGTTCATTCCGCTGGCTGGAACGAGCGCGAACGAGCTCGTACAGGCGGCCTTCCTTGCTTCCGCTTTCGACACGACGCCCGAAGGACGTTCGGTGATCGTCTTCGCCGAAAAGCTTGGCGCCATCCGCGATCCCCAGCTGCAGCGCAGCCGACGCATGGATTTCTCGGCGGAGACGCGCATGAGCGGCGTCGATATGCCCGATGGCCGTGTGATCCGGAAAGGAGCGGTCAACGCCGTCGCCTTGCACGTCGTCCAGGCATGCGGCGGATCGGAGCCGCCCGACCTAAAGGCCGTCGCCAACCGGGTGGCCATGAAGGGCGCTACACCGCTGGCGGTCGCCGTCAACGGCAACATCCTGGGCGTGATCGCGCTGTCCGACGTTCCCAAGCCCGGCATACGCGAGCGCATCGGGCAATTGCGCAATATGGGCATCCACACCGTGATGGTGACCGGCGACAATCCGGTGACCGCCGCCGCGATCGCCGCGCAAGCCGGGGTTGACGAATTCGTGGCGGAGGTCAAGCCCGAGGAAAAACTCAACTTGATCCGACGCGAACAAGCCCAAGGCCGCCTGGTGGCAATGACCGGCGACGGCACCAACGATGCGCCGGCGCTTGCGCAGGCCGACGTCGGGGTGGCCATGCATTCCGGGACCAACGCGGCCAAGGAAGCCGCAAACCTGATCGATCTCGATTCCGATCCGACCAAGCTCATCGACCTGGTGGCGATCGGCAAGCAGATGCTGATGACCCGCGGAGCTTTGACGACCTTTTCAATCGCCAACGACGTGGCCAAGTACTTCGCCATCATTCCGGCCATGTTCATCGTCGCGCTGCCAGGGCTTTCGGGACTCAATGTCATGGGGCTGGCGACGCCGCACAGCGCTGTGCTCTCGGCGTTGATCTTCAACGCGCTCATCATTCCGGCGTTGATTCCACTGGCGCTGCGCGGCGTGCGGTTCCGACCGATGAGCGCGGAGGAAGCATTCTATCGAAACCTCGTCGTTTACGGCGCGGGCGGCCTCGTGGTGCCTTTCATTGGCATCAAGGCAATCGACCTCCTGTTGTCGATCGTGGTCTAGGGGATTTGAGAAATGCGTGACATCATGACGGGTGCCTTGCGTGCGTCAATGGTGACCTGGGTGCTGTGCGGCATTGCCTATCCGCTGGCGCTGACCGGGCTCGGGCAGTGGCTGATGCCGTTCCAGGCCAACGGCAGCCTGGCAAGGAACCAGGACGGCGCCATCATCGGCTCGCGGCTGATCGGGCAGTTGTGGGACGGGCCGGAATGGTTTCACGGCCGTCCGTCGGCAACCACCAGCACCGATCCGGACGATCCAACCAAAACTGTGCCTGCTCCTTACAATGCGGCGAGCTCCGGCGCCTCGAACCTGGGCCCGACCTCGAAAGACCTGGCCGAACGCCTGGCTGCGGATCGCAAAGCGCTGGAGCAGGCGCAACCGGAGCTCGTGGGCGCAGCGCTGCCGGCGGACATGCTGACGGCCTCGGCCTCGGGCCTCGATCCGGATATCAGCCCGGCCAACGCGGCGCTCCAGGTCGCCCGCGTGGCGCGTGCGCGCGGTGTCTCACCAGCGGATATTGATGCGCTTCTCGAGCGTCAAATCGCCGGCCGCAGTCTCGGCGTGTTGGGCGAGCCGCGCGTCAACGTCCTGGATTTGAATCTCGCGCTACAGCGCGCCTATCCCCGACTCAATTGATATCTGCTTTCGGAAAGAGCCTCTGCGCATGAAGTCTTCCCGAGACGAGAATGTGTATGAGGCCAGCGCGGCGCAGCGCGGGCGACTGAAGATTTTCCTGGGCGCTGCGCCCGGCGTCGGGAAAACCTATCAAATGCTGCGGGCGGCACAATCCTGCCGCCAAGAGGGTGTGGATGTCGTGGTCGGCCTAGTCGAAACGCACGGGCGGCAAGAAACCGATGAACAGCTCCGCGGGCTTGAGGAAATTCCGCGCAAACGCATCGAATACAAGGAGCATGTGTTTGAGGAGTTGGATATCGATGCGCTCCTCAAGCGCGGGCCGGGCCTCGTCGTCGTTGACGAACTGGCGCACAGCAATGTGCCCGGAAGTCGAAACGCCAAGCGCTGGCGCGATGTGTTGGAGCTGATCGAAGCGGGCATCGATGTTTACACTACGATGAATGTCCAGCACATCGAAAGTCTCAATGATACTGTCGCCAAGACCGCATGGACCGTGGTCCGCGAAACTGTGCCTGACAGCATGCTCGATCTCGCCGAGGAGATCGAAGTCGTCGATTTATCCCCCGTCGATCTTATTGAAAGACTTAAGGGAGGAAAGGTCGACCTGTCGGGCCATCCGGGTTCCGCGTCTCGCAACTTCTTTTCGGAACGGAATCTCAGGAGTTTGCGCACACTTGCGCTTCTGCGCGCGAAGAAGCCACCCGTGCGGCGGGTTCTTGTCCCATTCGACGGATCGCCGAGCGCAATTCATGCCGTGCAGCACGTCGTTTCCCTGGAAAGGGCTGGCCATCGCGGCATCATCCTGCTGCTAAACGTTCAAGCCCCGTCCGCGAAGGGCACGTCCCTAGCCACCGATTCCGGCGTGCAGGCTCGGGCCGCGGGAGCAGCCATCTTGGGCGCAGCTTCGCAGTTACTCGATGCGCAGCAAATCCCGTATCAATGCGAGGTCGTTGCCGGCGTGCCGTCGGAGGCGATCGCCGCGGCCGTCGACCGGCACCGGATCGACTTGATCGTCATGGGGTCAACCGGCTTGGGAACCTTGGCACGGCTTTTGTTGGGATCCGTCGCAATGGCCGTGGCTCAAAAATCCAAGGTCCCCGTCACACTCGTAAAGTAAAGCCTCGCGGTTGCTGCCGCCGCGCTCGGTGCCGTCATAAAGTTGACCCGCCCGGGGGGATGACCGGGCGGGTCGGCGCGGCACGGGGTGGATGAGGCGCCCGTGCCGGACGCGGGATCCACGATCAGAATGTTGCGAGCCCGCAAATGGCAGGCGGCGCGGGCCTCGCTCGGCCGCATCAGTAATTGCAGGTACGAACGCTGCCGACGTAATTGCCGAAGGCGTCGAACTGGCGAACCCAGCCGCAGCGGCGATAGCCGTAATCGTAGTAGCCGTTATTGGCGCCAATCGCGCTGCCGACAACCGCGGCGCCGACGATGCCGGCGCCGATGCCCCAGCCCAGACCAAATGGCCTGGCTTCAGCCGGTGTGGTGGTGGTTGCGATGCTGCCGGTGACGGCGAGCGCGGCAAGGGCAACAGCGGCAATTTTCGTCTTGATCGACATGAGAAACTCCATCCTGTTGGGGGCGGGGCCGTTATGGTCCGCAATGCCCGTTGGACGGCGCGTCTTCAAATCCGGTTCGATGGGGCCTGATTAAATCCCGGTAAGGCTAATTTGGCAGGTATTTCGACCGGTTGGGCGAGGGTCGTCAAATTTTCGGACCCTTCGACCATATTTGCGGGTCGAATTTGCCGACATCGGCGAGCAGCTCGCAGAACGCGCGCGCGCCGTGATCGATCAGGCGCTCGCCCTTTTCCGCGGACGCCTGCGTGGCGTCGCCCACAGCGCCGCTCGGGTTGAGGTCCTGGGCCTGCCAGGCGTACGGCGCCGGGCGTTGCGTGGAGAGCTGGCGATAATCCTTCGCCATCGCTATCCCTGAGGAACGAAAATCGGCGATCGCCTCGCGGCGGACCTGTCCGCCATATCGCGCCAGCATGATCGACGTCTCGGCCGCGCCGCCATGAATGCCGTGGCTTGCTTCTTCCGCCGAGAATATTTTCTCCGGGCTGCTTAGGCGCGACCAGCCGGTGGTGACGACGAGCAGCCCATGTTGCGCGCGCAGATCCTGCGCGACCAGGCTCATCGCCGCACTGTTGCCGCCATGGCTCGTGACCATGACCAGCTTTTTGAGACCGGCGCGCGCGACGCTTTCGCCGAGCGCCATCCAGCTTTTCAGCGCAACCTCGGTCGGCAGCGTCAGTGTACCGGGAAAGTCGATGTGCTCAGTGGAAATCCCGACCGGCTGAAGCGGAAGGAACGTCACCGGGGCATCGTCGGAAAGAAGCTCACGCACCCGCGCCAGATAGGCCTGCGCGATCATGACGTCGGTGCCGACAGGCAAATGCGGCCCGTGCTGCTCAGTGGCCGCCAGCGGCAGGACCGCAATCCAACGCTCACGGCCGGCGCCGGCCAAATCGGGCCAGTGGATGTCGGTCCAGTCGCGCGGGGGAACGGTTGATGTCATCGAGCGAAATTTTTCACTAGGCGGATTTGCAAGATCGTTTGTATTGGTTACGAGGGTGCATCGGCACCCATTACCTCCCATCATGGGCTAAAACGACCTACGGAGTCCAACATGAACCCGGCCCTTTTGCCGCGAGCGTTAACGGCCCTTTTGGCGGCCACGGTCATGGCGATATCGCCCGTTCGGGCCGAGAGCGCGCCCGACAAGGTCTCGTTCGGGACCAATTGGGTCGCCGAGGCCGAACATGGCGGGTTCTTCCAGGCAGTGGCCGACGGCACCTATGCGAAATACGGCCTCGACGTCACGATCGTGTCGGGCGGCCCGAACGACAACAATCGCATGCTCCTGATCGCCGGGAAGCTCGATTTCTTCATGGCCGCGAACACGCTGATGTCGTTCGATGCGGTTGCAAATAACGTACCGGTGGTCACGATCGCCGCCATCTTCCAGAAGGACCCGCAGGTCCTGCTCACGCATCCGGAGACGAAGGCCACCAGGATCGAGGATCTCAAGCCGCTGACGCTGTTCGTCTCGAAGGAGGGCATTTCAAGCTATTTTCAATGGCTGAAATCCGAATATGGCTTCAGCGAGGACAAGGTCAGGCCTTATACGTTCAACCCGCAGCCGTTTCTCGCCAACAAGCAAAGCGCGATGCAGGGCTATGTCACCTCGGAGCCGTACGCGATCGAGAAGAGCGCCGGCTTCAAGCCGGGGATCGTCCTTTTGGCCGATTACGGCTTCAACGGCTACTCGACCTTGATCGAGACGCGCCGCGACCTGATCGACAAAAAGCCGGACCTGGTTCAGCGCTTCGTCAGTGCCTCGATGATCGGCTGGTACCATTATCTCTATGACGATAACGCCGCCGCCAACGCGATGATCAAAAAACTCAATCCGGAAATGACCGACGAGCTGATCGCCTACTCGATCGCGCGGATGAAGGAATATGGCATTGTCGATTCCGGCGACGCGCTGCGCGACGGCGTCGGCGCCATGACCGATGCGCGGATGGCGAGCTTCTTCGACAAGATGGTGCGCGCCCACGTCATCCGTTCCGATATCGACTATCGCAAATCCTACACGCTCCGCTTTATCAACAAGGGTGTCGGCCTGGACCTTCGGCCGAAGAACTAGGACCGCAACATGGCCGGGCCCGCAGCCCTGACAGAAACGGGGTCCGATCCGGCGGGCCTTGTCGTCAGTCTGCGCGCCGTCACCAAGGTCTACGACAACGGCGTGATCGCGCTCGGACCGCTCGATCTCGAAATCCGCAAGGGCGAGTTCGTCTCCCTGCTTGGGCCATCCGGCTGTGGCAAGTCGACGGCGCTACGCCTGATCGCCGGCCTCAACGCACCGACCTCCGGCACCGTGCGCGTCTCCCGCCCCACCAGGGAGATGAGCGGGCGCCATCCGGTCGGCTTCGTGTTTCAGGAGCCGACGCTGATGCCGTGGGCCAGTGTGCGGGACAATGTCCGGCTGCCATTGCGACTGGCGCATGTGCCCACTGACGAAACGAATGCCCGTATCGACGAGGCCTTGGCGCAAATGGGACTTGGCGAATTCGCCGGTGCCTACCCCCGCGAATTGTCGGGCGGCATGAAGATGCGGGTCTCGCTGGCGCGTGCGCTCGTCACCGATCCGGACATCCTGCTGATGGATGAGCCGTTCGCCGCGCTCGATGAGATCACCCGTTTCCGGTTGAACAACGATCTGCTCTCGCTGTGGCGCAATCTGCGCAAGACCGTCATCTTCGTCACGCATTCGGTTTTCGAGTCGGTGTATCTGTCGCAGCGGGTGATCGTGATGACGCCTCGGCCCGGACGCATCAGTGCCGAAATCGGCATCGCAACCACCGAACCGCGGAGCGAGGAGTTCCGCACTTCGGCCGAATATGCCGCATACTGCCGCAAGGTTTCGAATGCGCTCACGCCCTCTTATCCCGAGCGGTCCGGATCATGAGCTCGCTCGACACCCCGCCCTTGGCTGCCGACCGGACGACGCCCGATAGCCAAACCTTGCGTCTGTTTCGGGTCTTGCTGCCCGTCGCGGTGCTTGCGCTCGGAATCCTGGCGTGGGAGTTCGTGGTGCAGGTCAACAATATTCCGCCCTACGTTTTACCGGCGCCATCTGCCGTATTCCTCACGCTCGTACAGGACTGGGGTGTGCTGTGGCAATCGCTCCTCACCACGCTGCTGACCACGCTCGAAGGGTTCGCCGCCGCCGCGATCGGCGGCGTCGCGCTGGCGATATTGTTCAATCAATCGAAATGGCTGGAATATTCGCTGTTTCCCTATGCCGTGATCCTGCAGGTCACTCCGGTCATCGCGATCGCGCCCTTGCTCCTGATCTATCTTTCGCAGCAGACAGCCGTCGTCGTCTGCGCGTGGATCGTCGGATTCTTTCCCGTGCTCTCCAACACCACGCTCGGTCTTAATTCCGTTGATCGCAATCTCGCCGGCCTGTTCCGCCTTTATGGCGCCTCCAGGCTTCAGACCCTTCGCCTTCTTAAATTGCCGGCCGCATTGCCCTTCATCCTCGGCGGATTGCGGATTGCGGGCGGCCTGTCGTTGATCGGCGCGGTTGTGGCCGAAATTGCGGCAGGGTCGGCCGGCGCGGGGTCGGGCCTTGCCTATCGGATAGCCGAGTCCGGCTACCGTCTCAACATTCCCCGAATGTTCGCCGCCTTGCTGTTGCTCTCTGCCGCCGGAATTGTCATTTATGGGCTGCTGGCGCTAACCTCGCACCTGGTGCTGCGGCGCTGGCATGAGAGCGCGCTTGGAAAGGAAAACTAGATGGTGGGCGGAAATATTTCATCGGAGAAGATCGATCTCTTGGTCTACGGGCCGAACAAGCCGATCGTCGACAAGGGCTTTTCCGACCAGTTCGTGCTCCACCCCTCTGAAACGCGGAACGACCTCGACCGGCTGAATCCGGCCGTGGCTTCGAAGATTCGCGGGGCCGCGGTCACCTACTCCACGGTCCGCTGCGACGGCGCGGTGATGGCGATGTTCCCGAAGCTCGAAATCGTGGCGTCGTTCGGCGTCGGTTACGACCACGTCGACGCCAGTTACGCGCGTGAACATAACATTGTCGTGACCAACACGCCGGACGTGCTGACCGAAGAGGTCGCCGATGTCGCCATGGGGCTTTTGATCTCGACCTTGCGTGAATTCGTCAAGGCCGACCGTTACCTGCGTTCGGGCCTCTGGACCACGCAGCAATATCCCTTAAGCGTCGGCTCGCTCAGGGACCGCAAGGTCGGGATCGTCGGCATGGGCCGGATCGGCCAGGCGATCGGGCGCAGGTTGGACGCCTCCCGCGTTCCCGTGGTCTATCATTCGCGCAATCCGGCCGCGGGTGTGAGCTACAAGCACTATCCCGACCTGATCGAGATGGCGAAGGCGGTCGATACGCTGGTGGTGATCGTTCCCGGCGGGCCGTCGACGGCGAAAATGATCAACGCCGATGTCATGAAGGCGCTCGGCCCGCGCGGCGTCATCATCAATGTGGCGCGCGGCTCGGTCGTCGACGAAGATGCTTTGATCGCGGCGCTCAAGTCGGGAACCATTCTGGCCGCGGGGCTTGACGTGTTCGCCAAGGAACCGGCGGTGCCGGATGAATTGCGCGCGATGCAGAACGTGGTGCTATTGCCGCACATCGGCTCGGGATCGGTGGTAACCCGCAATGCCATGGATCAGCTCGTGGTCGACAATCTGAAAGCCTGGTTCGCCGGCAAGGCGCCGCTCTCGCCGATCGCGGAAACGCCGGTGAAGGGCCGCTGATGCGAAGGCGCCTTGGCATGGCGGCTGCGGCGCTGTCGGCGTCACTTGTCTGCGCGCCGCAGGCGCTGGCGCTGGATGCCCAGTCCTTGAAAAAGGAAATGGTCGGGCAATGGGAGCTCTCGACCACCGAGCGCAGCAAGACCTGCGTCGTTACGCTCAAGAGCGATTCGACGCCGCAAGGCCTCAAGCTCGAGCTGGAGCCGGGCTGTGCCAAGGCGCTGCCCTTCACCAAGGATATCGCCGCCTGGAACGTCAAGGGGCTCGATATCGTCCGGTTGCAGGACGCCACAGGCCAGCCGGTGATCGACTTCACCGAAGTCGAGAGCGGAATCTTCGAAGGCTTAAGACAGGGCGAGGGCATCTACATCCTGCAGAACCTCGCCGCCGCGCGCTCGCTGGCCAAATCGATGGACCAGATGATCGGCGATTGGGCGATGGTGCGCGGCAATGGCCGTCCCGTCTGCGGCCTGACCCTGACCAATACCGAAGCCATGGCCGACAATTTCCAGGTATTTCTGAAACCGCGCTGCGATCCCGCGGTCGAAGCCTTCAAGCCGACGATGTGGCGGCTGGAGCGCGGCGAACTGCTCTTGATGTCGGCCAATGGCGACGTCTGGCATTTCCAGGCCGACGACAACGCACAATGGCGGCTGGTGCCGGACAGCGCCGATCCGCTGATCATGCTGCGGCAGTGATCGGCTGAGGGGCGGCTGGGCCGTCAAATCGCCCCTCCAAATCCCCTACCGCCGTCGCCAAAATACCTGTCGATTTTTTTCGAGGAGGTGTCGGTCTGGCCCGAGCAGATTCGACTGGTCTTGGGCGACTGCGAGCCGCCCTCGGCTTGCCTTGTAAATCAGCCTGGAGACCGGCCATGACGAAACCTGAGATTATCGGTTCGGCTCGTTCGACCTATACGCGCGTCGTGCGCATGGTCTGCGAGGAGAAGGGGATCGAATATAGACTGACGGAGACCACGCTGTGCTCGCCGGAGCTTCGTGCCATTCATCCGCTCGGCAAAATGCCGGTGCTGCGCCACGGCGACGTCGAGCTGTTCGAATCCAAGGCGATCGCCACTTATCTCGATCGCAGCTTTGCAGGCCCCGCGGTCTTCCCGTCCGATCCATATCTTGCGGCACTCGTCGAGCAATGGGTGTCGCTCGTCAACACCGTGATGGACCGCACCCTGATCCGCACCTACCTCTACGCCTATATCGCGGCGAAGACAGCGGATGGAAAACCGGACCGCGCGGCGATCGATGCGGTGCTGCCGGCGGTGCGCGAGCAACTGGGAGTACTCGATCGCGCCGTCGAACAAACCGGCCATCTCGTCGGCAACCAATTCACCTTCGCCGACATCAATCTGATGCCGATCCTGGAGCGGGTCAGGCTTGCTCCCGAGGGCGCCGAAGCGGTGTCCCGGGCCCGGCATCTTGCGGCCTATTACGACGCCCACGCGGCGCGGCCGAGCTTTGCCGCGACCATTCCGCCGCCAGGTCCGCCGGGATGGACCAGGCACGGCTAGCAAAGGTTGCGCAGTCATCAGTCGACAATTGACGGGACGGTGCGGGAAGCTACATTTCGCAATCGCAATTTTCGGCCGACGGTGAGCCCGACTCGGCTCTCGATGAGGTGCGCATGAAAACCGCTTGCAGAGCAGCGCTCAACCCATTCCTTCTGGCGGTGCTGATCTGTAGCGGCGTCGCGCATGCCCAGGACACGACAGAGTCCGACTGGCCGACCCGGCAATGGCAGACCTCGACGCCCGAAGAGCAGGGCATGGATTCGGCGGCCCTTGCCAGGCTGATCGAGTTTGGAACAAGCCGCAGCTTCGACAGCCTCTTGATCGCGCGGCACGGGAAAATCGTTCTCGACGCCTATTACGCTCCCTACACCGCCGACATTCCCCACGCCGTCAATTCCGTCACCAAGGCGGTGATCGGAACTTTGACGGCGATTGCCTATAAGGACGGGTTGCTGGATAGCCTGAACCATCCGGCGTTGAAGTTCTTTGGCGACCGAAACCTCGGCAGTGTCGATGACAAGAAGCGAGCCATAACGGTTCAGAACCTCCTGGATATGACCTCCGGGATCGACTGGAAGGAGCCGTTGGACGGGCGGCCAGACGGGGCGATAGAAATGGGACGCAGCCCGGATTGGGTCAAATTCGTTCTCGATCGACCGATGTCGAGCGCGCCGGGGGACGTCTTCAACTACAATAGCGGCAATCCGCATTTGCTTTCCGCCATCCTTGCCAAGCTCACAGGCGTGAACGCCTGGGACTACGCGAAGGCGAAGCTCTTCGGCCCGCTCGGGATCAGCGTGTCAAATTGGCGGCGCGATCCGCAAGGCACGGCGATCGGAGGGTTCGGTCTGGCGTTGCTGCCGCGTGACATGGCGAAGATCGGCTATCTGTATTTGCGTGATGGCGAGTGGGATGGCAAAGCGCTTCTTCTGCCGGCCTGGGTCGACAGGACAACCCACGCCACCATCGACATGCATGCATCCTTTGAGCCGGAACTACGCTATTCCAATTTGTTCTGGGCTCTCCCCGACCGGCGCGTCTTCATGGCGGTCGGAAATCATGGCCAACTCATCATGGTTTTTCCGGAGCTCGATATCGTCGCGGTAACGACGGCCAGGGACTATTGTCCTTTGGGGAAGCTGGCCGGATATATTTCGGGCGCGGTCAAGTCGGCAACGGCCTTGCCGCCGAACCCCGCCGGCGCAGATCTGCTGGCGAATGCCATCCGCAACGTCTCGACCGAAAAGCCGACCGAGGTTGGCGCAATCCCCGAGCTCGCGGCCGCTGTTTCGGGAAAGAAATATAAATTTCCCGCCAATGCGCTGAACCTGAAATCGCTTTCGCTAAGCCTGACGGATCCGCAACCGCATTTTGACCTGGAGGTACTTGCCCCGTCGCTCAAAGTCAGCGGGCCGATTGGACTAGACGGGTTCTATCGCAAGGGCGAGCCGACCGCCTACGGCGTGATTGCGGTCAAGGGGACGTGGCTCGACAGCCGCACATTTTTATTCGACCTTCTGGCGCCGGGGGCCGACGTGCAGCGAAAATGGGCTTTGTCGTTTGACGGCGAGAAGCTTTATCTCCACGGCAAGGACCGGGACGGCCATGACATTTCGATCGGCGGGGGGCCCGGCGGGTAGTACGGCGAAGCGCCGCTCATATCAGCTTCATTCCCTTCAAGCTCGCATGCCCGTTCTTGTCGACGATGATGTGGTCGTGCACGGATATCCCGAGTGGCGTCGCGATGTCGATGATCGCTTTGGTCATCTGGATATCGGCTTGCGAAGGGGTGGGGTCGCCGGAGGGGTGATTATGCATCAACATAGTGCAAGATCGTGGGCGTCGCAGCCTAAAGCACGATGGCGGTTCGACCGTGCCACCGCGCTTTAGTCGCCGAATCAATCGAACAGCACCTTGGTTCGCGCCTCGTTGCCGGCCAATCTGTTGATTTCAGCAAGCTCCATCGCATCCCTCAGTTTTTCAAGCCAGTCCAGAAATTTGTCGACCAAGTACTCCGGGCTCATCGAAAGAGCCGCGCCCCACATCCGCTCTGCTAGCTGATTCATCATCGATCCCCTCTCATTCGAGAATGAGCCACCCCCTCTCATCCGATGAACCACTCTCTCACGCATTCGCCAAAGCGCGAAGCGGAGAGTTAATAAATGGTAAATGCAGGCGATAGCTAGATCAGCCGCATCCCCTTCAGACTCGCATGGCCACCTCGTCCGACGATGATGTGGTCGTGCACGGATATCCCGAGTGGCGCCGCGATGTCGATGATCGCCTTGGTCATCTGGATATCGGCTTTTGAAGGGGTGGGATCGCCGGAGGGGTGATTGTGCACCAGGATCAGCGCGGTCGCCGATAATTCCAGCGCCCGCTTGATCACCTCGCGCGGATAAACCGGGGCGTCGCCAACTTATGTCAGCTTCAGTGTCATCAAGGTCTTGCCAGGCACTCCACTTGAGTCTATGTTGCAACGTAGAACATGAGGGCGAATGCCGTGCGTGAGATCACCGTCCGGGAGGCAAACCAGAATTTTTCGCAAGTGATTGCCGCTGCCGAACGCGGGGAAACCATCGTCGTCACCAAGAATGGCAGCCCTGTTGCCAAAATAACGCCGCTACTAAAAGACCGCACCAGCGATCCCGAGTGGCGGGCCAACTTCGCGGCGCTCAAGAAAAGCCTGCGATCAAAGCGCGGTTCGGATTACCGTGTTGGGACCATCACGGAGGGCGACAAATACGGTAACGACGCTGCATGATCCGCGTCGCGATCGACAGCAATATTCTCATCTATGCCGAACTCGAGCCCGAATCGGAGAAAGGGACACGTTCCGCTGAACTGATCCTGCGGGCCGCACGGGATGGCGTCATACCGGCGCAAGTACTCGGAGAATTTCTTCGATTCGTTCAGCGTCGTGTGCCGGGCTCGTTTGAGGATGCTGTCCGGCAAGCATTCCTCTACCAGTCCGTGTTCCTGACACCGCCGACGACCGACGCCATTATCAACAGAGCGTCCGAAATGGCGCGCGCGCATCGCATGCAACTGTGGGATTGCGTGGTGTGTACGGCGTCGGCGCAAGCCGGCGCGGGGGTGCTGCTGACAGAAGACATGCAAGACGGGCGGATCATCGATGGCCTGCGCCTTATGAACCCGTTCGCCGCAGCAAACGCCAAGCCGATCGATGATATATTTGCTGGGTGAAATGGATCAGCTCAGCTGGGCGGATTGGCCGCGTGCGTCGACAAATGCCTGCCAAGTCGGCCGTGGCGGAGTTACCCACCAAAGTGCTACGCCCACTCACTCGATCACCTCGTCGGCGCGAACCAGCAACGAAGGCGGCACCGTTAGTCCGAGCGTCCTAGCCGTTTGGGCGTTGATGACCAACTCGAACTTGCTCGATTGCACTACTGGCAGGTCCGCTGGCTTCGCGCCCTTAAGGATGATTCCGGCATAGACGCCGACCTGACGAAATGCATCCGCAAGGTTGGTACCATAGCTTATCAGCCCGCCGGCTTCGACGTACTCACGTTGAGCGTAGATCGCGGGAACTGCGTGGCGTGTCGCCAGATGGGCCAATTGGACACGCCGGCTATTGAACAAGGTGTCGCCGCCGATGAAGAGGACGTCAGGCCGCTCCTGCGCAAAAGTCGCGAACGCTGCATCGATCTCGCGGCTGGTGCTGGCGTTGAGGACCCGGACTTGCAGTCCCAGGGTGCGGGCAGCCGTGCCCACTTCTCTCACCGTGGTTTCGGTACTGGTAGCGTCGGTCGGATTGACGAGCACAGCGACGCGAGCCGATCCGGGGACCAATTCACGCAGCAGTTCCAGCCGCTTTCCCACCAGTTCTTGATTGAAGAAATTGATGCCGGTCAGATTGCCTCCCGGCCGGGCAAGGCTGGCGACCAACCCCTGCGCGACCGGGTCTTCGCCAACGGCGAAGACGATCGGGATGAGTGGTTGCCGACTTGGCCGCCGACGAGGCGCCGGCAAATGCAACGATCAAAGCGACCTGGCGGCGAACCACGTCCGCCGCCACCGCCCTGCGCCCGCGCCGCCAGCGGCGATGCAGCCGCCCCGCCGATGAGTGTGATGAACTCCCGCCGTTTCATGAACACGTGCTCATATCAGCCGCATCCCCTTCAGACTCGCATGCCCGCCTTTGCCGACGATGATGTGGTCGTGCACCGATATCCCAAGCGGCGTAGCGATGTCGACGATCGCTTTGGTCATCTGGATATCCGCACTTGACGGCGTCGGATCGCCGGAGGGGTGATTGTGCACCAGGATCAACGCGGTCGCCGACAATTCCAGTGCCCGCTTGATCACCTCGCGCGGATAGACCGGGGTGTGGTCCACGGTACCGGTCTGCTGTACCTCCTCGGAAATCAGCTGGTTGCGTTTGTCGAGAAACAGGATGCGAAACTGCTCCTTGTCGGCAAACGCCGTGCTGGTCCGGCAATAGTCGATCACGTCATTCCATGACGACAGCAGGGTGCGCTCTCGCAACTGGCCCTTCGCGATGCGCTGTGCGGCCGCCGCGATCAGCTTGAATTCGGTGATCGTCGCCTCGCCGACCCCGTCGATCTCGCGCAGCCGCGTTTCCGGCGCATGAATGGCTTCCGCGAACGAGCCGAATGTCTTGATCAGCGATTTGGCCAATGGCTTGACGTCGCCGCGGGGAATGGCGCGAAATAGCACCATCTCCAGCAATTCATAGTCGCTGAGCGCTTCCGGTCCCGCGCTGCGAAAGCGCTCGCGCAGCCGCGTCCGGTGGCCGTGATAATGCGGCACCTCGGTCGGCTGATCCTGCGGTTCGCTGGTCTTGGCGGACATCGGCGCCACCATGCCGCGCCGGTCAGTTTTTGCAACCGGGAATTGTCGGGATGGCCAACTTGCCGGAGGGCCAAACTAACGGCAACCGCCCGAGCCATCAACAATGACGTTTCTCACGATGCTGCCGGCTTCTGGGTCGCAATCGATTTGGTTGCCTCGATGCCCGGCTCAAAGTCCATATATTCAGGCGGACGATGCGCCAACCGGGCCCGCTTTATTCCCGCCTTGACAAATTCGTCGATGTGCGCCGGAACAAGATGCAAACGGCCGAGGTCTCGGTTAAGGGTCTGTTGAAGACGATGTCGCGTCAAGTCGTCGTGCACGCCAAAACGGTCGAGATACAGGTCTAGAATTCGCTGCTTGTCGGCGCCGGTTGGATAGCCCATCCGGATGTGTGCATCGAACCGTCCTGCGCGTTTCGCGAGGGCTTCGTCAATGGCCTCTGGGTGGTTTGTGGTGGCGATGGATACGATATCGTCGTAGTCGGAGCCACCCGACAGCACCTGCAACAATTCGCCAGTGACGTCGTCTTTGCTCACAGCAGCGTAGGCGTATGGATTTTGGCGGCTCTTGGTCATTAGATCAAGGTCCTCGAGAATAACAACCGCCGGCGCGAGCGTTTGAGCAAGGTGGTAGACCGCGCGAATGTGTTCGACCGCTTCAACGATAATGATGCTGGCCTCACCGGCTATGTCATTGACGAAGCACTCAATCGCCGTCGACTTGCCGTCCCCGGGCGGACCGGACAGCAGGAGCCCACGCTTGATGCTCAGTCCTTCCGCTTTCAGCATTTCGCGGTTACGGATCGATGCGGCGATGAAGTCGAGTTCGGCACGGACCAGCTCATGCGGAATGACGTCCTTCCAGGAGCGGTCAGACATTCGCGAGCGGACGGTGCGTAAGTCACGGTTGATCAAAACCACCCGTCCTTTGAACGGGTTCGATTCCCGAAGCAAACCGCGCACCAGCGAAATAACGGCTGCCTCGTCCTGTTCGCGATATACCAGCCCGACGCTATCGAGAGTGTTGCCAAATCCTCGGCGTTCGCCCGCCTGGACAATAAGCATGAACTGCACCCCGCTTTCCGGAACAGTACCCCGGAAAACCGTTCGCGGCCGGATCACTTGTAGTTCGCCGTCGATGTTAAGCGTGACTTTGTTTGGGCGCATGCTTGGGATGACAACACTGCGATCTGCAGCACCGACGCCCGGAAGTTCGCTCAGGCATATCCAGTTAGGCAAATCTGCCAGCTTCCGGGTCAGGATCGCGATCGTAGCGTCATCAGCGGGTAGTGAGAGCGTGCTGGGATCGCTGGCTCCGCAAAAAATGCGAAACAGTGTCGAATAGCTGATCTGAGGTTTGGTGGCGCGCTTGATCTGTTTGTGCTGAGCGACAATGTAACCTAGCGCGGCGGACATTGAAGCAAAGCCTTTGATCGTGTCCTCGGGGATGTCGGCGAGCAACTGATCCTTCAATGTCAACGAAGCTGCGGCCGATTCCGCAAACAAGCGCTTGATGAGAGGGCTACTGGCAACGGCGGCGCCTTCCGCTAGCTCGTAGACTCCGTGGATAAATTCGCCATCGGCATCGGTGCCATAGACCGTAGCGGTCACATTCAGCGTTGAGGCCAATATCTCGGCGGCTTTACGCGCTTCGGCCGTGCCTTTGGCTAGTCGCTCCTCGACCACCTGGCTGCCTGCAATCTCGGAAGTGCATCGGACCACGTATTTCTGACCAATCGAGGAGCGCTTCTGCTCAACCTTGAACCACGTGCACTACCGATCCTCTCATGTGCCTGCCCATCTCCAGGCGCTAGTTTCGGCGGCTTTTAGCAAACAACCTTTACGTGTTCTAGAGCACGATCCGGAAAAGTGGATACCCACCTGTATGAAAGTGCTGCCGCGCGGGGGGCGCTCGTCTGCCAGTGCAAGCGGAGCCGGATGAGGGGGCGGGCATCGGCGCCACCATGCCGCGCCGAATGGATTTTGCAACCGGGAAGTGCCGGAGGGCCGACGATCGCGTTCTTCGGAATTTCGGAAATTTCGCTTGCCACCGGACCCAAATCAGTAATATATGCCTGCCGTCCCGTTCCTCTGGAGGGCGGCTCGCGATCGTCACGGACGCGGGACGGGATGCGGTGGACGCAGGCAGCGTCGGGCGGGCCAAACGGCGCGCTGACGAACGGCGCTGGTGCGGACGGCGAAGTCGTGTGGTCCTGACGCCCCGACGCTGGCGTCAAGTTCTTGAGAAGCAAGCTTCTTGGGGATGACGGTGGCAAACAAGCCCGGTCACCGGGGGAGTACGAAGGAAACCGTTAAAACCATTGCGCGGGGAATGCCGGGTGATCCCGGTGTGACCGTGGTGACTATGCTTGTGTGCTTTTTTTATTTCGCACACAAGGCTGCGGGCGCATTGAGCGCCCGGCATTCCCTGCGCCCTCTGTTTTCTTGGGCGGATGATTCATGCACAACTCGGGCGTATTTGCGCCGCGAGATCGCGGCCGTACACCCCGACGTCATTGCGAGGAGCGAAGCGACGAAGCAATCCACTCTTTCCTTGTTGTTGCGCCATGGATTGCTTCGCTTCGCTCGCAATGACGGTTGTAAACCTCTTGCTTTTGTCGCTGTTTGAAATTTGTGTCCGAGCCGGATTCATCCGAGTGAAAGCGGATGACCCGGTACTCATCGTGATCGATGGAAGGCGAATAAAAACCGAGAGTCAGGCCGCCGCCGGCGGCTTTTCCTGATGGCGTTCCGAGAGGGTAAAGATTTCGACGCCGGTTGCGGTCACGCCGACCGAATGCTCGAATTGCGCCGACAGTGAGCGGTCGCGCGTCACCGCGGTCCAGCCGTCGGACAGGATCTTCACATGCGGCTTGCCGAGATTGATCATCGGCTCGATGGTGAAGAACATGCCGGGCTTCAGCGTCACGCCTTCGCCGGGACGGCCGACATGGATGATGTTCGGCTCGTCATGGAACATGCGGCCGAGCCCGTGGCCGCAGAAATCGCGCACCACGCTCATGCCCTGCGGCTCGACATAGCTCTGGATGGCGTGACCGATGTCGCCGGTGGTGGCGCCGGGCTTTACGGCGGCGATGCCGCGCATCATCGCCTCGTAGGTCACCTCGACCAACCGCTCGGCCTTGCGCGCGATCGGCGAAATCGCATACATCCGGCTGGAATCGCCATACCAGCCCTCGACGATGAAGGTCACGTCGATATTGACGATGTCGCCTTCCTTCAAAACCCGGTCTCCGGGCATGCCATGGCAGACCACATGATTGATCGAGGTGCAGGTCGAAAAACGATAGCCGCGGTACATCAGCGTGGCGGGATAGGCGCCACGGCTGAAGGCGAATTCGCGCACGAAATCGTCGATCCGCGAGGTCGGCACGCCCGCCTTGACGATATCGGTCAGCTCATCAAGGCATTTGGCCACCAGCGCGCCCGCCTTGCGCATGCCTGCGAATCCGCTGGGGCCGTGGAGCTTGATCTGCCCGGTCTTGCGCAAGGAGGTCTCGGAGGCTTCGACATAGCTCATGGGCGGATCGCATCTTGGCGGGGAGGGTGATTTGGAGGCCTAATTTAATGATTGGCGCTGTCAGCGCAAGCTACCGGCTGCATGCTTGAGACCGCCGGAACCGCCCCCGCCAGTGGCTGCCGCCGGCCGGTACGTCAATTCGAGACCTCCACGGTGGTGTCAACCGGCAGCGCGCCGCCGCGGACGCGGATTTCGCGCACCGGATAGGGCACCCGAATGCCCTCGCGCTTGAATGTCTCCCACAGGGACAGCATCACCTCGCTCTTCACATTGTCCATGCCGTCGGGGTCGGCGATCCAGAAGGTCAGCGAAAACTTCATCCCGGCCTCGGCAAATTCGACCAGGATGCAGTTCGGCGTCCTGGATTTGATGGCGCGCGGCGCGGCGGCCGCGATATCGATCGCAAGCTTGCAGACTTGCCTCGGATCGGCATCGTAATTGGTGCCGAAATTGACCTTCACCAGCGTATTCTTGTCGGTGTAGGTCCAGTTGGTGACCTTCTGGGTCACCAGATCCTCGTTGGGGATCAGGAATTCGCGGCCATCGCCCGCGGCCACCGAAATGTAGCGCGTCTTCATCGCGCTGATGCGTCCCGAGCTGTCGCCGATGGTGACGAGGTCGCCGGGCTTCACCGATTTGTCCGCGAGCAGGATGATGCCGCTGATGAAGTTGGCGACGATCTTCTGCAGACCGATGCCGATACCGACGCCGACCGCGCCGGAGAACACCGCCAGCGCCGACAGATTGATGCCGACCGCGCCGAGCGCGATGGCGATCGCCGTCACCAAGAGCCCCATCCGGATCATCTTCACCAGCAGCACCTGGATCGATGGGGTCAGATCGGTGGACCGGTTGATCCGGCTTTCGACGAAATTGCTGGCGATGTTGGTCAGCCAGAGGGCGGCAATCAGCAACAGCCCGAGCTTGATCACGACCAGCGGCGTCAGCCGCAATCCGCCGAGCACCACGGAGACCGAGTCGAGCGCGTCGATCGCCGGGTCAAGCTGGCCGACGATGCTCAGCGCCGCGACGCACCACGCCGACACCGACACCAGTTTGACCAGGAAGGCGTTGCGGATGACCGAGGTCACGAGCCGGATCACCAGCCAGGCGAGCGCGAGCTTGGCCGCCACCACCAGCAGGTAGCTTCGGCTTGGCCAGGTCGAATGATACATCGCCACGCGCGCCGCGATCACCAGGATTGCAAACACGGCCGTGGAGGCGCTGCCGACCAGCACCCGTGCGAAGTGTCGCAACGGCAGCGGCCAGCCTTGCGCGAAGGATTTCACGTCGACGCGCCTGCGGATGCCGGCATCGGCCACCAGCGCAATGCCGGCTGCGGCCAGCATCAGCCCGAACTGCAGATAGAACCAGGGCGATGTGGCCTCCGCGCCGACCGATCGCGCGGTGGTGAGCAGGAAATCCATGATGTCGTTCAGATCCATCGTCAAATTCTCGTCTCGGGTCAGACCGCGCCGCCGAACAGGATTGATTCGAATACAAGCGCAGATTCACACAACCGCGGCGTCAACGCCATCGCCGCGGCACGCCGGCAGAGCGGAATAAAGGCCGTCAAACCGGACCATCGGCAGAAATCGGTTGGCGTCGAACTGTGGCGACGATAAGGATGAAATTACAGGGATTTTGCGAAAGCCATGGCCTCTCTCGACTCGGTCAGCATAGCCATTCTGCTTGGTGCGGTGCTCGTCATGGCGGGCATTCTGTCGAGCTTACTCGCGCTGCGCTTCGGCGCGCCGTTGCTATTGGTGTTTCTGCTGATCGGCGTGCTGGCCGGCGATTCCGGTCCCGGCCAGGTGCAGTTCGACGACCTGCGCACCACCTATCTCGTAGGGTCGGTGGCGCTGGCGCTGATCCTGTTCGATGGCGGCTTGAGGACGCGGTTTCAAAATATCAGCGCGGTGCTGGCGCCGTCGATGGTGCTGGCGACGATCGGCGTGCTGTTGACGGCGCTGATCACCGCGCCGGTCGCCAAATACGTGCTCGACCTGAACTGGACCGAGGCGTTCCTGGTCGGCGCCGTGGTGGCGTCGACCGATGCAGCGGCCGTGTTTCTCCTGGTGCACGCGCATGGCTTGCGGTTGCGCCCGCGCGTCGGCGCGACGCTGGAGGCCGAATCCGGCACCAACGATCCGTTCGCGGTGTTTCTCACGCTGATGCTGGTCGAACTGATTTCGGTCGGCGGGAGTTCGCTCACGCACGTCATGCTGGAGCTCGGCCGCGAGGTCGTGCTTGGCACTATTGCCGGCGTCATCGGCGGCCGTCTGGTGGTGCTGGCGCTCAATCGCGTGGCGCTGCCGCAGGGCTTGCATGCGCCGTTCGTCACGACCGCCGCATTGGTGATCTTCGGCGCGGCACAGATCGCGCATGCTTCGGGATTTCTCGCCGTCTATCTCGCCGGCATCATCATCGGCAACCGGCCGACCCGCGCGCATAATTCGGTGGTGACGTTCCTGGACGCCGCGACCTGGATGGCGCAGATCGTGATGTTCGTGCTGCTCGGGCTACTGGTTTCGCCGCAGCGGCTGGTGATCAGCATCGTTCCGGCGGTGATCGTGGCGCTGGTCTTGATGCTGGTGGCGCGCCCGCTTGCGGTGTTTCTATGCCTGGCGCCATTTCGCTTCAACTGGCGGGAGAAGATATTCATCGCCTGGACCGGCCTGCGCGGGGCGGTGGCGATCTTCCTGGCGTCGATCCCGATGCTGGTCGGGCTCTCCAAGGCCTATCTCTACTTCGACGTCGCCTTTGTCGTCGTCTTCATTTCGCTGTTGCTGCAGGGCTGGACGCTGGCGCCGGCGGCGCGGTGGCTCCATGTCGCCCTGCCGCGGGCGGACCGCGGTCCGCGCCGGGTCGAACTCGACCTGCCGGGACAACTCGAGCAGCAATTGGTCGGCTATTCCGTGCGGCCGAAGAGCCTGTATTTCCGGCGCGGCCTCATCCCGTCCTGGTCGAAGCCGACGCTGGTGATCCGCGACCAGCACATCCTGTCGCCGCTAGAAGCCGATCCGGTTCGCCCCGGCGACTACATCTATCTGCTGGCGCCACCGGAAAAGGCCGAGGCGCTCGATCGCTTCTTTGTCGATATGCTGCCGAGCTCGGCGCCCGACCCGCATCTGCTCGGAGATTTCACTGTCTCCGGCGAGCACACGCTCGGCGAACTGGCGGAGGTCTATGGCGTTGCAGTCGGCGAGGATCAGGCCAAACTGACGCTTGCCGATTATTTCGACATTCATCTCGACCATGCGCCGAAGGAAGGCGCGACGCTGGAGCTCGACACCATTGTGCTGGTGGCGCGCAGCATCAGTGGCGGGAGGGTCAATATCGTCGGTCTCCGCCTGCCCGAAGATTCGGAGGAGGTACCGGCGGCGACGCGGCTCGACTCGCTCAAACGCAAGCTTGCAAGCTTTTGGTCGTCGGTCGCGGGAATTTAGGGCCGCCCCAGCACCGCCGAACGCGGCCACGCGTCATTCGGCAGGTACCGCGACAGATGTCGCCGGCCGCGCTCTTCCCCGAGAATGGCGCACCCTGTTGCGCAAGGGTTCCACGAATTTTCGATTGAGCATCGCCAAACCTGCGCTGGCCACGAGCACGACCGGCGTGACCGCAAGCAGCAAGGTCCAGCCCCGCCACTCGCCGCCGAGCAAGACGCTCGCCACCAGGAAGCCCGCGAGCCAATGCACCAGAAATGCGAAGTAGGACCACTCGCCGAACGTTCGGTCGATGCGTTCCATCAGCGGGCCAAATTGATGGCTCGACAGGCCGGAGAGGCCGGAGACCACCACGGCAAAGCAGAGCGTATCGAGAAGATAGCCCCATCCAAAAATGTAGGATTCGGCAAACACGGTGCCACCGGCAAGCATGTTGGCAATCCAGGCGGTAAAAGCACATGCCGCCGCAAGCGGCGAAGCTACCCACCCGCCGCGCTGCTTGATAAAATACAGGACCGCACCGACGGCGAAGGGAAAGACGGCCGACGGTGCCGTAAAATAGATCAGCGTCCAGTTGATGGCGTCATAGACGCAGACCAGTTGAAGCGTCAGCCCTGTGACCAGCGCGATCAAGGCCCAGCTCATTTGCCGGGCGACCACAAGATACAAAAGAAGATACATGTCGATCTCGATCGCGACCGACCAGAATGGCGGCACCAGCCGAATTGGGCCATAGGACAACTGTAATGGCAGCACCGCCAGATTGATCAGAAGATCGCCCGCGTCGGGCAGGCCGCGCCAGAATTTCACATATTCGGCAGCTTGATGCGGTGCGATGGCGATCGCAATCAACGTCAGGGCGCAAACGAAGTAATAGGGCGGCAATAGCCGCAGCGCGCGGTTGCTCCAGAAACGAAGGCCGTCAAAGTCGTACACCTCGTTCAACGCCGCTGTCATCATCAGCCCGGATATGACGAAGAACCCGCGCACGGCATAGAAGCCGAAATGCGCGACATATTGGGTGCCGACCAGATGGCTCAGAATGACAAGATAGGCCAGGAGGAAGCGAAGCGTACCGAACATGCGTGACGCCCCTTAGCCGACGAGCCTTGGCAGTACGATTACGACCGTGGCAAGGAGGCCGAATACCGAACTCATGACCACGGCCGAACGGCGGCGCGCGACCGTATCCTCGCGGAGCAGCGCAAAAATGCTGCGCGCATCGCGTGGGATCAGGAACGGGACTTGCCGACGATAGGCCGCAAACTCCGGAAAGGCGCGATCCAGCACCGCTTCTTCCCAGCGTGCGCGCGCTATCTGCAGCACAACGATGAGCGCCAGCAGCATTACTCCCGGCAGCGAGCGCACCTGCAACAGGATGCCGACAACGCCGAGGAGTTCGAACAGGTACAAAGGGTGGCGAACGATGCTGTAAGGTCCCGTGGTAACCAGGCGCCTCGCCTCCGGCATCACGCTGAATGAGCGGCCGAGGAAGCTCAACGTCAAGACGCCGAGGATGCTCGCGGAAACTCCCGTCAGCACTGCCAGCAGATTGCACAGGAGATCAGGTGGCGCGCGTTCGAGCAGCACGCAGAACGGCGGAATGCAAACCGTGACCAGGGCGGCAAAGCGCGGCAGCAGGGCCGGTGATTTCGCAATCGGGCGATGACGAACGAGCGGAAGTACCGCCAGAAGCGCCACGAACATCCACTGGGAGACGCGTGCCAAGGTGGCCACGATCACGCCGACATCGACATGCGCCCACGTTGCGGGGTCTTGTGCGACCTGATCTGAAAAACTGATGACGTCGTGAACAAGCGCGTAAAGTGAGTAGAGAAAGATCGGCAGCCGCATCGCCCAGTCGTAGAAACGGCTCTGTTCGATCCGATGAAAAAAATTGCCCGACATGGGATGCCCGCCTTGACGGCGAAGGCGCGTGACAATTCACGCCTGGTTCTTCGCACCTTTTCATAGGCGACCGGCATTAAGGCGCAGTTGCGCCGCTCTATAAAATGAGAACCAGCCTTAAGGCTTGGTAGCGATGCGATGCAACTGCGTTTAATTCGCAAGGCCGACTGCGTGTCGCCGTTTGATCTGGATCAAACGGTCCGGAATCATCCGCATTTTTGGAGATGGCCGATATCAAGCGGCCGCATGCGCCGCGGGCAATATTTCGGGGCCGCCAAATGCCGTCACGCGACCGCGCCGTAGCATCACGATCTGGGTCGCCAATTGGCGCATTTCGGCGGCGTCGTGGCTGACATAGACCATGGGGATGCCGGCTTCGTCACGCAGGCGAATGAGATAGGGCAGGATCTCCTCCTTGCGCTCTTCATCGAGCGACCCCAGCGGTTCATCCAACAGCAGCAGCCTCGGCTGCGACAGCAGCGCACGGCCCAGTGCGACGCGCTGGCGTTCGCCGCCGGACAAACGGCCGGGACGGCGATCCAGGAGGTCGCCGATGTCGAGCAGACCGGTGACACGGCTGAACTGTGCCGCATCCTCGGCAATTCGGTTCATGCGTCGCCCATAGTCGAGATTCTGGCGCACGTCGAGATGCGGAAATAGTCGGGCATCCTGGAACACATAACCGATCCGGCGGCGGTGAACCGGGACGTGCGACTGCGCGGCCGTATCGTCCAGCGTCTCGCCGTCGATGGCGATGACGCCGCGATCGGGCCGCAGCAACCCCGCGATCATGTTGATCAACGAGGTCTTGCCCGCGCCCGAGGCGCCGAACAGTCCGGTCACCCGGCCTTCGCTCGCAAAGGAAGCTTCGATGGCGAGCTCGCCAAGCCGCTTTGAGACGTCCACGCGCAGCATGATCAATTCCCGTGCAGGCGGCGCAGGGCGCGCCGCGCGAACCATTCGGAGGCGACCAAGGCGGTCATCGCGATGAGAATCGAAACCACGACCAGCCGCAGCGCCGCCGGGTCGCCGTCCGGTGTCTGGATCAGCGAGTAGATCGCGGACGAAATGGTCTGGGTTTCGCCCGGAATATTCGACACGAAGGTGATCGTCGCGCCGAACTCGCCGATCGCCTTGGCGAAGCCGAGCACCATTCCCGCCAGGACGCCGGGCCGCGCCAGCGGCAATGTCACCGTCAGGAATACCTGCCATGGTGCGGCGCCGAGCGTTCCCGCCGCCTGTTCCAGCCTGCGGTCCACCGCCTCGATCGACAGCCGGATCGGCCGCACCAGCAGCGGGAAAGCCATGATCCCGCAGGCCAGCGCCGCACCGGTCCAGCGGAAGGCGAATACGATGCCGAGATGATCCGCGAGCCACGCCCCGACGAGGCCGCGCCGGCCGAAGGTCAGAAGCAACAGATAGCCGGTCACGACCGGGGGCATCACCAGCGGCAGATGGACCAGCGCGTCGAGCAGCGCCTTGCCCCAGAATTCGCGGCGCGCCAATAGCCACGCAACCGCGATGCCGAGCGGCGTTGCCACCAGCGTCGCAACCGTGGCGACCCGCAGCGAGAGCTCGATCGCCGTCCATTCCGTTGGTGAGATGTCGAACACGAAGGGCGCGATCAGGAGGTCGGGCGAATCAGGAAAGTGAAACCGTATTTTTCGAAAATGGTCTTTGCCGCCGGCGAGCGCAGGAAGGCGAGATAGTCGGCCGCTTCCGGCTTCGCGGATGTTGTCGCGGCGACCGGATAGACGATCGGCGGATGAGAATCTGCAGGGAAGGTGCCGATGATTTTCACGCCGGGTTCAACCTTTGCGTCGGTGGCATAGACAATCCCGAGCGCCGCCTCGCCGCGAGCCACCAGCGTCAGCGCCGCGCGCACGCTTTCGGCCATTGCGAATTTCGGCTCGGTGGCCTGCCAGGCGCCGAGCTTTTCCAGCGCCGCCCTGGCGTATTTGCCGACCGGAACAGCGCTGACGTCGCCGGTGGCAATCCGGCCGGGGCCTGCGAGTTTGGCGAGATCGAAGCCCTGGCCGATCATGACCTTGTCGACTTTAGAGTCCTTCGGTGCGATCAGGACGAGGCTGTTGCCGAGCAGGTTCACCCGCGTCGACTCGTTGATCGTCTTCTTCGCCGCCGCATAGTCCATCCAGTCGATATCGGCGGACATGAAGATATCCGCGGGCGCCCCTTGTTCGATTTGCCTGGCGAGTACCGAGCTTGCGGCATAGCTCGCGGTGACCTTCACGCCAGTCTTCGCGGCAAAGGCTGCGTCGATGTCGTCGATGGCGTTCTTCATCGAAGCTGCCGCAAACGCGGTCAGACTCTTTCCTTGCGCGGATGCAGGCGAGGGGGCGGATCCGCAGAGGACCGCGAGGGCGAGAAAAACTCCGGCAAGCCGATACATGGGCGCGCTCCGTGCCAAAACGCAGCGCTGTTTCGTGCGCGACGTCTGGCAATGGTCAAACATGGGATGCGACAGGCGGAAGCGCCGTTCCCCTGGTCCCGGCGACTTACGGTCGGCCGGGATATCGCAGGCAAAAACAATAACAGGCTGACGGATCGGGTAAAGTCTCCAAATATCGGTGGACGGGGCGATTTTTCAAAGATCAGACCCCGCGCCCTCGCACCGCATGACGCGGGGCCTGCCCAAGGACAGGCTCCCGGCGCCGCCGATCACTCGGATGGCAGGATCGCGATCGAGACCGAATTCTCCTTCAACCCCGAGACCTGCAACACAAAGGGGCTTGCCGAAATCTCATACTTCATGGTCTTGCGGATGCCGTCGCAATCGGTGGCGCCGCTGAACGCCTTCGGCTTGAGCGGATGCCCATCCTGTACCAAATCGACCCAGCCGCCCGCCGACAGGCTGACGGTGTAGATGCCGGCCTTCGGCGCCTTGAAGCTGGTGAAGCCGGCGAAGGTGCCTTCCTTCGGCGCGCGCTCCGGCGGCGCGGGCAGCTTGGCATCAGCCGGCGCGCTGAGCGCCAGCGTCATGCCGGTTGACGGCACGGCGGCGAGCTCACCGCCCGAGGCAAGCTTGACACGATCCGGCGCAGTCAGAACCGCGCGTTCGTGGTCGATGTTCCATTTGAACTTGTCGCAGCCGCTCGGCTCTTCCGCCGCTTTGGCCGGGGCGGCTGCGAGCATCACCAACGCGATGAAGAGGGAGGTGCGCATTATCAATCCACCGCGATCATGACATCGGAGGCCTTCACGACGACGGTTACGTGACCCTTGGCCTTGATACCGAGGTCATCGACCGCCTCATTGGTGATCGCGGAGGTAATAATATTGCCGTTGCCGATATCGACGCGAATATGCGAGGTGGTCGCGCCTTTCTTGACCTCGACGACGGTGCCCTTGATCTGGTTGCGTGCACTGATGCGCATGATGGCTTCTCACAATACCGAGCCGCGCGCGGTTCTGCCGCGGCGTTTGGCTCTCTGATCGAATGGAGATGGTGGGACGGTCGTCCCCGTTATGCCGGGCGCTTGCGGCGCTGGCGGCGACAAATAGTAGCGCATTTCGGACCTGTCGCGATAGTCCGCCCCCAGGATCTTATTGCTTGGCATCCGGGGCGGCCAAAACATGGCGGCAGGCGGCCGGCAATTGCGCCATTGTCATTGCCGGTCTCGGCTTTGACGGCTCCGGCGATGGCTTGGGATGAATCACCTCATCCTTGAACCAATAGGCGAGATCGGCCGCGCTGCAGCCCTCGCCCTCCGAAGGCTCCGGCTGGGTCTCGCAGTCGGTGCTGCCCGGAGGGCATTTGATGCGGATATGGAAGTGGTAGTCGTGGCCGTACATCGGCCTTATCTTGGAAAGCCAGCTGCGGTCGCCCTTGGCTTCTCGGCACAGCGCCTTCTTGATCGCGGCGTTGACAAAGATGCGCTGCACGCTTGGCTCCAGCGCGGCGTCGCGGATCAGCGTGAGATGGCCTGGCGTCCAGACAGTCGGATCGATGTCGAGTCGATCGGCACGGACCATCATGACCGCGGACATTTCCTCGCGTTCGTTGCGCGACAATTGCCGGTCCGGCATCGGCGTCAGCCAGACATCGGCATCCAACCCCACTTGATGACTGGCGTGCCCGGTGAACATCGGTCCCCCACGCGGTTGCGACATGTCGCCGACAAGGATGCCCGGCCAGCCGGCATCCTTGTGAACCTTGGCCGACAGGCGTTCCAGCAGCGCGACCATGTCGGGATGCGCCCAGTTGCGATTGCGCGACAACCGCATCACCTGCCAGGTCTCGCCATTGATCGGCAGCGCTTGCGCGCCAGCGATGCAGCCATGGGCATAAAAGCCGATCACCCGCACCGGCATTGCAGCGGGGAGGACCTTGCGGCCGAACAATTCCCTGGCGCCGATTTTGGGATCGCTCGGGTTGGCAAGCGGCGGCAGCGGTTTTGGATCGACGCTTCCCTTGTCCTGCGCCAGCGCGGCGGGGGCGCTGGCCTCGGCGGCGAAAGCAAGGAGGAGCGGAATGAAGATAGAACGGAGATTCATGGGGGCATTCTACATCACGCGCGCCCGGCATGGAATTCAGCTATCGGAAATTTGAGATACCAACGCAGCCGCCGACCGCGGCCAATCTCGCCTGTCTTTACAAGGCAAAGCCGAGAACGCATCATGTCCGCTCAGGACGGGCTGGCGGGGCGCAATCATGAAATGGCTGTCGGGCGGACGGCAGGGAATGCTGGCGTTCGCGATTCTTTGCCTCATTTCCGGATTCGATTCGGCGCCGGCCCGCGCCGATGTGGTGGTCCAGATCGACAAGTCATCCCAGCGCATGACCGTGAGTGTCGACGGAACGGGGCGATACATCTGGCCGATTTCGACCGGCCGAAGCGGCTACGGCACGCCGAGCGGCGTATTCCATCCGCAATCGATGGCGCGACATTATTTCTCGCGCAAATATTACAATGCGCCGATGCCGCACGCGATCTTCTTCTACTACGGCTTTGCCATTCACGGCACTAACGATCTGGCTCGGCTTGGCGGTCCCGCGTCGCATGGTTGCGTGAGGCTGCATCCTTCGCATGCGGCAATGCTGTTTGCCCTGGTCGCGCGCCAGGGGCCGCAAAATACGCGGATCGAGATTTCAGACTAGCGACGGACCCTGGCGTGGCGGCCGATTATTTGCCGCGTGCCTTGCGTTTTTTCAGATGATAGGTCAGCGCCAATGCCAGGCAGTGGCGCAGCGCTGGTTCTGGAACCTTGTCCTCGGCGTTCAGCAGGATGCTTCGATTGCCGCCATAGGTGAATTCGTTCGGATAAAGTTCGCGGAAGGTCGCAACCAGATCGGTCTGACAGTGGAAATACACCGCATACTGACCGGCTGCGGATTTGATCTGATCGATGCGTATGGTGCTGCCGCTCTCGGTCTCCGGCGTTAGGTAGCTCGGCTGGCCCCATTTCAGGGTTTCCTCAAGCCGGCCGACGCCGCCGGTGGTCTTGGCGGTGTCGAAAATCAGACGCCGCAGCGCCAGTAGTTTTGTTCTGATCGGCTTCGGATAGGCGCTGAAGACCGCATCGACCGCCGGGTTGGAGGATGCGGCCGGGCTCCTGTTTTTCAGCTTCCTTGTCCTGGCGGACTTTTTCGATGTTCCGGCCATTCTCGTTTTCCAGATTTACTCGACCGGGCTTGCGGCCCAAGCGGCGTCGCGCAGCATCGGGCACCGTTCGGTGAGTGCCTAAATCGTCGGTCCGCGCGGGATGACGCTGTTGGTCAAGATCATCTTGCCGACGTCCTCATAGTGGGTGTCGCGGGCCTGGATCTGCTGCGCAATGGCATGCATGTCGCGGAAGCGGCGCTCGAACTTGTTCGCCCTGAACACGGCGGTGGCGCCGGCCATATGATAGGCAGCATCGACCACCGAAGCCGCCTGGTGGATCGTCCAGGTCGCGGCGAGGCGAATAGCCGCCCGGTGTTCTTCCGAGAGCTTTCCGGTGTGGGTCAAATCGTGCCAGGCCTCGGCGGCGGTCGAATAGATGAAGGCGCGCGCCGCGCGCAAATTGCCTTCGGTGCGGCCGATCAACCCCTGAACCGCGCTGTTGTCCTTCATCGCCGTGAGACCCACCGAGTGCTTGCCGCGCGCCAGTTCGATGGCTGCGTCCAGCGTCGCGCGGGCAACGCCGACCGCGATCGCGGCGAAGCCCAGTCCGAACATGGTGTAGGTGGTGATCCGGTAGAGCGGACCCTTTTCGCGCAGCGCCGTGAAATCGTCGCGCAACGCGGCGAATTTTTCCGGGATGAACAGATTCTCGACCGAATAAGAATCGGTTCCGGTGCCGGCAAGTCCGATGACGTCCCAGACGTCGTGCATGGTGGCGCTTGTCGCCGGAAAGACGATGGTGCGAATTTCCGGCGTGCCGTTCGGCTTCATCCTCCTGGTGCCGTCGGCCTCGACGACCTGGACATGGGCGCCGAGCCAGTTCGCCTGGCGCGAGCCGCTGGCGAAATCCCAGCGCGCGGTGATGCGATAGCCGCCGGGAACGACCCGCACCTCGTTGCCGATCGCGCCCCAGGCAAGAATGTCGTTGGGCTTGCCGAAAATCTCGCGCGCCGCGTCCGCATCGAGATAGGCCGCCGTCATGGCGCAGACCGAGCATTGGCCGACGCACCATGCCGTGGAGGCGTCGACCTTGGCGATCTCCTCGAGCACCTGCATGAAAACCTCCGGCGGCGCCTCGGCGCCGCCGATGCTTTGCGGCAGCAGCGAGCGATAAAGCCCGTTCTCGATGAGGGCGGAAACCACCGGCTGGGTGAGACGCCGCGTCCGCTCGATCTCGTCGGCCTCCTGCGCGATCAGGGGCGCCAGCGCCCTTGCGCGCTCGATGAGGCCGAAGCCGGGAAGTTTGTTCATACGTTTCCTCGCCCCTTTTTTGCGGATTCTGGTTGGCGAAGGCCGATGGTGGTCCATCTGGCGAGCCGGATCAAGATGCGGTGGCGCGGGATATGCCGACGCGGGCCGCATCGCTGTCACCGCGCAAGTCCAAGGACCAGCAGAAGCGCGCGGTCGAGTTTTTCGGATGTTTCGGCGTCGATACGCCCGATGACCCGCCGAATACGGTCACGGCGGAGCGCGACCAGTTTGTCCGTCATGATTTGCGACCGCAGGCGAAGACCGTTCTCCGGTGCGGCTTCGATCAGCGGCCGGAGCAAGAGCCGGTCCTGCAGATCGGATGAAACGGGGCAGATCAGGATAGTCGAAAAGTCAGGAGCCAATTCGTCGGCTTGGACGACGACGCCGCGCCGCGGTCTTCCGAGATCGCTCGGGACGACCATCAGGACGACATCGCCACGCGCTATTTCCACGATTCCCAATCATAGACCGACTCGATCCAGTCATCGATCGCGTCGTTTTCGGGATGCTGCGCCATCAGCTTTATTTCACGGCGGATTTCCGCGAGCACCTTGGGATTTCGCAAATCCGGAATCCAATGCTGCACCGGCCGCAGCCCCTGCGCGCGCAGCCGCGCGCGGCGCGCGGCCATGCGCTCTCGGGGGGTGCGGGGCTTTGACTTCTTGGGGGTAGTGGCCATGAAACAAGCGTAACATGTTACGCTGCTAGTTTCAATGGTCTCAGCTATCCACCTTCAGCGCGGCAATAAAGGCCTCCTGCGGGATGTCGACCTTGCCGAACTGCCGCATCTTCTTCTTGCCTTCCTTCTGCTTCTCCAGAAGCTTGCGCTTGCGCGTGATGTCGCCGCCATAGCATTTCGCGGTGACGTCCTTGCGCAGCGCGCGCACGGTTTCGCGCGCGATAATTTTGCCGCCGATCGCGGCCTGGATCGGAATCTGAAACATGTGCGGCGGGATCAGCTCCTTCATCTTCTCGACCATGGCGCGGCCGCGGCCTTCGGCGCGGGTCTTGTGAACCAGCATCGAGAGCGCATCCACCGGCTCGTTGTTGACGAGGATCTGCATCTTGACGAGATCGGCCGGCTTGTAGTCGGTGAGATGATAGTCGAACGAGGCGTAGCCCTTCGAGACCGATTTCAGGCGGTCATAGAAATCGAACACCACTTCGTTGAGCGGCAATTCGTATTTCACCATGGCGCGGTTGCCGACGTAAGTCAGTTCCTTCTGCGAGCCGCGGCGGTCCTGGCACAGTTTCAGCACGCTGCCGAGATATTCGTCCGGCGTGAGGATGGTGGCCTCGATCCAGGGTTCCTCGATCTCGGCAATCTTCACCACGTCGGGCATGTCGATGGGGTTATGGATCTCGATCACCTGCCCGTCGGTCAGGTGCATCTTGTAGATCACCGAGGGCGCGGTCGCGATCAGATTGAGATCGAATTCGCGTTGCAGCCGCTCCTGGATGATCTCCAGATGCAACAGCCCGAGGAAGCCGCACCGGAAGCCGAAGCCGAGCGCGGCCGAGGTTTCCATCTCAAAAGAGAAGCTCGCGTCGTTGAGCCGCAATTTCCCCATCGCCGCGCGCAAGGTTTCGAAATCGTCGGCGTCGACCGGGAACAGGCCGCAGAACACCACCGGAATCGCGGGCTTGAACCCCGGCAACATGTCGGTGACGGGCTTGCGGTCATCGGTGATGGTGTCGCCCACCCGCGTATCGGCCACTTCCTTGATCGCGGCGGTGATGAAGCCGATCTCGCCGGGGCCGAGTTCCTCGACCTGCTGCATCTTCGGGGTGAAGAAGCCGACGCGCTCGACATCGTAAGCCGCGTTGGTTCCCATCATCCGGATGCGCTGGCCTTTCTTCAGCACGCCATCGACGATCCGGACCAGCACCACGACGCCGAGATAGACGTCATACCAGCTATCGACCAGCAGCGCCTTCAGCGAAGCTTCGGGATCGCCTTTCGGCGGCGGCAGCCGGTGCACGATGGCTTCCAGCACGTCGTCGATGCCAAGCCCGGTCTTGGCCGAGATCATCACCGCGTCGGACGCATCGATGCCGATCACGTCCTCGATCTGCTGCTTGACCTGGTCGGGTTCCGCAGCCGGCAGGTCGATCTTGTTGAGGACCGGCACGATCTCATGGCCGGCATCGATCGCGTGGTAGACGTTGGCGAGCGTCTGCGCCTCGACGCCCTGGCTGGCGTCGACCACCAGCAGCGAACCTTCGCAGGCCGCCAGCGACCGGGAAACCTCATAGGCGAAGTCGACATGGCCGGGCGTGTCGATCAGATTGAGGATATAGGTTTGGCCATCCTTCGCCGAATAGGTCAGCCGCACGGTCTGCGCCTTGATGGTGATGCCGCGCTCGCGCTCGATATCCATGGAATCGAGCACCTGTTCCTTCATCTCGCGCGCCGGCAGGCCGCCGGTGGTCTGGATCAGACGGTCGGCCAGCGTCGATTTGCCATGGTCGATATGCGCAACGATGGCGAAGTTGCGGATATTCGAAATAGGAATGGATGTCATGGGGCGCGGGATAGCATTCGCGTTCCCATGCGGCAACCATATTACGGCATTTTGGCGTGGCTTCTTCACGCCAAGCTGATTCCACTTGGATGAAAAACGCGCTACCCAAAAGTGCCGCCGATTTGAAGGTCCTGCACGGATCGCCGCGAGTCCACCACAGGACCTTCAAATCGAAAAGCGGCACTAGAACCAAAGCTTTGCTCGTGCCCTTTAACTTTCCGAAGTTCGTGTAAGGGGGCGCCGCGATGGTTCACGAACTTCGGAAAGAGGGCACGAGGCACATGTCAACTGCATCAATTTCGCCCGCCGCCTTGCGTGTGCGCCGAAGACCGAGCCTTCGCCGGCTGGCGGCGCGGCTGGCCGCCTCGGCGTCCGACCGCCACGCCGCTCCCGCGTTGGTGATCGCTTTTGCCGCCGCCCACGCGCTGCTCTGGACCGTCATCCTGATCAATCTCAAGGCGGCGCAGGACGTCCATATGGATGTCGCCGAAGCCTTCGCCTGGGGCCAGAAATTCCAGCTCGGCTATGGCAAGCACCCGCCGCTCGCGGGCTGGGTTGCCGGCCTCTGGTTCAAGATGTTTCCGGTCGCCGACTGGGCCACCTATTTGCTGGCGATGACGACGCTGGCTTGCGGCATGGTGATCTGTTGGTTCATCGCGCTACGCGTAGTGGACTACCGCCGCGCGTTCTTCGTCGTGGTGATGCTCGCGCTCTATCCGATCTTCAATTTCAAGGGCTTCAAATACAATCCGGATTTGCTGCAGCTCGTGACCCTGCCGCTATTGGTGCTGGCCTATCTCGATGCCTTCGAGAAGCGCAGCGTGCGTTCGGGTGTGTTGCTTGGCCTTGCCGGTGCGCTGGCGCTGATGACAAAATACTGGGTGCTGACCATGATCGGCGCGGTCGGCCTTGCTGCCCTCATTCATCGCGATCGGCAAAAATTCCTGCGTTCGCCGGCGCCGTGGGTGGCGATGGCCGTGGCCGTCATTGCGATGATTCCGCATCTGATATGGCTCCGGGCCGTGGACTTCGTGCCGCTGACCTATGCCGGCGACGTCTATGGACTTTCGAGCCGCGCGCAGAGCGCAGCGCTTGTCCTCGGTTATGTCGGTCACAATTTGGCGCTGCTGGCCGTGCCGGTGGCGCTGGCGGGGCTCGCGCTGGCCTGGACCAATCCGTTGCGCCGGCCATCGGCCGTGCGGGCGCGCATCTGGTCGCGCGGCGCGAATGCGGGCGTGAACAATTCGCAGGCGCTCAACATCTGGATCATCCAGATCGTGGTTGCGGTTGGGCCGCCGCTCGGCGGCTTGATCTTCACGGTCTATATGAAGACCGACTGGGGCATCTCGCTGTTCTTTCTGACGCCGCTTGCGCTGGTCGCCATGCCGGCGTTGCGCATCCAAAAGATCGCGTTGTTTCGCATCGCGGCGATCTGGCTGGTGCTCACGCTCGCCACGCTTGTCGCCTCGCCCTATATCGCCGCCCGCGAGATCGCGGTAAATCCCAATGCCGCTTTGAGCTACGCGGCGCGCTCCCAACTTGCCCGCGAGCTGACCGAAATGTGGCACAGCAAGTTCCACACGCGCTGGGCGGTCGTCGCCGGCACGACGGAGCTTGGCGAACCGATGACGTTCTACAGTACGGATCATCCGGCGCCGTTCACCCCGGGCGAAGTGTGGTCGTCGGGTTTGACGTCGCTGGAGGAAGCCAGGCGGCTCGGCTTTATCGGCATCTGCGATACGTCGGACGGGCGGCTGCCGCCCTGCGAGGCCTGGATGCTGGCCAACGCCAAGGACGGCGAGCAGCTTGAGATCACCACGCAGCGTTTCTTCCACGGACATCCCGGTCCGGCGATCACCTGGAAGGTCTATGTCGTGGCGCCGGGGAAATAGGCAATAGACCAGCTTTCGTCATTCCGGGATGGTCCGAAGGACCAGACCTCAGATGCGCAATTGCGCATCGGGGAATCTCGAGGTTCTCCGATGCGCAAGTGCACATCGTAGTTCGCGCTCCGCGCGCCCCGGAACGACGACAGCTCACGTGCCTTCTTCGTTGAATTTGCTCGCCACCAGCGCCGTGATTGCCTCGATGGCGGCTTGTGCCTCCGGTCCGATCGCGGAGACGACGATCGAGGTGCCGGGACCCGCCGACAGCATCATCAGTCCCATGATCGAGGTGCCGCCGACGGTCTCGCCGCCTTTGGTCACCCACACTTCGGCATTGAAGCGCTCGACCATCTGCACGAATTTTGCGGACGCGCGCGCGTGCAGGCCGCGTTTGTTGATAATCGGAAGTTCGCGGGAAACGGCGCCTGCCGGCACGCTTGGCCCGGGGATATGCTCGGGCGCAGCGTCGTCGTTCATTTGCCGGCGAGAACCCGGCTCGCGATGGTCACGTATTTGCGGCCGGCTTCCTGCGCCATGGCAATGGCGTCGGGAAGCGAGCGCTCCTCGCGGACTTTTGCGAGCTTGACCAGCATCGGAAGATTGATTCCCGCGAGCACTTCCACCTTCGGGCGGCTCATGCAGGAGATTGCGAGATTTGAAGGTGTGCCGCCGAACATGTCGGTGAGGATGGCGACGCCGTCGCCAGAGTCGACGCGGTTGACCGCCTCGATAATGTCGCTCCGGCACAAATCGGAATCATCCTCGGCCCCGATCGTGACGGCTTCGATTTGTTTTTGCGGACCCATGACATGTTCGAGCGCCGCCTTGAACTCGTCGGCAAGGCGCCCATGGGTCACAAGCACTAGACCAATCATCGAAAACTCCTCGCGGGTGCTTTTTGGTGCACCGCACGAACGCGCCACTTTGACCATCCAGAGCCCCCGCGCAAGAGGGGATCGTCGCGATTCTCCCGGAAATTAGCGGTGGGGAAAGGGAGCCGGCGCCGGTCTATTCGGTCGCGATAGTGGGGCTGATATGGTTACCAATTCCCTTCGGGCAATCCGCCGAAGGTTGGCTGGAAGATGAATTCGGGGTCATTGTAAGCCCGGCGATCACCAGCGGAAGACCGGCAAACCTACGGCCCACGGGAATGCGAGGTATTAAAATACCTAAGATGTGTGTGTGAAGGGCTTCGGGCGGGGGCAGCCGCTCGGCGTCCTCTGCGTCGAGGTCGACCACCAGGCCCACAAGGGCCTCGTTGACGAAGTCGCAGTTGCGAATACCCAACCCGCGAATTTCGATGAGCCCGGCCAAGACAGGCGCCGGCCGGACGACGAGCTGGCCTTCCACCGCCAGAACGTGGACGCGGTCGTCGCCCACCAGCAGGGCTGGCGCGATCTGGCTGGAGCGGCCGGCCAGGATGAGGTCAAACGCCAGACGCGATTTTCCGGACCCCGACGGCCCGCGGATCAGTACCGCGCGATTCCCAACCAGCACCGCGGAGGCGTGGATGCTGGCGCCTTCCGCCTTGGTCATGGCGCCGGCAGCCTGACCACAAAGCGCGCGCCGGCGATCGTTGCCTCGCCGTCGACGCCCGGCGGCCCGGCGCGGTTCTCCGCCCATATCCGTCCGCCATGGGCCTCCACGATCTGTTTCGAGATCGACAGTCCGAGCCCCGAATTCTGTCCAAAGCCCTGGTGCGGCCGGTCGGTGTAGAAGCGCTCGAAGATTCGTTCCAGCGCGTCCTCGCGAATGCCCGGCCCGTCATCGTCGACGACGATTTCGATGTCCGATCGCACGCGCCGGCACGTGATCCGCACCTTGCTGCCGGCTTCGGAAAAGGACTGCGCGTTCGACAACAGGTTCGAGATTACCTGTCCGAGGCGCGAATCGTGACCCGGCACCGAGAAAGTGTCGCTGGCGCCCCGTCCTTCGAAACGCAGCTCGACGGCGATATTGTTGCCATTGTTGCCGCGCCGGATTTCGTTTGCGACCGAGGCCAGCGCCGTCAAAAGACGGCGAAGGTCGACAGAGGTCATGTCCTGGCGCTGCAGTTCGGCATCGAGCCGGCTGGCATCGGAAATGTCCGAAATCAGCCGGTCGAGCCGCCTGACGTCATGTTCGATCACCGTGAGCAGCCGCGCGCGGCTGTTTTCGTTGCGCGCCAAAGGCAGCGTTTCGACCGCCGAGCGCAGCGACGTCAGCGGATTCTTCAGTTCATGGGCGACGTCGGCGGCGAACATTTCGATCGCCTCGATGCGGTTATAGAGCGCGTCCGTCATATCGCGCAGCGCGCCGGAGAGATGTCCGATCTCGTCGCGGCGGCCGGTGAAATCGGGAATTTCGACGCGGGTCCGGATACGGCGCCGGACGCGTTCGGCGCTGTCGGCAAGCCGGCGCACCGGGCCTGCGATGGTGCTCGCCAGCAGCAATGACAATACGATCATGACCGCCGAGGCGACGCCGCCGACCTTGAGAATGGCAAGACGCTCGGCGGTGACCATCTGGTCGATGTCGTCGCCCTGGGTCGACAGCATCAATGCGCCATGGATCGCGCGGAAACGTTGCACGGGGACAGCGACCGAAACGATCACCTCGCCGAGGTCGTTGACACGCACCATGCTGCTCTTCTGGCCCTTCAGCGAATGCGCGACTTCCTGGTATCCGTTGCCGTTCTCGGGGCCGAGCTCGCGATAGAGTGGCAGGTCGCCGCGATTGAGCCAGGTGCGGATCGCGATCATCGTCCGTTGGGCGATACCGGGCTTCTCCACCGACGGCGGCGGCAATTCGAAGCGCAGCACGTCGCCGCGGCCATAGAGACTGCGGCTGTCGAGAATGAGGCCGCCATCGCGGTCGTAGATGCGGGCCCGGGTCTTGGTCGGCGAAATCAGCCGGCGCAAGACCGGCGCGACGCGCTCCGGATTGATCGGAAAATCGAGCCCCGAATATTCGTCCGGCGCGCCGTAGGTCTCACCGGGTTTCAGGTCCTGCAGCCGGTCGGGGTCGATGGTGATGATATTGGTCTCGACGGTTGCGGAGGCCGCGATCGCGCCGGCAATGATCTCGGCCTGCACCAGGAGGCTTTGCGCGCGCGCGTCGATCAGGCCGGCGCGGAATTGTGAAAGATAGAGAATGCTCGCCACCAGCGCGAGCAGACCGGCGATGTTGAGCGAAACGATGCGCCGCGTCAGGCTGGAGAAGCTGAGGGCGAAAAAGAATTGACCGACCCGGCGCAGCCAGTCGAGCAGCCGCTGGAAGCCCTTGAGCGGCGGGTTCTCCGCGGCAACGGTATCCAGAACGACGGGCGGCGAAGCGTCCTCGGCATTCAGGCTTGCATCAGGCTGCGTTCGATCAAGCAATGGTCAAGACCGCCGGTTGTTTCAAATTTCCCGCGATGCGTATTGCCTTCGCATCCTACCCCAGCGGCGCGGCGGCGTCAGTTAACAAACCGCATATCAAGCGCCCGCCCGTCAGGTTTCCTTGAAACGGTATCCCACCCCGTAAAGGGTTTCGATCATCTCGAACTCGTCGTCCACGACCTTGAACTTCTTGCGCAGCCGCTTGATGTGGCTGTCGATGGTTCGATCGTCGACATAGACCTGGTCGTCATAGGCCGCGTCCATCAGGGCATTGCGGCTTTTGACGACGCCCGGGCGCGTGGCCAACGCCTGCAGGATGAGAAATTCCGTCACCGTCAACGTCACCGGCTCGTTCTTCCAGGTGCAGGTGTGCCGCTCCGGGTCCATGCGCAACAGGCCGCGGTCCAGCGCCTTGGCGTCGGTTTCCTTCGGCACGGCGGTGGGATCCTTCGGCGCCGCGCGGCGAAGCACGGCCTTCACACGCTCGACCAGAAGGCGCTGCGAGAACGGCTTGCGGATGAAATCGTCGGCGCCCATTTTGAGGCCGAATAATTCGTCGATTTCCTCGTCCTTGGAGGTCAGGAAGATGACCGGAAGGTCGGATTTCTGCCGCAGCCGCCGCAACGTCTCCATGCCGTCCATGCGCGGCATCTTGATGTCGAGGATGGCAAGGTCAGGCGGACTGGTGCGGAAGCCGTCAAGCGCCGACGCACCATCGGTATAGGTCATGATACGGTAACCTTCGGCCTCAAGGGCAATCGAGACGGATGTGAGAATGTTGCGGTCATCATCGACCAAAGCAATTGTGGGCATGAGCCTGCTTTCAGATACTGCTACTAGGTTGCTGAAACGGCGGCTAATTCGGTGATGCGCCGCAGAATGGGCTTCGAACCTGGTCAGCGAGCAATGCAAGCTGGGCTGAAGTGTGACCGAGTTCCTTGAAAGCGCCTCATCCGGCGAAGCGCCCCGACCCATATGAAGGTTCGTTTACCCGAAAAAAGGCTCTCATTGCAATAGTTTGGCGAGGTAATAATCGATGCAATTGACCCCCGATTTCGACCCCGGAAAGCTGGCCCGGTCGCTGCTCCGCCGCAGCCGGCAGGGCGCCCTGGCGACCCTGATGGCCGGCAGCGGCGATCCCTATTGCTCGCTGGTGAATGTCGCAAGCCACCCCGACGGCTCGCCGATCCTGCTGATTTCGCGCCTCGCCGTGCACACGAAAAATCTCCTCGCGGACACAAGGGCTTCGTTGATGCTGGACGAGCGCGCCGAGGGTGATCCGCTGGAGGGATCGCGGATCATGCTTTCGGGCCGGGCCGAGGAGGTCTCAAGCCCCGATCTCGAAATCGTCCGCCGACGCTACCTCAACGCCCACCCATCGGCGGAAGCCTTTGTAAACTTTAAGGACTTCTCCTTCTTTCGGATCAAGCCGAGCGGAACCCATCTGGTGGCCGGTTTTGGGCGGATCGTGGATCTGAAGCCC
>Ga0209517_10000970_pt1 | contig 46275 bp, 41 predicted proteins | sample PeaSoiMetSII2010_FD_187695 | JGI IMG/M metagenome (GOLD analysis project Ga0209517, IMG submission 187695) | Peat soil microbial communities from Weissenstadt, Germany - SII-2010 (SPAdes) (version 2) | ecosystem: Environmental > Terrestrial > Soil > Wetlands > Peat | place: Germany...
CGTGGCGGGCGACGGCCTCGCGGGCGTGGCGGGGGATCCGCACGTCCTCGGCCCTGATCGTGGTCATGACACCAGCGTAGCACGCGAACCGTACGGAAGCGCACGCCACCGTACGGACGGAGGGGAAACTCCTCGCTGTCCGCCTGCCGGCAGTGCATAACCGCCGACGAGATCATTCATCGCATACTCCCTGCCGGATACGGTCCGGTTCTCAGCCTCAGCGGCGGGGCCCAGCAGCGCGGCACAGATCATCTGTTATGCGGCCGGGTGCCGGGTTGCTGGCGGTCAGGGTTACCGGGTTGCGCCGGGCGCATCCGGGTGAACTAGCCTGCCGTTGGACCGCGCACGTGGCGAGCGGATGCCATGACCGTCTCATGTGACGGCTTGATCCTGGCGGCCAGGGCCGCCGGCCTGTGCGGCCTGCCGGGCCTGCAGGGGCGGGGTCGTGCCGGATCTTGGCCTGGGGAGCTGACGGCGGGCTTCTTGTGCTTCGCGCACGTGGTCATGGTCCTGGCCGGGATGGCGGGCCGGGTACCAATGCCCGCGCCCGCCTTATCCGGTCTGGCTCACGACGAACCCCTGGGAGTGACCGCGGCGGTCGGTGTAGTCCCCGCCGGCCGCGCAGCCGCCGGCCGGGGGGCACGACACCGAGGTGACCTCGGCGTACCCGCCCTTGTTCAGTGCCCCCAGGCCGGGCACGTCGACCGCCTCGCGCCAGCTGCCGTGCCGCTCGACGGCCACCAGCCCCTGCACGATGTCGCCGCTGTCGTTCGAGTAGAACCCGCCGGCCGCGCAGTTGCCCGGCGAGGCGCACGACACCGAGTTGAGCCCGGCGAACCGCCCGCCCAGCGCGACGTCGATCGCCTTGCCCCAGCGGCCGTTCCGCTCGCTGACCGCAAACCCGTTACCGTACGGGAAGCCGTACCCGACGGCCGCGCAGTTGCCCGCCGAGGCGCACGACACCGAGTAGACGCCGGGGTTAAAGGGTTCCAGGGCCGCCAGGCCGGGCACCTCGATCGCCTTGCGCCAGCGGCCGTCCCGCTCGCTGACCACGAAGCCCTGCCCGCTCCCGCCGCTGTCGGTGTAGGACCCGCCGGCCGCGCAGTTGCCCGCCGAGGCGCACGACACCGAGAAGACGCCGACGCCCCCGACGCCCCCGCCCTTGTTCAGGGCCCCCAGGCCGGGCACCTCGATCGCCCGGCCCCAGACGCCGTCCCGCTCGCTGGCCACGAACCCCTGGCTGTTGCCGGCTTGATCTGCATAGTCCCCGCCGGCCGCGCAGTTGCCCGCCGAGCCGCACGACACCGAGTTGACCTCGGCGTACCCGTCCTTGTTCAGGGCCCCCAGGCCGGGCACCTCGATCGCCTGGCCCCAGCGGCCGTGCCGCTCGACGGCAACGAACCCCTGCTGATGGCGGTCGCTGTCGGTGTAGGACCCGCCGGCCGCGCAGTTGCCCGCCGAGGCGCACGACACCGAGCTGACGTCGGCGTCCCCGCCCTTGTTCAGGGCCCCCAGGCCGGGCACCTCGATCGCCTTGGCCCAGCGGCCGTGCCGCTCGCTGACCACGAACCCCAGCCCATGACGGTGGCTGTTTACGTAACCCCCGCCGGCCGCGCAGCTGCCAGCCGAGGCGCACGACACCGAGCTGACGTCGGCGTCCCCGTCCTTGTTCAGGGCACCCAGGCCGGGCACCTCGATCGCCTTGGCCCAGCGGCCGTGCCGCTCGCTGACCACGAACCCCTGATAGTGACGGTGCCGGTCCCGGTAGCGCCCGCCGGCAGCGCAGTTGCCCGCCGAGGCGCACGACAGCGAGCTGACGCCGACGAGGTCGCCATTCGCGCCCTTGTTCAGGGCACCCAGGCCGGGCACCTCGACCGCCCGGCCCCACGAGCCGGCCGGCCGGGCCGCCCCGGTGGCTGAGGCGTCCCCGGCGCCCGGCGGCCTGACCCCCGTGGTCATCCCCTGAGCCGCCGGCCACGCGGGCACCACAGCACCCGCTCGGGTGACAGCCGCGGCGCTGCCGGCTGCCGCCACGCTCAGGGCGATCGCCCCTGCCGCAAGGATAATGACGCGCCGGGTGGTTCTCATGATGCCCTGCTTTCTGCGCCGGCGGAGCCGGCAGGCACTTCCGGATCACCAGCGGCAAATTGGTGGTCCAATGTGTAGGACTCCCCAAATGACAGCTAGGTTTACTGAAACCGCGTGATCCGGTCCGGAACACCGCTTACCGGTTCCGCCGGAACGTAAGTTCGCGGGCGGCAGGGAGAACCGGAATGGCCGGAAAGGGCCGGCAACGGCGACGCGGCCAGGTCCGGCAAGGCGCTCGGGGAAGATCCAGGTCCGAACGCTGCGCCAGCGTTCACCAGGACGCCGGCGTTCCGATGCTCCGAATGACGCGCATAGATCGCGTAGTTATTGCGTGCTCAACTACAGTATTGGCATGCCCGGATAGCACACCGAACGACTTGAGCTGGACATCACCGCCAGGCCACAACCGAGGCACTTCGACAGCACATATCGAGTCCCAGTCGCGTTTTCCCGGGGTAGTTCATGCTTACGCTGAGTGATGCGCGTGGCTTACGCACACGGCCTGGGAGGTCGTTGGATGGCTCTGCCTGCTGACCTGCGGGGGAGTCGTCGCCGACAGGATCTGGGATAGTTTTGGGCCGCGTATGGGCCGCGGCGGTTTCAGGCCGTGTGCATTTCCGCAGGTCACAGCCTCGTGACCCAGTTACGTCCGATCGATGGAGTTTTCGAAAAAGCGCCCCCAGCAGGATTCGAACCTGCGCACACGGCTCCGGAGTGCATGTCCCTGCACAGCTCCTGCCTGCGGAAACGCGATTCCTGGTGCGGTCTGGGGGGCGTATGGGGGGCGCGGATTCGGCTGGTCTGCTGCCCCTGCCGGGCGACGAGGTCTCGCGCCACGCGAGTGCATGCGAGTGTTCTCGGTGTTCTCGCAGATACCGGGAAGAGCCTGGCTGGCCGGGCAGTTCGGTGACGTCCGGACGGCGCCCTGCTGGACGGGTACGGCGCTGGCTGCCGGGCGGGTCCCGTGTTCGATGGGGTGCGGTTTCCTCGCATCGGGTCCGGTCTCGGCTGGGGCTGATCCGCCGTCGCGGGTCCGCCGCCGCGGGTCCGCTACCGGTGTCAGGTGTCGATGATCTGGCTGGTGGCCTGGGCGGCCTGGAGCAGGCGGCGGATGTCGGCCCGGTCGGCGGTGACGACGTCGGCCCGCAGGTCCGCGGCGGTCTGGGCGATGGTGGCGTCGACGACGTCGCTGGTGCCGGTCAGCGCGAGCAGCCGGCCGGCGGCATGCGCAACGGGCTCGGTCAGCGTGATGATCTCGCAGCCGCGCAGCAGCCGCCGCAGCTGCACCTGGGCTGGCGAGCGGCTCAGACAAGAGAACCCAGAGCAGCCGGACCATCTAGGCACGCAGCAGACTACGGTTTACTGAAAGGCGTGCGAGCACCGGAACAAGAACAGGTCGGTAGCACCGGGGCGACTCTGGTCAAAGCGGCTTTTGAGCGCTTGGGGTGGGGCGTGGCAGTGAACTCCGAGCACGACTTGGGCACCGATCTGTTCGTCATGGCCCGGGATGAGCGCCGCTTCGATCTCGGCCAGGTCATCGGTGTACAGGTCAAGGCCGGCCGACGATATCTCAAGTACCCGAGTCGGCGCGGCGGCGTCGTCGTCGGATGGTGGTTTCGTGACGACGACCGCGCCCATGTCGACGCCTGGCTCTCGCACGCGTTGCCTCATCTAATCGTGCTGCATGATCCGGTCTCGGAGCAGTCACACTGGGCGCACGTGACACAGGACGCAGTGCTGTCTACGGGCAAGGGCGCCAAGATACTCGTCCCGAAGGAGAACACGATCGACGCGGCCCACCGCGACGCTCTCCTGCAGATCGCCGGGACGGCCCGCGCCGGTATTTCCCTCGAGGGGAGTGCTTGGACAGGAGCCGCATCACTCCAGCCGAAGGACCGTCTGCGACATGCCCTCGTCGTACCGCGTCTGATCGCCCCGCACCCCAACGCCGGTTTCGACGAACCCGTAAGCCCCGTGCAGGCAATCGCGCTATTGACTCAGGCCCGCCTCGCAACGTTCCAGCATTTCGCCGAGAAGTACGCAAACGTTCCGACCTTGGCCGACGCGGTTCAGTCTCCGGCCTGGGGCTGGCGACTCGTGGGCGCGCTCGGACATCGGTTGACTACAGGGGAACTCAGCCAGCTCCAGGCACTCCTGGGCGACGACACCTCGGACGCCACGGAGCGTGCCGCGCTGACCGTCGTCGTCGCCGCCGAACTCATGGAGGCAGGGCGAGTAGACGAAGCAGTGCCACTCTTGGAAGACGAGCTGGGCCGAGACGAAGCCGAGCCGCTTGATCACGCCTGGCTCCGCTTGCAGCACGCGCGCGCATGTGCCGAAGTAGGTCGCCTGAACGACGCACGGGACGATGCAGCGTTCGTACAGCGGCTGCGCATAACCCACCCCGACGACATCACTACGACGGCAATCGCGGGCGTCGCCGCCATGATCGTCTTCAGCACCACGCCTTGGACGGAACGGAACGTTGGTTCGGTAGTCCAGGGCGCAGACACAGCCGCTGCCTGGTGGCGAACCCAAACGGTAGCGGGGGCCTTGTCAGCCTTCGCTGACCGGACGTTCGAAACTTGGTCACACGATGCGAGCATCCGTCTTGGCGGCGGGGACCAGGTTAACGATGAGTTGCTCGCCGCTGCGTTGACCGCCAATTATCTCGGTGATCACGGCGCCTGGCGGCAGCTGTACGCCCTGATCGGACAGGACAAGCTGGTCCGGCTGAACCGCAACAGTGATCCGGCAGATGCAAGCGCCGGAATTAACAGTCTGCGGATTGCCGGTGACGATAAGGCGCTCAAGCTGGCAGTCCGACAGCTAGCGGTCGACGGTCCAGCAACGTCGATCACGATTACAGCCGCAGACATCGACCTCGATCAGTCGACGCATACGACGGGCCAAACCGACCTCCTATTCTTGCAGCACGGCGGAGACCTAGTCGACGCCGCAACAGCCGAACGAATCGTTAAGTGGTTGCTTGCCACACTTCGCAACCCATCGGCATTTCTGTCGAGAACAACCCCGTCATATCTCGTAGGGCTCCAGCTCATCGACACGCTTGCGGGTGTCGTGCCCGCCGCACCGCGCGAGGTCCAGAAGGCGGTGATCAAATATCTGATCGAACTGCCCGCCCAGCCAGACCAAGCTCACGCCACCTCGTGGGCCAGAGTTGCCGAGGCGCTCCCGGCGGATGCGTGGGGTGAAGATGCAATGCGCGCCCTCGCCTCACGGAGCGACGATCATTGGGCACTCCACATGACGATCCAAGGACTGGCCGCACGCTATGACCCGGATGTCCGGGCAACACTATTGGCAGAGGCTGAGGCCGGCTCTCTGGACGCACTCGGCGAGCTCCGCAGCACCGAAGGCTTGTCCGACAACGCGATCGCCCGTTTCATCGAGCAGTTGTCAGATCAAGTAACCCAACAAGTCAGCGAAGCGCATGCCGGACGTTACGAGGGCGGCGGGCTGGATTGTGGCCGCACGCTCGTCATACTCAATGTCTGGCATCCCGAGCAGGCAAACTGGGAACCAATCTTCACGCTCCTGCCCGATCCCGCGGTGGCGCCAGACGACAAACACGGTGCGTTGCATGCGATCGCCAGCCTGACAGGCCGGCTGTCTGAGGAAGTTCGTACCCGAGTCGTGCCGATAGCTCATTCCCTCGCCGCGGCTCCGCCTTCCGTCACCACAAGCTGGCTCGGCTCCCATCCCAGCATCGGTGGCGTGGCCGCGCATCTTGCGGTTGCCCTTGGCGCGTACGACGAAGAAGGAACGTCTGAACAGTTGCTCAAGCTCCTCACGGGCACCGACGACGAGCGCCTGTGGGTGGTCGGGATAGCCGGTCGCAAGCGCATGCCTGAACACATCGGACTGCTTGTCGGCCTTTGCCAGGCTCCCGAGCCGGACCTGAGGGCGAACGCCGGCGCCGCTCTGGCGACCATCGTTGCAGCCGGAAACGGCGGAACACTCGCGATTACCGGCCTGCGAAGTTGCGTGGCAGACCCCGGCACTCGGGTACCGCAGCTCATAGCCAAAGCACTAGTCGAGGCATCCTCCCTAACTCCAGAAGCGCAGGACGCGCTCAATGCGCTGCGTGATCATCCCTCGGCGATGGTCCGCAACACTACCGCCCGATCTGCGCTCGACAGTATGTAGGTTTCCGCGATGACACAGTTGACTCGGAGGTCTGCGCTCGAGCCGACGCAGCAGAACCGGACACCATGCCGCTTGGCCAGTTCGATCGGGTCATCATGCTCCCGGGCCTCTGCGGAATCAGCCGACACGCGGCGTAGGCGATGACCGTGCCCACGAGACCGGCTCGCGCATCGGCGGGCAGCTACGCCGGATAATTCTCTTCTGCGCGCTTCAACTACCAGATGGGTATCCTGTTGCACGCATAAAGATCGGCAGACACTTGCGCGCCATGTCGTCCGATGGCGGATCACGGAGAGCGATGACCTCGGCTGGCTGCCAGCATGCAGCGCTGCAAGCCGGGCGGTCTCTTCGGGTGTGAGCAGCTCCGACGGATCTGCGTCATCCACAAAGACGCGGATCAGAGGCAGGAACTCGGTGAGCCAGCGCGCCAGGAAGTCACCCTGTGGGACGTCGGTGCCTGCGGTCCACTCCTCGCTGTGCTCCCACACCTCCGAGACGACATGGTCAGCAGCGAACAGCCTGACCAAGCTGGCGTTTGCGGCGTTCACCAGCACCGTCCGGATGTTCCTGCCGCAGGAGTACACGATGTCGTCCTTTAGCCGGTGGGCGGTCTAGCACGACCGGAGGTATCTCGGCGAGCAGGTCCATGGGGGACACGTAGTCTGCGCTGGGATACCCGATGGGCTATGCAACGCTAGGAGGCAGACAACTCGGATACGGCCACCGGAGGAGGGGAGGGCGCAGCGCGCCGGAGCTATCAATTCGGGGCAGGTGGTTCGGGACGATTAGCGAACCAGCGAAGGAGCCGGAAAGCGCGTTCGCTGAGGGTCTTACTGCCGAATAGTGCGACCGCGATCACCGTGAGCACCACCACAATTTCGGCGATGGCGATGACCTCACCCAGCAGAGGATGTAGCTGGCCAATGCCCAAGGGAGTGCCCAGCGAGGCAACGCCGGTAACAGCCGGCCGCCAAGGCACCCGTTCGCGCGCCGCGGGTGACGCACCGGCCGGGCAGTTGACCGGGCCGCCGCTGTCGCCGCGGCCAGGCGGGGATGAGGCTGGCTGACCTGCGGGAAAGTTCTCCACACCCTCCTATACTGCCCGTGTGGGACATTGGTCCGAGATGCTCGTCGACGAGGTCGCTCACGAGGTCGCTCAGCGGGGCGGCGGCAGCCCTGACCGCCGCATGCTGATAGATATGCTCGCCCAGGCCGGCGGCGAGATGGACATTCTGTCTGGCCGTAGCTTCCAGCCGGCGCGCCGGATGACCTCGGTCTTCGAGCCCAACGGCTTGCCCTTCGCGGACATCCCGGACATGCAGGTCGGCTCGATGGACCCCGTAGCGGGACCATGGGCGATCCCCGACCCCGTTAACCGGCAGATGGCGACTGTCCTACAGGTCGCATCCGTGGCCAATCCAGCCCCGAAGGCCGCACCTGTCGCCGAGGCACTCTGGATCGCTGGCCAGTTCCTCGCGGAGGCATCGCGAACGGGGAGCCTGTCGGGAGACTACGTCCTTCACTGGCTCGGCGCCGTGGACCGAGAACAGCGCGCGGAACTTATGCGCCGTGTCATGGACCCTGCCGTTCGATTTAGCGTCCCGATCCTCGCGGTCTATGTCGAAGGGTGGTGGATTCAAATCGCCCGGCGTCTCATCTGGGTAACGAGCGAGACGGAAGACGAGGGCCGGCTCATCGAACTCCTGCTGGACAAGACGAGGACCGGCGGCGACGTCCTACCGCTTGCGGCAGTCGACCCCATCATGATCGCGGCTCGGATGACACGGCAACCGGCAGACTGGGCGTTCACCGCGCGTATCTGGACCGACGGCGTTCGGCGCCCCGTCGACCGGCCGTGGCGCAAGATCGCGACGGCCATCCATGGCCACGGCATACCGACCATCACCGTCGACCCCGTCTCGACTCCCTTGGAGATCGCATGCCAGGTGGTCCTGAAGGGGTACTGGCACGGCCACATCGGGAGCGACGAGCCAGCACTGGCGAACGCTGTCGCCATGGCGTACCCGCGGCAAGTCGAACGCATTCAGCGCGTTACCCGTGCTCCGAACAGCGTGGCTGCGGCCGCGACGCTGCTCGAACAACTGATCCGCCCGGGATTCGACCCGGCTCAGGGCGCGGAGGCAACGCGTCGGTACGTGCGCCGCAAGGCGAGCATCGCTGTAATGGAGTACAGGAAGGGCGAGGCACCAGATCGCTACCCCTGGACACAGGTCGGGATCAGCGAACGCCGCTACTACAAGCTTCTGCCGCAATTTGCGCAGAAGGTCAACGGCCGTTACGTCCTCGACCAGGACGACGTGGTAGCGCGCATGAAAGCCCACCTCGACGGAGTAGACAAGGTGCGGACCGTTCGGACAGCCGCCCTTGACGTCCTCCGGTCACACGGCTTCAGCGAGGCGGCCGCACGCAAATGGCTGCAACGGCATCGACCCGAAGAGGCCGTAAACGCGTGGCCGCGCGGTCAGCGACCGAGACCAGCTATGGACTGAATTGTCCCCGAACTTTGACGACCGTGGGTCCTTCGGATTGGTGGGCGACCGGACGTCGGTAGTCAGGAACGCTGGCTCGTTGATCTTCTTCACCCAGTCCAGCACTGAGCCTGGCACCTGGCCAGCAAGTACCGCCTGGAACTGGCTGCGGACCGGCCGAGCGGGCGTGTCCGGCAGCCAGCCTAGCCAGTGATCGGAAGTTTGTAGCCGGGTGAAGTCATCGCGGGCCGGGCCGTGTCCGGGATTCCGTGCGTATTCGCAGGTGGGCTGGCCGTCTGGACCCACCGCGAAACCGCCGATGATCGCCTCGGCGGGAGCGTAGCCGTCCGGACTACTGACCATCGAGCCGTCGATCTCGTAGGCCCTAGCCGCCGGGATGGGCGGCAGCCTCCGCAGCCAGGTGCGGAGGCATCGTGCGTCGCTTGATCGGCCGCCGCGACAGCTGGCCGGTCATGGTTGCGCAGCCTTGCGGTCTGGATCTGCTGCTGCCAGGAGTGACCGTTGGAACATGGCGGCAACTCGATCTGCTGCGCTGTGCTCGACTCGAGCCATGGGAGACGGGCCGCGACTCGCTGCTATGGGCCATCCATGAGCTTGACCGGGTAGACAAGCACCGCCTGCTCTTGTCGGTTGCCGGTGCCCTGACCGGAATCGGGCTCGATAGCGACAGCTACGAACTGATGGTCACCAAGAGTTCTCTGGCTGGAACCCCGCCGAACCGCTAGCGCTCGAACCCCTTCAGCGGACTCCAGTGCAAGACGGCACGGTTCTCTTCAGCTCGGCGGACGGTCCGACTTTCGGCGCGACCGCAGCAACCCTGACCTTTGACATAATGCTCGGAGAGCCCGAGATGCTCAGAGAAGAGCCGGCTGTGACGCAGCTGACAATGCTCGCCGAGCTCGCCGAGAGGACCATTCGGAATCTTGCCCCAGTCGCGTAAGGGCAAGTTACCCGAGTCGTGCTGCTAGTGAGGGGGCGTATGTGGACCCGGTCACGATCGGGGCCGTGCTGGCCGCCGTCGCAGGCGGCGTCGGCGGGGCGCTGGGCGCCCAGGCATGGGCCGGGATCAGCGCACTGGTACGGCGACCGTTCCGACGGGACAGGCCCGGCGGCGCCGGCGTGGCTGTGCCTAGCGGCGAGGCGGAGCTCGCGGCGCTGCAGCAGGCTCCCGACGATCAGCAGCGGGGCCTCGACCTGGCGGAGGTCCTGGTCGCCCGCGCACAAGCGGACGGCGGATTCAAGGAAGCGATGGAGGCCTGGTGGGCCCAGGCCAGCCAGGTCCGCATCAGCGGGGACGTGACCAGCACGATCAGCGGCGGCACGTTCCACGGGCCGGTGCTGCAGGGCCGGGACTTCACCGGCCTGACGTTCGGCTCCCTAGCAGTGCCGCCGCCTGCCCCGCCCGCGCATGATCCTGGTGGGAGATGACAAGCCAGGAGCCGGCCGAGGTCGCTAACTTGATCAGCGGCGGCGCCTTTCACGGGCCGGTCCTGCAGGCCAGCATCATCAATGCGAGCTTCGCGGCCACGGTGCCGACGGCCCTGGCCCAGCTCCCGCCTGCGGTGGCGGTGTTCACCGGTCGCGACGGTGACCTGGCGGTGCTGGCCGGGCTGCTGGACCCGGCCGGGACAGCGGGGCCGGTGCTGGTGTCCGCGGTGGCCGGGCTGGCGGGCGTGGGCAAGACCACCCTGGCCGTCCAGGCCGGACACGCCGCCGTCGCACGCGGCTGGTACCGCGGCGGGGTGCTGTTCCTCGACCTGCACGGGTACGACGCATCGCCGGTCGAACCGGGGCAGGCGCTGGATGCCCTGCTGCGTGCTTTGGGGATACCTGGCGAGCACATCCCGCCCGGAGTGGAGGAGCGGGCGGCGCTGTACAGGTCAGTCCTCGCGCAGATCGGCGAGCCAGTGCTGGTGATCGCTGACAACGCCTCGAATGAGGCGCAGGTGAGGCCGCTGCTGCCCGGCACCGGGCCGCACAAGGTTCTGGTGACCTCCCGGCACACCTTGGCCGGGTTGGGCGCCCGGCTGGTCGACGTCACCGTCCTGGACGAGGACGCATCAGTCCAGCTGCTGGACGGGACGCTGCGGGCGGCCCGCCCCAGCGACGACAGGATCAGCAACGGCCAGGAAGCCGCCGCCCGGCTGGCCGGACTGTGTGGTGGGCTCCCTTTGGCGTTGCAGATTCTGGCGGCGCTGCTGAAGGCCGACACGGCATACACGGTGACCGAGCTGGCCGACGACCTGACCGCCACACATGGTCGGCTGGAGCAGCTCCGGTACGACGACGGCAGCAGAGTGGGTGGATTTTCCGTCACGGCGGCGTTTGAGCTGTCCTATCGGCATTTGGATGATGAATCCGCCCATGTCTTCCGGCTGCTACCGGTCAATCCCGGTCCGGATGTGTCCACCGCTGGGCTTGCCGTCCTGGCTAGCCTGCCACCCAGGCGGGCGCGTGCAGCGCTAGCCGGCCTGGCCAGGGCACATTTGATAGAGCCGGTACCCCGCCTAGCGGGCCGGTGGCGCATGCATGACCTGCTGCGTCTGTATGCGCAGCGGCTCTCTGATGAGAACGCCGATGCAGATGACCGGGAAGACGCTCGCAACCGGCTCCTCGACTACTACCTGCGCATGACCGAGGCCGCTCAGGCGCATCTGGAGGCGCTGCCTGGGATGTCGCTGTCGGTTGAGTTCACCGGCCGGGATCAGGCTCTGGCCTGGCTCGACGCAGAGCAGTCCACCCTTACCGCTGCGGTAATGCTTGCCGCCCGTGTCGGCCGAGACCAGGTTGCAATGTTCATGCCAACGCATATGTCCGCTTACCTTCAGTTGCGGCGACGGCTAGATGATCGCCTGACCATAGGGATGGTCAGCTTGGACGCTGCTCGCCGCTTGGGCGACCGGGTGAACGAGGCCGCCGCTCTGGCCAACCTTGCCGACCCTCTGCAGGAGGTTGGGCGGTTCGAGGAGGCGATCACTGCATGCCAGGACGCCGCCGCCTTCTACCGTCAGGCTGGTGACCGGCATCGCCAAGGCGGGGTGCTGAATAACCTGGGCGTCGCCCTGCGGGGCGCGGGGCGGTACACGGAGGCAATCACGGCTTGCCTGGAGGCTCTCGCAATCTGCCAAGAGTTCGGAGACTGGCACGGGACAAGCTGCGCGCTGAACAATCTCGGCACCGTCTTCATCAACGCTGGCCGGCTCCACGACGCGATCGACGCCCTTCACATGGAACTTGAACTCTGTCGCATGACCGGCGACGTGCATGGCCAGGGTCTCGCGCTGGGCAACCTCGGCAGGGTCCTGTTGGACGCAAAGCGATTTGAAGAGGCGATCACCGCCTCGCAGGACGCCGCTGCCATGTGCCAGCAGATGGGCGACCAATACGGCCAGGGCGTCGCACTGGGTCACCTCGCTCTTGCCCTGCATCAGGTACAACGCTTCGAAGAGGCCGCCACCGCCTACCAGGACGCCGCCCTCATCTACCGCGAGACCAGTGACCAGCAGCGTGAAGCCACGACGTTGAACAGTCTCAGCCTGGCTCTGCAGGAGGCGCAGCGGTTCGACGAAGCCATTCCCGCCGCTACAGTTGCCGCTGCAATCTTTCACGAGACCGGCGACCGTGACCTGGAGAGCCTGGCACTCAGCAATCTCAGCAACGCCCTACAGAGGACACAGCGCTTCGACGAGGCCATCACCGCAGCGCAGAACGCCGTCGACATCAGCCAGCAAATCAGCGACCGGCAGCGCGAGGGCCGAGCACAATTCATGCTCGCCAACGCCTACCGAGCGGCTGAACAGCTCGACGACGCCATCGCCGCCTATCAGGCCGCAGCAACCATTCAGCTCGAGATCGGCGATCACGGCGGCGAGGCCGAGACGGAAAATAACCTTGGCGTTGTCCTGCTGCAAGGAGGGCGGTTCGACGAGGCCATCATCGTCTACCGAGCGGCCGCCGCGAACTTCCACAACGCCAACGATCAGCACAAAGAAGCCATTGCGCAATTCAACATCGGTGTTGCCCAACGGGAGGCGGGGCTTTTCAGCGAAGCCATAACCGTATTTGAGCACACAGTCGCATTCCACCGCCGGGTTGGTGACCGGCAGGGCGAGGGTAAGGCGCTAGCCAATCTTGGCCTAACTTTCCAAGAAGCGGGGCAGCTCAAGGAAGCGATCTCAGCCTTCGAGGACGCTGTCGCCATCTTCCGTGAAACTGGCGACCGTCAGAACGAGAGCACAATGCTGGACAATCTTGAGAGCGCCCAGGTGGCACAGCAAAGCTGAGGTGGCCTGCCATTCAAGTCTCATGTCAGCCCACGCCAAGCCGCCACTTGTTCGGCCCCGGCAGCTCGCGAATCCCCCCGCCCCTGGGCGCGTTCGCCTTCTCTAGGCCCGTCAGACCTCGGCGTTTTGCTGGCCGGTGTGGCGCCTTTCGACGCAAAGGTCAGGCTTCTGGTCATGCGCCAAGTTCCCAGGCTGTGCTGACAGCCCAGCGTGGACCGAGAGGGCGGGCAAGGTGCGGACAGCGGGTGGCCTAGCTGTCGATCTGGATGTGGCCGGGACCGGGCTGATTGTCCGACTGGAGGACGGCTGGCAGGTCTTCGAGGGTGGTGAAGGGAGTTCTTGGGTTCCGGATGAAGGCGGCGGGCTCGACCGCCCTGGTCACCATGAGGGGGATGACAGTCCATTCTTTCCGGCCCGTGACTCCGCAGGCGGCAGCTGCAGGTTGCGGGTTGGCGGCGACGGCGCGTGTGTTGTCCATGAGCTTGTCGATGTAGCCGCGTGTGCGGGTGAAGCGCTCGATGTGCCGCCTGGTCGCGGCGGGCGCAAAGGCAGGCTCGGGATCTTTGATCTCGCATACCCAGAGTCGACCCGTCGCGGGGTCGGCGGCGATGAGGTCGATTTCGCCGTGCAGGTCCTCCATCCCGGCGGCTCGGGCTTCGGCAGGTAGCCAGCGGAGGCGACAGGGCAGCTCCAGGTTGCGGACGGCGGCTGCGGCGTCGCTTTCTAGCTGCTGGTTCTGCTTCTGGCGGTGTCGTCGCAAGGCGGCGGCTGCTTCCGGGTATGGCAGGCGGGAGTCTGCGAAGTACCCGACGATCAGTTCCTGCGTGGCCTGGGCCAGCCATGGCATGATCCACAGCTCGCCGTCGATGACCGGGAAGGGGCGCATCCGTAGCCGATCGGCGCGGCGCTCCACTTCCCAGTATCGCCCTACTGTGCTCGTGGCGCCTTGAGGGTCGAGGCAGAGCAGGGTCACGGCGGCGTCGATCTCCGGCCGGGGCAGCCGTGACCAGTCTGCGGCTTCGCTGGCCAGGCTCTCGCGATCAGCGGCGGCGACGCCGGTCTCGCAAACTGGCCAGCCGGTCGCCGTTCCGAGCACGGCACGCAGGCCGTCGAAGCCGGTGCCGAGGCTGGCCCGCAATTCCCGGTCGGCCGCCAGCAGGTGCGGCGGAGGGTCGAGGCTGGCGACGGGCCGGAACTCGCTGGCCACACGATGTCCCTGCAGCGCGTCGGAGATGGACTCGCGCTGTCTGAGCGGTTCGCCGGGGTGCGGCATCCGGATCCGGACCCGGGCGCGGGCGCAGGCCTCGTGATAGGCGAAGACGTCCCAGGCCCATTCCGGAGCGGCCTGCGCAGCGGCGTCCGGCGGCTCGTCCTCGTCGTCACCGGGATCGGTGTCTGCCTGCGGGAAGCTGATCTTCAGGTCCATGGCGTTGAGCCTGATCCGCATTTCCAGCAATGCACGCGCTACCTCGGCCAGTTCGGCCAGCTCGTATCGGTCAGGCCGGTGGTCCCCGCGGGGCGGCGAGAGTGTAAGAAGCTCTATCAGCAGTTCGAGGGGCCGGAGCCTGGCGGCCGGGTTCTCGCTGGCCAGCTCGGCGGCCTGCCAGTCCGGTGCCCATGGCGCGGCCAGGGCGAGCTCGAGCTCGTGGCTGTGCTCCCAGTAGGCGGCATGAGCGGCGTTGACCGCCCGTGCTATGTCGCCGGTCACCGCAGGGGCGCAGCCGCCGAGCCTGGCGCGCAGGTGCGCTTCTGTCACCACGACCGTGTGCGCGACGGTGTCACGGTCACTGAGATCGGTTGCTGGCGGGTCCGCGGCGAGCGCCATGGCAATGGCTCGCCGGGCGCGCGCCCGGCCGAACTCGCCGCGCGGGATCGGGTCCGGCGGGATGAACGCCGGAGCAGAATCATGGAAGGCCCGGACCATGCTGACCGGCGGGACGCTCTCCCACGCTTCCATGAACTTCTCTCGCCATGGCGATGGCTCATCCTGGGACTCGCCACGCAGCTGCGAGATGGCACGATGGAGCGCCAAGCCGAGTACTTTGTGCGCTTCCTGCGGCGCTTCGGCAAGCCACTCTATGAACTCCGGGCCGAGTTCCAGCCCTGCGCGCATTCCCTCTGGATCGGCCGCCAGCCCGATGCCGGCCGCCCGGAAGCCGCCCTCGGCTGGCGGCTGCCGGTCCGGCGTGAACGTGATCAAGATGGTGAGCGGCGTCCCGCCGGGCAGGCTCAGTCCGGCGGCGATGTCGGGGTGCCGGCCGGCGGTGATCCGTAGGCCATCGGCCAGCCCGAACAGGCTGCCGGGGCCGTTGCGCATCGGCGGCCCGTCATCAAGGGAGAAGCTGATGACGAGCGGCGGATCAGCCCGCACCAGCACTGCATGCGGCGGGCCGGGGGCAGGCGCGAGCAGTGTCGCCTGCCCGGGCTCGTCCATCCGGACGACGGGCCACCGCCTGCACTCCGGCAGCCCTGCCCCTGCCAGGACCGCCTCGACGGGCTCCAGCGCCGCGGCGCGTTCCCAGTCTGGCCTGGCCTCGTACGGCCTGACGAGGATGCGCTCGCCTGCCAGCAGGGGCGGGCCGATCATCTTGTGGTCCCGCCAGTGCCACCACACGTCCAGGATGTCAGCGAACTCTAGCTCGGGGGCGCCGGGATGGGACGAGAGCTCCCGCAGGAACTGCGCTACCACGTCCAGGTCACCCTCGGCATCTGCGATCATCTCAGCGAGTTCCTCGACGTGCAGGCACGCGACATCATGCACAGGCGACGCGAACCCAGCCGGACCTCCGTAGACCACCACGACAGGTCCGGTGACCGCTAGCCCGGCGCGGCCCGACGCCTTTCTGGTCTCGGCACAGGCGGAATCTCGCGCATTGGCGACCGCCAATCCGAGTTCGCGACGGTCCAGGCAGCTGGTGATCACGCCGCTGAATGCCGGGCCAGCGAACGCCGGGAACTGCCCGTCCCACCCCGCGCCCGCACCGCTCCCGGGCATCCTGGCGTCCTCGCCCAAGGCTGCGTCGCTGTCATCGAGGCCCTGCAGCGACGGCCGGGCCGCCCCGCGCAGCAGATCCTCGGCCCGGTAAGACGTAAAGTCCAGCAGCGCCTGTCGGCTGGCACTGTCCCTGGCAGCCAGTGCGGTCAGCCGCTCCGACGCGGCCAGCAGCGCACTGAGCATGAGAGCCGCCGGCACCGGAGCAGGACCGCCCTCGGCTGTTACGGCCAGCACCGGGCCAAGCGACAGCCCGGCATGGCCAGCGAAGATCCGCAGCTCACCGGGCTGCCTGGAAAGCCATTCCAGGGCTTGCCCTGCCTGCGAAGGGTGACGGCATGAATCGGGAAGCCCGGTCAGGCACGCCGCCCGCGCCCGGTCGCTTGCGGCCACCTCGGCTTCCGTGAGCAACTGCTCGGGCAGCACCGGTGCCCTGCCGTCGTCCGGCAGCACATCGTCGGCAGGCCACGCCAGGCTCAAGATCGCCAGGTAACGGTCGCTAACACGCAGGGTCAGTTCGAGGACATCGGCGAGGCCGAACCCTAGCCGCTTCACCAGGTACGGGTCTGCCGCGCCCGCGAGCAGCGTGACGTTGCGCAGGACGAGTAGTGGATGCTCCATCTCTCCCGGATGCATCCGCAATCTCGCGTCCCCGCAGCCGAAGCGCACCACCAGCCGCGGATCAGCAGGCTCGCAAAACGGCGGCAGCAGCGCCGGGTACGCTGCCAGGGCAGCCCGCGCAATCTCCGGCAGGTCGGCCGCGCCCGCCGTACGCCTCCCGCAGGGCGGGCGCCGCACGGCCCGTACCCACGCCAGCCATAGCAGCGAGCGCACCTCGCCAAGGAACGGCGAATCAACGGCAGCTGACAGCAGCGGCACGACCGAACCCGGCGTGAACGGCGATAGAGCACGATCGACCCGAGCCCACCGCACCCGTCGTGCCTGCCGCCGTTCCATCTGCTGCGAACCTCACTGTCGTGAATCGTGACAGCACTAGCATGGCCTTCGGCTGACCGCGGACAACTGAATTTCGTGCCACGCCCAGTAGACTTCTCAGCCTCCGGCAAGCGCGCCTGTCAAATCCGGCAGAAAGGCGACTAGGGCGCCACGCGCGCACAGCACTGGGCGGTCGTTTCGCGGGCACATCGGGTCGTGGCCGACCGGCACCGCAAACGCGTCATCGTCAGGCATGACTGATATCGCTAGCCCACAGGCGGCGAGCAGCGGGATGCTCCGACGGTGGTCGCGCTGTCTGAGCCGGGCGCTGGTGCCGTACGACAGCACCTGGGGGTCGCCCCGAACCGGCCGATGACCTGCGGCCACATGCATCTTCGACTAGCCATGATTGGTAAATTATGTTGAGTATCCCTGACAGTGGCGAATCTCGATTTCGGACAATTATGCCTGTGGGAGGATCCGTCACCTATTCAGCCCCGCGCGTCAGTAATCAAGACGGCATACGTAGGCTACACGTTAACGTGGACGGTGGGTTGCTGCAGACGTGGCCAAACTGGCTCGCTATCGCATTTAGTCGCCTACAGGAAGCGAACAGCGCACGGGAGCGTTTGACGGCGGCCACGGCGAGTGGTGTGGGCGAAGCGGAGGCCAGCTTGCTGATCGAGGAATACCAGGCTGGCCTGCAGGCAATCTCATCTGCCGTCTTTTCCTTGGATGCCATGTACGGCGTAATTTCCAGAATGATCGATGTTCCCGAAGCGGAGATCGCAAGACGGAAACAAAAGAACGACGGGCGCGCCGTCTGGGTGGCTGATGCAATTATCCGGGCATCAGCCCGTATGCCCAATGACTCCGGAGGACCGTGACCAAGAGCATTCACCGAGCGTATAAGGCTCGGGACCTTGCCGTGCACCCCCCTCACATCCAAGAGCCGTTTGTGCTTCATCCTCACCTCCATAACACCAGGGTCCCGAAACGCTGGATCGACTACAACTTCGAGGCGAGCATGGAGATAATCAGCCGGGTAGTTGACGCGATGATCTGGGTTATCGATCATCCGCAGTCCCGTAGCCGGATTCTGACCACGTGGGCGGCGACGGCCAGCTGGATGTTGCACAGGATCGTTGACCCCTTCGTGAACGCTGATCCCAGCTCGCCGCTTGCTCTGCGAGGACCCACCTAACCCATACACCCGCATTCGAAGACAGTCTGTCGGGCTCTTACAAGTTGTCTGTGTGGTCGTTCCACCACTTGAGTTCGGGATCTGATCGTCCGGGCTGGAAGCTCGCGCGGTCACGGACGCTCGTGAGGAGTTCTCGGATGCGGGTATCAGTCAGGTGCGCGGCGTCCGCGTAAGCATGAAGTAGCGCAGTGGTCCGCAATGGTTCGGCTAGGTGGCGTTCCTGGCAGAGTGTTCTTGCCCGGCGGTCGTCGGTTGCGATGTCGAGGCCTCGTTTTATGGCCATCGCGATAGTCGCGGCTTCGCCGTCGTCTACCAGCGCGGCCAGTTCGATGTAAAGCGCGAGTTCTGCTGGTGCCAGGTCCAGTATTTCCACCGCGTGGCCTTGTTCGAACTGCGCGAGGTTGATGGGGGTGAGGACGAGTTCACCATCGCTGATGTCGCGGAGGTATCCGACCTCGGCGGCGGCTTGGGCTGCGATATTAAAGGTCATATCGAGGGTGCTGGCGATGTCTTCCAGGCCGCCGGTGGCGGCCAGGTTGATGGCGACGCAGGCGTCGAGCAGGATTTTGCGGCGTGGCACCCCTTACCCCACCGCCTCGGAGAGGTCCACGATCTGGGATGCGCCTTCGGCTGAGATGTCGCGTGTCTCGGTGAGCCGCTGGTAGGCGCGTCGTGCGCCGACGATGTCGGTGCCGAGATACCTGGCGAGCTGGCCTTCGGTGATTTCTCCGTCGGCGTAGAGCTGGGTCGCCAGGACGCGGTAGTAAAACGGCAGTGATTCGGCAGAGGTTTCGTCGGCGGCTTGCAGGCCGAGGAGCCGGGCTGCGGCGCGAGGCTGGAAGTTGTGGTCGCTCAGCCGGTCCCAGGTGCCAGGACGGACTAGGCGCAGTTCCTCCAGCCGCAGGGTGAGCGCCTGCACTGATACCTGGTAGGCATGTGCTAGCTGGACGAGCGCGGCGGCGGTGACTTGGCCTGCTCTGCTTCGCTTCAGCTCGTTGAAGCGTCGTGACAGGCCGCTACGCGGCATCAGGAAGCTGGCGGCGAAGGCGTCTGCGAACCGTTCGGTTTCGGGTATCTGGCGCCGGTGGCTGACGAGGGTTACTTCGGCCCTGCCGCGGGAGACCAGGAAGTGGGCGTACTCGTGCGCGAGCGTCCACCGGCGTCGTTCGGCGGGATGGTTGGCGTTCAGGGCTATGCACCCGCCGAGCGGCTCGACGTAGACGAACAACCCCGCGACCCGCGATGGCAGCGGTTCCACGAAGACGCGCAGGCCGACCTCCACCTCCAGTACTTCGCGGAGTCTTGGCACGGGTCCGTCGCCGATGCCCAGCCGGTTGCGCTCCTCCGTAGCGAGGTCTTCAGCCGCCTGCGCAGGATCGAGATGGTCGATGTTGCGGACGGGCGGGTACCGGCCTGGAGGCTCCGCACCGGCCCGGCGTAGCAGATCGATGTAGTTATCCGCGAGCTCTTCAAGGCGGATGATCAGCGCCGGCAGGTTGTCTGTTTCGGGAGCTGACGCGAGCGCGGCGCGGAGCCGGGCGCCGATCGCGACGGGCGGAGCGGTCGGCCGCAGCAGCTCGCTGACGGGCTTGCCATAGAGCCGGGCCAGGCTGACGAGTTCGTCGGGCTGAACGTCGCGGCTGCCTTTTTCCATGGCGATGAGCAACGGCCGGCTGACCCCCAGCTCGGCCGCGACCTGGGCTTGAGTTAGCCCGCGAGCTTCTCTCGCCGCACGCAGCCGGGCCCCCATCGTCTCGCTGCCGGCGTCGTAAGCGCCATGTTCGCCACCGGTCATCATGCCGCCGATCTGTCATGTCGCCGTAGCCCGAGCACGGGACCCACAGCTTCCCACTCCTGCACGTACGCACGGTAGAGGCTGATCACCTCCGCAGGAGTGAGCGGGCCGACGTCGAGGACGGACGGGAACTCTGCTACAAGGCCATGCCACGGGTCGGGTTCGGCGAGCGCCGCGGCCAGCCGGTCGAGCTGCCAGGCCACGGCTGACAGGTCATCCGTCCCAGCTGGCGCACGGTTGCGATATGCGGTAGCAGCGTCGGCGCCGGACTGGTCGGCCGCGATCAGGGCCTGGCGGCGCAGCAAACACGACGTGCATGCGCCGCAATGGCTGATCCCAGTCACTCTGGCGGCAAAGCCGGTATCGCATGAGACGGTGGCAGCCGCGATCGGAGTGCTGATCTCCGGTACTGAGCGGACGGCCTCGGCTTTGGTGCAGGTCAGGAACGGGGCGTCGATCCGAAATGGGCGGCCGCTGACCGCAGAGGCAAGGCGCTCGGCAAGCCACAGGGTTCGCGGGTGCATCGACCTGGTCGCCTGCGGGCCGAACTGGGACCGCAGGTACGGAAGGTTGATCGCGCCGATGCCGTTCTCGAAGACGCGCAGGCAATCTTGGCCGAGCGCCCACGCCGTGCCGATTCCGGCAGCCAGGAAGAGCAGTCCCCTGGTCCGCTGGCTGCTCTCGCGGTCAGGTTCCTGCAATGAGACATGGTACTGAAGATGCACGCCGCGGGTTCTAGCGCCGGTGATCTGCCGGAAAAGGTGCCGCTGAACCCCTTGCATGCGGTTGTTCGTGTGCACGCTGACGGCGATCGGATCGAATTCACGCACGTCGCGGGCAAGGCCCAGCGCCGAATCCAGCCCACCGGAGAACAATGCAGGCGATGAGCTGTGCGGAACCATATGAAAGAGGAAGCCCTGAGCGGTGTCCAGGGTACCGCCGCCAATGGGTAGCTCGCGGAACTCCAGGGTCCAGTCATCATGCGTCAGCCATCCTAGAAACTCGGTCAGATGCTCAGTGACCGAGGTCCACAGGCGCGGCACCCGGACAGGAATCTGCAGCCAGAGCCGTCGGCTCCATCCTGATCCGTCCGCAGCGTCGCTGTCAGCCCTGCGCGGTGCTAGGCGGTCGGCCGCGTATGCCATCGCGGCGATCTCGATCAGGTCCGCTGCTTTCGGTGGTAGCTCCCTCGCGATGCGGTCAATAACGGCCCGGCCATCAAGGCGGGCGTCATAGCCCAGGCGGAGCGGTCGGCGCGCGCTGTCATCTGCGCAGAACCATCCTGACCGCCGTAGCTGGCTGTCGCCATCTTGGCCGATGTCCATCACAGCGCCTCCAGGCTCACGTTCATCAGCTCCGGGAGCGATTGCCGGCGCAGTTTCCTGGCGGGCGCGCGGAGGCCATCTCCAGTTGGCCGGGTCAGGAATCGGGCGGCAAGCTTGGAGACTGGCTCACTGGCAAGGACTTCGGCGAAGAACACGCGAAGTTCGGCGACGGAATAAGTACCCTTGACCAGCTTCTGGACCATGCGGTCGAGTCCGTAGTGATACGCCAGAGTCTCTACCACCCGCTGTGCCAGGAGCAGTGCCGCTTGCGCCGGAGAGACCAGGGCCAGCTCTCGCTGCATGGTCACAGCGAGCGCCGCAGCGGCTTGCTCGGCGAGCTCAGTTGGCACGTGCATGCCATCCCGTCCTGGCAACTTCTCAAGTGCGGTTCCGTGCACCGCCGCGTCCTGCATTCGCTGGGCAAGGCTCGGAAGCGACGGGACACCGTGAACGGCTCGCACCGTGGCGGCCAGAGCCGCGGTCACGTTGTCGGCGACACGCTCAGGCGCGTCTTTCCCTTGCAAGCTGCGGAATACCCTGCGCCACGCAGGGGTCAGGTAACGCGAGAAGCGATCATCATCAGGCATGCTTGGCTCCGAGCTAACATTGTCAACGCAAGAAGCATACATCAAGAAGTGTACATGTCAGAAAGTCAGGGCCGCGAGGTTGGACCGCTGCCGACGTCACGCGCGTCGAGGCATGCCTGAACGAGCCTGGCCCACGCTGCCGTGAGCTGATCACGGGTACAAGCCCCGCGATCCAGCACCTTGCCCGTCGGACGCTATGCCACCCCGCCTTTGGTGACCGTTCTCTGGCGTCCGGCAGTGCTTCCCGGTTGTGGTCAGCCTGCGTCGTGGCGTCGGGTCCCGCAACCGGCCTTTCGCTGCGCTCACCCCGGTCGTTCACGATCTTTTCCCTGAATGCGCGGGCTCCGCCGGCTGGGAAAACATCGTGCCTGCCCGTGGCCGGCCGGTGGTGCGGGCTCCTTCCGCCGCGGCGCCTGCCGCCTGACCACCGGGTGGCACCGCCGCCCGGACGACCACAGTCAGGCCGCACGGAAGGACCACACCAATGACCGATACCACAGACTCCACGACCGCATCCGCGGGCGTCCGCAACGCGACACTGGCCGATCTGGCGGCGCTGCTGCGCGATCAGCAGGCCCGCAAGGTCGACATTGTCGCTCCGGCCGCCGCGATCCGCGCCCGAAACGGGCAGCTGATCATCGATGGCGCTGACCCGGTGCTCGGCCCGGACGGCGTGACGTTGAGCACCGGTGCGTACACCCCGACCGACGTCTGCGACCAGGGGCTGGCGGACAAGCTCGGCATCCCCGGCCAGTACCTGCGGCGGATGCGCGAGCTCAAGCCCGGTCTGTATGACGCCAACGTCAACGGCTGGCTCGACGGCGATACCCGCAAGTTCCTGGTCCGCTGTCTGCAACCCGGCTCGGGTACGGGGACCGGTGCGGCGCGGGCGTTCTTATCCGATGGGTACAAGCGGATCGACAACCTGGACGTGCTGCTCGCGGCCCTCGACGGTGTCCGCAGCGCTGGGGTGCCGGCCGAGGTCGATGGCTGTGACCTGACGGAGCGGCGGATGTATGTGCGGGTGGTGTGCGAGCAGGTCGCGGTGCTGGCGCCGGCGCTGCTGGCGGGGTACCGCAGCCCGTTCACCGGCGCGGCCGGGCGGACAATCCGGTGGTGTTCGCCGGGTTCGTGATCTCCAACAGCGAGACCGGGTGCGGCGCGTTCACGCTGACGCCGCGGCTGGTGGTGCAGGTCTGCCGGAACGGGATGACGATCACCCGGGACGCGATCCGGGCCGTGCACCTGGGCGAGCGGCTTGACGAGGGCGTGGTCACCTGGTCGGGCAACACGATGGACAAGACCCTGGCGCTGATCACCGCCCGCACCAGCGACGCGGTCGCGATGTTCCTGGAGGCCGGGTATCTGGACCGGGTGGTCAGGTCGGTCGCGGCGCAGGCCGGGCACCCGCTGGCGGATCCGCAGGAGGCGGTGCAGGTGGTGAGCCAGCGGCTGCGGTTCACCGACGCGCAGCAGGCTCAGATCATGGCGCATTTCATCCGCGGCGGTGACATCACGGCCGGCGGGGTGCTGCATGCGGTGACCAGTGTCGCGCAGACGCTGCCGGACGCCGATGCGGCGCACGAGATGGAGTCCCAGGGGCTGCGTGCGCTGGAGATCGCCGCCGCCCTGTAACCGAGCCCAGCTAGGCCCGGCACTCGCGCCCAACCGCGCGAGGTGCCGGGCTTTGTTTCGCGCGCCCTAGAAAGGAGTTCCGCCATGCCCGACGCGACAGTTACCTGGCTCCGTCCGCGTTCCCGGTCCGGTTACAGCGACACCGCTGCCCTGAACGACATTCACGCTCTGCTGACCAGCAGTCAGGACGGCGATCTGGCGCTGCTCGGCGACGTGGCTCAGATCCTGGCCCGGACGGGCCGGGTCATGGTCCGCGTCCGTGACATCGAGGTCAGCACCAGCGAGACCGCGCTTGGCTGGCCGGTCGCCCGCGTCGATGCAGGTGACACCACGGTCACCGTGCGGCAAGACCCGGCCGGATCCGGCCTGCTGATCGAGATCACCACTGCCGCGCCGGCCGAGCGTGACGTCCTGGCCGTCACCCTCGACGGCCGGGCCCTCAATCCGATCGGGCCGCCCGGCGGCCACTGCGCCTGACCCTGCACACCAGTCCGATGGCCGTCGCGTGCGCTGGCGGCCAGAACCGCACAAGGAAGGGACACCCTGAAGATGGATGCCTACACCGATCCCGCCACCGTCACTACTGTTGACGCCCAGCCGGACACCGCACCCGGCGCTCCTGACAGGCAGCCCGCTGATAGCCAGGCCGTCGCAGCAGTCGGCCCGCGGCTGATGATCGCGGTCAGCGAGCTGACCGCGCATCCCGGCAACGTTCGCGAGGACCTGAACCTGACGCCCGAGCTCGTCGCGTCGGTCGCCGCCGAGGGCGTGCGGATCCCGCTGCTGCTCACCACCAGCCCCGGCGGCCGGTGGCTGGTCATCGAAGGGCACCGCCGCCTGGCCGCCGCGCTCCAGGCCGGCCTGGCCCAGGTGCCCTGCGACATCGACCCGGGCCGGGCCGGCGACGAGGCCGGCCAGTATCTGGACATGCTGCTGGCCAACAGCGACGGCTACCGCGCCAACTACACCGTCCTGGAAGAGACCGCGGCACTGTTCGCCGCCCACGAGGCGGGCGCTACCAGGACCCGGATCCGCAAGGCCACCGGCCGCACCGCCACCCAGGTCAAGTCCGGCCTCGCCGCGGGCGGCCTGTCCGCTGAGACCCGGGCCCGGGCGGCGGAGCTGGGCCGCGAGCTGACGCTGGAGGACCTGGCGGTGCTGGCGGAGTTCGACGGTGACGAGGACGCCACCGGCAGGCTGCTGGGCGCCGTGCAGCACGGGTACCCGGTCGAGCACACCGCGGAGCGGATCCGGCAGGACCGCGCCGAGGCCGCCGAGCACGCCCGGCTCCGGACCAGTCTCGAAGCCGCTGGTGTCCCGGTTACTGATGACTTGCCGGCGGGCGCCGTGTGGCTGACCAGCCTGAGCCACGACGGCCAGGACCTGACCGAAGAGACGCACGCCAGCTGCCCTGGCCACGGCGCGGCGTTTCGTGCCTGGAACCTGCTGCACCCCTCGTACTACTGCACCAGCCCGGCCGACAACGGCCACACCAGCCGCTGGGTCCTGCCCGGCGCCGTCAGCCCCGGCGGCGACCGCGCTGCTGGCGGTCAGCCGGGCGCGATGACACTCCCGGACCCGGGACCAGACCCAGACCGCCGGCTGGTGGTCCACGGCAACAAGGCGTGGCAGGCCGCCGCCGGCGTCCGCCACCGGTGGCTCGCCGGCAGCTTGTTCCCGCGTCGGTCGGTGCCGCGCGAGGCGCAGGCGTTCATCGCCCGGCAGCTCTTGGTGATGACGGACCCGCTGCGTTCGGGCCTGGCCACCGCCGGTCACAAGGCGCTGTTCGCCAAACTCACCGGCCATGAGGCGGCCGAATGGGAACAGGCCTGCGACACCGCGACCACCGGGCGGCTCACCGTGCTGATGCTCGCCCCGGTGATCACCGCCTACGAGCACGCCATGACCGAGGCCGAGGGCCGCAACACCTGGCGGACCGACCGGTACAGTCCCTGCCCCCGCGCCGCCGCCAGCGGCTACCTGACCTTCCTATCCAGCATCGGTTACCAGCTCTCCGGCATCGAGCAAGCCGTCGCCGGCGGCGTCGCCTACACCGGCGAGACCTCGGACGACGGTGTCCTGCGCACTGGCGACCAGACGGGAGACGGCACCGCTAGTGCCGAAGACCCGGGCAGTGCGAGGGCTCCGGCTGTCCAGGTCGGCGAGCGCGCGCACGGCGCTGACGAGACCGCGGGTGACGGTGTTGCAGATAGCCAGGTTCCTGGCGGTGATCCTGCGGACAGCGGCGCTGGGGACGGCGTTCCCGGCGACGACACGGGTGACGGCAGCCGGCCGGTCGCAGATGACCAGGACGGCCAGGACAGTGATCGCATCGGGAAGGCCGCGGCCTGACTGCACGGTCATCGGGTGCCGCCGGCAGATTAGCGGCGGCACCCGATGTGTCGCGTCACAGAGGTCTGCATCCACCCGCTGACCCGCTGGCCGCGCCCAGCAGCCGGGTTACTGTATTAGGAGGGTTTCTCGATGACCAGTTCGAATCTGCTGCCCTGGGCGCTCGGAACTGGGCATGTCTGCGGCATAGCCATCACAGGCCGCTGGCCGCGCCGCGGACGTCCGCGCTCGCCGTACCGGGCGTTCACGCGAGCTGCCGGAGCCAGTCCCGATCACCGTATGCAGCGCACACTGCCGTGCGAGGACCGGGCGGTCGCCATGCGCTGCGGCGTGGTGCTGGCCGGACGACTGCTCGCAGCGGTACCGGCGACCTTCGAGAACGCTACGTTACGGCGCGAGGTCCCTACGTCCCGGCGTCATCTTCAAGCGCCGATCGCGATCGGTCATCCTGACGCAAGGCTGGCCCGGTACTTCGGGGCGGCCTCGGCAGTGGTCGCGATCCCGATCCGCAGCAAGACCCGCACCGTTGGGCGCCGAGCTGCAGCCCGCTTCCCGGTGGCCATCTCCGCAGTCGCGGTCCCGGCCGGTTCCCGGCGCGTCCTGCCTGGCCCGGTTATCGGTGGAGGCTCGTGATGGGCGGTGATGAAGGTATCGCCGCGTATGCCCTGGCCTATGCGGGGCGTGGCTGGCCGGTGTTCCCGTGCAAGCCCGGATCGAAGGAACCAGCGACCTCGCATGGCTTCAAGGACGCTACTACTGATCCGGAGCGGATCACGGCCTGGTGGCAGGCCGCTGCTGACCGCAACGTGGCGATCGCGACGGGCGCGCCCGGACCGGACGTGCTGGACGTCGATGTCCGGCCGCACGGCAGCGGGTACCTGGCTTTCCGGCAGCTCCGGCAGGCGGGCCTGGCAGACTGTTCGCTCGCCGTCGTGGCAACTCCCGGCGGCGGGCTGCATATCTACTTCGCCGGCACGGCGCAGCGCAGCGGCCGGCTGGCCGCGCATCATCTGGACTTCAAAGCCGCCGGCGGGTATGTCGTGGCCCCGCCGTCGGAGGTGGGCGGCCGGCGGTACCAGGTAGTCCAGTGCCAGGCCACGGGCACCTGTCTGGACTGGGACGCTGCCGCGCGCCTGCTGGACCCGGCCGGACCTGGGCCCGCCAGCAGTCGGCGACGTGCAGGGCACTGCGATCCTGACCGGCTGGCCGCATGGGTGGGCGCACTCGACGAGGGCAACCGGAACGCGGGCTTGTTCTGGGCCGCGTGCCGGATCGTCGAAGCGGGGCGAACGGACGCGCTGGCCGCACTCGCCCAGGCCGCGCGACGGTCAGGACTGCCCGACGCAGAAATCGCGCAGACCCTGGCGTCCGCGCGCCGGACGGCGGCCGCCTAGCTGCCGGACGCGGACCGGGCGGGCTCGCTGGCTGCGGTGCCTGACGGTGCGCTGCGTTCCGGCTGGCGCTGGGGTTGATTTCTCGGCGCCGGTTCCGCGCGAACTGGTCCAGGGCTTCTCTCGGGTTTGCGCTGGTCCCGGATGTTCCGCCGGCGGGGTCTGGACTGCGGGTTGTTCCTTCCCGGCTTGGTCAGCTTGCGCGCTTCGCCGGTGGTCGCAACCGGGCTCTCGCTGCGCTCGCACCGGCCGGCCCCAGAGATCTTTTCCCCCAAGGGCGCGGCTTCGCCGCAGGAAAACATCTTGGCCCGCCGGGCCGCCCGGTTGCGTCCCCCGCCTGTGCGGCGCTGTCACCTGACCGCCGGGAAGGGCACCGCAGCCCCAGGCCGCCACCGAAGGCGGCCGGCCCTCCCGGCCAGCGCAAGGGAGAGCCCATGAACCCGATCCAGATCACCGTCACCGGCCGCCTCGGCGATGACCCCCGCAGCTTCCGCACCCGGGACGGCAGCGACGGCGTCGAGCTCCGCCTGGCCATCGAGATCCCGGCCCGTGGCCCCGGCGACAGCGTCACCCGGTGGGTCAAGGTCACCGCCTACGGCCTGCTGGCCACCCGCACCGCCGAGTCGGTCCGCAAGGGCGACCGGGTCACCGTCATCGCCGACGACTTCATCGCCGAAGCGTGGAACGCCACCGGTAGCGGCGAGCCCCGCGCCCGGATCACCCTGCGCGCCCGCGACATTGCCGCCTCGATGGCCTTCGACAGCCTGCGCACCGGCTACGCAGCCCGCAAGGCCGCCCGCGCCGCCGCCGCCAACGGCCAGCCCACCGACCTCCCCGCCCACGAGCAGGCCGAAGCCGAAGTCCTCGCCGGCCTCGTAACCAGCAGCTCCTGACCCCGGTACCCGTCGGCGCGGGCCACCCAGGCCCGCGCCGGCCCCCGGCCGCACCCGTCATCCCCGCTTTACGGAAGGAACTTCGCTATGAATACGAAGCCCGCCCGGGTCCAGGTCCGCGATGCCGACGCGCTGATCGCCGTCGTGCCGCACCTGCTCGGCTTCCATCCCACCGCCAGCCTCGTCATCCTCGCCGTCCACGGTCCGCGGGGCCGGGTCAAGCTCGCATTCCGGTACGACCTGCCCGACCCGCCCGACCGCGTCGTCGCCGACGCGATCAGCTACCACACCGCAAAGCAACTGCGGCGCCAGCACCTTGCGACAGCCCTCGTCATCGGCTACGGCCCGGGCACCCTGGTCACCCCTGTCGTCGACGCCCTCCGCAGGATCCTGGCCGTCGACCGGGTGCAACTGCAGGACGCGCTGCGCGTCGATGAAGGCCGGTACTGGTCCTACCTGTGCACCGAGCCGACCTGCTGCCCCGCCGAGGGCCGGCCCGTCAGCCCGCCGACGCATCCAGCAGCCATGGCCCTGGCAGACGCTGGCATCCCGGCCGCAGCCAGCCGGGCGGCGCTGGCCGCCACCCTCGCACCGCTGGAAGGCGTCGATGGCGACGCGATGCGTGAGGCAACCGCCCGTGCCGAGCAGGCCGCTGCACGGCAGCTCATCGATTCAGGCCCGGACGCTGTGGACGCCGCGGGCCTGGCTGCGGTGCAGGAAGCGATCACTTGCTACCGCGGCGGCGGCAGCATGGCCTGCCGGGTGACTGGGCACGACTCGCGCTGGTCCTGACCAGCATGCGGGTCCGCGACGACGCGTGGGCCCGGATGGACCCGGCACACCGCGACGCCCACATCCGGCTGTGGACCGCCCTGACCCGCCGCGCCCAGCCTGGCCATGTGGCCGCAGCGGCGTCGCTGCTCGCGTTCACGGCCTGGCAGTCCGGTGACGGCGCCCTGGCCAACATCGCGCTGGACCGCGCGCTCGCCGACGAGCCGGGCTACACGATGGCGCGGCTGCTGCGCGACGCGCTGGCCGCCGGCCTTCCGCCATCGGCCGCGGTCTTGCCAATGACGCCCGAGGAGTGCGCCGCCAGCTACGACGCCCGCCCCCAGCTGCCCTGACCGCTTTCCCATCCCTGAAAGGACTCTCAAAATGACCAGCGACGACGTCCCGCTTGACCGGATCCGCAAGCTGCTCGCCAAGGCCGAAGCACGCGGAGTGACCCCGGCTGAAGCCGAGGCGCTGACCGGCAAGGCCGCCGAACTGATGGCCCGCTACGGCATCGACCGCGCACTGCTCGCGGCGACCCGGCCCGAGACTGACCAGCCCGCCGACCGCATCATCACCATCGGCAACCCGTGGGCGGAGGTCCACGCGCACCTGCTGTGCGGGATCGCAGCGGCGATGCGCTGCAAGTGCATCCTGCCCGGTGCCGCCTCCGGCGCCCGCGTGCACATCTTCGGGTACGCATCCGACATCGAGCGCGTCGAGGTGTTGTACACCTCGCTGCTCCTCCAGATGCACCACGGCCTGGCCGTCGCCCGGACCCCGGAGGCAATCCGCAGCGTCCGGGCGTGGCGGCGCAGCTGGCTCCTCGGCTTCGCCACCGCCGCGACCGCACGGGTCCGCACCGCCGAGCAGCGCGCCGCTGACCAGGCTGCCGCCGAGCCCGCCGCCAGCGGAACCCCAGCGGCAGCGCTGGTGCTCGTCAGCCGCCAGCAGGTCATCACCCGCCGCGCCGAGACGGCTTACCCGGTCACTCGCAGGGCCCGCGTGACCTATTCCGGCACCGGGTACCGCGACGGCTACGCCCAAGGCACCCAGGCTGACATCGGTACCACCCGCCTCACCAAGCCACGCGCCAGCATCCGCTGACCAGCAAGCTCCGCCGGCAGCCTGCCCGGGCGCCGGTCAGCCCGGCCGCTCCGCGGTGGTCTCCGGCCGCGGGACCGGGGTGTTCCGGCTTGTCAGTCTCGCAGGCGCGGTCGGGAGCGCAACCGGCCTCTCGCTGCGCTCACGCCAGCCGTTCAAGATCTTTTCCCTCCAGGGCGCGGGCTCCGCCCGCCGGGAAAACATCTTGCCCGCCCGGCGCCGGCCGGGTGCGCTCCCGCCCTATGACGCCTGCGTGCCTTCCGGCGCCGGAACACCCCGCAACCCCCGCAACCGGGGACCACCGCCCAGGAGGCAGCAGATGACCACCACAACCCCCACCGACATCATCACCTGCGCCAAGCCCTCCTGCGGCAACCCCGCCCCCTGGGACGAATCGGTCTACATCGACGGCTGCGGCCTGGTCTGCCCCGACTGCGCGGGCCCAGACCCGACGTGGATCAACGACATCGAGCCCCCGTACTGACCGCACCGCCAGGGTGCTCACCGGGTCGCTGCCCGGTGAGCACCACGACGCGCACCTGGCGCCCGGCGCCGCGAACGAACCTGAAGGACCAGCCAGCGCCTGTAAGCCGAGACGATCGTCAATCTCACGCTGCTATACCAGCGTGAGATACCCCGCCGGGATAACCGCCCAGCCGGCGCGGCCCGTGCCGCCCTCCAAGTCAGGTACATGCCAGTCACGATCCCGAAACCATTTCCGTTTCATCATTCAATTGCGTTGCGGCACTGATATTTCTCCCCCGCAGCAGCAGACGAGGAGGCACTCCATTGACCGAGCCACAGAGCCTGACCACCACTTGCGCGTACCCGTTATGCGACCGGCAGCCTCGGCCGGCCGAGGACCGCGCCGGGGCGAAGCCGAAGTACTGCGGTGAGGCTGATCGGCTGACCGGCAAGCCGCACACCGCGCTGACCGCGTTCCGGCGCCGCCAGGAACTCGGCCGTCAGGCTGGCGCCCCGCCCGAGCCTGCCGACCTGGACCGTCCGGTCACCATGGCCGCCGCGCGGGTCGCGGAGCTGCGCACTGGCATCCGCGCTGACATCGCCGCCTTGACTTGCAGGCTCGCCGAGCTGGTCACCCAGCTCGACCGTGCCGCCGATCCAGAGGCGGCGGCCGCGCAGATCGAGGCGGTCCAGGCCGAGGCCGGCGGGCAGATCGCCGACGCCCGCGCGGAGGCGGCCCGTGCCGGTCAGATCCGTCAGCAGGCCGGAGCCGAAGCCGGCGAGGCCCGCGCCGCAGCGGCTGAGGCCGATGCGCAGCTATCCGCAGCCCTCGCCGCGAAAGCTGCCGCTGACCAGGCAGCCCAGGCCGCACGCGAGTCCGCCCAGGCAGAGATAGCCCAGGCCGAGCACGCTGCGAGTCAGCGGGTGCTCGCCGCCGAGCAAGACCGGGATCGGTCCATCGCAGCTGCTAGTCGCCTGGCCGACGAGGCCGAGGCCCGTGCTCGCATCGCCGAACAGGACACTGCCCGCGCCCGGCAGGCCGCGGAGTCCGCCGCAGCGGAGCTGGACCGTGCCCGGTCGGCAGCGGACCGGCAGGTCGAGCTGATTCGCGCCGACGCCGCGCGCGAACGCGACCAGCTCGGCCAGGCCCACCAAGCCCAGATCGCCGCGCTCGACGAGGCGCGCACCGAGCTGCGGACCCGTGCCGGGCACACCGAAGCCGAGCTGGCCCGCGTACTCGCCGAGCTCGACCGCGCCCGCTCCGAGCTCGCGCAAGCACGGCAGGCCGGCCAGCAGGCAACCACCTCAACCTGACGCCAGCGGGCAATACCCGCGCCGGCGTCCGCCTGAGATCAGGGCGGCACGCCAGCCCGCCGCCTATCCGTCCGGCGTCCGCAGTCCGGACAGTCAGGGGGACACGCCGCTCGCCGTCGGCGTTCAGGAGATCGACGGGCCGACTTCACTACCGGGCGAGTCAGCCGGCCTGCGAATGCATATGCCGTCGGCACCACCGGCCGGCCAGGTCGGCGCCCGCGCGAAACGCGTGCGCTATCGGCGCCGTGAGGTCCGGGCGTTGCCACATCTGGCCCGCCTCGCCCGATCCACTGCTCGCCTCCCGTGCCCCTTGCGTCTTTCTTGATCTTGCACTTTCCCGATCTCGCGGCCTCCCGTCAGTCCCTTTCCATGATCATTTCACGCTCCACACCGAGGCATTACTAAGTGATCTTGGTCAGCTCAGCCGCACCATCGAAGTGCGCCCGCCGCATTCGCACAGCTAGCGGGCACGAAGGAGGTGAAGCCGTGGCGGGCATCATCACTATCTCGCCCGGCCATGATGCGTCGTACCCATGGCGGCAGATCGGCACGTCAGCGGAGGCGGGGCGGAATGGCCACGCGCGGGCGGAGGTGGCCTATTACTTATCGCCCGCCGAGAAAGGCGGCGAGCCGCCGGGCCGGTGGCGCGGCGCCGGCCTGGCCGAGCTTGGCTTCGCGGACGGCCAGCTCATCGACCGCGACGTGTTCGAGCGGCTGTATGGCAAGTTCCTGGACCCGCGCAATCCGTCGGGGGAGTCCCGGCTGGGCCGCAGCCCACAGCGGTTCCGATCTGCTGAGGAGATCCACGCCACGCTGCTCGCGCTGGAGCCCGAGGCGACGGCCGAACGCCGGGCCGAGCTGATGATCGAGGCGAAAACGCAAGTCCGGCTGCCGGTGCAGTACTTCGACGTCACGTTCAGCGTGTCGAAGTCGATCACGCTGCTGCACGCGTCGGCGATGGCCAACGCCGCCCAGGCCGAAGCGGACAACGACAGCGAGGCCGCCGTGTACTGGCAGCAAGCCGCCGCCGACGTGTGGCGATGTATCGAGGCAGGTAACCAGGCGGGCCTTGACTACCTGCAGCGCGAGGCCGGCTATACCCGTTCTGGCTACCACGGTCGTCAGGTCAGCGGCGTCAGCACCGGCCGGTGGGAAGACGCCCACGGCTTCATCGTCGGGTCGTTCCCGCAGCACACCAGCCGCGACGGCGACCCGCAGCTGCACATCCACAATCTCGTCCTGAACCGGGTGATGCGCGAACGCGACGGCGCCTGGCGGACGCTCGACTCCAAAGGGCTGTACGAGCACCGCGGCGCCGCTGCAGCGATCGCCACGCTGGTGATGGAGTCGGCGCTGAGCCGCGAGTTCGGCGTGGGCTGGCTGCGGCGCCCCGACGGTCACGGCCGCGAGATCAGCGGCGTGCGGCGCGAGCTGATGGAGCAGTTCTCCTCGCGGCGCCAGTCGATTTCGGCGCTGACCGAGCGGCTGGCGCGCCAGTTCGAGGCGCAGCACGGTCATGCGCCTGATGCCCGCGCCTTAGGACAGTTGCGGCAGTGGGCCAATCACGCGAGCCGCGCCAGCAAGGGCGCCGAGCCGCTGGACTTAGCTGCCGAGGTGCGCCGCTGGGCGGCGCAAGCCCGCGCCAGCGAAGCCGGCGCGCTTGAGCCGGTCATGCCCAAGGTCACGAGCCGGCGCGGCATCTCGGCCGGCGCGCAGCCTGAGCCGCTGCCCCTGTTCGAGCTGACAGCGGAGCAGGAGCGCGACGTGATGGCCCTGGCGCTGGCCGTGCTCCAGGAGTCCCAGCCGACCTGGCGCAAGGCCGACCTGATCCGTCACCTGGGCGAGCTGATGCCCGACGACACCGTCTGCCGTGACGACCAGGGAGCGGCCGCTCTGCTGGAGCAAATGGCGGACCGGCTGCTGGCAGGGGCAGCAGGTGAGCGAGTGCTGGCGCTGACCGCGCCAGAATGGCCGGCAGTGCCCGAGGCGCTACGCCGGGCTGACGGGCGCAGCATCTACCGGCCACACGGCGCGACCAGATACGCGACGCTGGCGCAGCTATCGATGGAGGATCGGCTGACAGCGCAGGCGCAGGAGCGCGGCGCGCCATGCCTCGCGCCTGGCGAAGCGGCCCGGCTACTGGGCGCAAACCAGGCCCAGCTGCAGGCTCAGCTCGGCGCGGCATCACACGACGCCGAAACGGCGCAGCAGGTCACCGGCTCAGGCCTCCGCCTTGACCAGGCAGCCGCCACGTTCGCGGTGCTGACCAGTGACCGCCGGGCAGAGATCATGGTCGGCCCCGCGGGCTCGGGCAAGACGCACACCGCAGCTTGCGCGGCCATGCTGTGGCGCGAGGCCGGGACGGGCGAGGTGTACGGCCTGGCCGTCTCGCAGGCGGCCCGCAACGTGCTGCACGACGCCGGGGTAACGACGGCGGACAACACGGCGGAGTTCCTCGGCCACCTGGAAGGCCGCCGGGAGGCCCGCGGTGCCAAGCCGATCGCACCGCGAACGCTGCTGATCCTGGACGAAGCCTCCACGATGCCGATCGCCGACCTCGCGGCGATCCTGCGGCTGGCGGCCGAACGCGACTGCCGGGTCCTGATCACCGGCGACCACGAGCAACTGGCCGCCGTCGGCGGCGGCGGCGGGATGATGATGCTGGCCAGGCAGCTCGGCTTCACCCAGCTCGCCGAGCCGATCCGGTTCGACAGCGAATGGGAGCGCGACGCCAGCTTGCGGCTGCGCGCCGGGGACGTCGCCGTGCTCACCGAATACGACGAACGCGGCAGGCTGCGCGGCGGCAACCCGGAAGAGGCAGCCGACCTGGCCTGCCGGGCGTTCGTTGCCGACTACCTGGCCGGACGAGACGCGCTGCTGCTGGCCCGGACAGGGGAGCAGGCCAGGGAACTGTCCCGCCGGGTCCGTGACGACCTGATCCGCTACGGCGTCGTCGACCGCCGCATTCAGGTCGGCCTGCGCCACCATGCCGCAGCGGGCTGCGGTGACCTGATCATGGCCCGCCGCAACGCCCGGAGTGTCACGGCGGGTCCGCCAGGCCGGTGGCTGGCCAACCGCGACGTTCTGCGGATCGGGGACGCCGACCGAGGCACGGTCACTGTCCGCCGGATGACTGGTCGCGAGCCCGACACCGGCCGGCCGACCTGGACGGCACCGTTCTGCCTATCAAGAATGTACGTTTTCTCGCACTGCGATCTGGCGTACGCGACCACCTCACATGCCGCCATCGGCCGGACCGTGGACACCGCGCATGTGCTCGTCGACGGACTCGCAGACCGCCAGTGGCTCTACGTCGCCATGTCACGCGGCTCGCGGGCGAGCTTCGCCTACTGCGTCACCGGCTACCCAGGATTCGCCGACGTGCAGCCCGGCTCCCGCCCGGCACCAGAACTCACACGTGCTCGCCGCCTCGCCCAGGAACAAGCAGGCATTCAGCCCGGGCCCGCCGCTCCGGCTTCTGCTCCAGATCACGGGCCTGGTACCGACCATGCCGAGCCACGCCGGGACGAGATGGCGGTGCTCGCCGACGTGCTGCGCAGGGACGGCGCCGTCTTGTCCGCGACCGAGACCCTGCGCTCCGAACTGTCCAACGCCGACCACCTCGGCGTCCTCGGCCCCATCTGGTACGACCTGACCCGCCGAGCCCAGGCAACCCGATTCGCCGCCGCGCTGCGCGACGCCATCCCAGTGCCACTTGCTGATGACGCTCTGGCCGATCCGGCATGCACCTGGCTATGGCGATCCCTGCGCCAGGCCGAGGCCGTCGGCCTGGAGGGCGCCGATGTGCTCCGCCAGGCCATCGCAGCACGCTCGCTGGCAGATGCCCGGGACATCGCGCGAGTGCTGGACTCGCGGGTACGACGCATGATCGCGCACATGCCTCCCGCCGACCGAGGCAGCTGGACAAGCCGGGTACCCGCCATGGAAGACCCCGAGATCGCGCAGTTCATGTCCGAGCTCGCCCGCGCGATGGACGCACGGACTCAGCGGATCGGCGAGCATGCCATCGAGGTCCAGCCGGCCTGGGCCGTACAGGCACTCGGCCAGGTACCCGCTGACCAGGCGAGACGAGCCGAGTGGCAGCAGCGCGCCGCCCGCATCGGCGGCTACCGGGAGCTGTACGGCCACGACTCGCAATCCGACCCGATCGGCCCCGCGCCCGGCATGACCTCACCGGAAGCATGGGCTGACTGGCACACCGCCTTTGCCGCCCTCGACCGGATAAGCGGCATCGACCTGCGCGGTCTCGTCGACAGCCAGCTCAGGCTCCGCCGTGCCAGGTACGAGCGGGAACTTGCTTGGGCGCCGCCCCACGTCGCCGAAGAGCTACGCCTCGCCCGCCTTCAGGCCCGCACTGCCTGGGAGAACGCCATCCGTGCCGATCACGCGGCCCGCGCGAAGGTTGATCCCGAAGCCGCCGCCCGGCACCGAATGCTCACAGGGATCTGGCAGGCCATGCACGCCAAGGCGGACAGCGTCGCCGACACTCTCGCGGCTGCACAGGAGACCCGCCGCCAATGGGCAGCGCTCACCGAGCCAACACGCCGGATGGCCCTGGCCGCCGACCTGGAGCTCCGCCGCCGTCACCCAGAGGCGAAGCTGCCGCCGCTGACCGCTGCCGAACCCGGGCCGATCTCAGGCGACCGTTCCAGTACGGCGGCATGGGTGCACCAGGCCATCTCCGCGAACGCGCCGATGACGCAGGCCACGGCAGAACCCGAAAGATCAAAGAACGATGGAGAACGCAACTCAGCACCGCGTGACGTCGCCTACCAGCAGCAACTCGATCTCACGGCGACGGCCATTTCCGCCGACGTGCCGGAACAGCTCGCACGAATCACCGAGAACGCGCGCCGTGCCCAGGAGCAGATCGACCACCTGCGCAGCCTGCCCGAGTTCGCCGAGCACGACAACTCGATCTCTCTGGGCCCGGCTTGGAACGTCCTCGCTCGCCGTGAACGCGAAGCCATCATCCAGCCCCCCAAGCCAGAAATCGTGCCAGCCAGCGCCGTCCTCCAGCGTTCGCAGGGAAGAACGGCAACCGCCGAAGCCGAACTTGAGGCCGGGTGAGCGTCATCCCCAAAAAGCATGCCCGCGTCACATGGCTTGAACACGACCAGACCGGAATCCTGTGCTCGACGGCGACACGTCCCTGAACAAGTGCCACTCACCAGCTGCCGCCAAAACGATCAGTCCGAGCCCGGCGGCTGTCGCTGAGAGTGAGAATCCGCCCGGCACTGTAGATGGGCGTTCGGCGCCTGCAGCCTATGGCGCCGCGCGTGGCGGATTCGGACGCGGGAAGTGCGCAAATTATCTGTTCGGCGCGTGGCCGGGGACACCACGAGCCCCGGGCCGAACGGTGAGCCGCTGCTCTGTCTCATCGTGATGCGAAACGCCCTTGACCACAGCCGCTTCGCGCCATGCACCAGCAGCACACAGATCTGGCCAGGGTTGCTGCTGGCGCATCTGGACGGTGGCTGGATCGAATCCGGGATGTGAGCGGTGGGCGACGACGCGGTGAGGCGGTCCTGGGAACGGGAGCAGACGCTCTTGCGACTAGCACGGGACACGGCGGACGAGGAGTTCGCAAAGGGCGGGCTGGCTGCCGTCGCTGTGGATCCTACAGTCCGGATCGCCGTCCTTCCGGGCGACCCTTCCTCCCAGTCCGTCTCCGCGGGGGAACCCGAGACGGTGGTCCCGAAGGTGATCACATTGCCGGGCTGTCGGCAATTCCCGTACCACGGGATGGTGCGCGGCACGTCGAGCGGTTACGTGGGATTCACGGCCGGGGACAACGGCCGGTGGCGGAGCTTTGACGCCGCGTACTGGCATGGCGGTGTCGACTTCTTTCTCGGGGTGGAGGGTGGTCGGGAGTGGCAGCTCGCTCCCGGCTCGCGGGGCCGCGTGATCTTCCTGCTAAAATGCGTCGGCTGGGCCTGGGGAGCATTCGACCTTCAACGACAGATCGTGGAGCGGTTCCAGATCGCGGGTCCGTTCCGCGCAATCCTCGGGTCGCGGACACGGCCGGTGCATTCCTGGGCAACCTCGGTGCGGGCTGGCCTGAGCCGGGTTCGGCCAGCCTCTTCGGTCAGCCCACCGCAATCGAGCCGCGGGTGTTGCTGTTGGAGGACATCCCCAAATGGCCCGACGAGAAGGGCGTCGAGGAGATGGCGCTCCGGTTCGGCGCCCGGTTGGACCTGGCGTTTGGCGGCCCGGGCCAGCGTCACCTGGACCGCATGGGGCCAGAGACAGGGAAGTTCAACCCGCGGTGGTAGCGCAGTCGGCGGGGCACTCGGCAGAGCGGAGGCGCATGAAGATCTTCATCAGCTCGGTGATCACCGGCCTGGAGGAGTACCGGGCAGCCGCGCGGGAGGCGGCCGAGAGCCTGCGCCACACCGTGATCGCAGCCGAGGACTTCGGGGCCTCGCCAGGCAGCCCGCAGCAGGTCTGCCTCGGGGGAGTGCGTGAGGCCGACGTGGTGGTGCTGCTGCTCGGCGCACGGTACGGAATTCCGCAGGCATCCGGCCTGTCGCCCACCCACGAGGAATACCGTGAGGCGCGCGGGACCAAGCCGGTGCTCGTGTTCGTGCAGACCGGCGTCACCCCCGAGCCAGACGAGGAGAAGTTCATCCAGGAGGTGAGCGGCTGGGAGAGCGGCGGGTACCGCGAGGCCTTCGACACGCCCGCGTCCCTTAGGGCAGCGGTGACCGGCGCTCTGCACGACTGGGAACTGAGCCAGCAGGCCGGGCCGGTGAACGAGGATGAGCTGATAGCACGCACGGCAGGGCTCCTGCCGCGGCGGTCCACGTACTCCGCAGGTTCCCCTCTGCTGCATGTGGCGGTGGCTGGTGCACCGGCACAGCAGGTAATTCGCCCTGGGGATCTAGACGATGCAGCGTTGCACCGCGACATGGAGCGAGAGGCACTGTACGGGGAGCGCCCGATTTTCGACAGAGGGCAGGGGGTGCAGGCGAGCGTCGCCGGAATCACGCTCGCGGTCCGGCAGGCGAACGCTGAGGTCACCCTCGACGAGCAGGGCAGTGTCCGGATCAGCCGCCCCGGCCGTGACGCTCGCGGCGGAGGGCATCCCGGGACCGGCATCCCCTCGCTCGTCGAGGAGGACGTTCGCGATCGCGTCGCCGACGCCATCCGCTATGTGGGGTGGCTGCTGGACCGCGTCGACCCGACGCACAGATTGAGCCGCGTGGCGCTGGCGTCTCGTCTGGACGGGGTCGGGTACATGCCCTGGCGCACGCGCGCAGAGGTGGCAGCGTCGCCAAACATGGCGAGCATGAGCCTCTCCGGCGTGGAGTCGGCGGACAGCCCGCCCGTCGTCCTCGCCCGCGCCGCGCTCCTCTTCGATGACGCCAGGCTGGCGGAGGACATCACCGTGCGGCTTCGGCGGCAGGCAAAACGGTAGCCGATGGAGGAGAGGCTCCCAGCCTTCCTCAGGAAGGCTCTGCGCTGTTCCTCCTGCCCGCCTGATAGGAGAGGAGAGGTGCCTCACACGTGCACGGCAGCGGCCCAGCCGCCCCAGTGATGGCGACCCGCTGTCCAACTCGATCGACCGTCAGCGTTCCTCTACAGCGGTCGCACGCCACATTCCTGTATTCCTGCACGGGTCCAATGCTAGGCCCAAATGGCACCCGGTTTGCCGCGCCGAATGTCTGATCTGCGCTTCAACTGCCCGACTGCTGTCAAATGTCCCTAGGGCCACAGCTTGGCTCGCCGCATCGGCCGCTCTCCGCACGGCTGGCTGCTCTGCTGTAGCGGTATCGTGCGGACTTGTGGGCATTGTGCAGCTGCTTGACCACCTGCCCGAGGCTGTTGACCAGACATCTGCGACGGTGTGGTCGGTCTTCGCGCGGAGCCTGGGGGAGCAGGGCGCTGATGGGCGTACGGCGCTGGCGTGGAGGTGGGTGCTGGCCGGGGCATGCCCTTCCCCGGTGACACTGAACAGACCTCAAGGCCGGCCGCGGTGCCGACATGAATTAGTCGCAGAAGCGGACGCGAAGGCCGAGCTTGCCCAGGTCGGCATTGACCCGGGTGGCCAGGTTATGCATGCACGGTTCGTCCTGAAGTGGCTGGCTGGCGATCTTGATGCTCTGCCGCTGTGGAACGGCGGACCAGAAAACCTGCACGTCACCGATGGCGCTGCCTTCCCTCATCGTGACGCGGAGATTGAGGAAGTCCACTCCTGGGCGATGCTGGCGGAATGGCGCAATCCGTGGCGAGATGAGGACTCAGCACCAGCCGATACTCGTCTCGCGAGCGGATCGGCACGCGGAACGGTGCAACTGCTGGACTGGGTGTGCGGGGTCACCACGGACGGGCCGCTGACGGATACGCGGGTCGGGCTTGGGCGGCCGTCGCTGTATCAGGTTTCGCTTGAGGTCCGGCAGGCGATGGCGGGGCTGATGCAGGCGAGGGATGCAGGCAGCTCGGTCCTCGCGGGCCGCATCGAGGCGATCATGGACACTTTTGCCTGGCTGGCGGGCTGGAGTTCGGTGCCACCGGTCGATCGCCACGGTCATGTTGCGGCGGAAGAGTGCGCCGAACGCGACACCCAGTGTGCCTGCGATGAGGCCGGCTCATGCCTGCTAGCGAATTGTCCAGCCTGCTGGCGGGTGCCGTGCGTGCAGGGGTTCGGCCAGAACGGCGCCGCCTGAATGATCCGCGTTACCGCCGCGACCGCCGGCAACCCCGTGGACGGGGACGATCCCGCCGGTCAGCGCGCTGGCACGATATGCGCGGTCTGATGGTGCGTCGATCGCGTCCACGGCCGTGAGCGTGCGGGGCTCCTCGGAAGTCGGGTGCGTCGGCCGCAGGCGCTGGAACGCAATCGGCGGCGAGTGCCGGATGAATCGCGGCAACTGAGTGAAAAGTGCGATCGACCAAGATTGGGTTGGCGATCAGCGGCGATTGCGCGAAGTACAGCCGGTACCTGGCCGGAATCTGCCCGGTCAGTGACCATGAGAGAAGTTCGCGGAACCCGCGCTCGCCAGTGATCGGATCGGCAAGGAGACAGCTGGCGTCCTCGTCGTCGGCGATGGCGCAAACGATCAGGTCGCACCAGACCGCAGCACCGAGATCACTAACCAGATGCTGGTCAGCGCCATAGGCGCCGAGTGCGGTTTCGAGGCGCTGGATGTCTGGAGCGGGTACCGCGGCGAGCGGGGCTGACCCGTTCTCCCAGGATCTCATCGTGTTCCTGGTCACGCCAGCAGCAGCCGCCAGAGCGCTCTTAGTGACATTGGCCGACAGCCGGGCGGCTCGCAAGACCGCGCCGGCCACGACTCCGGGACGGGACTGACGGTGCCGACCGAAGTCCTCGGTTCCAAGAGCGGGGGTCATGCTGACCTCCGACCAGAGCGAGCCGACCCGCGCCTCACCTGGCTGACATGACCGGCTCGCGCGGAAGCTGACTCGCCGATTAAGTTCGCTGGCGAGCCAGCCATGTCGGCACAGTCAGACCGGCGAGTTGCGTTATCCCTCATCGGTCTTTGACGTAAGTAGGCATGATCGGGTTGGCATACGCGCAGGCCCGTGAGGCTGCGGACGGTGCGGGTGATCCGAGTTGGCGCCTGGTGCGGCAGCTGGCCCCGGCGATCTTCACTGCGAACGCAGAACACCACGAGTGCGAGTCCGCCGACGAGCGCGACCGTGAGGAGCGCCACTGCGAGAAGGGCGATGATGATCATTTGCGTCTCCGTTGTTGAATTGCGCATTTTCTGGCGCATTCATAGAACGCCGGGAAAGGCTGGGCGAGCCGGTCTGCGGACTAGCCCCGCACTAGTCCGTTCGGTAGTCCGCCTGGCGCGTGGACAGAGTCCTTGCTTAGGCTCGACGTGTTAGCTCATCCGGCGGTATCTGAAGGATGCGATTCGCGATGACAAGCACGCGGCCGCGACTGAAGGCTTTACGCGAGGAGCGGGGCTGGACCCAGCAAGACGCAGCTGACCAGGTCTCGCGCCTGGCGTGGCTGCGCCGGCACGAGCGTGTCGGCATCAACGCTGACATGGTCGCGAAGTGGGAACGGGGCGAGAAGCGTCCGAGCCCGCGGTACCGGGAGCTGCTGTGCTTGCTGTTCGGAACGGATGCTCAGTCGCTCGGTATCGGCGGGCACGCCCAGGCTGAGACCGGCGTTCAGGCCGAGGCTGATGACAGCTCGCTGATCGAGATGCTTGGGGGTGCTGCGTCGCTGCTTGACCAGCTCGGTGCCGCTGGGCTGATCTTGCAGCCGCGGATGTTCGACGTATGGAAGGACGAACTCATGCAGCGCCGTGCTCTGCTCAAGCTGATGGGACTCGCCACGACCGCGGGTATGGTGTCCGCAGCCGACGGGGACCGCACTCGATCCGGCAAGGTGACACCCGAGGCACTCCAAGACCTTGATCACCTCGCTGACCGGTATCAGGCGCTGTACCACTCCACAGCGCCCGCGGTGCTCCTGACGCCCGTCGTGGCTCACCTTGAGACGCTGCGGGACTTCCTGCGTCAGGGTGCTGCCGCGCCGATGCGCCGCAAGCTATTTGCGAACAGAGCCCGCGTCGCCACGCTAGCCGGGCGGCTCGCTTTCTTCGATCTGAAAGACTCGCTAGCCGCTCGCGGCTACTACAACCTGGCCCTGGAATCTGCGAGGGAGGCAGGGGATCACCTGCAAGCCGCCGCGGCACTTGGTCATGTGGCGTTCATCCCGGCGGCGGACTTCGGCTTCAGCGCGGCACTGGACTACCTCCGCGCCGCCGCCCATCAGGCCGGGAAGCATCCAGATGGCCGGATCGCTTCGTGGCTGTCGGCGGTCGAGTCCGAGATCCGGACCAACGCTGGCTCGCATGCAGAGGCTCTCGGAGCAGTCGACCGGGCACGCGAGAAGCTCGCGAACCCAGGCCTGATCGCGGACTTGCCATGGTTCGACTATTACGACTCGACTCGGCTGTCGGGCTTCGCCGGCTATGCGCTCCTGCGCGACGGCCAGCTTGAGGCATCGCGGGCAGCGCTGACCGATGCGGCCGCGCATCTAGCCCGTCCGGCTGTGAAACAACGGTCCGTCTTCCTGGCCGACATCGCAACGGTCGAGCTCGCCGGCGGGGATGTCGATCAGGCTTGCGCGACTGCGGGTGATGCCGTGGATCAGCTTCGGCGGGCTGGATACGCCGTCGGCGTTGGGCGACTGCGGGAGTTCCGCCGTGCGGTCGAGCCATGGTCCAATTCGACTCCGGTGCGGGCGCTGGATGAGCAGCTCGCAGTGCTCTGACGATGAAGGGAGGCGAGCCGGTAGTGCCGATCCGCGCTGTCTGGTTCGACGTCGGCGAGACGCTTATCGATGAGAGCCGCGAATACGGCACCTGGGCTGACTGGCTCGGGGTGCCGCGGCACACGTTCTCTGCCATGTTCGGTGCCGTCATCGCCCGCGGCGGGGACTACCGCGAGGTGTTCCAGCATTTCCGGCCGGGCTTTGACCTGGAGAAGGAACGCCAGGTCCGGCTCGATGCCGGGATCGGCGAGTTCCTGAATGGCCACGATCTGTATCCCGATGCCCGGCCGTGCCTGCACGCTTTGCGGGAGGCCGGGTACTTCGTGGGCGTTGCGGGCAATCAGACTGCGCGTGCCGGGCGGTTCCTGCGCGAGCTGAACCTTCCGTGCGATCTGCTTGCCACCTCAGATGAATGGGGGGCGGACAAGCCCGACACGGCGTTCTTCGACAAGCTCGTAGCGGTGTCTGGCCACGATCGTCACGAGATCGCCTATGTCGGCGACCGGCTCGACAACGACATCGCACCTGCTGCGCATGCCGGCCTGTTCACCATCTGGGTACGGCGAGGGCCCTGGGGATACATCTTGCGGCCCAGAGATCCCTCTTTGGCCAGCAGGCTCCCTGATGACGCGCCATCCCTTACAGTTGCGACGCTTAGCGATCTCGTCACTGAACTCAACGCAGACCGGATAGCGGGCACGGGCCAGGATCGGCGAAGTATGTAGTTGTCCGCCGGGTACTGCTTGGGCAGCGCCTCTGTGGCCATGGCCGGACAGGAGTGAGTGCATGTCCATGTTGCTGGTCCGGTTGTTGTGGGACCCGCTGCCCGACATGCTGCCGACCGCCGGGCGGCGATTTCCCCGACTGCGCGGTCTGGCTGCCGCGTTAACCGGGGAAGCGGTTCCGATGTCGGAGCAGGAACGGGTCGACCGTCGCGTACGCAGGGGCGCTGTCCAGAGACTCGTGCGGGAGGCGTACCTGGCCGCGGTCGCCGAGCAGGACAGTGAGCACCGACCGCCGGCTGCCTTTACTGGGGCGTGGCATGCCCACTTGGTCGGCTTCCTAGGTCAGGTCCGTGCGGATCTGCCCGGCTGGGGGCCGATCACGATCTCCGACGTCGACATCGATCTGGCCTGGAACCTATACGAGCTGGCCAGCCGTGCCCGGCAGGACGCGATCGAGCATGCGATAGCGACCCGCAGTCGGCGCGTGCAGCGCGGCCAGCAGGTGCCGACTTTCGAATTCTCGATTGCCAGCGACGGCGACGCGCTTGGCGATGTCACGTACGGAATCTGCCGGCCCTGCCGGGTCGGCCTGTTGTACAAGATCGGGTTTCCCCCAGACTGGCAGTTCTGCGGGTTCGGGCGCCTCGCGCTCAGCCAGCTCGAAGCCCGCCACCCTGACTTGACCTGGTACACCACCGACCAGTTCAAGCATGCGAAGGGCTTTTACGACCGGTACCGCCAAGGCGGCGGCAGTCCCTGGACTGCCGAGCAGCACCCCTGCCCGCATTTCGTCTAGCAGCAAAGGCAAGAACGTGACGGAAATCATCTACCCGCGGGACCGGGACGCCGTCAGGCTAGGCCCCTGCCCGCCCTGGTGCACCCTCAGCCAGCACTTCGCCGATGACGACGTGGTCTACGCGGAAGACGGCTTCCATCATTACGGGCCGGAGATCGCGGTACCGACCTCCTACCGGGTATTTACCGACGGTCCCGAGTCCGTCGTGAAAGTGATCCTCAAGGCGTGGGCGAGCCGCCTTGACGCCAAACCCAGGCCGGGCTGCATCGAACTGCAGCTAGCGACCACCGAGCACGACACCGACTTGTGCGTTGACCTGACCCCCAACCAGGCACGGGCCGTCGCCTCGGCCCTGCTCAAGCTCGCTGACACCGCAGCAGGCACCGACCCGGACTGAACGCAAGCGCTGCTCGCTCCAGGTCACGCCACACGGCTGGTGCCTCTCACCTCTCGTTCACCGGGTCCCGAGAACGGAGGGCACATTACGCGGCGTCCGGCAATGACCATCTGGACACCCTCGACATGGCGCTGTGGCGGCACGAGCAGGACACGCCCGGCCGGGTCTGGTGCGCCACAGCGATAGTGAGTCGCTGGGTCTCTTCGGCGCTCAAGGCGGCGTGGCTCCCGGTTCAATCTGGTCGCTTGGTTTGGTGCTTACGGGCGATGTCGCTCTCCCGCTGGACGCCGAAGAACGGCGATCGCAGGACGAAGCGCGCCGACAGCATCAGGAGCAGGCCCATGCCGACAATGCCGACTAGGGACCAGATCTGCGGCGCGGGCGCGGTTTGCAGCGATCTGATCACGACCCAGCCGAGGAATCCGATGGCGGCGATGGGGAGGATGCCGAGGGTCAGCGCGTCCCAGGGACGGGTGAAGACGCGGCGCCGGTAGTAGATGATGGCGGCGAGCGCGGTGAGGACGTAGAACGCGGCGTACAGCAAGCCGGTCACGGCGATCACGTTGGTGAACGCGCTGGCGACCGAACTGGTGAGCAGGTACAGCCAGGTGACCACGATCAGGATCAGGCCGACCACGATGCTGGCGGCGACCGGGGTGGCGAACCGGCGGGACACGTTGGCCAGGAACGGTGGCAGCACCCGGTGGCTCGCCATCCCGTAGATCATCCGGGCGGTGAGCACGATGCCGCAGCCGGTCGAGGCAATCACCGACAGCGCCAGGGACAGCGCCATCACCTTGGCACCGCCGCTGCCACCCAGTACCTGGGCGACGTAGACGAGCGCGGCGGGTCCGTTGGCCTGGAGCCTGGCCGGGGACACCACTCCCTGCAGGCCCACCTGCGACACCGTGAAGAGCACGGCGATGAAGGCGACCGCCATGATCGCGGCCCGGCCCGGGTTGATCCGCCGGTGCCTGACTTCCTCGTTGACGTAGATGGTGCCGTCCCAGCCGGTGTACATGAACACGGCGATCAGGAAACCCGCCGACAGGCTGCCGTGGCCGCCGTCGCCGCGGATGCTGAACCAGCCTCTGGTCATCGGGAAGGTGCCGTGACGATGACCGAGCACCACCACTAAGTAATTGCCGATAAATAACTTTGACTTCTCGTGATTCGCGGGTCATGATGTGGTATGGCGGTTGCCGTGGAGACCGAGGAGGCGCTGGCGGCGAAGTTCCCGGTGCTGCTGCCGCACCTGGATGAG
>Ga0209517_10000971_pt1 | contig 46259 bp, 23 predicted proteins | sample PeaSoiMetSII2010_FD_187695 | JGI IMG/M metagenome (GOLD analysis project Ga0209517, IMG submission 187695) | Peat soil microbial communities from Weissenstadt, Germany - SII-2010 (SPAdes) (version 2) | ecosystem: Environmental > Terrestrial > Soil > Wetlands > Peat | place: Germany...
CATCCGCAGGTTAAAACCTGCGGCTACTTACGGTTGGCCCCATTCGGGGCCACTCGGTCAAGCCGTATCTTAGCGCTTATGGGTGTTGGGACCGTGCGGCTCTTCTACTCGCGTCCGCGTCAGCCCTCCCGAGACGAATGACATTTCATGGTTTCTGGGTGCCCGTCAGCCGGCGGGCATGAGCGACTGCGCTCAGGATGACATCACCCATACGCTACATGGCATCCCCGATGGGCTACTTAGCTACGCTCGAAACGCACTGCAAAGACGACAGGTAGCCTTTCTGGAGAATGGGCGGTGCGCCCTGGGTATCGAGGTCGAACTGAACGGTGACCGGCTTGCCGCTGGGCGCCGTCACCGGCCTGCCGGCGGTGCGCAGCACCCACTCGATATTGTAGGTGGAACCGGTCTGCTGCCATTTGTCGGCCTCGGCAAAGAAGTGGAACACGCCCCACGCTCCGTCGTAGCTTGGCCAACCCAAATCCGAGCCGCCCGAAATCTTCACCGTCAGCGTCACACCCTGGGCGGTAGTGCCCGGCCAGGTAAACTGTTTGAAGTCGGCATTGCCGGCGGCATAAGTGAGGGGCTGGCCGTCGATGCTCATGGTAAGTCCGGCAACGGTGTCCGTGGGATGGGGGCGAAGCGCGTACTTGTAATGCATTTGTCCCGGTCCACCCGAGTAGAGAGCGTGCTGGAGATTCATCGCCCGGGTAAAGAAGTTGAGGAAGGCAGGGTTCACCTGCTGGGTGTTCGAGGGGTTGGGAATGTATTCATTCCCTTGGGGAACCAGCAGGCTCTTCAGCGAGGCGTTGTAGAACTGGGTCAGCGCGCCGTTCGCGGGATCGAATAACTGGGCCACCTCCTGGGTTGTGGCGTCGGTCGAGGCTCGAGGATTGAATGGGAACTTGGCCATTAGCGGGCTCATCTGCGCGCACAAACCAGCGCCGGAGACTGGCCCGGGACGCAAGGCGGCGGAGACGAAGGTGATAGGGGCGAGGAGCAAGTTCTCGACCGTGTCGTCGATATGAGCTTGCGGGTCAGGTTTGAATCCCTGGCCTATCTGCTTGGCGGTCTGCTGGGCCGTCATGGACGGAGACATGCACTGAGTTTTGGCGGCTTCTTTTTGCTCGGCAGGAGCGTTCGAGACCTGATCCAGGCAGGCCTGGATTCCGGCGAGATTGGAGACGTAGGTGGCATTCGGTTGCCCAACATACTGGTCCTGGCAATTGGGTGGAACGACGGCCTGGACGGGTTGAAAGGCCTTCGAGATGTCAGGCTGGTCGACGGACGTGTTCTGCGCCGCCACGCAGAACAGCGCAAGCAGGGGAGACCGATTGCTCGATGTCTTGCCCAGCTTCTGCGAGGCATCCGCGAGGCTGTTGTAATGGACCACGTTCGCGCTCTTCAGGAAGGCGCGCCATTGATTGATGTAGTCCTGCTGGTATCGAGCTTGGAGGTCCTGTCCCGCCTTGGTGGTGTCCACATTCTGACTCGTCTTTGGACCCAGCACCCACTCCTCGCCGCTAAAATACTTGGGGAGATTTTTGAAGGCATCCTTCATAAAAGCGAAGCCGGCCTTCGTGAAAGCCCCCTCGACTTCCTTCCCATCCACCACCACTTCCGCGGAGCCGGGGAACTTGCGGTTGAAGTTGATGGAGGGGCTGGCTTTCGAGGCTTCCGCCAGCATGAAGCGGTAAACGCGCTCGATGCCGGAGAACTGCGAAAGATAATTTCGGGCGCGGGCCACGGCGAGCGTATCGTTTTCGGAGGAGTAGGGGTTCTCGTCCTTGAGTTGGTCGCTATAGAAATCGAATTGTTTCTGCGCCAACTGCATTCGCTCCGGGTCGATGTCCCGGCCAGCCTGCCAGGCTTTCACGAGGACCGGCGAGAGGAACAGGCGGGTACTCTTGTCGTGATTGGAGGTGGTGATCAGATAAGCCTTCAGATTGTCGTAGGCCGGGCCGTATTGATCGTTTGGCCCCGGCGCGGCGGGAAGCCCGGAGAGCGTCTGAAGAAGAGCGGCCTGGGTTTGCGCGAAGAGCAGGGAACGGAAATGTTGAAAGTAGATCTTGCGCACATCCGGATAGAGGTCATTTCCCGCATACAATCCCCAGCGCATCGAGAACGGCGCTCCGTCTTGCTGGTATTGGGCCAGCGTCTCAACCGACTGGCGGAGCGTCTCGAGGCGGGTGAGCGCCTCGGCGGTGGGGAGCTCGTGGCCGGCCAGTTGAACGGTGGAAATGCCCTGCGCCGCGTTCACCACTTGCGACTCGAGGTCCTTGTTCTTAACGAAGGAGACAATGAAACCAATCATGACCGCGAGCAGCAGGCCGATCGATGCCGCCAGCAGCACTCTACGCCATAGGCTAGTTTTCGAGCTTGAAGCGCTCTCAGTAAGCGCGGACGAATCCCTCAGCAGCACGTCGTTGAAGAGGTGGGGAAGGAAGGTCCACTGCGGAACCCGGCGGGTCTCGCCGCCCTCAGCCGCCACGGGCGCGCGCTGGGCTTGAGCGGCCATAGCCCGAACATCGAAGATCCCCGTGGCGTGGATCGCGCCTTCGCCCGCCCCGGGGGTCGCTGGCTCCTCTCTGATCAGCGCGGGTCCGGGAGCGTTGATCACCACCGGGCGAACGCCGCTGAAGTAGAAGCCGCGCAGGAACGGTCCTGTCCTCAACTGGCTGGGCCGGCACAGGTCGACGAGCATCTGGACAAGCATCTGACGGAGCTTGCGGAACTCACGCGGGAACTCGTACAGGGAGGGGCGCTTGGCCATGTCAAATTCGCGCGGAAGATAGGTGAGCCGCTTATCCGCCATCGAGTAACCGAGTTCATCGAAGGCGGCGGTAATGCGAGCCGTTTCCTGCTCGGCGTACACTTCTCCGGCGAACGACACCCTGGGGAGCGTCGCCCCCAGGACTTGCGTGGCTTCGTCGTTGCTCAGATTACGAACGAAGTCCTTGAAGAACTGAAGGCAATCGGCCCGAGTGAACAGCACGTACACCGGCAGGCTGATCCCCAGGATGTGAGAGACCTCGCGCAAGCGCGTGCGCAGCCGCTCGACGCTCGAGCCCAGCGCCTCCGCCCCGCCCGGCTTCATGAAGGTCTCGCAGTCAACGCAGACCAGGACTGCGCGCGGCGCCTGCGTTCCCTTGCCGAACACGGAATGCAGGCGTCCCGGGGCAAGCCGCTTAACAAACCGGGCCCATACTGTGGGCTCGGAAACGAGAGGGCCGCCTGCTTCGGCGAGAATGAACTGGCGCGCGAACCAGAGGTTTGCAGCCCGGGTTTGGAGCGGGACTTTCTCCTGCCCCGTATGCCCGGCCAGCAACTCCGGTTCGAGGCCGGAGTGCTGCACCACGCTGGTTTTTGCCGAGCCGCTCTCGCCCAGAAGGAAGATCGCAGGAAGATTGCCGAGCTTGGCATGGCGTCCCAGAGACGAGGCCTGCAATCGCGATTCAGCTTCCCGCATCAGGGTGTCGATTTCGGCCAATCCGGAGGCGCCTTGCGCGGTTTCCGCGGCCCGCTCCTTGTCCCGCATCCTGAACCACCACACGATGGTAATGAACGCCGCAACGCCGATCAGGGCCAGAACGATGCGCAGTATCCAAAGTTTGTTCCCGGCCAAATGGATCCAAGTGGGGACAAACCAGGATAGAACCAACCAGATGATGAGGCCCAAAGCTGCGAGCCAGTACTTCAAGGTGTTTTTCACGGCAAGCTCCCTAATGCGGTGGCTAGTGGCTCTCGCAACCCACGCCTTGTGCCGGGTAGGCGTTAGCCTAATGGCTCAACTCGCGCTTCGGAGGTTACACTGGCCGCTCCCAGAGGCCCGGAGGGCCGACAGAGGGTAGCCCATGGCGTAAGCCGTGGGTTCGAGGAGCGGCCCCGAGTTTTCTCAGCCCCGGAGGGGCGGCAGATACTTAGGCGCTTTCTCTGTCGCCCCTCCGGGGCTGCGGATAGAAGCGGGGCACGGCGCCCCACGGCTTAGAAGCTGTGAAAAAATCACCAAGGCCTATCATTCCGAGCGGAGCGAGGAATCCGCATTTGTTCGTTTTCAAGGAGATAAATGCAGATGCTTCGCTTCGCTCAGCATGACAGACGATTTTTTCACACCTTCTTACGCCGTGGGCTACTTTCTGGCGCCGCTCCGCGGCTCTCGCAGCCCTCGAATCTTTAGGTTAACTTCTATGCGGCTTGCGCCGTGTGCTACACGCTATCGCCCGCTCTGCGGGCTGATTTCTTCAACGAACTTCTGACTCGGCACACCACGCACGAGTCACCGACTGATGGTGGAGGCTGTGGAGTGCAATACGGATGCCCCGGACATCAAGCTGAACTTGAACACTGCTAACACGATCACAACCAGGAGAAGCAGCCCAAGGGCCCCGAAGGCGAGCCGTCGCGCCCAAGGGTCGTAGACTTTGGTACGCACCGCTTCCTGAGGAGGAGCCCAGTGCGGCGACAAGGGGCCGGGTCCGCCGCGAATGCGCTGCATCTTCTCGGCAATCGCCCCCAGCACGGGACGGACACCCTCTTGGCCGGTGAGGCTATAACGGCCACGGTATCCCAACTCCAGACACAGGGCGAACACCTCCAGCACATCGGCCACCTGTGCGGAGTCGCCGCGGGCAAGCAGGCGATCGATGCAATGGAAGAAGATCTCTCCCGCCGTATGACCGCCGAACAACTCTTCCTGCAAAGGCAAGCGAGCCCAGTCGGCGAAAACCGGGTTGCCGGAGTTGAGAATAGACTCGTCCAGGAAGGCGACGACGGCGAATGTGGCCAGACGAGTGTCCTCCACAGGGTAGGCGCTCGCCATGGCCGCCGACTCGGCGGCGCGAATGGCGGCCTTCATCTGATTCCGGAACACGCCCGCATCTGCCGCCACCTGGCGGTTGGAGCGGAAGCGCGTGATCGCCGTCAGAACCTCCTGATAGATGAGGGCCAGGTTGTCACGGCCTGGCGCCGGCGCTGGCCGGGCACTTTGCGGATTTACGGCCTGATTTCCACCCATGTTTGCAACCTCGCTGATTCGTGCGGAACGCCTGCGTTTAGACCCGCATCTGCATTCGTAGCGCTGGCCTTTAGGCCAGCACGTGCCGACCTGAAGGTCGGCGCTACGCGATTATTCACTGCCGACCTGAAGGCCGGCGCTACCCGATTATTCGGTTTCCAACACTACCAGGAGTTCGACTCGCGGGTTGGGAATGTCTCCCGGAATATAAACTCCCACGCGGCGCGTTTGGGCGATGTGATCCCAGCAGGGGCCCGCCCTGCTGATCGCGAAGTATTGATTTTCCACTCGCGCCGAAACCGCGGAAGGCGGCACGGGCAAATGCGTGAGCTCCATACCCGGCAGAGCTCTCTTGACCAACTGCGGCACAAACTGGGCAGAGCAGACTTTGACCACCTGCGTCGTCCGGGTGATCAGTTCCGCGTCGCCCATCGCCGACTGAACGGCCAGAATCCAACGTGCGCGGTCCAGACACCGCTGATCGGTGACATCGCCTTCCCAGAAGTAGTTGGCCACGGCGTGAAGCGGAATCGGAATGCAGTTCGAAGGCGCCAGCAACTCGAGATGCGCCCGGATGTGCCGCTCGAGCTCGCCAAAGCACTGGTCAAGCGCCAGGTGATTGTAGAGCGGGAGATTCTCCGGATGGGAGTCCAGGGCGAAAGTGCACAGCGCTCCGCCCAGCCGCAGAAGCTCCGTGTAGAGCTCTGACGGGTGTGCGCTGGGCGCAGCGAACATGTGCCGCAGCGGGCCCAGGCTCGAATTGATGGCGTGCAGAAACCAGAAACGGCTGACCTCTTGAGCCGAAAGCCCTGTCCGGAATTTCCCGCGCCCCCGGCCGTCCAGGGAGACCGTGGCGCTCTTCTCCTGGAGAATCTCTATCAGTCGCCGGGTCATCATCATGAGCGTTGGGCTGGCGCCGATCTGAACGCAGGGGGGAATGAAGTTCTCGTCGTAAACGTAGTTGCCCGACCCGTCTCTTTTGACGCGGCTGATCGGCAAGGTCTGCACTTCTCCCACATCTTCCGTGTCAAGGAGCAAGCGAAGGTTCTTTCGCCCCAGTTTCAGCGCCTTTTCATCGAGGCCAGTGTTTTCATCAGGCAGGGTCTTCTCTTCCGCGACGTATCTTGTGTGCCCCTTGTTTTGCTCAACGGTCAGAGCGCAATTCGCTGCCCCGAGCTTGTGGGGCGGGACCGTCAGTAGAACCCTCAGGCTCTCGCTGGTGGGCGGAAAAAGTTCGCTGATGTTGCGCGCCGCGGGAACCGGATCGCTCTCCGGAATGTTGAAAGCGAGGCCGTCCTGAAAAATGCCGCGCGCATGCACGAGCGCCACCGTGCCGTTGCGCAGAGCCTCCGCATCGAGTTCGAGACCAACCAAACCGTAGGGCTCAAACCATAAGTTCGAGATTTGAAAATGCGTGACTTCTTCGAAAAAACGCCCCTGCACTTGAAAGTGATGTGGGCCGAGGTGCATGCCCTCCGACCAAACGACTTTGGACAATTGCTTCATGGGTTTGATCCGAAAGACCGGAGTAGTGCCAATCTATCATCTAACCCCTTACTCTTTCAACAGAATTCCGGCAGCGATTGTGTGATAGAATGCAACAAAACGGCGAATGGTGGGTCATCCATGGAATTTCAGGGACGGTATCAGATACTGGAACTGCTTAACGACGGTGAAGCGAAGACTTTCCGTGCGCGCCAGACTTCCTCCGGCCGCGCTGTGCTTCTTCACCAACTCTGGGCAGAGCGCACACCTCCCGATCAACCTGATCTAGCCTCGATGTTTTTCGGTTTTCTTCGCCGCGCCACTTCCGAGGAGATGAAAGTCTTGATCGACATGGGGGAAGAGTCCGGCCGGGTTTTTGTCGTCACGCAGGATCTGCCTACCTTTCTCGATCTTCGGAAATGGCTGCAATCGGCGCAATCGGCGCCAGGCGCTCCGGAAGCGGCTCCAAAGCCGAGCGCACCCAAACCCGCTCCGAGCGTTGCGTCCCCGGCTGCCCGGCCGGACGTTCGGTTATCGCCAGAGGCTAGCGCGGAAAGGGTGATTTCGCTTGAAACAACCCAAGCCGTGATTATGCCAAAAATAGTAGCGCCCCCAACTCCGCCGCCTGCCGCCCCGAAAGCCAAGGAAGAGGCCGGTGAATTTACAAGGGTGTTTTTCGGCAAAGAAATGCCCAAACCGTCGGCGCCTGCAGCACCAGCGGGGGAGAAGCCGGCCGCGCCGCCCGTCGCACTGCCAACGCCCCCGAAAGCGCAGGAAGAGGCGGGAGAGTTCACTCGGGTTTTCTTCGGTAAAGACATGCCAGCGCCGTCTCCTGTCACAGCCGCGCCTGTCAAGCCGGCTGCACCGCCCGTTGCAGCGCCAACGCCCCCGAACGCGAAAGAGGCGGGGGGCGAGTTCACCAGGGTCTTCTTCGGCAAGGAGATGCCTGGGCCGCCCGCGCCTGCTGGCCCAACGCCAGAGAAGTTGTCCGCACCTCCTGTCGCGCCGCCCGCTGCGCCGAAAGCGAAGGAGACAGGGGGCGAGTTCACCCGGGTCTTCTTCGGCAAGGACATGCCTGCGCCGCCCGCGCCTGCTGGCCCAACGCCAGAGAAGTTGTCCGCACCTCCTGTCGCGCCACCTGCGGCGCCGAAAGCGAAACAAGAGGCAGGCGAATTCACCAGGGTTTTCTTTGGCAAAGACATGCCTGCTCCGCCGGCGCCTGGCTCACCAGCGCCGGAGAAGCTGACGGCGCCGCCGGTTACGCCGCCACCGTCACCGAAAGTAAAGGAGGCGGGGGGCGAGTTCACCCAGGTATTCTTCGGCAAAGAGATGCCCAAACCTCCCGTCGAGGCAAGACCTGTTGCCCGTGTAATACCCGACCAACCCCCTCCACCCGAAGGACCTGGAGAATTCACCAGGATCTATCGGCCCGAGGCAGTGAAGGCGCCGTCTGCGCCTTCGGCGGGAGCCACGCCGGTGCCGCCTTCGCCGTCTCCGGCTCAGCCTGCTGCGCCGCCCGCGCCGGGTGAGTTTACGCGGCTGTTCCGCCCGAGCCCTGAGGCGGGACGATCGGCGGGAGCCTCGGTTCTGCCTGGTTCATCCCAATCGGCGGCGCCATTACCCGGTTCCTCGAGCCAGCAAGCACCCGGAGACTTTACGCGGTTGATTCAAGGGTACCGGCCGGGAACAAGCGGGCCGGCAACTCCGATTATCGAGCGGCCGGCACCGCCCTCATGTCCTCCGCCGGCGAAGGCAGCGGGAACAGGCCCGGGCGAGTTTACAATGCTCTTCCGGCAACCGCAGGAACAGGTGCCTGCCACGGCACCGCCGCCCCCCGCCGCGCCAACTCCGCTGGCTGCGCCGCAGCCATCCGAGCCGGATGAGTTCGAGCGCATGTTCGAGTTGCCCGGCGGGGGCTCTGCCGGAGCGCCGCAAGGTGCCCCTCCAGGACCGCCTCCGCCAGCGCCGCAGGCCGCCGGGCGTCCCGCGATGCCGATCCCAATGCCGGCCGTCGCGCCTCCTCCGGTTCCCGCCATGCCACGCGTTCAAGCTCCGGTGGCGCCCGCGCTGAGGATGCCTCAGCCACAACCTTACCAAGTTTCCCCGCCGAGGTTTCAACAGCCTGCGCCGCCACCTGCTCCTGGGTACGCGATGCCACCCCAACCCGCCATGCCACAAATGCAGCCATTGGCAGTCCCGGCGCCGGCGCCGCCGCAGGGGATTCCCCCTCAACCCGGCAAGCGCAAGCTGCTTGTGCCACTGCTGATTCTGGGCGGACTATTGGTGATTGCCGTGGTGGTTGTGGTTATCTTCGCGCTTAAGCACTAGAAGGTTGGAGAAAGACCCGATAAGGCTGTCATCCTCAGGAGCCGCAGGCGACGAAGGATCTCCGCACTTCGTTGAAACAGCAACTGCCGGGATTCTTCGCTTCGCTCAGAATGACATGGGTGCGAGGTTTTTTCCTCCGCCTGCGTGTTCAGGGGTGCGCGACATAGAAGTTGTGAATCGCCGAAAGTCAGGTGAATACGGCCCCGCGAGGGGCCGCCCCGTGAGTAGCCGTAGGTGAAGCCTACGGGCAGAAGGCGGAAAAACCGTAACCAAGCCCGAAGGGGTTGACGATGGCTATAGTCCGGCCCCTTCAGGGCCGGAAATGCATTTTGGCATCCGGAGTCCGTAGGTTTGCACCTACGGCTACTCATGGTGTCCCGCGCCGCGGGAGGGCTTTGTTTCGTGTCTACAGTATGCAAGGAAGGCCACGAGTAATAAGTGGGAATTCCGACCCCCAACTTCTATGTCGCACACCCGGTGTTCGAGGCCAAGAAGCGAAACTAGAATTCCCCGAATCGAGGTCTGGAGTTTGAGCGGATCTAGGCTACACAAAGAGGTTAGCATTTGTAGTCCGGACGGGCATAACCTCGCGTGTTGAAGCACTTCGAGTTGTCTACTCACGCAGTGTCGGAATGCCTGTCTTCTGCAGACAACATTTTCGGCGAGTGAAAAGAGGGGTTGAGGAGGGGTATACTAATAGTATCTGGGTGGCCGAATGCAAAATCCGGGGATCAGCAGGATCGTATCTAAAGACGGAAGTCGTAAGTATGCGTTCGAAGCGGGTCGTGGACTTCGGATGGAAGCGGCATTCTTCAGGGTGCCGGGTCGGGAACGTCCCAACATAGCCTGTGTTTCCACGCAACTCGGATGTGCGGTTGGCTGCCCGTTCTGCGCTGCGGCTCAGGCTCCTCTATTCAGGAATTTGACCGACGAAGAAATCTTCCTTCAGGTGTCCTCGATTCTTGAAGATCAGGTTTCCGGCAAGATTCTGGAGGAGGGACTGGAGGTTTCGTTCATGGGCACGGGCGAGCCCCTTGCCAACCTCCACAATCTTCTGGGCGCCATCCACAGGATCCATCTAGGGTTTCCGCAGATCACGCGCGTCTCTGTGTCCACCGCCGGTCCGGCCAGGAGGATTGACGCACTCACTGATGCAATGCCGATCCTGCCGCCCGTCCATCTTCAGATCTCGTTGCATGCTACGACCGATGAGACACGACACAGGCTTGTTCCGAGAGCGCCGGATTCGATCGCCAAGCTGCTTTGCGCCGGGCGGCGTTTTCATGAAAAGACCGGAGACCAAGTCTACTTGAACTACGTTTTGCTGAAAGGCATCAATGACTCTGCCGAGGACGCGCGCTGGCTGGCGCAGCTTGACAGGGAGGCCTTTTACGTAAAGATCGCTGCCTTAAATGAGGTTGATGGAATACCTTCGCATATCGTGGGCGCTTCCATGAAGGAGATTCGGGCCTTCTCGCGCCGGCTCGAAGATTATCAACTGCCACACAAGATATTCGTTGGAGATGGCTTAGACGTTCATGCCAGTTGCGGGCAACTGGCCTCCGTGCCACGCGAGATCGAGGTTCTTGGGCGATGGCAACCTCGGGATCCGAGGAAACAAAATTTTACGTCACCGGAGATCGCATCCGGAAGCGGAGCCGGGGGTCGGTAGGAGGCAGAAAGTAGCGGAAAAGGAGCCGCGCGTACCCATGCCGAGCGATGCCAAGGTCCATCGAAAGGAACCGCCGCCGGGTAACCCGGGAAACAACAGTTCGGCCGTCTGGGCGCTGGTCGTACTGATTGCCTTTGCCATCATTCTCTACTTCCGGCACGACCTCGCGAAGCCGCTCTACCGCCTTGTAGCTTTCCTAATTCACCCTGACATGGCACGGGGTGTGTTTTGGGGCTCTCTGCTGGTGACTTTTGTCGCCTCGGTGATGGGAAAAGATCAGCAGCAGCGCTTGGACCAAGGTAAGTTTGGATTAGCGGCGGGCACGACTCTCGGTGGACTCTCGGGTTTGATCAAGAATCAGCCGGACCTGGTCGTGGTCGGCTTTGTGGGGTCCGCACTGGGAGGCCTGCTGGGCTGGTCATTCTACCTGTTCCTGGCATTCATGGTGATGCGCTTTCAAAGACTGGAGAGCCTGGTGAGGTTTCAAACCGGAGGCCTCGAGGACCTGCAGAAACATCTGGATATTCAGTCGAAGACAAACCTCAGGGAAGGCTTTAAGGCGTGGACCGAAAAGTTCTCGCGAATGATGGCTGACCAAAACAGCGTTCTTGCCATGCCTGCCGATGATTCTAGATGGGAAGATGGGGCCGTTATCGTCATGAGGGGCTGGGTGACGGCTGCGGTCGATACGCTTGCCCTGGTCTTCGGAACCCTCGCGGACAAACCGCTCTGCGAATCGCGGGTGACGATCATTGTTTACAGAGATTCGGAAGCGGATGGAAAGCCACAAGCCAAGGGGAGGCACTGGATCTCGTACTCTGGCCGGCTCAAACCTCACCTCAAGGATCATCTGTTTGACGAGACGTCTATCGGCTACAAAGTGCTGAAGCAACAGCTCGAGTCACCTCACTTCACGACGAAAGACATCGCTCAGAAAGACGGCCAACCGCGTGCCGACGACCCCTCCTACCGGCCATTCATTACCTTTCGCCTGAACGACTCTGCGATTCTGGCCCTGGATTGGCCAGAAGAATTAGAAGAAAGTGATGATTACGTGCGGGAAGCCCAAAGCTTGTTCTACTCAGATGTGACGCCGGCGATCAGCGAAGTGCTCAATCGTTGGCCACGGTCGATTGCAGACAGCGCTGATGTGCCTGGGTTGCCCGCCGGTGGTCTGAAGATAAGTACCGCCGTGGAAGCCGGTCCGAAGGCACGACCGGTCGAGGCGGCTACAGCAGCCTCAGCGAAGCCGCCGGCGACCGGTCCCGCTTCGGCCTCTAAGCGGCTGACGGATGGCGCGAAGTCAGACACTGCGGCACTGCTCCCTCTGGAGCCACCTCGCGCTGATGGAACGTTGATCCATGCCAAGCCACCGGTGGCTGAACTCACGCCCACCGGTGCGCCGCCCAAGGCTAAATCGCCAGACGAGAAAGCCGCCCCATAGCGTGCTCTGTCTCGCGCCGGGATGATTTCCCTAGCGGTAGTTTACTGCGAAGCTGCCAAAGCGAGCGATATCCGCTTTTGTTCTTGTGAGTTGCGGTGAGCGCCTTGTATTACCCACCTGGGGTACTACACGAGCTGCTGCAAGCCCAAGGTATCGACCAAGCCTTTTTGGACCAAGCTCTGGGTGGCGAGCACGGTGGCGGTGCGGTGCGGGCCTCCGCCCAGGGCCGGGTACAAAAGCACGAACTGTTGAATCTGTTCTAACTCCTCCTGCAACTTTTCCACCGTCAGCTGCGGCCAGAAGGCGCGCGCTTGTCGCAGCACGTAGTGCAGCAGCGACAGGCCCAGCAGGCAGTAGAAAGCATGCACGCGGATTTTGCTGTCCGTCCAATGATGCAGCGGTTGCCAGTTCAGCCAGTCCCCTTGCTTGAGGCCGCGAAAGACTTGCTCCAACTCTTGCTGGCTGGCGTAAGCGCTCACCACCTGCTCGGCCGTCCAATCTCCATGGTTGGTCAGCAACAGGGTGCGGCCCAAGCGATGGGTGATGAGTTGTTGGAGAGCCGCATGATCGACCTGAAAGGCCAAACGCCATCCCGCCGTCTCCTCGCGCAGCTCGTAACGCACCAACTCGGCCAGAAAGGGTGCGCTCAACCAGCGGGCGATCTTGGCCTCGATCCCCGGCGGGGTGAGGCGGTTGCTGGGCCGTGCCACCTCCACGGCCAGTCGCTTCATCGCGCTCAGCACCTTCGCGAGCGAGGCCGACAGGCTGTGCAATTGCTCGGCGGCAAAGGTGGCCGAGTACTTCAACACACAGAGATACTCTTTCCCATGCACCAGCAGCTTCTCCGCCACCCCGTGTACTCCGGGCTCAGCGCTGCTCAATGCGGGCAGGTCTTCCACCGGGCGCTGGCGGAATTCCGCCGCCGCCTGGTTCCAGGGCAGGGCGGAGATCCACCCCAAGCCCGCGTCTTCCAGCAACACCGTGTTGGCCAGCGCCGCCGTGCCCTTGTCGAAAATCAGGGTGACCGTTTGGGGCGGAATCTGATGGCGAGCCAGCAGACGCCCAATCCGTTCCAGGGCCACGGGGAACTCCTCGCTGTCGGCGACGTTGCCGGGATAGACGTGATGGCAGAGAGCCAGTCCCGATTCTCCATCCCGTACCAAGCACAGGCCCACTTGCCGCAGGTCATGCCGCCCTTGCTTGTTGTGGCCGCGCTGCGCCAGGTGATTGCGGGTGTGGGTGGTCGCGATGTAGGTGTGAAAGTTGGTGGTGTCGTAAGCCAGCAGGCGCTGGCTGACGAGCTGCTTTTCCTTCCACAGACCCAGCAGGTGGGCCTGCGCTTCCTCCAGCGGATCGCGTTCTTCCTGGCGTGCCGCCGCTTGCTTCTCGGGCAAGAGCTGCTCGAAGCAATCCCAAAAGGCTTGGGAAGAGAAGCGCTCCGGCTCAAAGCCCCAGAGGGGATAGAGAATGCTCTGCCGGTACCAGTCGCCGGCCTCGGTTTTGGGGCCCGGAGCGCAGATGCGGTGGAAGGCGGCGAGCAGTAAGTAGTGAGCGGGGGACGGACCGGAACGGGGTTCACCCCATAGGGACTGCAAGCGAGCGAAGACCCCCGATTGCTGGGCGGCCAGCCAGAGGGCGCCGGGCAGACCTAACTCACGGCGGGAAGCCGCCACGGGCAGCGGGGCGGTGCGATCCTTGAGCAGGGCGGCAACCTTTTCGGCGTTGCCCAGGTAGGTCTGATGGACGATGCGGGGGCGGCCGTCGCGGCGGGCCGACTCCACCACGTAATAGTAGAGCTGATTTTTCTTGCGCTTGGCGATGAGGGTAGCCATGACAGGGTAATACATACAACACAAAATCGCGCATGTCAAGCACAATTATTTAACATAGTCGCATTAAATACAACCAATAGTAGGGTAATACACAAGAATCAAAGCTGCGCCTCCGATAAAGGCTTTGGTTCGACGGGATTACCACATGGGAAGGTTCACAACAAACTACTCTCGCAGTAAACTACCTTTAGGTCAGCACTTGCCGACCCTGCGCTCTGCTCAGGGCAGGCTCTGAAGGTCGGCGCTACACCCACTTGAGATGGATCCGCGAAGCTCTGTCAGGGGACCTATGGTTCGGCGCCTTGCGATTTGCGCTTCGCTTGAGCAGTGCCTGTTGACTTGTTCTTCCCCCGCCGGGCCAACTGCTCTTCCAGTTCCTCCACCCGGCGGCGGAGTTGTTCAACTTCCGTAATGTTGGCGAGCGGCGGCAAGGGCGGGGCAGGATGTTCCGCCAGCAAGTTCCGCACGAACTCTATGGGGCGCGCCACCGCGGCCTTCGCTTCGGGCAATCGTGAGCGAACAGAAGCTTGTGCCTTCTGGTACAAATCGAGCGTGTTGTGCAGGTACCAGGACAAGAAATCGTGAGTGGCCCGATCGGAAGCCCTGACCAGTTGTGTCAGAAGCTGAAGAGGCAGAGGTGTCTCGCGCTCGCGCGCATCCTCGAGGATGATCTGGGTAAGGATGAGGTAGGTCAGGTCTTTGCCCGAGCGGGCGTCCACCACCTTGACTTCGATTCCATCCCGGACCATTCGCGCAACATCCTCGAGCTTTACGTAGCGGCTGGCGCCGGAATCGTAAAGCCGACGGTCGCTGTATTTCTTGATCACCAGTTTGGGATTGGCGTCATCGCTGGGGGGCTTTCGCGGGCTGGAGGTGTTTTTCATACTGCAATGCAGCGTGACATGGTCGGGGAACAAAGTCAAGTCCACCCGCAGGGTGGCGCATGCGTCACGACGCTTTTTGTCGTGATGTATACGCCTCTTTGAATGACAGGCAAGGGCCGAGACATGCCAAAAGGCGGCACGCCTGCGCCACGCGCGGTAATCCCACTGAGCGGGCAGTATGGCCGAGGCCTCAATTTCCATTGAAATCCCGTAAAATATTTTGCTTGACAGGGGGACGACGTTGGTCTAAATTTATACTGCATCGCAGTAGCTGCGGCGCAGTATAAACGTCGCCCAAGGAGAAAAATCATGCCCGAAAAAAACAAAGAGACCCGAGCTGCCCACTCGCCGACTGATCAACTGGTGGGTTGGGCTCGTCAAGGGATCGAGAGCTTCATGGCTGCCCAGAAGATTTTGTTGGATCTTACTGCCCAGCAGAATTCACTCCTTATCGGAATGGTGCGGGAGCAGATGAGCAAGCCGCGGTTCCGGCCAGGCCCGGCGATCGCCAAAGTCGCCGATAAAGGCGTCGAGAACATAACTGCCGCCGGGAAGATCCTGCTGGATTTGGCTGCCGGGGAAACTGCACTGGTGGTGGATGGATTGAAAGAGGTGGTACCGCTTCCCCGGGTTGCGGGGACCGTGGCTAATGTGGTCCGCCACCGAGTGGCCACGATTATCGACATGCAGAAACGCTTGCTGGATGCGGCTGCCGAGCAGACGCATACGGTGGCGGAGGATTATCGCGAGGGCAAAGGACTGCTGGGGGCCGGCGCGGGTGCTGTCGAACTGGCGCGACGAGGAATCGAGACTTTGGTCGAAACCGAGAAGAAATTCCTCGACCTGGCTGCCCACGAGGTGGCTAGCGCGACGAAGGGTAACGGAGAAGGCCGCAAGCCCGCCCGAGCAAGGTACAAGGTCCTGACAGAGCTGGCGCGGGAAGGCAGCGAGAAATACATCGAGGCCCAGAAAAAGCTCCTGAATCTGGCCATCGAGCAAATGGAGTCCGGGGGCCAAGTGGCCGAGGAGCGCTTCGAAGCCGCCCAAACCGAGGCGCGCGCCTCATGGGGCAGCCTGACTGAAAAGAGCGTCCGGAACCTCGTAACGGCTCAGAAATCACTCATGGACCTCATCGTTAAACCTGCGAAGGCCGCGCCCGCTGAAAAGAAGCGGAAGCCTGTCCACGTACGGCCAAAGCGGAAGGTCGAGCATATCGAATTAAAGCAGCAAGTTGCTTCTTAGTTTCCCTTCACGTGGCGCGTCCCTTGAGGTAAACTGGAGGCAGATGAGACGTCACGGCCCACCTCGGCGAGAGGAGTATGAATCTGCCGCATTACCGATATGGAGCGAGCTATTAGCCGGGGTTGAATTCGGGTTTCTGTGGATCTCGCCGGTCACTCTAGGATACGGCATTCCTCACGGGGATGGTTCCGGCGTCGTGCTGGTTCCCTGCTTCCTCGGTACGGATTTCTATTTGACTCAGTTCCGTTCCTGGCTGCGGCGGATCGGTTACCAGCCCTACTACTCGGGGATCCGCATGAACGCCGAGTGCCCGAACTTGCTGATCCAGCAATACCTTCAGACGGCCATCGAGGAGGCCTATAAGTCTACCAAGCGAAAGATCCATGTTGTCGGCCATAGCCTGGGTGGCACGATGGCTCGCGCCGCCGCCGCGCAATTGCCTGATCGCGTCGCTTCCGTGATCACGCTGGGAGCGCCGATCCAGGGGCTCGTCGGCCACCCGGCGATTATGCGAACTGCCGGACTGGTACGGAAACAGATTTTGAAGCGGCATGGCTCCAAAGTGTTGCCAGGCTGCTACACAGAGCACTGTACCTGCAGTTTCATCGAGTCGCTGATGGGGAAGTTTCCGAAATCGGTCCGCCAGACGGCGATCTACTCGAAGAGCGACGGGATAATGGACTGGCGGGTCTGCCGAACGGGCGACCCCCGCGTTGACGTTGAGGTTACATCTACCCACCTTGGGTTTGTGTGCAACCCGCTCGTCTACAAGGTTGTCGCTGAGCGATTGGCCGGTTGCGGACCTTCCACCCTGTAGTCCCCTGATTTGAGTGAAGGTTACAACCCCCGGGCAGGCCGATGAGGATGGGTTGTGGAATACCCGCTGAAGATTGAGAACGAGCAGTTACGCCAGGCGCTGGACCCTTTTCTGCGCAGTTATCTAACCACAGAGGACAGGATAACCGCTATCGAAGCGGCCCTCAGCGGTGAGGGCGGCCAGGTCTGGCGTGATGAATTGGCAAAGTGGACCGTTCAAGTTGTGCCGGTAGAACTGCTGGTGCCCGAGGCGTACGCTCAATGGCGTCCGCTGGTTCGGGACTCGGTGATGTTCGTAGTCTCGCACTTGTCGCCTTCCCGTCTGGCCCCCAAAGTCGTGGAGCAAATAGAAGCGGCAGCGGACACTCCTCCTGAAGTGCGCCTGCTGCGATTCGTTGCCAAGATGCCCGGGCTGCAGAAGATCGGTCAAGTGCTGGCGCGGAACCGGAACCTTGATCCAAGGATACGCGGCGCCCTCACCGAACTGGAGAACGGGATTTCCGACGTAAGTATCGGCGAGATTCGTGCCACCATTCTGCGGGAAATAGGGTCGCAATTTGAAACTTACGCCGTGCAGCTTGATTCGCGTATCCTTTCCGAGGCGAGTGTTAGCGCGGTGGTGGGTTTTACCTGGCGAAACCCTGAGACCCGGCGGCGTGAGCAAGGCGTCTTCAAGGTTCTGAAGCCGCACATCCCCGGTTGCTATGCGGAGGACATGAAGATCCTTCAGCAGCTTGCCGTGTTTCTGGCGCGCAAGTATCGGACAGAAGGCGTTCATCTGGCCGGCGTGGCGGAGACCCTCACGGAAATTCGCCTCTTACTCGAACGCGAAGTGGATTTCCCCGGTGAACAGGCCACTCTTTCGAGCGCCTTGGGCGCCTATCGCTCCATACCCGGAGTTCGTATTCCCCGACTCATTCGACCGCTCTCGACGGCAGGCGTAACGGCGCTCACACGGGAAAGGGGAGTGAAAGTCACGGAGGCTGCCGCGAGTCCAAAGAAGCTGCGGGCCCGCGTGGCGGAGAGATTGGCCGAAGCGCTCATCGCAGCGCCCGCGCTTACTCGCGAGAAGGACATGATTTTTCACGCCGATCCTCACGCGGGCAATCTGCTGTATGACAAGCGTCGAGGCGAATTAGTCATCGTGGATTGGGCCCTGACCGGCCGCCTAACTCTTGAGCAGCGCAGGTGCGTGTTCATGCTCGTGCTGATGACGATGTTGCGGGACCGAGACGGCATGACTGGCGCGATCGAGCGCCTGCGCCTTCACAGCCCCGGCGATGACGGCCGTCAGACTCTGATCATCCGCGAGCGCGTAACGCGCCTGCTGGACAGGTTGCCGTGGCTCCGCTTGCCAGGTCCGATGGATGCCATGCGTGTGTTGGATGACGTCGCCCTGAACGGAATCCGTTTCCCGGCGGGCCTGCTGATGTTCCGCAAGGCCTGGTTCACGCTGGAGGGCGTCCTGGAAGACATCTCGAGGTCCAGCGTGAGGATGGACACCGCGATCGTGCGCTTCGCCGTGGCGCACTGGGCCCGCGCCGGCGCTGCCCTCTTCTCCATGCTCTCGCCCCGCGACTGGCTCTCCCTGGATTGGAGCACGCTGACGTTGACTTCCCGCTTGCCGTTACAGGCGTTGTTCCGTCCCTGGCGGAGCTTCCTGCGCCGACTGCCTCGACCGGCGGACGCAACGCAACAACCGGCGCTCTAGAGCGTAGATTCCCGAACAAAGCTCGGGCATTCACCAAGGATCGGCTGGCATGCCGCGTCCGGACCGTGTCCGTTGCCGGGCTTGGGTTTGGCGGCGTAATCGCGGAATTGGGCTGTCTCCGTTGAACCTTCGAGCGCCGTGGTCGAGGCCGTTCCGCTGGCGATCACCTGCTGCACAGCGTCGAAATATCCTGTCCCCACAAATTGCTGATGTTTTACGGCCTCATAGCCATAATCGCGTTCGCGGCTGAATTCCTTTTCCTGCAGGCGTGAATACGCAGTCATGCCGTTCAGGCGGTAGGCGCGCGCCAACTCGAACATGGCCAAATTCAGCGCGTGGAAGCCTGCCAGGGTAATGAACTGGAATTTGTAACCCATGGCGGCCAGTTCCCATTGAAAGCGCGTTATAGTGCCGTCATCCAGATTCTTCCTCCAGTTAAACGAAGGCGAGCAGTTGTACGCCAGCATTTTGCCGGGATGACGGGCCAGGATTGCTTCCGCGAAGCGCCGCGCCTCTTCGAGATCCGGCTTGGAAGTCTCGCACCAAATCAGCTCGGCGTAGGGCGCGTAGGCGATGCCGCGGGCAATGGCGGCATCGAGCCCGCCACGAATGCGGAAGAAGCCTTCCGGCGTGCGCTCGCCCGTAACGAACTCGGCGTCGCGCGGATCGATGTCGCTGGTCAGAAGATGAGCGCTGTCGGCGTCGGTGCGCGCCATGATCAGGGCGGGGACGCCCATCACGTCGGCTGCCAGGCGCGCTGCCACCAGCTTCTGTATGGCTTCGCTGGTGGGCACCAGCACTTTGCCTCCCAGGTGGCCGCACTTCTTGGCTGAAGACAACTGGTCTTCAAAGTGCACGCACGCCACACCCTCTTCAATCATTCCCTTCATGAGTTCGAAAGCGTTCAAGGCGCCCCCGAAACCCGCCTCCGCGTCCGCAACGAGAGGTGCAAACCAATACGTGCCGTTTGTGTTCTGCGCGTGATGGATCTGGTCAGCGCGCATCAGGGCCTGGTTAATGCGGCGCGCCATATTCGGCACGCTGCTCGCGGGGTAGAGACTCTGGTCCGGATACATTTGGCCGGCGTCGTTCGCATCCGCCGCCACTTGCCAGCCGCTAACGTAGATCGCCTGGAGCCCGGCCTTAACCTGCTGGACGGCCTGATTGCCGGTCATTGCGCCTAGAGCGGCGACATACGACTCCGTGTGCAGCAAGTTCCATAGTCTTTGCGCACCCAGCCGGGCCAGCGTGTGCTCCAACACCACGGAGCCTCGCAGCCGGACGACATCTTCCGCGGTGTAGGGACGCTTGATCCCTTCCCAGCGCGAATCCGTTTCCCAATGGTTTGAAATAATCGAGGCCTGACGTTCGCGTGCTAACTGATCCATCATTGGTCATACTCCTTCGCCTTACAGGCGGCCGTTTTAATTTCATCCTACACTTCAAGTAAAACCCATTTTGAAAGAGCCGGTCAAATCGGGTAGTCCGATTCGGATCACTTGTCCGAGTCGGACAATAGTGACTCACCTGTTCCACCTTTCTGCTAATATGGAGAAATCGGGGCTTTACAAAGCTTTCCCGCAAGGAGGTTACAAAACCATGATGCCCGTGCAAGAGCAGGAGATCCAAATGACCCGGCCGATGAGCGAAATGCAATCGGAAATCCTCACGGAAGAGGCGGCGCGTTTTTTAGCCAAGCTGGCAGCGCGGTTTGAGGAGACCAGGCAGCGCCTGCTTGCCATGCGGCGTCTGAGACAACAAGAAATCGACGCCGGGAAGTTGCCCGACTTCCTTGCGGACACAGCGCCGGTCCGTGCGGCCGAATGGACGGTGGCGCCTATCCCGCGCGACTTACTCGATCGGCGCGTCGAAATTACCGGCCCGGTGGATCGGAAGATGATCATCAACGCTCTGAATTCCGGCGCGAGCGTTTTTATGGCGGACTTTGAAGACTCGAATTGCCCGACTTGGCAGAACAATCTGGACGGACAATCAAACCTTCGCGACACGGTCAACGGGACCATCAGCTACGTCAGCCCGGAGGGAAAGAAGTACGAGTTGGGAGAACGCGTCGCCGTGCTCATGGTCCGGCCCCGCGGTTGGCATCTTGATGAAAAGCACTTCCTGGTGGGCGGCAGGCCCATTTCCGGCTCGCTGTTCGACTTCGGACTCTTCTTCTTTCACAACGCCAAGCGTTTGATCGCAAAGGGTACAGGACCCTACTTTTATCTGCCCAAAATGGAAAGTCACCTCGAGGCGCGCCTGTGGAATGACGTTTTCATTTTCGCGCAGGACGAACTGGGCATCCCGCGAGGGACCATTCGCGCCACGGTATTGATTGAGACCATTCTGGCCGCATTTGAGATGGATGAAATCCTCTACGAACTGCGCGAGCACTCGGCCGGGCTCAATTGCGGGCGCTGGGATTACATCTTCAGTTTCATCAAGAAATTTCGCAACCGGCCGGATTTCGTTTTGCCCAACCGGGCAACGGTTACGATGGATCGACACTTTCTTAACTCTTACGTTCTACTCCTGATCGAAACCTGCCACCGGCGAGGCATTCATGCGATGGGAGGGATGGCGGCCCAGATTCCCATTAAGAACGATCCTGCCGCCAATGAACGCGCGCTCGAAAAGGTGCGGCAAGACAAATTGCGTGAGGTGCACGCCGGCCACGACGGAACCTGGGTGGCACATCCGGGCTTGGTGCCGATCGCCAAGGAGATTTTCGACGCGCATATGAAAACCCCCAACCAGATCTCGCGTCGGCTTCCCCATCTGCAAATCACGGCCGCGGACTTGCTTAAAGTGCCCGAAGGCGAAATCACGGAATCCGGCCTTCGGCGGAACATCGACGTAGGCCTGCGTTACCTGGTGGCGTGGTTGAAAAGCAACGGCTGCGTGCCCATCTATAACTTGATGGAAGACGCCGCCACCTGCGAGATCTGCCGGGCGCAGGTTTGGCAGTGGGTGAAGCACGAGGCAAAACTGAATGATGGCCGCGCCGTGACCATGGATATGGTGCGCCGGGCCATTGCCGAGGAATTGGAGGAACTTCGCACCCAGCTTGGCCCGACGCAATATGAATCGGCGGGATTCGAGAAGGCCGCTGAGATCTACGAGGGCATGATGACCAGTGTGGATTTTCCGGAATTCCTGACCTCGGTGGCGTACAATTATATTGACTAGAGACCGTTACATAACATGGTGACGGACCAACCCCCTCACCTGTCCGTCGGCTGACGGACACCCTCTCCCCCAAGGGGGCGAGGGCGTAAACTGGGGTTATTTCTCCCCTCGCCCCCTTGGGGGAGAGGGGCCGGGGGCGAGGGGGTGATGTCATTTAAATCTGCAAGCTTAAGTAGTTATCTGTCCCCGGCTCAGGGTCACTCAAGCTGTGCGAAACCTCGACAAAGGCAAAATAACTACAATTCCTGAGGGCCTTCTCGCGCATCTCCGCGACGACCTCGGATCTCGCCGCATCGCCAACGGGATTGATTGCCTGATGCGACACCGGCGTGTGCTAGCGGCTCTGAAGCCGTCGCAAAAAGACGCGGCCTCCCTGCTCGGACTCCTCGCGCAGTGGGTGGACATTGGCTTTGACCAGCCGCTGTTAGTCAAAGATTTACTCTCGCGCTTTCCCCAAGTCACTCGGGAGTCCCTGCCATTATGCGACTATCTCCAATTGCGCATGGCGGAGGGCTTCGTGGCGATGTCCGAGGAGAACTACGAGAACGCCATCCGGCATTTCGAGACCGTGCTGACGTTTGAAAATGATCTCCACGATAGAGAGTTACTGGCGATCGCCAACTTCTGGATAGCCCGAAGCCAGCGAAAAATGGGCCGGTACGAAAGCGCCTTGAAATACGTCGTCAAAGGGAAGGAACTGGCTCTGGGTTTGCAATTGCCCAAGATGGCGGCGATCGGACAGGTCCTGGAGAGTTGGCTGAAGTTTCAGGAGGGCAAGCCGGAGGAAGCGCGGCGAACCCTGAAGGAGGCGGAAACTGCTCTCTTGGATGCAGACGATTTCGTGACCCGCGGCAACATTCAGTCCGCCTACGGAAGGATCGCGCGCCGCCAAGGCCGATATGAGCAGGCGCTCCAGCACTTCGCGAACTCCGTCGAAGAGTATAAGAAGCGAAATCCCCAACATCGCAATCTGGCCCGAGCCCTGGCCAACATCGCTCTCGTGAAGCGCTTGATTGCAGTCCGCCTGGGAAAGAAGATTGATCGGGAAGCAGCTCGGCGTTGGAAGACCGCGAGTGGCGCCATTCGGCCGGCACCTCCCCCAAAAGTGCGCGAGAGGGCGCAGTTGGAGAAGTTGCGGGCCGAGGCGCTGGCCCATCTGGATCAGGCGGAGGGGATCTACGCGCGCTACGACGACCATCGCGGCCTCGGGACGGTGCATGTGGATCGCGGATTGCTCTATTTGGACAGTGGTGATTTGGACGCCGCAGCGGCCGAGGGGACGGCCGCCTATCGCCTGGGGGAAGACAAGAAGGACTTCATCCTGGAGGCCCGGGCCCGCATCCTGCAATCGAGGGTAGAGAATGGCAGGTTCGAGGAGCAGGTGGAGGAGAAATCGGAATTGAGCCAGCGTGCCCAGGTAGCGCTGGATTTCGCGCACGAAGCTGTGGAGTTGGCCAAGCACACTCAGAACCGGCGGTTGCTGGCGCGGGCGCACATCGCGCAAGGGTTCGTCCTGGCCAATGATTTTTTCAGCGATCCCCAAGCTGCGGGGGAATGTTGCGACCGGGCAAGTGCGCTGCTCAAGCCGGAAGGCCAGGACTACGTATGGGAGGACCTTCAACTGCTGCGAAGGAAGCTCCTCAAGACGGGAAGCACCGACGCCGTGCTCCGTCAATGGTCGCAGGGGATCGTGGGCGATAAGACATTCCAACAGATCAGCGAGGAGTTTGCCGCCATTGTAATACCTAAAGTGTGGAAGCGGGAGGGGCGCAAGATCTCGCGCGTGGCGGCACGATTGTCCATCTCGCCGAAAAAGGTGCGGCGCATTCTCTCCCACACAGGGGTGATCGGAGAGCGTCCATCGCGCTGAGCTGCACACGTGGCCACGGTGGCCGCGCTAAGGCGATGTTTGGGTGGCGGAGCATTGACATCGAATTCCGGCCTCTGGGCGGAGATTTCACTTGACAAAAGCTGAACCGAAGGGCAGACTGTTGGTACCCGCCGAGACCTCGCCGCTCTGAGGAGTGTTGCCTAGATCATCAACAAATCCAGCGACTCCATTGTCTTTGGAAAGGAAGGGTACCCAAATGGCGATAGGCACGGTTCTGAAACCTGACACTGACGAACTTCTCGTCGACTCCCAAGGGGAAGCGCCTCCTTTTAACTTCGCAGCCGAGGAATTCGATATCATCGGTTTTAGACTCTGGCGGCGCGTAAGTGATCTCGGCGCGGTTGCCGACGATTGCGGGTGCTGCAAGGGAGAAGCACAACAATGCCACACCGCTTGCCGCTACGCATAAGTTCGAGTCGGAGTAGAAAAGCAAATCGAGCTAGCGTGGACATGGCTCCTCCATCTCCCGGAGACGACAAGCGCGCGGCCGTTAACCAGCCGGCGTATCCCCGTGATCAGCGCGCTCGAAGCTTGTCGAGGGGCGGGACCCCGGCAGTTCCCAACCGTTCTTTGTCCGCGGCCGACGCCGCCTTTCTTTACCTTGAGCGCAGCGAAATCCCTTTAGCTATAGCGTGCGTCACGATCTTTGACGGCCCCATACCCTTCGACCAGTTCGTCGCGAAGGTTGCCTCCAAACTAGCCCAGGTTCCTCGTTACCAACAGGTAGTGGTGATGCCGTCACTCAACATGGACTTGCCCACCTGGGAAGACGATCGGCACTTCGACATCCACCGCCACGTTTTCCGAGTGGTTCTTGACCCCCCTGGAGGAGAGGCGCAACTCGAGGCCTTAGCCGGGCGCATTTTCAGCCAGATCCTCGATCGCAACAAACCGTTGTGGGAAATCTACGTCGTGGATGGCCTCAAGGACAAACGCGGCGCCTTGATTTGGCGATTGCATCACGCGTTGGCCGACGGCATCTCTGCAAACCGGCTGCTGGAACTATTCTTAGATACGACACCTGAAGGCTCTCCTGCACCTAGCAAACCGCGCCTGAGGCGGCAGGTGGCATCGGATTCCACTCCAAAGGGCGGACTCGCCGGCGCCGTCCACACCGCGGTCGATGGCCTGATCTCAACCGAAAGAAGTCTGCTGGGTTTCGCTCAGGCTCTCGTGGGCGATCCGAAGCGAGATGGGTCCACGAACCTCTTCCGCTTACTCCCGGAACTGCTGATGTCGGTGGAGAGGCTCCCCTTCAATAAACCCTGCGGGAAACGCCGGAAGTTCTGCTGGGCGGCGTTTGATATGGCCGACGTCAAGGCCATACGCGAGGCCGTGGGCGGGAGGGTCAACGATGTTATCCTGGCTGTGTTGACCCGCGCGCTGGCGCGCTACGTGAAATTGCACGGGCAGAGCACGGTCAACCGGTTTGTGCGCATCGTGTGTCCGGTCAACTTGCGCAAGCCTGGGCAGGAGGAGAGTTTGGGCAATCAGATCTCGTTCATGCCTGTGGCTCTGCCGATGGGAGTGCGGGACCCTGTTGAATCGCTACGAGCCGTGGCGGCCAGAACGGAAACTATGAAAAGTTCCGGGGCTGCCACTCTACTAGGGCTCGTGGCGGCCGGCATTGCCAAGGCGCCGCCTCCCCTGCAAGCGCTCTTCTGGTGGGGGCTTCCCGAGGTTATCTTTCCAGTGCCAATTCTCAACATGATCTGCACCAATGTGCCCGGTCCGCCCGTACCTCTTTATGCGCTGGGGCGACGGATGATTGCCGCCTATCCGCAGGTGCCCACAGGCTACGAATTAGGCGTCAACGTCGCTGTGGCGAGTTACGACGGAAAGCTCTTTTTCGGGCTTATCGCGGATGCTCAGGTGGCCTCCGACGTGAATCGTTTGCGTGACTTCTTGTATGTTTCTTTTCAGGAACTGAAGCGGGCGGCGCGGAAATTAGAGACGGTTCGCGCACCGGCCGTGCCGGAGAGCCCACGCCAGCGAAAAAAAGAAGTGCCCAAGCCAAGACGCTTGGCGCGCCCCAAGCCAACCAAGCCGACTGAACCCACGCCGCCAGAACCCGAGATGGGAAGCACTGCGCCAACGACCCCTGCGGCGGTGCCAGCAGCAGAAGACACGAGTGCGGCTTGATCGCCGCGCACCGGCCCTGCGCACGGTCCACCCTCTGAGGAGTTTTCATAGGCCTTTGGCCGACCGGAGGGAATGAAAATTAGCGTTGTCGTCCACGCGAAAGCGGGGACCCATTGTCCCTCAAATGGATTCCGGCTTGCGCGGGAATGACGTGATTTTAGCGAGAGGCGTCAACGCCCAGTGGTGATGGAAGCAGAAACATGACAGAGAAAATCGCAAACCTCAGTGAAGAACGGATTGCCTACTTGGAAGGCCTGGTCGGCCAAGCGCGGGCCGCGGCAGCCGTATTTACGCAATACACGCAAGCGGACGTGGATCGCATTGTCAAAGCGATGGTGATTGCGGGGATGGAACAGGCTCAACACCTGGCCCGCCTGGCGTTCGAGGAAACCAAGATCGGCGTGCTGGAAGACAAGGCCATTAAGAACATGGTGGCCACGGAATTTGTTTACAACTATATCAAAGACAAACCTACTGTCGGGACGATTCGCGAGTTTCCGGAACGAGGTATCTCGGAGGTGGCTGAGCCTATCGGGGTTATCTTCTCGCTTACACCGGTTACGAACCCCACCGCAACCGTCCTCTTTAAATGCATCATCGCGATCAAAACCCGGAACGCGGCGGTGTTCAGTCCACATCCGAAAGCCTGGCGCTGCTGCTACGAAGCTGTAAAAATCATGTACGAGACGGCGCTGAAACACGGGGCGCCCGAGGGCGTTTTCACTTGCATCGAAGCCCCGACGCTGGCAGATAACGCTTACCTCATGCACCACAAAGATGTCAGCCTGATTGACGCCACCGGCGGACAGAACGTTGTCAAGGCCGCCTACAGTTCCGGCAAACCGGCCCTGGGCGTCGGGCCGGGCAATACGCCGGTTTATCTGGAGAAGACCGCGGATCTGGGCATGGCGATCGTGGATATCATCACTTCCAAGACGTTTGATAACGGGACGATTTGCGCATCCGAGCAGACCGTAGTGATCGATGATGAGATTTATGATCTCGCACTGAAGAAGTTCGCTGAGCTGGGCGCGCACATCTGCAATGAGCAAGAGACGGCGCTTCTGGGCCGCACGGTGATCGATCCCGCAACGGGATTCATGCGGCCTATGGCCGTGGGGCAGAAAGCCTCCGATATTGCCCGCTTCATCGGGCTTGCGGTAGAGCCCAACACTAAACTCCTGATTGCTCCTATCCAGGGCGTAGGTCCCGCACATCCGCTCTCGGTGGAGAAACTCTTTCCGGTCCTCTCGGTCTATCGGGCGAAATCTGTGGACGAGGCGCTCAAGGTATGCGTCGACGTCAATCACGCCGGCGGGATCGGACACACGGCGGTGGTGTTTTCCCGCAATGACGGGATCATCCGGAAGTTCAGCCAGGTGATCAACGCCGGGCGGATCATTGTGAATTCGCCGGGATCCATCGGAGCAATCGGTGGTGTCTACAATGACATGGTGCCCACCGTTTCATTCGGATGTGGTACCGGCGGCGGCAACAGCACGATGGATAACGTAAGCGTGTATAATTACCTTAATATTAAACGTGTTGCTCGAAGGACCCGAGCGCCTATGTGGTTCCGCGTACCCAATCAAATTTACTTCAATATGAACGCGGTGGAATGTCTGCGTCAATTCCCGTCGCGCTCGACCATTATCGTGACCAATCCGATATTGGAACAAATCGGCCACGTCGACATTGTGCGGCGGCACCTTCCGCTGCAAACCCCCGTCCATGTCACGGTCATCCCCGAGGCGGAACCGGAAGTCAAAACCGTCATGCAAGGACTGGAAGCGCTCAATTTCTATGAGGCGGACCAGATCATCGCGCTGGGCGGCGGGTCCGTGATCGATGCGGCAAAGATCATGAAACTCAAGTACGAATCGCCGCAGGCTGATTTAGAGGAACTGGGCGCCCCGTTTCTGGATATACGCAAACGCGTGGCCCAGTACCCCACCGAAAAAACCAAGCGGGCGCGGTTGATCGCCATCTCGACAACCAGCGGAACGGGGAGTGAGGTCACTCCATTCGCCGTCTTGTTTGACAAAGAGCGCGGGCGCAAGGTGACGCTTGCCGACTATTCGCTGAGTCCGGACGTGGCTATCGTCGATCCGCAGTTTGTCATGTCGATGCCGAAGGCCCTCACGGCCGACACCGGCATCGATTGTTTGACTCACGCGTTGGAAGCCGGAGTTTCGGTATATGCGTCGGCTTACACCGACGCCAATGCCATGCAGGCCATTCGACTGGTGTTCAAGTACCTGCCTATCGCTTATGAGCATCCGGACGATGAAGAGGCGCGCACCATGATGCACAATGCCGCTTGCATCGCGGGGCTCGCATTTTCCAACGCGTCAGTGGGCGTATGTCACGCCCTGGCCCATGCTTTCGGCGCGCGGTTTGGCATCGCGCACGGCCGCGCCAATGCGCTTATGCTGCCGCACGTCATCGCCTATAATGCTTCGGTGCCCGCCAAGTTTATGCCCTCACCACACCAGCGGGCCTACAATGCGCACAAGAAATACGCTACGGTAGCCGACCAGCTGGGCCTGGGCGGGAATACGATTGAGGAGAAGGTGAAAAACCTGTTGGCGGCGACGGAACAGTTGCTCGATCGATTAGAGATTCCGCGTTCGATTGCCGCTCTGGGGATCTCGAAAGAGGCTTTCGAGCAGGCGGTGCCTGACTTGACCATGATGGCCTTTGATGACCCTTCATGGCGCCCAACCAACCCTCGGATGCCGCTCCTCAGCGAGTTGTCTGAACTGCTTTGGAGCGCTTATCAGGGCCGAAGCCAGGCAAATGCGGTTGAGGCTGCCTGACGAACCTGAATGGAAGGTTGCTCGTATGGCAAGCGAAGGTGTTCGGATGTCGGTTGAGGGAGAGGGTGCCGCCCATACCTTGCAGGAGGCACGGAAGACGCTCGAAAGCGCGCAGGGCGAAGTTGTATTGGATTTCTCTTCCGTGCAACGAATCGATTCCGGCGCGCTCCGCGCCTTGGATGAATTGGCGGAAACTGCTTCCGGCAAGGGAATACAGCTAGTGTTGAATAATGTGAGCGTGGATATTTATAAAGTGCTCAAGCTGATGGGCCTTGCGTCGCGCTTCTCCTTCCGAGCCTGAGTTGACGCGCCTCGGGGGGGCCGTGGCCCCTCGCTGTCGCTCCCTAAGATCAAAACATCGGATAGTGTCCTAAATGTGGGTTGGTCATTGCCGATGATCTCTCAGCCCCGAAGGGGCTATGAGTCGCAGGCGAAGACTCGCCGCGAGCTTGAGGCACCGGGCCAACAAACACATAGGACACTACCCAACATCTGACTGGGTTTTGTAACGGGCTGGCAACGATGCAGCCTCAAGAAGCTTTTCAGAACCGGAGATGGTGATGCTGGCCGGAGCGATGGATCTTGCATTCAACGTTGGGCATACTCTCCAGGTTTATCCGCCGAATTACGTTCGTTCGATCCTGGGCGATCCGAGCTCCTGGCGCACCGAAACTTGCCCACCGACCGAACTGAAGCTGGCCGAGTTGCGTGAATGGCGGAAAGGTCTGCCGGAACTGGCTCGCATTCTAATCCCTGCCTTGCCGTGGCAGCTGCCCGGGCTGAGCTTTCCGTTCTCCGATCTGTTATTCAGGCCGTCGCGCGTCTTCCGCTATCCAGCTTCGCCGGATGTGCAGAACCCCACCCCTGAACAAAGTTGGTTCTTCATTAATGGCATCTGCACGGATCGGGCCGTGGTAGATCTTAACGCTCAATACTTGCACGATTTGTTTCGGCGCCCTCTGACCATACTGCATAACGCCACACGCGGCTTTATCCCTGATCTCGTCGCCTGCGCGGCGGGTAAGGAATGGGACACCGTAACCGAGTCCGCGGCTATAGCCTTTCCTCCCGTCTATGCCGCGTTAAAGAATCCGGCTTGCGAGCGCCTCATCTTATTGAGCCATTCGCAAGGCACGATTCTTTCTGCCGTGATTCTCGATCTGCTGAAGGGACTGCACCCTCCAATTTATGAAAGTTGGGCGAAGGCGCCAGTGGTCGCGGGGGAACGAGCCGTGGCGCGAAAGCTGGCGAAGCGATGGGATTTCGAGAGAACCATGCGCGCGGCGCAAACAGGAAAAGACCCGCGGCCCGCCGAGCCTGCGAGTTTCGAGTGGCCTGGCTACGGGCGGCGGCAACCCGAGACAGTGACGGCGAAAGATTGGCTAAAACTTGAAATGTACTGCTTTGCCAACTGCGCCAGTGAGATGGTCCAAATCAAGGTGGGAAGCGGCAACGGGTTGCCAGTGCCGTGGATTGAGAGTTACGGCAACGAAAACGACATCGTGGCGCGGCTTGGCGTGCTGGCGAACGCAGCGGGACCCGGAAGCGTCCGTATCGATGGCGACCGATATAAGCGCAACGCCTGGGGGCATCTGCTCAACGCCCACTATCTTTATCCGATGTTCCAAGCTAAGAACTCTGGAGGCCCGGCCGGAGGGCCGGCAGAGAGTAGCCCACGGCGTAAGCCGTGGGATGGAAGAGCAACCCTGGGTTGTCTCAGCCCCGGAGGGGCGGCAGACACTCCCGCACCGCCTCTGTCGCCCCTTCTGGGGGCTGTGATCATGGCCGTCGAACCATGTCCCACGGCTCACGCCGTGGGCTACTTCCTGCCGCCGCTCCGCGGCTTTCATAGGCCTCGCACCCTTAGGTTAACGCCTATGGGCCGGCTGCCTGGGGTGAGAGGCATGGGTGGCAAGGCCAGCTCTGTAGCTAAAACAGTCCGCACAAATCGGCCGGTCTGTTTCCACCAGCCGTGGAAGAATTGGCCGTGGGCGTAACGAACGTGCAACCGAAGCCAAGGTTCGACACTCTCTGTCGGCTGCTCACCGAGCGCCGCTTGCTCAAGGCACCCTTCCGTTGATCCAAATCGGCGGAGGGGCAGGATGGGCGGGAGTACGCTCACGGATCTGGTATCGAGCCGAAGGCCGGCGTGCAGCGCTTTGAGCGCGCTCTCCTTCGCGCTCCAAAGCAGGGCCAAGAGCCGAGAGCGGTCACCTTTAGGATTCCGCGCCACCAGTTCTTGCTCTTCGATGGTAAAATAATCGCGCAGAAAGGCGTCGCTTCGAGCCTCGATCATTTCGAGATCACATCCCAAGGCCCCACTTTCCAAGGCAATGGCACATACGGCTATACCTTCGCGGTGGCTGAGGGAGATAGTAGCGGGCGCCGGCTGGTTGGCAAAAAAGACCTCGGGCGCGCCGGAAGAAGCGGGGCGCAGCTCTATTTCGGCAAGCGAGAGATGATCATCAGGCAGACAAAAGCAGGCGGCCAAGGCGTGTTTGGCTGTCCAGCGGCCGAGTTTCCAGTCGGCTCGACGCTTGGCGAAGCGCATGCCGTTGAGTTGGGCCAATTCTCTCGGGCTGAGCCAATCGCCCTCCGCCGGCACGTCCTCTTCGGTTTGCTCCAGCCAGTAAACTTTCATGGAGTTACCGCACGTAAACCTGCCGTGGTTTTACGCCACGGGCTTGGCAGATCGTGAAGGGACAACAGCGACATTGGCAATGGTGTCTCGTGGTGAATCAGTCCCGCAACTCGGACTCGGTTTGCGCAGGGAGGCTCCGACTTGAAGCCAGTAGGGCACATTGCCCCCAGCGTGTGCGGCAATCGACCGTTCGGTATCGCCGCTCGCCGCAGTGAAGAGCATGGCATGCCGCTCTCTCGCACGATGCTCGACGCTCGAAATGCCACGTTCAAGCGCATTAATAAGGTAGGGGCGGAGGTCGCGAGGGGCAATGATGCGATTGAGCGAGCCCACCCGGAGTGCACGTTCGACGCAGTGCACCTTGTCAAACTCGGCAGCCAATTCGCCAAGTTTCTCGGAGTGAACTCGCTTGAAGACTTCATTCCATTCGACGCGCAGGCGGCTCTTTTCTGCGCCGTCCGCTTTTGCCATCCTCTGGCTCAGCTCTTGCAGGCGTGAGTCTTTTGTGGTCCTGGTATCCACTTCGCGGGCAAATACCACAGCCGCCGCGGGCGCTCCGCCGATCACGGATGCGTAGGATCCTTCCAAAGCCACAACTTCGAGGTTTTCGTTCAGGGCTCGCGAAAAAACCACATAAGCACCGCCGTGATATCGCGAGATCACGCAAAAAACCATGGGTCCTTCAAAGTTCACTACGGATCGGCCGATCTCCGCCCCGTACTCAAGCTGGAGCTTGCGCATCGACTCCGGCGACCCGTCAAACCCCGAGAGATTGGCCAGGACCACCACCGGTCGATTATTGCTGGCAGCGTTGATGGCACGAGCCACCTTCTTAGAAGAGAGCGGGAAGAGCGTCCCGGCGCACCACCGATCGGGCCCGTCGGCTGGGATAATTCCCAACCGGGGCACTGGCCGCGATTCGATGCCAATGAGACAGACAGGGTAGCCGCCAAGATGAACGTCCCAGACCACCGCCGTCTCGGCGTCTCGCATTCCCGCCCAGCGTTCGAGAGGGATGAGGTCCTGGTCTGCGACCGCCATCATCACCTTACGAATGTCAAAGGATTTCTTCCGCCCGGCATTCGTCTCCTCCGAAAAAATCTCTCCTATTCGCGAAAAGCCCTCGCCGTGGCCGTTACCGTTACCGTGCGGGGAGGTTTGGACGTCCCGGTTGACAGGATCGGTCGTCACCGCACGTCGTGGGAATCGCTCGCCCCGTGCAACGTAGGTATGATCGTAATGGCGCATGAGAATGTGGCAAGCTTCATCGATGTCCCGCGCCCAGTACTGAGCCTGACCGTTGAGACCCATAATGCGATCGTATCCGCCGATCCCCTGGTTGTCCTCGGCCGATACGCTGCCCGAGTAATCCAGGGCTTGCTTGCCGGTGAGCACCATGGCGGCTTTGGGCGTCATGACCAGAATTCCGCGCGTGTGCATCAGCATGGTAGCCTCGGCGTTCCAATACGGCTGGGCGCCGACGTTGATTCCGTTAATCAACAGATTCACCTCGCCACCGGCTTGCGTGAACTCCACCAGGCGACGGAGCACGCGAGCAATCCAATCCATGTTCTCGACGCCGCTCTCCATGGAGATCTTCGCGCCTGCTGAAATAGGAAACCACTCCAGCGGCACGCCCATCTTTTCGGCCAGATCCAGAGCGGCAATGATTCGCCTGCATTCGGGTTCGGCAAGGGCGCCCAAGTCCTTGCTGGGATCTCCCAGGAGCAACACCCGTGTCATGCCCTCAGGATACCTGGCCGTAAAGTTGCGAATGACGCCGGCGATGATGTTGGCTTTGTTTTGGCCGTAGGGGCGATTGACGGCCATCAGTCCACCGTCGGAGCCAAGATCGTACTCGATAAATTCACCAGGAGGAAATTCCGCTCGTGTGTCTTCAGCAGGCGGGGTAAGCATCTTGATGATCTCGTAAGGATAGACCAACCCGCGCTGGCGCATGCGCACCACTTTCTGGTCGTACTCGCTGAGGGGTTTGAGCGGCTGGAGTGTTGTGGCGGGCCGGAAAGTCATGAGCAAACCCGTGCCCCCCGGGTTCGAGATACGAACCAGCATCTCACGCAACTCACCCGTCTTGGGATCGGGAATGCGTCCTCGAACCACCACTTGTTCCAGACCCAGACCTTCGGCCTCCGGGGCCAGCTTGTTCACAATATCGTGCAACTCCTCGGGCTTCAGCGTGAGCGGAGGCCACGCATAAAGAAGAATCCGATTCCAGTAAAGGCGCTCGGAGAAAGGACGCCGCGACTGGAACAGCCGGATCTCCGCCTGAGTCTCCGCCAACATGCGTTCCAGGTAGGGCAGTTGAACGATGCGGCCTGACTCGTCTCGCACTGGAGTCAGATCGCGCACCTCTGCGCAAGCGAACAGTCGTTCATCTTTCGGATTATCGTGTGCGACGGCATGAAAGAGGTAGACATCTTCCACCGAAGGCAGCCGTTCAATTCGAAAGTTGTTAAGTCGCCAGAGATTGAGCCGTTTGCCCATCATGGGGTGGAGCCCGCGGAAGAACTTCTCTTCTTCATACGCATTTTCGCCCGGGCGGTAGGTGAAATGCTGCGTGCCGGCCATGCCGAGGCCGCTGTCGGGTCCGGCAACGACTGCCACGATGCGCTGTACTGAGCGCGGAATACCGGCTTGGTTGAGCGTGGAGCGGACTTCCTTCTCCGTCGTCTCTGCATCGCCTTGGATGCCGGTGCGCCAGAGATAGAAATCGATTACGACGTCATGCTCCGCCGGTGCGCCTTCAATCCAAGGTAACATCGCCCGCGCCGCTTCCGAGAGGCCGGAGAACTCGGAGTAGGCAGCGTAGAGGTGTACTCGCTTGCCCTTTTCGTCGTAATCCGCCGAGACGCAGCAGTATCCGTCCTGCGCCAGCGAGCTGAAATTGCAGAGCGACCGAATGCGGTAGTAGCGCCGTGTTAAAACCTCCAACAACAAAACTCGCAGGACTGGGTCCGCGCCCGCCAACCGGCCGCAAAGCAGGTTCACCAGTGATTGCGGGCACTCGACCAGCTCTTGTATTCTCTCGTGGCGGTCCGCAGCTTCCGGATCGGCGGCGAGATGAGCCAGGTGGTCTTTGGCCTTGGCGTAGATCTCGTTCCTCGCCTGGTCAAACAACGGCTGGTCGAAGTACCTGTAACGCAGTTCCCGGGCCATGTCGCTGACCGCGGGGAACTGCCCACGAGTCACGGAGATCATCCGGTCGAGGAGAGTTCGAAAGGATTCGTCGGCGCCAATCTGTGGCGCAGCCGATTCGCTGCGAGCCAGGCGCCGTTCGAGCACGGCCAGGATCGGCGTTACCTGCTGCCCCACGCGTTGGTGCGATTTGTAGATCCACAACAAACTCTCTTCCAACGCGGGGGAGCGATCGAGTGTCTCGACGCCGTAATGGGCCAGGGCGCGCTCGAGCTCGCGCAAAAAGGCCGGAGGGAGACCCTCGCCCTGTGTCTCCAGCATGCGCAGGTAGGAAAAGAGATGAACCTCAGCGCTAGGCGCTTCGCCGCCTGTCGAGTCGTCCACCTCCGGTTGGCGCTGGAATAGCGAGCGTATATCTACGAAGATGTTGAGAATCTCGTCCTCGAGCTGTCTGATTTCGCCGCCCTCGCAAGGCGCTTCACAGGATTGGCTCCATTCGGCGAGCAGCTTCGCGGTGCGCTTCGGATCGACATCAAAGCCCAGCACGAGTTGCCGGAGTTCTGTTAGTATGCGGGGGCAAGGAGAGAGGGGTTCCTCCCCGGCCCTGTCCGGGGCGAGCGATGCGCCAAGCGCTACTCGCTCCGTGGCTGCCGTTGCCTCGTCGCCCGCGGCGGGGTCGATCTGCACGAGCGGGGCTCCGGCGTCCACCTGCACATTGGTTATCGTCATTATCTGGCGGACTCTTCCTGAAAATGGGGCCACCACCTGCATCTCCATTTTCATGGCCTCGAGCACTGCCAGGCGATCGCCGGCCGAAACCGTATCGCCCGGCTTCACCGCAACAGATACGACAACCGCCGGCGCCGGCGCGCGCACCATTCCCCCTTCATCGCGATCGACCCGGTGTGAGACGCCATCCACTTCAATCCGATAGTTGTGTCCCTGGACAATGGAGACGACGTGGAAACGTTGCCCGAGGCTCGAGAGCCAATACTCGAACGGACCCAAGCGATCGACGTGAACATCGATTCGCGCTCCGTCTGACTCCACACGGTATTGCCGTGGGCCGAGCCGATAAACTACCAAGGTGTAGGAATGCCCGCGATAGCGAAGCTCGACGGTTCGGCTTACTTCGCCTCGAACGTGCGGCCGCCCTCGCCAGGCGGAGGCGTAGAATTGCGTCTGTTCCAACGCCAACTCGGCGTCGTAGGCTTCAATTGCGGCCTGCGCTAAAGCCACGTCGGCATAACGCCGGGAGAGATGGTTGCCGTTGGCCGCAAGGCGGTCCAGCCATCCGATATCAACTTCGCCGCTACGCACCTCCTCGCGGTTTAACAATTCCAGCAGAAACGCCTTGTTGCTGGCGCCGCCCTTGATCACCACCACGCACTCCGCGAGAGCCCGCCGAAGCCGGGATAGCGCTTCGTCCCGGTTTTGACCGAAGGCGATGATTTTGGCGATCATGGAATCGAATTCCGCCGGAACCGTATCGCCCACTGCAACACCGGTGTCAATGCGCAATCCCGGACCAGTGGGAGTCCTGAACCGCTCAATGACGCCCGGCGCCGGGGCAAAGCCGTTGTCGGGATCTTCGGCGTTGAGCCTCACCTCGATGGCGTGCCCCCTGGGGCATGGCGACTCTCCTTCCAGCCGCCCGCCGCGCGCGACGTGAATTTGAAGCTTGACCAGATCGAGCCCCGTAGTGCATTCGGTTACGGGGTGTTCCACCTGCAACCGGGTGTTCATTTCCATGAACGAGAAGCGTTGGCTTTCCGGTTCGTACAGGAACTCCACGGTGCCGGCGTTGTGGTAGCCCGCCGCTTGACTCAAGCGCACCGCGGCTTGGCGTACCTCCCGATCCTGGGCGGGAGAGAGCGCGGGCGAGGGCGCTTCTTCGAGGATTTTTTGGTGGCGGCGTTGAATGGAGCAGTCGCGCACCCCAGCGGCCCACGTTGTCCCGTAGTGGTCGGCAATGATTTGGACTTCCACGTGACGCGCGCCCGCGATCAGTCCCTCCAGGAAAACGGTTGGGTCCCCGAAAGCCTTAAACGCCTCCGTGCGCGCACCCTCGAAGGCTTTCGCGAGTTCGGCCGCCGAATTCACCCGGCGTATTCCACGACCTCCCCCTCCGGCCGTCGCCTTAACCAGCAGCGGAAATCCGAGGATCTGGGCGTGCAGGCACGCATCGTCGAGCGTTTCCACCGGGCCGCCGCTCCATGGCGCCACCGGTACCTGCGCCTGCTCGGCCAGAATTTTCGAAGTGATTTTGTCGCCCAGAAGGCGCATCACGTCGCCGTTCGGGCCGATGAAGACGATGTTGAGGTCGCGGCAGAGGTCCGCGAACTCGGCGTGTTCAGCGACAAATCCCCACCCCACCCAGACTGCGTCCGCGCGCGCTTTGGCCAAGGCCCTTCCCAGCCGATCGTAATCAACGTACGAGCTTCGAGATTGTTGGGTCTTTGCGTCGAAAGTTTGGGCGGGGCCGAGAAGCACCGCTTCATCCGCCTCCCGGACGAACATGGCATGGCGATCAGGCTCGGTGAAGAGTCCGATGGTACGCAATGACGTGCCGAACTCTTGATTGAACTCGCGGGCCGCGTGAATGAAGCGCATGGCGGGTTCGCCGCGGTTCACGATCGCAACGCGTTGAAATTCGTATCGCACCGTTTTTCTCCCGCTCGTCAGTAGCCAGCTAGTTGAGAAGTTTCTACGGGCCTTTGACCCACTCGAGGCGATGAAAATCAGCGTCGTCCCCGCGAAGGCGGGGACCCATCGTGAGTAGAATGGATTCCCGCCTACGCGGGAATGACACAGAGGGCGCGACTTTCAAGAGAGTCAAGAGTCTTTGGCCGCTTCCCTTCTCGACCCATGCATTCGTGCCGTCAGCCGGCGGGGCCCCGCGCTTCTCCCGCGTCATCCCACGGTTTCGAGGGCCTTCAAAGATTCAGCATCGACGCTGTTCGAGAACCCCACCGTCTGGTAGCCAGCCAGGCTTACGTACCGGTTTCCACTTGTGTCCACAACCTCCGCATCGAAGCTTTCGTGATCTGGATTGGGAGTAACTACGGCGTAGAACCCACCATCGGCCAGTTCCAGTTCCGGCCGAATAGAGACCTGATGAACGCGTTGGGGGAGGCCCATCCGCCCTAGCTCGCTCATTTCCCAGAGACCGGCAGTTTGGAAGCACAATTCGATCAGCCGTGGCCGAACCAGCGTCGAACGCTCGGGCGGTTCGTGGTGATCAGGCAAACTCCTGGCCATCTGGCCGATGATTCGGTCTCCATCCCGCCAGGCACGCTCCAGGACCTGATAAGCAGGCCCGTGGAAGTAAACGCGATAGATGTCGGCGGCTTCCATCGGGGATCTGGCCGGCGCTTCCGGCGGCGGGCCGGTCATCCCCAGGGATCGGGGATCCTTAGTTAATCGAACTCGGCCCGTGAAGTGAGTGGTGATATGTGGTTCCAACTCATTGGGGAGCGGCCGGCTGCCGGTCAATCGGCAATCCGCCAGCAGGCACTCTCCTTGCGGGTAAAATACAGCCTGGATCGTCAGCGTGCGCGGCTCGTTTCGGTAGAACTTAAATGGGGCGAGAAAGTTCACCTCTTCAACTGCTTCGACGTGCCAGCCCGGAAGCATCCACAGGGCGGCTTCGGCGAATGCTTCGATGCCCATCACACCGGGCAGGACGGGTTTGCCCTCAATTTGATGATCCCGCAAGAATGGTTGAATCTTGGGGTCCAGCGTTGTCTCGATGGTCAGGCCCTCATGAAGGCTCATACTTATGATCTTGCCGATCATCGGCCCCTGCGTGTCCTTGACGTTCGCGCCTTGTGGGCGTTCCCGGCGCAGCGGGGCCGCCTCCAGGCCGGCACCGGCTTCGGCTGGGGTTGTATCCAAACCGCCGGTTGAATCCCATTCCTTCATTAGGATCCCGAGACGCTGGGCGATGACAATCTCACCCCGCGTCCCTCCCGCGGTCAATTCACGGCGGATCAGAGGTATTCCCGCCTCCGGCGGCAGCATGTCGATACCCGCCAGTTCCATCATTTTGGGGATGGAGCCGCGTGTGGCCATGCCGATTCCGCCCCACGCCGTCCAGTCGATCGCGATAGCGCGCGTGGCTGGCCGGGTGGTGCGAAAACTCGAGGCGATCTTGCACAGTAGGTCGTTGGCGGCACTGTAGTCTGCCTGCCCACGGTTGCCGAATCGCCCGGCAATTGAACTGAAGGCGACCGTTGCGCCGAGAGGCATGTCCCCGATCGCATTCAGAAGATTGAACCAGCCGTCACTTTTGACGTCAAAGACCAAATCGAATTCACTCGCGTCTTTCTCGGGCAGTAAGTGGCTGCGCTCAGTGCCGGCAGCGTGGAGCAGAACGTCGATGTGCCCACTCCGCTCGCGCACTTGGTCGATAACTTTCGCTACGGCGCCCGCATCCATCAGATTGACACTGAAGTAATGCGCCGTTCCGCCGGCCGCTGTGACCGCAACGATTGCGCTCCGGGCGGCCACCGCTCGCTCGATGGCCGCGAGCTGCTTTTCAACCAGCGCCGGCGTCGCTCGCTCGCCGCGCGCTTGGATTCGTTCGAAAAGATCGCGCTTGAGTCCATCCTTGTCGCTCACGAAGCGCTGCAAGTCAGAATTATTCAGGTCGGGCTCGGGCACCAGATCGAGCAGGTAGAATGTTCCGCCGGCCGCGGCTGCCAAATCCGCAGTGATCGCTGAAACGATGCTGCCCGCCGCGCCAGTGATCAGGAAAACGCTGTCCTTGTCCAGAACCATGCCGGGCTGGCCATCGGCTGCAGGCTGCTCTTCGAGCCCCACGGTCCATCGCTGCCCACGCTTGTGGCCGATTTCTATTGCGCCGGGGTCGCGGAGGGTTTCTTCGATAAGGATTTCGGCCAGTTCCGATGCCGTGCGCGAGGGCTCGAAATCGACTGCCTTGACTAAGGCATCCATTCGTTCCCATTTGTAGGTTTTGGTGAAACCCCCGACCGCGCCACCCAGGGGGGCCGCCGCTCCAGCTTGGTCGTAGCCGTGCTGTCCACCTAGCCGTGTCGCTGATATGAGGAAAGTGTCCGGCGCCGCAATCTGGTCATACAAGAGGCGCATAGTGGCGTAAAGGGACTTTACTCGGAGTCCCAGGGCCGCGCGCCAGGCAGCCAGGTCCATGATGCTGTGGCCTGGTTCGCCTCGAGCGCGGGCAGCCAGTAAACTCCGTGTACCGGTCCGGCGGAAAGCCACGTTTTGAGGCGTTCGGTGAGCGCGTTCGGATCCGGCTCATCCCCGAGCTGGAGAACTTCTACGCCCATCGTCTGTAGCCGCAGCGCCAGCGCTTCTCCCACTCCGATATTGTCCGGCTTAATGATCACCCGCCGGCCCGGGCCGAGAGCTACTCCCGTGGGCTTGCACATTGCAAGCGGCGGGCGCAAGTTGGGTATGGGCACCCGGCGAGGAATGCTGTTTGCCGCGTCCAAACTAGCGAGAACTGGGCGAGGAATACCCTGACTCTCTTTAGGGCGAGGGGCTTCTTCTGCGGAGGAGTTACGTTCGCCGGCGGATGCAGGCGCACCTGCCAGGTTTGGCTGCCGGTCTCGCGCGAACTTGATCACGTGAGCCAGGGTAGGGAAGTCGCGTAACTTGAGATTTTCGTCACGCGGAATGTTAAATGCTGCTCGCACTGAAGCGAACATCTCCGCTTGCTTGACGGTGTCAATGCCCAGGTCCGCTTCGAGATCCAAGTCCAAATCCAACATTTCCTGGGGATAGCCGGTCTTCTCAGCCGCAATCGCCAGAATTCGTTCCCTCACCGAATCGCCAGAGCCATTAGTGGGGGTAACCGGCGGTCCCGCCGGGTGAACGCTGTTTGGGACGGCGGCATCACTCTTCCGAGGCGTCTGCGTCTCCAACTGCTGGGGAGCCTGTAGAATCGCCTCTGTCGGCTCGCCTATGGGGCGATCGCCGCTCGGTCGAGCAAGATCGGGCCGCCGGTCATACACGAACCGGATGACGTGCGCCAAGGTGGGGAAATCACGCAGCTTCATATTCTCTTCGCGTGGAATATCATAGGCGGCGCGGATGGCTGCGAACATTTCTGCCTGCTTGACGGTGTCCACGCCAAGGTCGGCCTCGAGGTCCAGGTCCAGATCCAGCATATCTATTGGATAGCCGGTCTTCTCTACGACCAGTTCCAAGATGCGCTGCTTCACCGCATCGCCGCCTTGCTCGTCTGCGGTCGCGGTGGTCTGTCGTTCGGGTCCCGCGGAGTTGCTTTCCAAGACCTGCGAAATTGCAGAGGATGCCGAGACATTGCTCTCCGGCGTCTCCGCCTGACGAGCGCCGCTCGGCCCTCGAAGATCGGGCCGCCGCTCGTGCACGAATCGGATCACATGAGCCAGGGTAGGGAAGTCACGTAACTTGATTTGGTCGTCACGCGCAATCCCATAAGCTTCACGAACCGAGGCGAAAACCTCTGCCTGCTTCACGGTATCGACGCCCAGATCTGCTTCAAGATCCAAATCCAAATCGAGCATGTCCGGCGGGTAACCGGTCTTCTCGGATACCAGGGCCAAAATCTTTGATTTTACCGGATCGGCTTCGGGAGTTGGCGAGGGCAATACGGGTGTCAGGCCGACGGGACCAGCGTCACGACCGAGCGTGGCTGGTCTCGGAGGTTGGAGGAGGGGCGCTGGAACGGCGCCTGGGACCTCCACCTCCACCTTTGGTGTATCGCCCCCGCCAATCTGCGCAGGTGGGACAACTTCGGTTCGGGATATCGATTTCGGCAGCGCCTGGTGTTCGGGGATCGGGACGACCGCCGTATGGTTTTCATGGTTAGCCTCGGCAGCCCGTGCTGTGGGACCTTGATCTCGCACGCGCAGCGTCCGCTGAACCACTTCCAGTTCCGCAGCCGGGTAGCCTGCGATTCGGCTTAACCAAGCCTTCCAGGCGGCTGGATCGACAATGCGATTCGCGTAGCCCAGAGCGTTCGGGCTGGGGCGGGTGCCGTCTTTCGTCCTCACCCAACGCAACAGTGTCATGCTGATCTGTGAGCCAAACCCAGCGCCCAACCGCAGTGCATAATCGACGGGATAAATGCCGCCTTTCGATAAATTCAGCGCGCCCAGCTCAGGATCAACTTCCTTGAAGTTGGCCACCGGCGGCACGCAACCGGTTTCAAGCGCTTTCACTGCCACCACATCTTCCACGCCCGCACCCATCGCGTGGCCGGTGAAGCCCTTGGTGTTGGCGATAACGATGCTGTCAGCCGCAGCGCCGAAAACGCGGCGCAACGCGTTGACCTCGGCGGAGGCGCTGCCGCCCCGCGCCGGCGTGTAGGTTTCGTGCGAAACGAATACCATCTGGGGCGCGATCTGGTGACGCGCAATGCCCCTCGTTGCTTCGGCGCCCGCCACCAGATCCTCCATCACCTGGCTGATGTGCTGGAGGTCAAGACGCGTGCGGTGGAAGGCGCTATTCAATGTCTTTGTGCCCAAAACCTCACAAATGGGCCGAATGCCCCGTTCCCGCGCGGCGTCCTCGCTCTCCACCACCAGGGCCGCGGCGCCCATTCCGATAATCATGCCGTTCCGGCGGCGGTCAAAGGGGATCGCAGTATCTTCCACAATCTCGCCGGTAGCTGCTGCACCAGTGGATAGAAAGGCGGCGCCGAACCATTCGAGGGTATTGTCGGAAGTGACGTCGTCCGCGGAGATAACGATCACCCGACGGCATCGGCCCAGGCGGATCCAGTCCTCGGCCAGCGCGATGCCTTGTGTAGTGCTCGCGCAGGCGGCGTTAACTTGCGTGTTGGGGCCGCGGGCTCCGATGAGTTCCGCGAATTGGGAATGTCCCATCGATATGATTCTGAACAGGAAGTGTCGGTCAAAAAGAAACGGCTCCTTCTCGATGGCAGCGCGCAACTCACTCATGAGCCGGTCCATTTCCTGTCCCAGAAGAGCTTGGCCATTCGCGCCATTCACCCGGGCGCGCAAGCTTTCCAGCATGGCCAACTGCTCGCGGCGGGCACGATCCGCGTAGTAGCTGGACAACTCTTTTGTGTAGGAGTCGATACCCGGGTAGACGGAGGCAAGTATCACGCCGGTATCGTCGCGCAGGGCGTCTGGCAATCCCCACCGATCGGGTAACTTGGTGCCTAGGCTCGTGTTTTTGTAGCGCATGACCAGCGGGATTCCGGCATCACGCATGGCGTCGATGCCCACCGCGATCGCCAGGCTTGCGGCACGGTCGAAGGAGGCCGCACGGTCGGCAGGTATGCCGAACTCCTTTTCCAGATCGAAAGCCCCGCCGCGCCCCGCCAGCTTAACAACATCTCCCAGCTCATTGATGGACTCAAAGGCGGGCCCGCCTTCCCCATTCTTAACCAGTCGCGTGACGCGTTTGTCGAGCATGGCGCGACGGAAACGCATGGGGATCGCATCGATGAATTGGTCACCCCGCAGGATGCGGGCAACATTCGTGTCATCGAAGATGCGCTCGGTTCCAGGCAGGCCTAAGGCCGCTCCGGTGATGGTTACGGGGAGGCTGGACGTGGAACCGTTTTCGCCATGGTAAACCTTCCAGCCGCGCTCGAGAACCTCCGCGAACAGATGGCCGAGCGCTGCGAAGCGTTCGCCATTTACCGGAGAGGCGGGCAAGGGGCTGTTGCTCCCAGCGACAGACATTGGCTCAGGCATTGTCGAGCCTCCTCCTTGATTTACACGAGATGTGATGGGTGATTGAACGGAAGCATGGCTCCCGTGCCCACTTTCCCTCAACCCCACCGCCGCCAGAGAGGGGATTTGCCGTGGCTCTTCCGGGATGTCTCGCGGCGCAGGGGCAGGCATCGAATCGGCCACGCTCGCTGGCGCACCGAGGAAGGTTTCCTTGCCTCCCCGTCCCAGTCCCGCGGCATAGAGGCCGCACAGCGCTTGGTTGAAGGCAGCAATTTCGCCGACTTTCGGATGATTGCAGAAAAGCGCTACCACATCCTCGCGGTCGCCAAGCACATCCTCAGCAAAGCCCTGCAGCGCCTTCTTCGGCCCCACCTCCACAAAAATGCGCGCTCCCGCGTCGTAAAGCGTGCGCAGGCCCTTGACGAACTGCACGGGAGACGCTACTTGCCGGGCGAGAATATCGACCATCTGGGGCACGGCGCCCGGACCGGTGGGGTAAAACTCACCACTGACATTCGCTACGATGGGGATGCGAGGCGATTCAAGATGCAGGCGCTCCAGCACACGCCGTAGCGGCTCGCTGGCCGGCGCCACGATCGAGGTGTGGAAGGCGTGGCTGACAGGCAGAGGGACGGCATTATGGCCAGCCTTCAGAAAAGCCTCCATAGCGTGCTCGACGGCCTTGCTGGCGCCGCCGATGACGGCTTGGATTTTGCTGTTGACGTTGGCCACGACCGCATAGCCGTCAATCGTCTTCAGGACTCGTTCAATTTCTTCTAACGGCGCAAAGACCGCCGCCATCCGCCCCTTGTCCTCGACCGCCACGTGAGTCATTCCACGGCCGCGGGCGCTGACGGCCTCGAGCGCCTCCGCAAAGGGAAGGGCCCCCGAAGCAACCAACGCTCCATACTCGCCCAGGCTGTGTCCCATCGTCATATCCGGCTTGATGCCGTACGAGGCTAGGAGCCTGGTTATCGCCATATCGATCGTCAACACGACCGGCTGTGTTATTTCAGTCTGGCGCAAATCCTCTTCGCATTTGGCGATCGCGCTCGAATCACTCTCGTCAATGAAAACAAACTTGCTGAGCGGCTTGCCGAGGAGCGGGGTCATGATCTCGTCCGCTTCGGCAAAAGTAGCGGCCACAATCGGTTCGGCGGCGCGCAACCTCCGCAGCATATTTACGTATTGCGACCCCTGGCCGGTATACAGGAAAGCCACCTTGGGCGCCGGACCCGAACCCCGGAAGATTCCTTGTGCCCGCAGGGCCTTCCACATCGCCGGTTGGCCCGCGGCCAGAGCCTTTAGGGCTTTCGAGCACTTCTCTGCCAAGTCAGCGGCGTCGGCATAGTCGATCGAAATACGCTCGGTGGCGCTTAGATCCGAGACGGCCGGGGCGGCCGGCGCCAAGGCTTGGCCTGCTTCGGCAGCCTTTTGAATTTGGCGCAATCGTTCGGCCAACCCCGGCCCGGAGGCGGCGCCGACGACCAGCGCGCCGCGTAAAGGCGCCTTACACGGGACCGCAGATGACACAGGCGCACTTGCTTGTCGAGCGTCATCTTTATGTTGAAGTGGCGAAGGCGAGAGTGCCTGAGACTGCGCGGCACTAGACGCCGTATCACTCGCCGCCATCAACCGCTTTCCGTTCCCATTCAGCCGATGAGGAATATACTCCTCGAGTACGACGTGGAAGTTGGTTCCGCCAAAACCGAAGGCGCTCACTCCTGCGCGTCGCACTCCGTCGGCAGTCTGGGGCCAGGGTCTAAGTTCGGTATTGACGTGAAGGGGGGAGTGGGCAAAGTCAATATTGGGATTGGGGTGTGCGCAGTTTAAGCTGGGCGGCAACACTTTGTCGCGAAGCGCCAGGGCGGTTTTCAACAATCCTGCGGCGCCGGCGGCTGCTTTAAGGTGCCCGAAGTTCGATTTTACGGAGCCCAGTGCCACTGAGCCGGTAGGAAGATTAAAACTGCTGAGCACGTCCACCATACTCTGCGCTTCAACCACGTCTCCCACGCTGGTCGATGTGCCATGGCCCTCAATCAGCGTCACGCTGGCGGGCGACAGGCCGGCGTTGTTCCAGGCGCGCTCAATGCATAGTCTCTGGCCGACCGGGTTGGGCGCTGTGATACCTTTTCCCTTGCCGTCGCTTGATCCGCCCAGGCCGCGCACCACCGCGTAGATCTTGTCGCCGTCGCGCTCCGCATCGGCCAGCCGCTTGAGCAGAAATACGGCAGCGCCTTCGCCCATCACGAAGCCATCGGCTCCCTCGGCATAGGGGCGGGTGCCGGTCGCCGAGAGCGCGCCAATCTTGCAGAACTTGATGAAGGTAGAAGCGCCCATGTTGTGGTCAATACCGCCCGTGAGTGCCAAATCAAAGTCGTTCGAAACCAAACCCTCGACCGCCGCGTTGATCGCCGCCATGGCCGAGGCGCAGGCTGCGTCTGTGGTGTAATTGGGGCCGTTGAAGTTGAAGAGGTTGGCAATGCGGCCGGCCGTGCAGTTGGCCAATTCGCCAGGCATGGTGTCTTCGGTAACCTCGGGCAGCAACTCTCCGATTCGCTGGTGCAATTCGCGGGTCATGTCCCTGCGCGCTGACTCCGGCAGCGCGGCGAAACTGGGGGTTTCAGCCAGTTCACGCGCGTATTCCGGAAAGCAGATGCGCAGGACGGTGAGATAATGGTGTTCGCCCCCCATGGCATTGCCGAGGATCACGGCCGTGCGATTCAGTGCGAGTGGCCGCTCGGGGTACCCGTAGTCATCCAGAGCTGCGCGGGTGCAAGCGATGGCCCATTTTTGACCCTCATCCATGGCCTTCACCACGCGCGGTGGGAGCGCCAAACGCCACTTCAGCGGATTCCATTCGTACTCACGCACCCAGCCGCCGATCTTCGAGTAAGTCTTATCCGGCGCGCTGTGATCGGAATCGTAGTAGAGCGTTGAGTCCCAACGGGTGGGGGGAACCTCGCTGATGCTGTACCGCCCTTTCTTCACATTTTCCCAAAAGGCCGGCGCGCTGGGCGCATCGGGAAGAACGGCTCCTACACCCACGATGGCAATAGCTCGATAAGCGGTGTTTTCCATGGTCAACCTTCCAGTCGTGAGTCCTCACCCGCCCCTGGCTTCCCTCTCCGCAGAGGGGGATCGAGAGGCGGGCGAACGGACTCCCTGCCCTTGGCCAAACGTTGTCTAACCTGATCCTGTCAGGCCGCCGCACGGACGGCCTTTGACACTCGGTCGTAAAGCACGTCAGCGATAAAATCCATGTCGGATAGCAGGCCGGCCTGCGCCCGGTAGACGGCGGGCATTCCCAGTGCG
>Ga0209517_10000972_pt1 | contig 46197 bp, 35 predicted proteins | sample PeaSoiMetSII2010_FD_187695 | JGI IMG/M metagenome (GOLD analysis project Ga0209517, IMG submission 187695) | Peat soil microbial communities from Weissenstadt, Germany - SII-2010 (SPAdes) (version 2) | ecosystem: Environmental > Terrestrial > Soil > Wetlands > Peat | place: Germany...
CCGATTTCGCCGACATACCGGTAGTATTGGTAACCGGTGTCACCGGGCCGGGGGGCTCCAGAGACACGGAGCACTTCTATAACACGCGCCGGCAGGTACCGCCTCCGGATGGTTTCATCGCGAAGCCCGTCGACCCGGAAGAGATGCTTCGGTTGGTAAGGAAGTTGACTTCCGGAAAAGAAGTTGGGGTGCATTTGCCCCAATGAGCTGAGCTGCGGCAGCTAGAGCGGAACCACTCTGGTGTCGGCGGTCCGGCGGCCCACTTCTCGAAAAGCGCGAGACGAGGGGGCATCCGTTGTCCGCCCGAGATGGATATCAAGATGCTGCTTCGGGAGGCGCTCGCGAAGACTGCAGGTACATCCGCGAAATAGGGCGTCGTGCACGATTAGCCTAGCCTCACGACCATGAATCTACGGCACGTCGCTTGAGGTTACCAAAGGCACTCTTGCATCATCAAAATTAGCGGGCGACAATGGAAATGGTAGAATCCCCGAGAAAAGGAATCCCGTGGCCGTAGCCAAGCTAAAACGTCCGAAGGAAGATCGGTTTGAAGAACTGGCTGAACGCATCGCAGCCGAGATCAACGAACGTGCCGCCAAAATGACTCCCGAGGAGCGGGCCAAAGCCGATTCTGAAACTAGAAAGATTGCTGCCCAAGTGCAACATCGTACTCCCTGAGCGCAGCTTCGATTTCGTCGTTCGAATAACCCCAGGTTTTCAGAAGCGCCCGCAAGTCTTCCCGTGTGCCGCGCCGGAAGATGCGCAGGACCGCATCCCTTCTTTCTTCCTGCGCGTTGATCGCGTCCGTATCGACCGGCCGCTTTTTGCCCCGGCTGGTCTCTTCTCGGATTACGTCGTTCAGATCGTCGCGCTTCTTCATAGGATTGCCCACCTATGGATCGACCACTATCAGAACGCGTCGATCCCCGTCACGCTCGCCCCAATAATCAGCGTGTGGATGTCATGCGTCCCCTCGTAGGTTTTGACGCTTTCGAGGTTCATCAGATGCCGCATGATGGGGTAATCGTCAGCGATGCCGTTCGCGCCCAGAATGTCGCGCGACAGGCGGGCGCACTCGAGCGCCATCCAGACGTTGTTTCTCTTCGCCATCGAGATGTGCTGGTGCTGCACTTTTCCGGCGTCTTTCAAGCGGCCGACTTGCAGCACGAGTAACTGCGCCTTGGTGATCTCGTTGATCATCCAGGCAAGTTTCTCCTGCACCAGTTGATGCGAGGCGATGGGCTGATCGCGCCATTGTTTGCGCATGATGGAATATTGCAGCGCGCAGTCGTAACACGCCATCGCCGCCCCCACCGCACCCCACGCGATGCCATAGCGCGCCTGGTTCAGACACATCAGCGGAGACTTCAATCCATCCGACCCCGGCAGCAGGTTCGACTCGGGGATGTGCACATCCTGCAGCGACAAGCCCGACGTCACCGATGCGCGCAGCGACCACTTCCCGTGGATGTCGTCGGCCTTGAATCCGGGACGGTCGGTTTCGACCAGGAATCCGCGGACTTTATCGTGCTCATCTTCCACCTTGGCCCAGATCACGGCCACATCGGCGATCGAGCCCGAGGTGATCCACATCTTCTCGCCGTTCAGCACATATTCTTTTCCAACTTTGCGAGCGCGCATCCTCATGCCGCCGGGATTCGATCCGAAGTCCGGTTCGGTCAGTCCGAAGCAGCCGATCTTTTCGCCTTTCTGCAGCGCGGGCAGCCAGGTGTTTTTCTGCTCGTCGCTGCCGAAGGTGTAAATCGGATACATCACCAGGGCCGACTGCACGCTGACGAACGAACGGACGCCGGAATCTCCACGTTCCAGTTCCTGCGTTACCAATCCATATTCGACGTTCGACATGCCGGCGCAGCCGTAGCCGTCGAGCGATGCGCCAAAGAATCCGAGATCGGCCATCGGCTTCACTAGTTCGCGCGGAAAGCGGCCGGCGCGGTTGCACTCCTCAATGATGGGGACGAGGTTGTCCTCGATGAACTTGCGCGCCGTGCTGCGCACCAGGCGCTCGTCGTCATTGAGCAACGTGTCGAAGTCGATGAAGTCCACACCACGGAATTTGATGGCCGGCATTTAAGTTCACCCCACAGAGTCAGCAGACAGCGAACGGGAAACTAATCAAAGTAGCAGAGCGGCGGGGAAGTCAGCAATGCGCAGAACTATTTGGTAGTGGTGTAGTTTCAAAATTGCGACTGTTTCTTGCTTGGCGGAAAAGAAGTCTTTAACGCAAAGTACGCTAAGGACTCGCGAAGGGCGCAAAGAAAAGCACCGGACGAGCACAAACTGCACCACTACCAACTATTTGCTTTCTAATCTATTTTCATTAGAGACGCCGTTTCCCGCAATCCGGTAACATGTTGCAAACTCAGGGTTGCAGGCTCTTGTGGGGGCCGCATAGATCAGTCATGTCTTCGGTTGGAGATTCTGTGGGCAGAGTGTTGTCGATATTGATCGGCTTCCTGGTCGTGTCGGCGATTTACCTGTACGCGTTCCCGCAAGCGAATATCTTCTACGCCGGAGTGGTATTGCTGCACGCGGTTGCCGGAGTTGTGGCTTCGGTCTTTTTATTGCTCTGGCTGGTGCGGTCTTTGTCCTTGTCTTTGTCTTTGCGCCAGGGGGAGCCGCTGGTTCGCGGCGGAATGCTGTTTTTGTTTCTCGGCGCAATTCCAGGACTGACGCTGATTTACACTGGAGCGCTGAGCACGGAGCGGCGCAATGTCTATATCCACATCGGACTGAGCTTGGCCGGCGCCGGCCTGATCGCTGCGGCCCGGTTGGGCAATCGCCGATGGCTCGCTCGTCAAGCTGCGGTTCGCGTCACCGCCGTACTTGTTGTGTTGGCCGTGCTGGCTCCCGTCGCTCGCTATCTTCGAGAGACTCGCTGGACGCTGCATGGACGCATTGAAAATCCCGCCCTGCCTCCCATCACCATGGACGGCGAAGGCGACGGTCCCACCGGCCCATTTTTCCCCAGCTCTGCGCAGGTGTATGGCGGCGAAAAGATTCCCAGCAAGTTCTTCATGGAGTCGGATTCCTGCAAGCGCTGTCATGAGGACATCTATAACCAGTGGAACAGCTCGGCTCACCATTTTTCTTCGTTCAATAATCAGTGGTATCGCAAGGCGGTCGAGTACATGCAGGACACGGTCGGCACCAGGCCTTCCAAATGGTGCGGCGGATGCCACGACCCGGCCGTGCTCTACAGCGGCAAGATGGATACGCCCATTAAGCAGATCGTGCACACGCCGGAAGCGCAGGCCGGACTCGGCTGCATGATGTGCCACTCCATCGCCGACGTAAAAAGCACAATGGGACAGGGCGATTTCTATCTCGAATATCCCAAGCTGCACGAATTCGCGGCCAGCAAGAATCCGGTGGTGCGCACCCTGCATGACTTCATGATCAAGCTGAATCCGGAGCCGCACCGCCGCGTCTTCCTCAAGCCGTTCATGAAGCAGCAGACGGCGGAGTTCTGCTCCTCGTGCCACAAGGTGCACCTCGACGTGCCGGTCAATCACTACCGCTGGATTCGCGGCTTCAACGAGTACGACAACTGGCAGGCCAGCGGCGTTTCCGGAGAGGGTGCGCGCTCTTTCTACTACCCGCCGAAACCGCAGCAGTGCGCCGACTGCCACATGCCGCTTGAGCCCTCGAACGATATGGGCAACATTGCCGGGAAGGTGCACTCCCACCGTTTCCCCGCCGCCAATACGGCGCTGCCGACGGCCAACGAGGATGCCGCGCAGTTGAAGGCCACCGAAGATTTTCTGACCAGCGGAGCCCTGACGGTGGATATTTTTGCACTCACTCCGGCCAGCGTCCCGTTAAAAACCGGAGCCATCGCGCAGCACGAGCTCGCAACCACCTTCGCCGTGGGAGAAGAAGCGGAAGCTAAGATCACGCCCGGGCCCGTCGCGGAGGCTGCTCCGGTCGCTGTCGCTGCGCCTGTTACCGCTCCTCTGGACCGCGTGCGGCCCGCCGTCCGTCGCGGCGACACGGTTCGCGTCGACGTGGTCGTTCGCACCAAGCGCGTCGGACATTTCTTTCCCGGCGGGACGGTCGATGCCTACGACACTTGGCTCGAACTGAAAGGCGTCGACGATAAAGGCCGGACGATTTTCTGGAGCGGCATGGTCGAGGACAACGGCAAGGGCCCCGTCGAAAAGGGCGCGCATTTCTATCGTTCGCTCCAGGTGGACGCGCACGGCAATCCGATTAACAAGCGCAATGCCTGGGCTACGCGCGCCGTGGTGTACGTGCGCCTGATCCCGCCCGGCGCCGCGGACACGGTGCACTTCCGCATGAAGATCCCGGAGAAAACGGGCGGCAAAATTATTTTGACCGCGCGCCTCTGCTATCGCAAGTTCTCGTGGTTCAACACGCAGTTCGCGTTTGCTGGTGAGCGCGACAACAGTCCGTCGAAGCCCGGAGTCGCGCCCGCTTCAGTTACGCCCGACTACGACGACACAAGAATGGCATTCACCGCATCTCTCCGCGGAGTCTCGGCGAAAGCAGAGAAGATTCCCGACGTACCGATCGTGGCGGTTGCGCAAAACGACGTGGCCCTCGACGTCTTGCCTGTGAACGCCCCGGCGCCGCAGCCCAAAACTCAGCTCGCAAAAGAAGACTGGCAGCGCTGGAACGATTACGGCATCGGTCTGTTGCTGCAAGGCGATCTGAAAGCGGCGCAGGCTGCGTTCGAGAAAGTTACCGAGGTCGATCCGCAAAATCCCGACGGCTGGGTGAACATCGCACGCGCCGCCCTGCAGGAAGGCGACATATCCCGCGCTCGCGCCGTTCTTGACAAAGCGCTGGCTCTCAACCCGAAGCTGGCGCGCACCAATTTCTTCTATGGATCGCTGCTGAAGTCCACTGGAGACTACGACCAGGCCGCCGCTCATTTCGAAATCGTGCTGGCGCAATATCCCCGCGACCGCGTGGCGCTGAACAATCTGGGCCGCGTCTTGTTTCTGGAGAGGAAGTACGCCGAGGCGGTGAAGATCCTACAGCAAGTGTTAGCCGTCGACCCCGAGGATTTGCAGGCGCACTACAACTTAATGCTCTGCTACAACGGTCTCGGCGACGAGAAGATGTCCAAAGAGCATCAGGTCCGCTATCTGCGCTTCAAAGCCGACGAAGCTTCGCAGGCCATCACCGGCCCCTATCGGCAGCTCAATCCCGAAGACAATAACGAACGGCAAAGCATCCACGAGCACACATCGGTGCCGTTGCCAATTTTGAAGAACGCGCCCGTCAAACGTCTGAGCGCAAGCGCCAGCGCAACTCCCGGGATCCCCAAGTGATGCACGCTCTCAAAAGAAAATCCACCACTGAGTCACCCTTCGGCTGCGCTCAGGACAGGCTCCGCCACGGAGAAGATTTCGGTTTTTCTATTCCGGCTTTCCTCCGTGCCTCTGTGTCTCCGTGGTTATTATTCCTATCGCTCGTTACGACAAGCCATGCTCAGGAGCGCATCACCTTCCGCGACATCACTGCCCAAGCTGGCATCCACTTCACTCACAACAACGGAGCCTTCGGAAGAAAGTGGCTTCCGGAAACCATGGGTCCCGGCTGCGCGTTCATCGATTACGATAACGACGGATTCCCTGACATCCTGCTTGTCAACGGCCAAGACTGGGCCGGCCATCCACCCTACCACGCCAAAAGCGGCGCGACCACGCTGAAGCTGTACCACAACAATCACGACGGCACCTTCACCGACGTGACGCGCAAGTCGGGCCTCGGCATTTCGCTTTATGGGATGGGCGTTGCCGTCGGCGATTACGACAACGATGGCTTCGACGATATTTTCATCACTGCCGTGGGCCAGAGCCATCTCTTCCACAACAACGGCAACGGAACGTTTACGGATGTGACGAAATCCGCGGGACTCTGGGGCCCGAACGAGTTCTCGACCGGCGCTGCCTGGGTCGATTACGATCGCGACGGCAAACTCGATCTCGTCGTCGCCAACTACGTGCAGTGGTCCGAGCAAACCGATCTCTACTGCACCCTCGATGGCTCGCACAAGTCCTACTGCACGCCCGAATCGTATAAGGGAAATTCCGCTCGCCTTTGGCATAACCTGGGCAACGGCAAGTTCGAAGATACCACCCAGAAAGCGGGACTTTACGATCCAACTTCAAAAGGTCTCGGCGTCGCGATTCTCGACTACAACAACGACGGATGGCCCGACATCCTGATCGCCAATGACACGCAGCCCAACAAGCTCTACGTGAATAAGAAGAACGGCACTTTTGAGGAGCGCGCTGTTTCCGCTGGCATCGCCTTCAGCGAAGACGGCATTGCCCGAGCCGGCATGGGCGTCGACGCCGTGGATTACGACCGGTCGGGCAGCGCCAGCCTGGTGATTACCAATTTTGCCAACCAGATGCTCTCGCTCTACCACAACGAAGGCAACGGCCTTTTTGTGGATGAAGCTCCGCGCTCGGAAGTCGGCCGCTCGACGCTGCTGACGCTGGGCTTCGGCTGCTTTTTCTTCGACTACGATAACGACGGCTGGCAGGATATCTTCGTCGCCGACGGCCACATTGAAGACCAGATCGAAACGGTGCAAAAGCGCGTCAGTTACGCCGAGCCGCCACACTTGTTTCGTAATCTTGGGAACGGCAAGTTTGAGGAAGTGACGATGAAAGCCGGAAGCGCCTTTGCCGCTCCGAAAGTCGCACGCGGCGCTGCCTACGCCGATATTAATAATGATGGAGCCTTAGACGTCCTGCTCATGACCAACGGCGGCCCTGCGCATCTCTACCTCCATCAGGGCGGCAGCAATCACAGCTTGCGCATAAAACTCGTCGGCACCAAATCCAATCGCGACGGTATCGGCGCCGTCGTCCGCGTCAGCGCCGGAGCGGACAAGCAGTGGCTCACCATGAAGAGCGGCTCCAGCTATCTTTCGCAGAGCGAACTGGTGCTGACCTTCGGCATGGGATCGAAGACCAAAGCCGATACGGTCGAGATCGACTGGCCCAGCGGTCAAGTAGACAGGCTCGCAAACATCGCGACCGGGCAGGCCATTACCGTCCAGGAAGCCAAAGGACAGATTGGCGCGCGGCCGTACGGGAAGAAGTAATTCGTAGTCCTGTACCCATCTTGGCATTCGGATAGAATCATTTCCGAACTCACCATGACAACTATCAGGACACTCAGCGTCGCTCTCATTCTCGCGTCTCTTCTTGCGCTGCTCGCCGCGACCGCTCCCGCCCCGAATCCCCAGGAAGCGGCGCGCCTCAACAACATCGGCGTCGCTTACATGAACCAGCAGCTTTTTGAGAAAGCTTTGAAGTCGTTTGAAGCGGCCGCGATTGCCGACCCGGCGCTCGAGGTGGCGGCCGTCAATCGCGGGGTGGCGCTGCTCAACCTGCAGCGCGGCGACGAGGCGAAGGGACTGCTGGAAAAGGCCGTCAAAAGCAATCCCAAAGACGCGCACGCCTGGTATAGCCTCGGCCTTTATTATAAAAATTCGTCGAGCGCAGAGTCGGCCGTCGATGCGTTCCGTCGCGTCACTGAAATTGATGCGAACGACGCCGACACCTGGTACTTCCTGGGATCGACCTACGCACAGCTCAAGCAATTTCCAGAAGCGATCGCCGCCTTCGAGCATGCCTTAAAGCTCGATCCGCACCACGCTTCGGCCGAGTTCGGATTGGCCCGGGCCTACCAGCAATCCGGCCAAGCCGACCCCGCCCACGAGGCGATGAAGAAATTCCAGTACATCACGCAGAACAAACTGGGTGCGCCCATCAGCCTGGCGTATGGCGAACAGGGAAAGTATTCGCGCGCGGAAGACTCGCCGGTGGCGGTGGAGAAGGTGGTGGCGGCGATTCCGGTGAGGTTTGTGGATGTGACCAACGAAGCAGGGATAACGACGAAGGCGAATGCCAAGGGTGAAGATCCTGACAAAGAGTTCCCGGCGTCCCTGGGTCCCGGCGCATGCTTCTTGGACTATGACAACGATGGCCGGATTGACGTGTTGCTCGCTGACGACGGTCCCGAGGGCGGACTGGCGCTGTTCCACAACCTTGGTGGCAAGTTTGAAGACGTCACGAGGAAAGCGGGACTCGACCCCACGCTGCATGCGCTGGGATGCACCACGGGCGATTATGACAACGACGGCTTCACAGATATCGTGCTCAGCGCAAACGGCCGAGTGGTGTTGCTGCACAACGAGAAAAACGGGACGTTCAAGGATGTCACCGAGGCGGCAGGCATCAAGAGCGACGGATTGAACGTTGGCCTCACGCTAATCGACTACGACCACGACGGCGATTTGGACCTTTATGTGACTCGGACCCTGAACACAATCGCGCGGCCGGAGGCGGCATCGTGGAATGTGATGTGGAGGAACAACGGCAATGGGACGTTCACGGATGTTACGGATTCAACTGGATTGTCTGCCGGCCCCAGTCTCGGGGCGATTGGGACTGACTACAACAATGATCGCGCCGTGGACATACTCGTCGCCCGCAGGCCTTTCAATAGTCCCGTTCTGTTCGAGAATCCGCGCGAGGGAAGATTTCCGTCGCTGGAGCTCTGGTCGAAATCTTTTTTCGCTTCCGGCGGCGGCATTGCGGCCCTCGATTTCGATCATGACGGTTGGATTGATGTTGCATTCTCCAACGACGGCGCCCCTGGCCTTTCTCTTTGGCGAAATAAGCAAGGCAAGAGTTTCGAGCAGGTGAAGCTGCCCGAGACAAATTGGCGTCGCGCCTACGGCGTCGCCGCCATCGATTACGACAACGACGGCTGGGTCGATCTTGTTGCGGTCGGCGAGACGAAAGACGGCAAGGGCGAAGTCCGCCTCTTCCGCAATCTCGGTCCCGACGGCTTCAAGGATGTCACCGTCGAAACCGGACTCGACAAGATTCAGCTCAAGGAGCCCCGCGCCATTATCACCGGCGACTACGACAACGACGGCGCAGTCGATCTCCTGATCACGCAAAATCACGGCCCCGCGGTCTTGCTTCACAACGAAGGCGGCAACAAGAACAACTCGTTGCGCCTTGCGCTCAAGGGCCTGAACGATAACAAGAGCGCCATCGGCACGAAGGTTGAAGTTTTCTCCGCGGGCTTGCGGCAGAAGTTTGAAGTGTATGGGTCGTCCGGCTATCTCGGACAGAACTCGCCCTACCTGACCATCGGCCTCGGACAAGCCAAGGTTGCCGATGTCGTCCGCATGTTGTGGCCGACCGGCGTGCTGCAGGATGAAATCGAAGTCGCCGCCAATAAGGTGCAGAACTTTACTGAGATGGATCGCCGCGGCAGTTCCTGCCCAACGCTTTTCGCGTGGAACGGTCATGAATACCAGTTCGTCGGCGACATGCTCGGGGCGGGTGTGGTTGGACATTGGATCGCAGGAAAAGACGTCCTGGACCCTCAGGGGCTAAAGCCCGCATCCTCCCAAGACCTGAGCGGCACGGCTGAAGCCGTGCCCTTCCCAAAACCCATTTCTGAAACAATCTCTCACAATCAAACCAACTCTCACTATCAAACCAATTCTAAGGTTGTGCGCAATATTGCTCGCCCTACCGAAGTTATCAAGCTTGACCGCAGCGCGCTGCGCGAAAAAGATGATTTCCACCCTTCCCAAAGCCAGGGAGGGGTGGGGCACCCAATGCTGAGTTTCCGCTTCATGGAGCCGCTCGAGGAATCTGTCTACCTTGATCAGGTGAAATTGCTTGCCGTCGATCATCCCGCGGATGTCGATGTCTATCCCAACGAATACTTCGCCAGCAATCCGCCTTACCCGCCTTTCAAGGTTGTGCTGAGTCGCAATGCGCGTCCCCCCGCGGGTGCTTGGGACGAGCACGGCCACAGCGTGCTTCCCGATTTGCTTGCGCATCGTTATTTCGGCGACTTCAAAGTGCTTTCGTTCATGGGATTCACCGAACCGCACAGCCTGGAACTTGACCTCGGCGAGCCCTACCGCGGCGGCCCACTGTGGCTGCTGATGCATGGCGAGATCGAGTATTACTCGGCGACCAGCATGTACGCTGCCGATCAAGCCCATCTGCGGCCGTTTGCGCCGTATGTCGAAGCTTTGGTTGCGACTGCGAGCTCGACCGAAAACGGCGCAAGAGATAAAGGAAAATGGGTCCGCGTCGTCGATGACATGGGATTCCCCGCCGGCGGCGCACGCACCATGACCGCCGATCTCACCGGCAAACTCCCGCTGGGCACACGGCGCATTCGCATCACCACGAATTTGCAGATCTATTGGGACAACATCCTGATCAGCCGGACCAGTCAGGACAATATCCAAGAGCAGAGCTGCGGTCAAAGCGCCTGCGCCCGCGTGACGCCGGTTCCGCTGGCGCGCGCGGAACTGAGTTTCCATGGATTCCCGTTGAAGATCGAAGGCCAGCCGCCGGGCAACGTGAAATACATTTACGAAAAGGCCAGCGCCACCGGTCCTTACACGCGGCCCGCAGGGGCGTACACGCGCTATGGCGATGTGCGGCCGCTGCTCGAGGCCATGGACGATAAGTTTGTCGTCTTTGGATCGGGCGATGAAGTCGCGCTCGATTTCGATCCCACGAAGCTGCCTGCGTTGCGGCGCGGCTGGGTACGCGACTATTTCTTCGTTGCCAACGGATACGAAAAAGATATGGACTTCTACGCCTACCACGGCGATACGGTCGACCCGCTGCCCTTCCGTGACATGCGCACTTATCCGTATCCCGGGCAGTCGTTTCCCTCTGACGCCGATCATATGAATTACTTGCTTGAATACAACACGCGGTTCATGTCGGGGAATGAGGCGGGTGGGTACTCGTTCCAATACCCTAAGTAATGAATTTGTCATACTGAACGAAGCGAAGGTCGTGGTGCAGTTTGAAAATTGCGACTGTTTTTTGCTTGGCGGCAAGAAAGTCTTTAACGCAGAGTACGCTAAGGACTCGCGAAGGGCGCAAAGAAAAGCACCGGGCGAGCACAAACTGCACCACTACCGAAGCGAAGGACCTGCCGTCTTTGGCACTAGCAAGAAAGCAGGTCCTTCGCCGATTCAAGCCGGCGCGTTTATGGAAGCCCAATCACTCCGAAAGTTCCGGTCAGGTTGTTGTGCGGACCGGCGGTGAAGAAGAGTTGGTTGGTGCGGCCGTTGTTGGTTGTACCTCCGCCGAATTCAATGCCCCAAAGCTGATCGATGAGGATATCCTTGCCGTTTGTATCCCGGATCGTGCCCACATACTGGCCGGTGAGGGGGTTGAAGGCGTTAATGGTGCCGGCATTCGTATTATTCGAGATCAGCAACGTGTTACTCAGCTTGCCGAAATTTGCCGGGGCCACGGCGATTCCCCAAGGTTGATTCAAGGGCGCGCCCTGGACGAGGGGCTGCGGCCTCGCCAAAGTGCCGCTTTCCGTAAAGACGTCGATGAAGCCGCCGTTGCCTCCCGTCGTGCTGGCAAACGCTACGTAGACCAATCCATTGATGTCCTGGATACCGAACGGCGCGAAGCCTGCTGGAAGGGTGCTGTCGGTAAAGGAATGGACGAAATTAAAGCTTCCGTCGTACACATCGACTTGGCTGTGGGCAAGGTCGGCGGCAAACAGAAGATTTCCCGACGGATGGTTGGTGATCGCCAGGCCGGTGTAGACCGCACCGGACGCCGAGTTATTCACGGCGATGATGGCGTCATTCGGGTTGGTTTGCGGCGACCAGCCGCTGATGGTTCCGTCTAAAGTTGCAAACAGAAAGAAGGTCGGCCATCCCTGCAACTGAAAGTCGGCCGACCCGTTGAAGACAATTCCAGTCGGCGAACCCGGACCTGCGCCGGAGGCCGATGGAACCAGGACCTGCAAGCTTTGGATGGCGCCCTGGCCATTGTAGAGTGTCGACCAACCGGAGCCGGCATCGCTGATCCAGAATGGTCCGCCCGCCCCGCGAGCCAGTCCCCAGGCGTTCACCATCAGCGGATCGATGTGCCGGGCGGTGGCAAACTGATTCGAAACCAGATGCGTGAGTTGAAACTGCGCCAGGGCCGCGCTCGAGGCCAATATCACTGCGAGCCCAACGCAAAGGGTGAAAGCAATCTTGCGACGCTGCATACGGAATCCTCCTTGAAGTGTGCGAGTCCGGAGCCGAGAGCGTGCGCGTTGCGGAGTGGCACAACGCTGGAATGGCGGTTTCTCAGTCCAGCTGGCCATCGAATGCTAGGGCTTCGGGTACCGGCAGGTTGTCAACGGGATGTCATCTGTTTGCATAATTCTTGTTGGCAGAGCGGAGGATTGGCGTATCCGTCGCCCTCACAAAGGCGCGTGTCCTGCGCCGATAAGTGCATAAGTCGTTTGTTTCCCGTGGATAGGTCCTCCGATCCCAGACAAGAATATGTCCTAAAGGTTTGGAGCGAGAGTGCCGATACTGTAGACAAGCGGGAGTAGGCTACGACTCCCGGGCAAGGTGGAACTATGACAATTGGTTCGATTTCGGCCGCAAGCCTCAGTCAGTACGTGCTCTCGTCCAGCAACGCGACTCAGATGCAGCAGGCATTGCAGAGTCTCCAGAACAGTCTCGCGTCGGGTGACCTGAACGGAGCCCAGTCGGCATTCCAAACGGTGCAGAAGCTGAACGATGGCGCGGCGGCTGCGAGTGGAAGCACTGGGTCGAGCAGTTCGCAACTCTCTACTGACCTGGCGGCGGTTGGCAGCGCGCTGAACTCGGGCGATTTATCCACCGCGCAGGCTGCTTTTGCGACGGTTCAGAGCGACCTGAAAAACGCTCCATCGCCGGCACAGGCCAATGAAATAAGCGCCGCGTCACAATCCGTGCAGTTGGTCAACGCACTGCTCAGTTCGTTGAATTCGAGCACTACCTCCAGCCTTTCCGACATGACCAGCTCTGTGTTAGAGAAGGTCTATGGGAGCCGGGGTGGGCTGAACGTCCTCGCCTAGCAACCCGTGGGAACCTACCACGGACCGCGTTGTTTCCGCCGCCTGTGAACCTCGGCGATATCTCCAGATACGCCGGGCGGGAAAATTTGTTTGTAACGATTCGGGCGATTTCCGCACTATCTCAATAAGTGGATGACATCGCGCTGTGCGGCGATGGCCCCACAGTTTAGGGTTCCGACTGGGAAACTCCTGGCTGGGATCCAGTAAGGTGCCGGAGCCGACGGGGAAGCGGTTCCGGCGCTTTGTATGCAGTCTTCTTCACCCGCCCAGTCATCGCCAGTCATAGGAGTCACGATCTTCCCAATGCATGCCGCACGCTCCATCCCGCCGACCGGACGCCGCTACCGTGGCCACACGGTTCTGAAACGGCCGTTGCTCAAGCTGGTCCCGGGAAACGGCCTCGATTCGTCGCCCAGTTCGCCGCCCCAGATGCTACACTGGCAGGCACTTCCGGGTTCCCGGAGCAAGCCCTTGCAATTCCACTCCTTTGACGAAGCGTACGTCGACCGTCTGCGGGCGGGCGACTACCGCACGCAAGAGCATTTTGGCGAGTATTTCAGCACCCTGATCCAGGTGAAATTGCGCTCCCGGCTGCAGTCGCGGGAGGCCATCGAGGATGTGCGTCAGGAAACCTTTGCCCGATTTTACGCGGCGCTGCACGAGGGGAAAATCCTGCACCCGGAGCGGCTGGGATCGTTTGTAAACTCGATTTGCAACAACGTTTTGCTGGAACACTATCGTTCGGACGCGCGCCATTGTTCGCTCGATGATGAAGAAAAGGACGTGCGCGCCTGCGCCACCGATCTGCTCGGCCTCCTCTCCGCGCGGGAAACGGAAAAGAAAGTTTTGGAGGTTCTGGACCAACTTTCAGAACGCGACCGGCGGCTGCTGCGCGAGGTTTTCCTCGAAGAGAGGGACAAAGACGACGTGTGCCGCGACTTCGGTGTCGACCGGGAATATTTGCGGGTGTTGCTGCACCGTGCGAAGCAATCGTTCAAGTCGCTATATTTGAAAAGAACGGGAAACGATTCGCCGGAATATAAGACGGCCTGACGGCTGTGAAACGCCGGGCTGCGGCACGCGATTTTATGAGGGGGCATGAATGGACCACGATCTGGTGGTTCGCCAAAAAATGACGGAAAGATACCTGCTCGACGAGCTTGATCCCGAGGCACGCGACGAATTTGAAGGGCATTTTTTCGACTGCCCGGATTGCGCGAGCGACGTCCGCGCGTGTGCCATATTCGTGGAGCACAGCAAGGTTGCAATGGCAAAAAAATCTGAGCCGATTCGCGGCAGCGTGCCGGCGGCGGCAGCGATCCCATCCAAACCGGGATGGCTCGCTGGGCTGCGTACGGCGTTGCGTCCTGCGTTTGCCGTGCCCGTGCTGGCCGGGTTGCTGGCGGTAATCGGGTATCAGAATCTGGTGACGTATCCGCAAATGCAGCAGGCGCTGAACCGGCCGCAGCTATTGCCGTGGGCGTCGCTGAATGTCGGCACCTACGGATCGGAAGGGCCGGTGGTTACTGCGCGCCATGGGGAAGGCTTCCTTCTCTTTGTCAGGATCCCGCCCGATGGGAGCTATTCCCGCTACGCGGCGGAGTTGTATGATCCCGCCGGAAAGGCGGAGTGGTCGCTCACGATCCCCGCGGCGCCGGCGCAAGATACGTCTGCACAAGATAGATCTGCACAAGATCAGTGGCCGGTCCGGGTACCAGGAGCGAATCGGGAAGCGGGCAGTTATACTCTGGCTGTACGCGGCATTACTACTGCCGGTGAAAGTAAGGAAGTCGGCCGGGCATCATTTGAATTACAAATTCAAGAGTAAGTTCAAACGGAAGGAGCTTGTAACATGTCCGCAAATCCGAAATTGCCTGTGGTGCCGCTCTCTGACGTGGAGCGGTACCACGTGTATCACGCCGAAGCCCACGTGCTCAGCGGCAACTTGAAACATCCTATCGATCAGCCCATTGCAGAGCAGGCGCGGGTTGTGTTGGAGAAGACACGTGACGCTGGCCACATCACCGAGTCGGTCAGGGAGACGAGCCTGGAAGGCCTGATTTCCTTCAAGGCGGGCCACAGTCATGCGTCCGGCAGCAAGATTGAGAAGAAGGATCTTTGGGGCAACGATCATTCTGGCTGGGTAACGTTGTCGACGTCGGTGCTGGAAGGCTTGAATGTTTTTGAAGTGATCACCGCCGATCGCGTAGTGGCGCAGGTTTCGACCGAACATGCCATGAAGAACGGCCGCGTTCCCAAGGTGACGTTCCTGGGCACGCGCTTCGAGAACCTGCGGGTGGGCGGATATCCGGTCAAGGTAGAACTCGACCTCGCCATTTGCGGCGACAAACCGAAAGAAGACAAACCCTACCTGCAAGATCGCGGATTCCTCGATCGCGTCCAGCGTCAACTCAATGACATCGCCGGCGCCAAGGGTCTTCCCGACGACTTGGAGAAAAAGTACGATGCCAAGATCGCCTATATCGACGATCTCAAGAAACGTGCGAATGGACGCTCGAAAGGGGAGCGGAACGGCTATTCTAAGCTGGAATGCTCACTGGTCAAAAGCATCGGGCCGATTCCGATTCCGGGAGTCAGGACGTTCGGAAATATCATTTTCATTCCGGACTTTGGGACCGTGTCGTTGGCCGAGGTGGAAGTTGGCATCGCACCTTACGATGGCTTGTCCGACAAGACCGAGAGTGGGCCGCAGAAGCCGGGCGACAGCAATTACTTCACGCTGCACATGCTGAACATGCATCTGGGCTGCATCGGCGGCGGGACGGTAACTGCCGCGAGCGCCTCGGCCAACGGACAACACGGTCCCGGATAGTATTAAAGATTCTGGTGTCGATTTCCGCGCTGTGTGCGTTCTCATGCGGTGATCGACACCGCTCCCCGCAGTCCACTCTCGAGCATGCAGAGCAGGCCTTGCTGCATGGCGACCTGAAACAAGCCCAGGACGAATCCCATCGAGAATGCCAACGGTTCCGCGATTCGAGTCCGGAATGGGCTTGGAAGTTTCGGACCCTCGAAGCCAGAGCGATGCTCCATCGAGGACTGTACGAAGATGCCCTCAAGCTCCTGAAGTCGGAGCCGCCACCCTCTGGCCAGCCAGATCTGATCATCCCCATATTGACGATTGTCGCCGTGGCCGATGTCGACACCCACAACTTCCCGGAAGCGGAGCGCTCGCTTACCGATGCAGCGAGGCTCTGCGATACTTCTGCGCCGTCGAGTTGTGGATATGTTCTCCAAGCGCGTGGTCTCCTGGCCAGCGAACGGAATCAGTCGGGATCTGCAGAGCGCCTGTTTGCGCTTAGCCTCGACTTTGCCCGCTCCCACGGAGACTCATTTCTCGAATCCGATTCGCTTCTCAACTTGGGGTATGAGTCACTTGCGCAAGGACGCTACGATGAAGCACTTGACAGGTCGGAAGCTGCCTACCAGATTGCGAAGGCTGCGGATGCCCGGGTCCTCGAACTTGTCACCCAGGGCAACATCGGTTGGGCCTATTACAAACTCGGCGACCCAGAAAAGGCGCTCGGGCGGTTCCTCGACGCGGAAAAGCTCGCAAGCGAACTGAGCGACTTCGATGACCAGGGCGCATGGCTGATGGATGCCGGCTACGTCTACATGGGCACCCGCAAAGTCGAACTCGCTGAGCAATCTCTTCGACGGGCTCTGGAAATCGAGCGACGTGTCAACAGCAGGGAGAACATCTACAACGCCCTGCGCGTGCTGGCGCGGCTTTCGTTGCAGACCGGCGATTTGGCGATTGCTGGTCAGTATGCTCAGCAAGCTCTCGATATTGCGCGACAAGATGGGAACCATCTCGATGAACTCTATCCGATGCTTGTCAAGGGACAGATTGCGGCTCGTCGCGGCGACGTCGCATCGGCTGAGAGCGCGTTCCACGAGGTCGAACGCGACAAGATGTGCCCTGTTTTTTTGAAGTGGGAGGCCGAGCACTCGCTGGCGCGGCTCTACGAAGAGGAAAAGCATCCCGATGCCGCGGACCGCGAATATCGGGTGGCGCTCGCTACCTTCGAGGCGGCCCGCGATGAAGTGCGGCATGAAGACTCCCAACTGTCGTTTCTTACGAATGCGGCTCGCATCTACGACGACTACGTTCACTTCCTAGTGGCACGTGGAAAGACGGACGACGCGCTGCGCTGGGCCGACTACAGCCGCGCCCGTACTCTGGCCGAAGGATTGGGATTGCTGGCCAAGGGAGCTTCCAGTGGGCCTCCGCCGTTGGACCCTCGGCAAATTGCCCGGCGATCTCAAGGCACGGTGCTTTTTTATTGGCTGGGCGAGAAGCAGTCGTACTTGTGGGCGATCACGCCACGGAAGACGAGCTTGTTTACACTTCCTCCCGGCGCGGAAATCGATGCGGCGGTCGGACGGTATCGCAAGGCTCTGGGTGGGCCGCAAGACGTTCTCGCATCCGCCGATCCGGACGGGCGCTGGCTCTACCGCACGCTGATCGCGCCGGCAGAAGCGCTGCTGGCAGCGCGGCCCGCGGGGGCAAAAACCTACCTGGCCCCTAAAGGGGCGTCTGATTTCGATGCACTTGCGGTATCGCTAAAGCGATACCCTGATACGAAGCTGGTTGATACGAAGCCGGTTGCGAAGGTTTTCGTCATCCCGGATGGCAGCCTGAACAATCTGAATTTTGAAACGCTTCTGGTCGCCGGGCCCCAGCTCGCCGGGCCCCAGCTGTCCGCGCCCAAGCTCTCCGATGCAAAGCTCGCCGAAGAAAAGCTCTCCGAGGCGAAGTTGCACTATTGGATTGAGGACGTGACGATTGCGAATGCCAGCTCGCTTCGGGTGCTGGGAGCGGCGCGCACTCCGGCAAGAGACGGGGCAAGCCCCGTCTCTACAGGCGACGCGGGTAAAAGCACAGGCATCGGTGGAGGGAAACGCGACCGCGGCCTGCTGCTCGTGGGCAACAGCGTCGCGCCGAACGATAAATATCCGGAACTGCCGAAAGCCGCAGCGCAGATGGAAAGCGTTGCCCGGCATTTTCCGGGGGCGCGGCTGCGGATATTGGCGCGCGAGCAGGCGACTCCGGCCGCGTATCTGGCCAGCCGTCCAGAGCAGTTCTCTTATATACATTTTGTAGCGCATGGAACGGCAAGCCGGTTGAGTCCGCTCGATTCGGCGATTGTGCTGTCGAAGACCGCACTGCCGAAGGCTCGTCTATCATCCCCACTATCAAAGACTGCGCCTTCCGAAGCCTCCGCCGACACCGATTCTTTCAAGCTCTACGCCCGCGACATCATTCGCCATCCCTTGGGAGCCGACCTGGTCACGATCTCGGCGTGCTATGGCGCGGGCGAACGCGCGTACTCGGGCGAGGGACTGGTCGGGCTCTCCTGGGCGTTCCTTAGAGCGGGCGCCCACAACGTGGTTGCCGCCTTGTGGGAAGCGACCGACGCATCCACCGAGCAACTCATGGATAAGTTTTACGACGAGTTAGACAAGGGAGCGAAGCCGGATGCGGCGCTGCGGGCCGCGAAACTGTCTTTGCTGCGGGGAAGCGGATTCCACAATCCGTTTTACTGGGCGCCGTTTCAACTCTATGCGGGATCGTGAGGCGTTGCCCCTTTTCAACCCGGAAGGCACATCCCTCAGGGGCTAAAGCCCGCATGTTTATTGGCTCTGGGCGGCACGGCTGAAGCCGTGCCCTTCCCAAAACCAAAACAACAGTTGTTCAGCAGTCTGAGACGAGGCAAGCCCCGTCTCTACACGAGTTCTTCCGCAAGCTGTGAAGCCGTGCCCTTTCCAAAAACCATTTGTGAAACCAGCTCTACTTAATTGCTTCCGCCGCGATTCTCTCGGTCACGAACGCCTCGATCACGTCGCCAGCTTTAATGTCGCCGTAGTTCGAGATCGAGATACCGCATTCCATGCCGCTGGTTACTTGCGAGGCATCGTCTTTAAAGCGCCGCAGCGATGCCACTTTGCCTTTGAACACGACCACATTATCGCGCAGCAGCCGCACCTCGGAGTCGCGCTTGACCAGTCCGTCGCTCACGCGGCAACCGGCAATTGTTCCGACCTTCGGAATGCGGAATGTCTCCAGCACATCGGCGCGGCCCTGGTAAGTTTCCTTGATCGTCGGTTCAAGCAGGCCGGTCATGGCGCGCTTGATCTCGTCCTGCAGTTCGTAAATGATCGAGTGCAGACGGATGTCGACTTTCTCCTGATCGGCCAGTTCTTGCGCCTTGCGCTCCGGACGCACATTAAATCCAATGATGATGGCATTCGACGCCGAGGCCAGCAGCACATCGGTTTCGGTGATCGCGCCAATGCCCGAGCGCAGCAACTTCAGCCGCACTTTGTCGTTCGACAGCCGGCCGATCAAGTCTCCCAGAACTTCGACCGAGCCCTGCACGTCGGCCTTGAGGATGACGTTCAGTTCCTTCATACCTGCCGTCTTCAGTTGCTCGGCCAGGCCTTCGAGCGAGACGCGGGAACTCTTGGCGAGCGCGGCTTCGCGTGCTTTTTGCTCGCGATATTCCGAGATGTCCCGGGCCTTCTCGCGGTCGGTGACCACCACGAACTGATCGCCCGCCTGCGGCAAGCCTTCCAATCCGATGATTTCCACCGGGGTCGCGGGCGGCGCTTCCTTCAGTGGCTTGCCGCGATCGTCGAACATGGCGCGGACTTTTCCGTACACGTTCCCCACCACGAAGTTGTCGCCGGCGCGGAGCGTGCCGTTCTGCACCAGAATCGTGCCTACCGGGCCGCGTCCGCGATCGAGTTTCGCTTCCAGAACTAACCCGCTCGCAGCGCGTCCCGGAGTCGCTTTCAATTCCTGCAAGTCCGCCGTCAGGCAGATCATTTCCATCAGCAGATTGAGATTCGTCTTCTGCTTGGCGGAAACGTCGACGAACACAGTCTTGCCGCCCCAGTCTTCCGGGACCAGGCCGCGATCGGCGAGCTGCTTCTTGACCCGTTCGGGCAGCGCGCCGGGCTTGTCGATCTTGTTGACCGCGACGATGATGGGGACTTCGGCGGCGTGGGCGTGGTCGATCGCTTCCACGGTCTGCGGCATCACGCCGTCATCGGCGGCGGTGACCAGAACTACGATGTCAGTCGCTTTTGCGCCGCGCGCGCGCATGCGCGTGAACGCTTCGTGGCCCGGCGTATCTAGAAACACGATCTCGCGGCCAAAAGCCGGAGACGCCGTATCCGAGATGCGAACCTTGTAGGCGCCGATGTGCTGCGTGATGCCACCCGCTTCGCCGCCAGCGACATTGGTCGAGCGGATGGAGTCGAGCAGCGTGGTCTTGCCGTGGTCGACGTGGCCCATAATGGTGACCACCGGCGGACGCGAGACCGCTTCCGCGCCTTCTTCGAGGCTCTCGGTGGCTGCGTCGGTATCTTTCGCGGCTTGTTCTTCGAAGGTGATGACTTCGGTGTCGGCTCCGAAGAAGCGCGCCATTTCGCTGGCGAGTTCGGCGTCGAGGGTTTGATTGATGGTCGCGAACACGCCCCGCACCACTAGCCGTGCGATGACATCCTTGGCGCGAATGCCGAGTTTTTCGGCCAGGTCCTTCACCGAGATTCCTTCGGTAATCGTGATGTTGCGCGTGATGGGCGCCGGCTCGTTGCTGATGGTCATGCGCGGCGGCGGAGTGTAGCCCTTCATCGGGCCTTCCTTCACGCCTCGCGGGACATACCTCTGACCGGGTCGCCGCGATGGACCCCCGGGACGAGCTCCCGGACGCGTCGCTCCCGGCGGAGCCATTCCCGCTCCCGGTCCCACACCGAGTGGACGCGATCCCGCGGGCGCAACGCGTGTGGGGTGCATTGGCCGGCGTTCTCCCGGACGCAGCGGCGGACGCGCTTGTCCCGGCGCTGACGGTCGCGCCGAGCGCTGAAAAATTGGCTGCCCCGGTACAGGCCGTCCAGGCGTCGACCGTGGCGGCGCTCCCGGCACCGGCGGAGGCGCCTTATACACCGGGCGCGGGCCCGTCTGCGGCATGATCATTCGCGGCGGCGGCGCACTCGGAGGCGCCGGTTTGGCGGGCGCCGAAGCTTGCATCTGCGGAGCGTTACTAACCGCCGGAGGTTGTGCCGCTGGCGGAGGACTTCCAGCCTGCGGGGCAGGAGGAGTCGCAGTCGTAACTCGTGGCGGAACGGCGATCGCAGGCGGTGCTGTAGTTGCGCTTGTCGCGGCAACCGGCGGGGCGGCGGGTGGTGTCGCGGGTACTTTCGGTGGAATCACGACCACCGTCGGCGGGCGATAAGTGGCAGCTACCGAAGCTGGCGTGACCAGTCTCGGCGCCGGCGGCGCGGGCGCTTCGCTCGCGGGCTTGGATGGCACAGCCTTCCGCGTCACTGGAGCCACCGGGGCCTTTGCTTCCACGGCGGGCGGCGCTGGCGGAACTGGCGGCTTGACTGGCGGACGCGCAGCAGGATGCTCGACGGCTTCCTTTTGCTGCGTGATGGCGCGCAGTACATCTCCAGGCCGCGAAATATGCGAGAGGTCGATCTTGGTCTTGATCTCTTCTTCGCCGCGAGCGGCACGCGTGGCTTTCGCCGAACTCGGCGCCGCGTCGGATCGGCCGCGGAGATGTTTGCGCACCAGTTCCGCTTCGTGATCTTCCAGAGAACTGGAGTGCGTCTTCTTCTCCGTCACGCCCACCGTGGTCAGCACGTCAAGAATTTCCTTGCTCTTGACTTCCAACTCACGGGCCAGATCGTTGATTCGAATCTTACTCATCCGACGTCGTTTCCTTTTCTTGTCTCGCGGCTCGTGTGGGGACGGGGCTTTGGCCCGTCCACCGAGCAATCTCGCGTCTCTAGGCTCGCATATCTAACCTCTCGAAAATCCCTGTGCCATCTCACTCCCGGCTTACTTCCGGCTGACGAAGCCCGTGCGTCCGGTCCGGATCGAACTCCGAACTCGCCACTTTCACAGGTTCAACTCTGCTTGTCTTCCGGGGCTTCTTCGGTCGCAGACTCTTTCGACGCGGACTTTTCGGACGCAGGCTCTTCAGACAAAAGCTCGGCGCCTTCTTCTACAACCGCCGTTGCCACAGGCTCCGTCTCGGCGGACGCCGTTTCTAGCCCGCCCTCGGCCGGCGATTCCTCGCCGACTTCTGTTCCGGCGACTGCCGCTTCGGTGGCGGCTTCTCCGACCGTTTCCGCGTCCGCGGCGACTACTGCCTCGCCGCCATCCACGCTGGCGAAATAATTATTGACCGCGATACTGATTTTTTCCACCGTTTTCGGGCCAATGCCTTCAATCGCTTCCAATTGTTCCGGCGTCATATCGGCCAGCGATTCCACCGTGTTCACGCCCGCCGCCTTCAGTTTCTCGACCAGCCCCTCGCCCAATCCCGTAACTAGTTCGAGCGGAGTTACGGTCTGGGTTACCAGCGCCGACATCTGCTGTTCCACTTCCTGCCGCTTTTCTTCTTCGCTCTTGATATCGATTTTCCAGCCCAGCAGCTTGGCCGCCAGCCGAACGTTCTGCCCTTTTTTCCCGATCGCGAGCGAGAGCTGCGTGTCGTCCACCACCACTTCCAGATGCTTGTCCGTGGCATCGACAATCGTGACGCGGCTCACTTTCGCCGGCTGCAGCGCCTTCTCCGCGAACGTAACCGGATCCTCGTGATACTCGATGATGTCGATCTTTTCTCCGCGCAACTCGCGGATGATCGACTGTACCCGCATGCCCTTCATGCCGACGCAGGCTCCGACCGCGTCCACGTCCTTGTCTTTCGACAGCACCGCGATCTTCGTGCGCTCGCCCGCTTCCCGCGCGATCGCCCGGATCACCACCGTGCCGTCATAAATTTCCGGTACTTCGGTTTGGAAAAGATGCTGCACCAATTCCGGCGCGGAGCGCGAAGCGATCACGCCCGGACCTTTCACCGCTTTTTCCACCCGCACGATCACGACCCGAATCCGTTCGCCCACCGCGAACGACTCCAGCCGCGACTGCTCCTTGCGTCCCATGCGCGCTTCGGCCTTGCCGATATCGAGAATCACATCCGGACCCTCGATCCGCTTCACCGTCGCATTCACGATCTCGTTTACATGCCCGATGTATTCGTTGTAAACCGTGTCGCGTTCCGCCTCGCGTACTTTCTGGAAGATGACCTGTTTCGCCAGTTGCGCCGCGATCCGTCCCAGAATCCCTTCCGTCACTTTCGGGATCAGCAACTCTCCGCCCGCTTCCGCCGCCGGATCGAGCTTCCGCGCCTGCTCCACCGTCACTTGCAAGTTCGCGTCTTCCACCTGCTCCGGAGTCTCGACGATCGACTTCACCGCATAGGCATTGATCTTGCCGCTGTCTTTGTCGAGCACCGCGCGCAAGTTTTCCTGCGTCTTGTAGTACTTGCGCGTGGCCACCACAATGGCGTCCTCGACCGCGCTGACCACAATTTGCGGATCAATGCCCTTTTCCCGGCTGACCCCTTCGATGATGTTGTAGAGCTCACTAGCCATAAGATCTTCAGGTCTCAGGTGTCAGGTGTCAGGTCTCAGGAAAAGCAAGTCCTGAGACCTGACACCTGAGACCTGACACCTTGCTCCTATATTTCCGGTACCAGATTCGCCTTCTCCACGTTCCCTAACTCAATTTCAACCTTCGGCGCCGCGCCTTCTTTCGGACTCATCTTCTTCTTACTCTTGCGCGCCGCGCTCAGATCCAGAAGCAGCTTTCCGCTCTCGAAGCTTTCCAGCTTCCCTTCAAAATGCCGGTTGTTATTCACCGGCTCCCGCGTGGTCAGCTTCACGCGGCATCCGCGGAAGCGCTCAAAATCCGCCGCCTTGGTCAGCTTGCGATCCAGTCCCGGAGACGAAACCTCCAGGACATACGATCCGCCGGGCACGGCATCCTCAACGTCGACGATCGTTCCAAACTCCCGGCTAAACTTCGAGCAATCCTCGTGCGTCACTCCGCCGGGGCGATCTTCGTATAGGCGATCCGCCGCTGGAGCCGCTCCCGGCCGGTCAATAAAGACGCGCAGCATGCGGTGCTTGCCTGCCCCGCATACCTCCACCTCGACCACTTCCAGCCCGCTCGAGCCCGCCACGCGCTCGGCAATCTGCCGGACCTTCTCCAGATCAAGAGCCATGTTTCCAGCAATTTGCGTCCGGCTCGCCGAGCCAATCATTCCAGTAAATCGCCCAGCGAATCAGCCCAAACTAAAAAGTGGGCTTTCGCCCACTGGTGTGCTTCGACAATCCTGACACTACGACACAACAGTATTCATCGCTAACTATACGCCGCCCCTAGGGAAAACACAAACCAGCCTGACGGTCGCGTAGGGACAGTCGCCCTCGGCTGTCCAAGCCGAGCGAAGCTCGGCAGCCACTGGGGCAGCCAGTCGTCTAAGGACGGTCCGGACTCCCAACTCCCAGTTACGGAGGTATCTGAAGTAACCTTGCCGCCACCTCGCCTATCCCCCAAACTTCTACTGAATGCAGTTTTCCCGGACCCATCTCGCCATCGCCATAGGCTCGGCTGGCCTGCTGGTGCTGGTGTTCCTCGGCTATCTGAACTGGCTCAGCAACCAGGGACCGGTTCTGTCGCGCTCCGAGGAACGCGACCCGCTCACCCAGATGCCGATCAGCATCACCATGAATCCGTTCCGCGACCGCACCATCGAACGCACCGCCAACCGTTTTATTTCGGAGATGCGCGACGGCAATTGCCGCAAACTGCTTGCGCAGTGGGAAAAGGATTACCGCAGGAAGCGCGCCGACTTCCTTTGCAGTTCCGAAGCCCAGCATCCGCTGATTTCGTGGAACCTGGTGCAATGGGAAGACGCGCCGCCGCTGGTGATTCTGTACTACAAAGGCAAGCGTTACAGCAGTCCCAGCCAGGATGCAACCTACAAGGACCTGTTCTCAGTGACCGAAGAAAAGAAAGATTCCGGCTGGACGGTTACGAAGTACGACGCGTTTTACTGACGTATTTTTAGAATTCTCGGCGCACTCCGCGCCTCGGCGGTGAAACGCTTTAACTGACAGCTGATAACTGAGAGCTGACAGCTACCCTCCGATATGCACCATCGTCCGCGACGCCGGCACAAATCCCGTCTCCCCGATGTGGTGCCGTTCTTCTTTCTTCTCTACTACTTTCACAATGAAGTCGGTGAGCTTCTCATCGGCTGCGCCGCGCCGCATCAACTCATGCAGGTCGTGATCCCACACGGAAAATAAGCATGTACGCAGCTTGCCGTCCGAGGTGATGCGGATCCGGCTGCAGTGCCCGCAGAACGGATGCGACACTGGCGCGATGATCCCAATCTCGCCCACGCCATCGCGGAAGCGGTATCGCCGCGCGGTTTCACTCGGCTCGTGCGCCATCTCCTCCAAGGGCAGATACTCCGCCATGCGGGAGACGATCTCATCGAGGCGCACCACGATTTCCGGCGTCCAGACGCGGTCCTCTTCGAGCGGCATGAATTCGATGAAACGCACCACCACCCGCTCTTCGCGCGCGAACATTCCAAACGGAACGACCTGATCTTCGTTGAAGCCGCGCAGCAGGACGCAATTGATTTTCACCGGATCGAGACCCGCCTGCCGTGAAGCGCGCACTCCCGCCAGCACACTCTCGTATCCATTCGGTACGCGCGTGATGCGGGCAAAGCGCTCCGGATCCACCGCATCCATGCTGACGGTCACGCGGTCGAGTCCCGCGTCTTTCAGCGGCTGGGCGATCTCCGCCAGCAGGTGGCCGTTCGTCGTCACTGCGATCTCGGGCTTTTTCCCGTCCACAGTGCGCAACTTGGCGAGGTCGCGTACGAACTCCACAATACCCTTGCGCAGCAGCGGCTCGCCTCCGGTCAGCCGGATCTTTGTGATCCCCAGCCCAACCAGGATGCGTGCCATCCGCAGATAGTCTTCAAACGGAAGCTCGGCATACGCCGCACCGTTGGTCCCCGTCCGGCAGTACACACACCTGTAGTTGCAGCGGTCGGTGATTGAGATCCGCAGATCGTGGATCGAGCGCCCGAAATTGTCGGTAAGCAGCATTTAGCACTTAGCAATTAGCATTTAGCTTTCGCACCGCACCGAGCCGGTTTGGCTAAGTGCTAAATGCTAAGTGCTAAATGCTTCTCCAAAAGGAAACGAACAGGCGGGCACAACCCCAGCGAGCGTTTCCTTTCCAACACGGGAGGCGCGGACGTTTCCATCCGCACCCTCGGATCGCACATTGTCTCGGTGCAACCCTCGCCCCCGCCGCCAAAGAATTCTCCAGGCCACGGGGATCGGAAACTCGACGACCATTATAGATGCTGAGGGCAAACTCCGCGACCCCTGTTAAACTTTCCCCATGAAAGCACTCGTCATCACTCGTTTCGGCGGGCCCGAGGTTCTCGAATTGCAGCAGGTTCCCGACGCGCATCCCGCGCCCGAGCAGCTTCTGGTGAAAGTAGAAGCGGGCGGCTTGAACTTTGCCGATCTGCTCACCGCGCGCGGCGGATACGCCGGCACTCCCAAGCCGCCGCTCACCGCCGGCCGCGAGTTCGCCGGCCGCGAGCTTATCGGTAACGACGCCAGCGGACGCCGCGTCATGGGCTACACACAGTGGGCCGCCTTCGCCGAAAAAACCGTGGTGCATCGCAACCTCGCCTGGCCCATTCCGGAAGATTGGACCGCGGAACAGGCCGCTGCTTTCCCGGTAAATTTCTTCACCGCCTACTTCGCCTACTGGAAGGCGGGTTTGCTCGAGAAAGCGTCCGGCGCCCGCGTCCTGATTCACGCCGTCGCTGGTGGAGTGGGCACTGCCGCCGTGCAAATCGGCAAAATTCTCGGCATCGAGATGTATGGAACTTCTTCTTCCGAGGACAAGCTGGCCCGAGTACGCGAGCTCGGCCTGCAACACGGCATCAACTACAAGCAGCGCGATTATGTCCAGGCGATCAAAGATCTGACAAGCGGCGAAGGGGTTGACGCGGTTTTCGAAATGCTTGGCGGCGAGCACGTCGCGAAAAGCGTCCGCTGCCTGCGCGACTTCGGAAGCGTTATCGTCTACGGCTCCGCCACCGGCGAAATTCCGCAACTTGACACCCGCCTTCTCTACGCCAAAGGCGCCAGCGTCCACGGGCTCTGGCTGTCCTATTTGAGCGCCAACCGCCCGCTCATGGAGTCCGCGTGGAAGCAGCTTTCCGAATGGCTAGCCGCCGGCAAGCTCCATCCCGTGATTGGAAAAGTGTTCCCGCTCGAACAAGCGCGTGAAGCCTACACGCTAATGCAGGAAGGCAAGAATTACGGCAAGATCGTGCTGAAGATTAGTTAGGCGTACTAATTCGATCTGTCAATCCGAGCGGAGCGAGGAATCTGCAGTTCCTCGACCTAACTCCAGCTCCAGACAAAACACTCTCACCTTGTTACTCCCAGCAGCATGCACTATTAGGTTGCTAACGCAGCCGGCGCCAGCACGTCCAACATCCATGGTCGCAAGAATCCTGGCTCGCAAAGAAAAAAGAAATCGGGAACCTATTCCAACCGAGATTCGTATCCTGTAGCGAACCAACGTGGGGTTGACGAAACCAACGTCGATCCACCTAAAGAATTTGCAGGGTGACGGGACTGGCGCAGGCATGGTTTGGCGGCCCTGGATGCGCCGGGTCCGGCAAAAAGCACGAGTTTGAGACCCGCGTCTCTTTGCGTCACCCTGACCAGCGCATTGTAGGACTTTGAACGGGAAAGGCAAGCCCTCAGCCGGGCTTTCTTGAACTCTCTCGAACCACCACCAGCCGCCCCTAACGTCCCGGCCAGAAACCGGGCAGAAAGCGAAGAAGCAAATGAAACTGAACCATCTGGCAAAGACTGTTGTGCTCGGGCTGGCCGTGCTGCTCGCATCGAGCGCGTTCGCAAGCAACAAAGGTTCGCTACAGGTGCGGGAAACGCTCGAAGTCAACGGCCAGCAATTAGCCCCCGGAGACTATCAACTGCGCTGGGACGGCACGGGATCGAACGTCGAGGTCAGCTTCATGCAGGGCAAGAGGGAAGTCGCGAAAGCTTCGGCGAAAGTCGTTGCACTCGACAAAGCCTCTGCCTACGATTCCGCGGTTGTAGACCACTCGGACGGCAAGGCAAGGGTTTCGGAAATACGCTTCGCGGGCAAGAAGTACGTTCTGGCGATCGGCGCGACCGAGAAAGCCGAAATGGGCGAAGCTTCAAGCCGGTAACTTACTAACTTCTCGGAAAGAACCAAGCATCATCCCCGAGCAAGCGAGGATCCTGCAGTTCGCAAAAAACGCAGACCCCTCGCTTCGCTCGGGATGACAATTCAATGAAGAGTAATTCGGCCTCCGCGATGACCTCGCCGGTTGGGCGTGACTTTCCCGGTATCAGTACTTAGGCATCTTAGGATCGATCCGGTCCGCCCACGCGTTGATGCCGCCGGTCAGGTTATAGACCTTTGTAAATCCCGCGCGGCGCAGGAAATTCACCGCCTTGGCACTGCGTCCGCCCATCTTACAATAGGCCACGATCTCGCGGCTGCTGTCGAGTTCGCTCGCGCGCTTCGGTATGTCACCGACCGGGATGAGATATCCCCTCAGGTTACAGATCTGGTACTCATGCGGCTCGCGCACGTCGAGAATAAACACGTCGGCCTTGGCGTCCAGCTTCTTCTTTAACTCCTCCACTGACATGGCCGGGATGTCGTTTCCAGCCGGCTCTTCCTGCCCGCGTATTCCGCAGAACTGATCGTAGTCGATGAGCTGGGTTATCGTCCGGTGCGTGCCGCAGACGGGGCAATCGGGATTCTTCCGCAGCTTCAGTTCGCGGAACTTCAGGCCGAGCGCGTCGATCAGTAGCAATCGTCCCGCGAGCGAATCGCCTTGTCCCAGGATCAACTTGATGGTCTCGGTCGCCTGAATCACGCCGACCAACCCCGGCATAATGCCCAGCACTCCGCCCTCAGCGCACGAAGGCACCAGGCCCGGCGGTGGCGGCTCCGGATAGAGACAGCGATAGCAGGGCCCCTCTTCGGTCGCGAACACGCTGGCCTGCCCCTCAAAGCGAAAAATCGACCCGTAAACGTTGGGCTTGCCCGTGAGCACGCAAGCGTCGTTGACCAGGTAGCGGGTGGGAAAATTGTCGGTGCCGTCGGCAACGATGTCGAACTCGCGAAACAAGTCCAGCGCATTGGCGCTGGTCAGTTTCATATCGAACGCGCGCAGGTTCAGGAAGGGATTGAGCGCTTTCAGTTTGTCGGAGGCGGAGTCGAGTTTCTTGCGACCTACGTCGTTGGTGCTGTGGATGATCTGGCGCTGCAGGTTGGTGTAATCCACGACGTCGTAGTCCACAATGCCAAGCGTGCCAACGCCCGCGGCTGTCAGGTAGAGTGCCAGGGGCGACCCGAGTCCGCCCACCCCAATGCACAGCACTTTCGCCGCCTTCAGCTTCCGCTGCCCGTCCATGGCCACCTCGGGCATGATCAGATGGCGCGAGTAGCGCAGGATCTCGTCGTTGCTTAAAACAACCTCGGGTTGGGCATCGGTTACAGTGGCCATAAAGTCCTTCTGAGATTTTAGTCGGTTTGACGGCGAACTAACTTGCGAACTAGCTTGCGAACTAATTTGCGAACTACAGACAGCGGCGGCGCGCGGGGTGGCGCATTCGGCCATGTGTCGGTTCGCAGGTCATATCCAGGCAAATCATACTCAAATGATAACGCAGCCGCCGGCAATTGACGGCACGATGGAAATGGTATCGCCGTCTTTAACCGCGGTGGCTTCTTTTTGCAGGTAGCGCATGTCTTCGTCGTTGACGTAGACGTTCACGAACGTGCGCAGCTTGCCGTCCTCGGTAAAGAGGTGGCGCTTCAGGTCGGGATGCTGCACGACGAGGACAGCCAAGGCCTCGCCCACGGTCTTTGCCGGGACATCCACCGAGACCTGTTTCCCCGAGAATTGGCGCAGTGGAGACGGAATCTGGATCTGGGGCATACAGAGAAGATGCTATCGTACTCGCGAAAGATGCAAGTCGAAATTGGGTTTGTGTGGAGCGGACACTCTTGTCCGCTTGCCGGCAGCAAACACACTGCCCGAGCGGACAAGAGTGTTCGCTCTACACGAGCCTGATCGTCAGACTACTGCAAGCCTCTCGTCCACGAATTTCTTGTCGGCCTCTTCGCTGCCCGTCAGTTCGAACGAATTCGTAATCGTCGCCCCGCCCTTCTCCACGCTCGTGATCACGTAGGAACATCCGAGCCAGTGAGCTTCCGCAAGATCGGTTGTCGACCATTGCGCGGGGTGGTCAGGGTGGGAGTGGTAGAAGCCGACGATGTCCTCGCCACGCTCGCGGCCCTCGCGCTGAATGCGAATGAGTTCCCTGGGATCGATGTGGTAGCGGTTGTGGGGTGAGTCCGCGCGCGTGTTGCCACAACGGGCGATGCGTGAGACGGTCTTTGAGCCGTCATTGTCGAACTGCCCGAGCAGCACGCCGCAACACTCGTGGGGATAGGCTTCCTCTCCGTGTTGGCGAAGGGAGTCGTAGGCAGAATGAGAGAGCTTGAGCATCGTTGGAAGTCAAAAGGTAGAAGTCAAATTGCAGAAGTAAACTTCCTTCAGCAGCCAAGAACCTCTCAGATGAAACTTCACTTCTGCAATTTGACTTCTTACTTCTGCAATTATTCTTCACTCCAGAATCTTTCGCTCAAGTATTTTTCGCCTGAGTCGCAGAGGATGGTAATGATCGTCGCGGGCTGATCGATCTTCAGGCGCCCGGCAATCCGCAAGCATCCAACCACAGCCGCTGCAGAGGAGACTCCAACCAGCAGACCTTGTTCGCGCGCCAGGCGGCGGGCCATGGCGTGTGCATCTTCGGTCACGATCTCCAAGTTCTGATCGGCGAGCGATGCATCGTAAATGCGCGGCACAATCGCCGAAGGCAGGTGTTTCGCACCTTCGATGCCGTGGAAGGCGGAGTCGGGTTGCAACGAGATACAGCGAATCTTTGGATTTAACTCCTTCAAACGGCGTGTGGCGCCGACGAAGGTTCCGGTGGTGCCGAGCATGGCGACGAAATGCGTAATACGTCCTTCGGTTTGTTGCCAGATTTCGTTGGCGGTGGTTTCATAGTGGGCGCGCCAGTTGGCGTCGTTCGAATACTGATCGGCATAAAAATAGAGATCGGGATGGCGCTCGGCATATTGGCGCGCGACCTTGATGGCGCCGTCGGAGCCTTCGGCAGGGTCGGTGTAGATGATATTTGCGCCGTATGCCTGTAGAATGCGCTTTCGCTCGGGAGAAACATTCTCCGGCACGCAGAGGGTGACGGGGAATCCGAGAGCGGCGCCGAGCATGGCGTAGGCGATGCCGGTGTTGCCGCTGGTGGAATCCAGCAAAATCTTGCCGGGACCAAGTTTGCCGGCACGGCGCGCGGCCGCCACAATGCTGGCGGCAGTGCGATCTTTGACGGAACCGCCGGGGTTGTGCCATTCGGCCTTGCCCAAAAGTTTTACGCTGGGAAGATCGCGCGTGAGCGCGTCGAGCGGCAACAGGGGCGTGTTGCCGATTTGGGCGAGCACAACCTCTCCGGGCAGGCCAGACGAGGCTTTAGCCCGGGAAGGCGATGGCGATGGCGCGGAGCCGTAGGCTGCAGGTGTCATTGAATGTGAGTGCCCTAATGACTAGAGTAATGTGCCCGCAATCCTAAAAAGGTATATCTATACTAACGTTGTTGAATTCCATGTCGATTAGATTCGCGGCGGACGGATTTGGTTCCATCGACTCCGCAAAAGCCGCATCTAACCGAATGCAGCGATAGAACGGGAATTGGGTTCATAAAATGGCAGCGAAAGTCGAACAGCGAACCTACGAAGACGCAGTCGCGTGGCTGCGCGATCATGGCTTTGACCTGATTGAAGCTCCGGGCGCGCAAACCCGCGTGTTCCTGAAAAAGTACAAGTGTTCGGCGGCGATCCAGAAGACCGACGCCGGCGGCGCGAAAATTTTCGCGTATCCGGGATACATGATCGGCAGTGAGATTTCGAAGCTGGTCAACCGCGGATACCAGCAATTTCTGAAGACGACGAAGACCGAAGTGCCGGCGACCGCCGACCACCTGACGGCCCTTCACCAGTTCTCCGAAGAAATGAAAGAAGCGCTGGCCCTGCCCAGCCTCTACAACGAATCGCTCGGAACCGTGAGCGAATCGTACCAGTACGATCGCATCCAGGATCGCGACCAGCCCGAGGTTGACCGTCCGAAGCGGCCGTGGGAGACGGTGAAGGCGAAGGCGGCTGCGGCGACGAAGAAGAGCCAGGCGTAGGGGAGTTGTCAGCTCTCAGTTTTCGGCTTGTTGTGCTTCATGTCAGGGCATCGCTTCAGCCATGCCTAGGCCTCCGAGGTCGGATACCCCTTTAGGGGCTGGCCGATCGCAAGTCGATTCCGCCCTCCCTTCCTCTTTTCTCTCCGCTCAAGAAAACCAAAACTGTATGCTCTGAAACCAGGGCTCATGGAGGGCTTATGCGGGATTTGGTTTTGCTGGTGGGGGTGATTGCCACGCTGGCCGTGGTTGGTATTGGGCAGGACGGTGGGGAGGCCGGGCCCGTCGCGATTCGAAAAGTGATTGAGGAGCAACAGGCGGCCTGGAATCGCCAGGATCTGGAAGGCTTCATGGCAGGATATTGGAATTCCCCGGAGTTGACGTTCTTTTCGGGAGCGCATGAATCGAAAGGCTGGCAGGCTGCGCTGGATCGCTATAAGAAGAGCTATCAGGGCGCGGGCCACGAAATGGGGAAGCTCGAATTCGCGAATCTGCGGATCGAGATGCTGGGGCCGGACTCGGCGTTTGTGCGCGGCGAGTTTCATCTGACGATGTCCGATGGAAAGACGCCGCACGGCCTGTTTACGCTAGTCTTTCGCAAGTTTCCCGAGGGATGGAAGATTGTGCACGATCACTCAGCCGGAGAGTGAGGGGAGGTCAGAGGTCAGATTGCAGAGGTAAAGAACTCTTGGTGCTGACGTTTCTGCCGAGACCAGAAGATTTCACGTCTGCAATCCGACCTCTTACCTCTGCAATTGGTTTGTCCCCTCTCACCTCTGCCCGCGATCCATCGCCTGATTCGCCAGCCGATCCGCCGTCTGGTTGTGTTCCCGCAGCGCATGCCGGATCTCGAAGTGTTCGAGCCGCCGGACCAGTTGCTGCGCCTCGTCGTACAGCTTGCGCAGTTCGGGATGCCGCACCTTGTAGATGCCTTTCATTTGCCGAACCATGAGCTCGGAATCGCTGATCACCTTGAGCGCTTTGATCTGGTGTTCGGTGGCGTAGCGGAGAGCGGCAAGCAGTCCCTGATACTCGGCATAGTTGTTGGTGCGGTGTCCGAGGTATTCGCTAAGCTCGGCGATGGGGTGGCCGGAGGCGTCCTGAATGGCGACACCATACCCCGCAGGCCCAGGATTGCCGCGAGCTCCGCCATCGACGTGAGCAGTGTGCGCGACGGTCGCGGATTTCGGCGCGGAGAAAAGATTACTGGAATTGGAAGAGCGCGGAGGCAAAACCATAGACCGAGTTTACAACGGGGGTGGGGTTCCACCCGCGCGAGTGGACCTGAAAGAACGGGCAGGGGAGAGCCCGTGGCCAGCCTGACACCGTTGCGCTTCGGCTGGACCCAAGACAGCGGAAACGGTAAAAACCCTGTGCCGTCCTCACCCTGCCCACAAGGAACGAGCATACCTCTGGTGGTGGACGGACGCAACGTGGGGCTGATTCGATGCGCCGGCCGGGGCGACCGTAAACACTGTCCGCCGAAACCAGTTCCGCATTCGGTACTTCAGACACCAGCTTTACTCGCTGCAATCGGCTCTTTTTTCCCCGGTTTGGCAAACCTTAAGGGATACTGGCGGTCAGCGATGCGGCACGATTTCTAGGGTGCGCTGTAAACCCGGGGACTCCCTCCATCCTCTCTGTCCTCCGCGAGTGTTTTACTTTCACATCTCCAGATCTCTTGAGCCACATCCAAAACGCTCCACGTTTCGCAGATAGGCGTCAAAAAAACGCAGCATGAGTGGTGTCTGCCTGCCGACTCCTGCAAACAGCAGGACGGGGATGTTTGGACGTATCGCTTTCAGTTCCGAACGCAACGTAGTCCCGGCTGCATCCGGCAAATTGTCTTCCAGGAGTACTCCGTCAATCGCTTGCTTGGTAATCAAATGAATCGCTTGCCCTCCATTGTTTGCAGGCACCACCTCGTAGCCAATTCCTTCGAGCGCAGCCGTCAGAATTGCCAAATACTCGGGCTGGTCTTCGACGCACAGAATCTTCATTCCGCTCATTTGCGTTCTCCATACTGAGATTCACTGCAAGTTTGTCGTTTTCCCGCAAGCCGCTCGGGGCTTCACCCAGTGAAAACATAAGTCCGGGCTCTCCTACTGCCCGTAACGGCTGCGCGCCAGGCACGATCTATCTTTGCCCCCCAGCATCGTCGGACGGTGTCAATGCAAGGGGGGTAGCTAGCCTTTCAATCCACTTGCGATGTGGATCGTTGGACCGGATTCTGTCATCCAGTTGCGCGTCTAGGTGCCGCAGAAAAAACTAATCGGCCGCCTCGAATGCTTGTAACTCTTGGATTGTGATTAGCTCATCGGAGGCGGGCGATTGTAGTGGAAGCCTTTGGTTTGAAAAGTCGAGGATAGCTGTGGTGTCAGTGTTACGTGTATCAATTCGGCAGTGGGAGGAAGCAACTGAAAGTCGTTGGCAGGAGCGCACCACTTGAAGTTGCTGTCGTCAAACCTGGGTTTCGGGTCGTGGTGAGGGCTGGTGCCGATCACTGAATGAACATATGGCGCCTGAGAGAAATCGGCCGCGACATTTCGCGCAGCCAGGACGGCAAAGAGCGCGACGCAAGCAAGCACGGTTCGAATCCAGATTCTTCCGTGACTCCCACTCCGGAAATGCCGCGTAAGGGACATCTGCCCACCCTCCATGTAGTGATGAGCGTACGGCGATTTTGGTTATCTGATTCTTGCTATTTTCAGTCGCGAAAAGACACTGTCCCGCGCTCCTTCTCGGATGGCTAGGGCTGCGCGCCCGGGACGTAAACAACGTCCGCCGAAACCAGTTCCGCATTCGGTACCTCGGTTGTCACCTTTACTCGCTGCAATCCGCTCTTTTTCTGGGGTTTGGCAGTAAACGTCAACAAGTACTGGTTCGTCAGCCGATGCTCCACATTGTCCAGGTAGGGCGTGAACGCAACCGGCGGCCCAAAGAAACCGATGTAATACGATTCACCGCCGGTCTCTTCCGCAACCTGCGCGAGGTAAAGCTGACCCCAATATGTCAGCCAGTAGCTATGACCGTAGTGACCCACCCCCGGGGTATAGATCACGTAGACGACAACGCCGGCGCGCTGAGCATCTTCGATGGCCGCCGCTAGATACGGATCCAGCATATCGCCGATTCCGTAGTAACGATCGATTCCGTCGGAAACCAGGATAACTTCGCGGCGGGCTGTCGTTTCCGGCCAGTGTTTGATCAGGTCGCTCAGAGAAAAATAGGGGCTGCCGTTGATGCCGGATATTCCCATGGGAAGGCGCAGAGCTTTCGCAGCGAGAGCATGATCGCTGGTCAGTTTCTGTTCCATTTTCGCGATCCCGTTTTGCATGTAGGCGACTCCAATCTTGGTCGATGCCGGCTGTGCAACGATAAATTGGCGAAGATCTTCCAGTTGTGAACCGAGACTGACGTTGGACCCATCGTCGAGCATAACCACGAGTTCGAGTCCTGCGTGGTCTCCCTGCGCAGGAACCCAACCGGTCACTTTGTCGCGATCGCGTCCCTCGTGGACCTGCACATCCTCGCGGTTGATGACGGGTACGTTAGAACCATGAACAGCTTCGACGGTGACCAGCATGTGTACCGAAGCCCCGTCTGCGGCCCTAGCTTCCTCAGCCGCAAGGCAACGAGTAACCGCCGCCCCAAGAAACAACCCGAGTACCGTGCTAATTACAAGCAGGCGTTTGTTCATTTTCTTCCTCCATTTACCCCGTGGTAGCCCGGCTCACTCCATCTCCGTTCTTTCGCAGAACTTCATAAAGCTGCGTGCGCATTTTGCCACGCTGGTCGAAATAGCGAATCTCCAGACCGCGTTTCCCCATTCGCGCTTGAAAGCTCTGGTTGACGGGCAAACTGGTGCAACGCGACCACCGGTTGTAAACCGTGCACGCGATTTTCAGCGACTTGCCGTCGGGTTTCTGGACGACCATCGTGCTTTCGACATAGGTTATCGGGCTTGAGTTGTAACAATAGGCATCGAGGTCGCGCCAATTGCAGTTGGGCGGATCAAGCGGAGGGCCTTGGAATTGGTTGCTTTCCCCGCTGAGCACCTTAATGCGAAGTGGAAAATCTTTCGACCAGGAGCTTGCCACTGTGCCTAGAAGCAAGGCGACTACCAAGAAGATCCGGCGGCAGGACATAATGCCTCCTGTCTCCAGAGATGACTTGGCAGTGATTTTGGTTGGCTCTGATCAGCCGTCTATGTAGATAAGTAAGGGATGGCAGCGCAGTTTATATCCCCCCACACTGTTCCCGTGTTCCGCGTCAAGCTTCGCCTGCGCGCGAGAGTCGGTCTCGATTCGACTGCAGACTTTCGCCAAAACTATCCTGTCTTATCTTCCCGTGGCAAGCCGAGTGGCCAACCGCTGCGGCAAATTGGCAGCCAGGATTTTTTCCTGCGCCACCCTCAGGTTGTAAGGCACGCGATAGTAAGTCACGATCCAGGCATCGGAGTCGAACATGGCAAACGCTGCGCGCCAGTCGCCATCGCGCGGCTGGCCCACCGAGCCGGGGTTGATGAGATAGCGGCGATCTTTTCTCAGCGGCCAGTCGGACGACTCGGCCTGGCCCACGGTGCGATATCCGGGACGGTAGGCTTCGCTGACCTCGCCCGTCAGCATGAACCCGCCTTGCAGGTGTGTGTGTCCAAAGAACGTGACGGGAACGGGATCGGTGATGAGCGGTTCGATGGCGTCGCGGGCGCTGACCATGTATTCATCTTCGTCGAGCGCGGAGCCGTGGACGAACTGGAGGCCGGGGAGTTCGCCGAGTTGGATGGGACCCTGGGGGAGCGAGCGCAGCCATTCGAGATTTTCGGGGGTGAGCTGGTCGCGAGTCCAGAGCGTGGCCAGGCCGGCAACGGGATTGAAGTCGTCGAGGGTCATGAGGCCGCAGACCGCCTTGTCGTGATTGCCCCGGACGAAGATACGACCGAGAGCCTGTGAGCGGGCAATGACTTCGTTGGGATTGCCGCCATAGCCCACGGTATCGCCAAGATTGGCGACCAGGTCATAGGCGGGCGCGGCGGCGAGACACGCTTCCAGCGCCTCGAGGTTGCTGTGGATGTCGCTAAAAAGAAGGATACGCACTATGCACCGGACAGACTGCCGATTATAGACCGGGATGGCTTTTTTGCAGAATAGTGCGGGCGCCCCTCCGTTTCTTGAAGGGTGGGACTCCAAGATCGGCTCCTTTGTGAGATTTCTCGCCGATTCCTAAGATGCACTTGTCCCTCGTAGCGCACCGCAGCCACCGTGTTTGCTTTCTGTTCCACTGCGACTAGAATTGGGCGACAGCGCCAAGGGCCTCTTCGTCCATGTCGAATCCTCGAGACGCGACCACAAATCCTCCCGTGGTTAACGACCTCGCGGGCCGCAGGGTCGGCCGATTCCTGGTGCAAGGCCGGATCGGCGCGGGCGGCATGGGACAGGTCTATCGCGCGGAGGACACGGTCCTGAAGCGCGTGGTCGCCATCAAGCGGATGGCGCCTAAGCTCCAGTTCGATGAGCGCGACCGCGAACGATTTCTGAAGGAAGCGCAGCGCGCTTCCGCCCTCAATCACCCCAACATCGCTGCCATCTACGACGTGCTCGAGGAGCAGGGAGAAATCCTTCTCGTCATGGAGTACATCGAAGGGCACACGCTGCGGGAACGGATGCTCTCCCCGATCAGCATGGCGGAGGTTCTGGCGATCGGGATGCAATGTACAGAAGGTTTGGCAGCGGCCCATGATCGGCACATCGTGCATGCGGACATCAAGCCCGAGAACATCATGTTGGCCGCCGGGCAGCGAGTAAAGATTCTCGACTTCGGTGTCGCCAAGCGGTTCGCCGGCGCCGATTCCGGGGAAGCGACCCAGAGTTTGGCCAGCATGACGATCACGACCAGCGGCACGCCGGGTTACATGGCTCCCGAGGTCCTGCAGCAAAAACGCTATGACGGACGCGCCGATCTTTTCTCTTTGGGCCTGGTTTTCTATGAACTGCTGGGTGGGCAGCATCCCTTCCTGACCGACAGCTTTGCCGGGACCGTCGGTCGTGTACTGCACTTCGAACCACCTTCGTTGCACGAGATCAACCACAGCGTGCCCGATCCGCTGGCGGGAATTGTCGAGCACATGCTGGCCAAGGACCCCGCCTCCCGTTATCCAACCGCGCAGGCATTGCTCGCCGATCTGCATGCGGTCGAGCGCGGAGATGATCCGGTATTCGGCGGGCTTCCATCCAAGCCGGCGCGTCGCCACGGCCGCTGGAGTCTATCTCGTGGGTGGAAGACAGCGCTGATCGCTATCGGGGCGGCATCCCTTCTGGTTGTGCTCCTGTTCTTCTTCGGGCCGCGACTCCGCCACGCCTCCAATCCGCAAACGCACTCCAGTGGCGTAGCTCTGCCTCAAAACGTAAGTCTGGCGATTTTTCCGCTGGAGGGTCCCGAAGGCGATCTCCAGTTTGCCGCGCTCGCCAACGGATTGGTGGCCACCCTAGCGGCCAAGTTGACCGAGCTCGGCGAGAACCACTCGGTGCAGGTGGTGCCCGCCAGCGAGATGCGCGCCAAGCACGTAACCACCCTCGACCAGGCGCGCCAGGAGTTCGGCGTCAATCTCGGCCTACGCGTCGATCTGCAGCGCTCCGGAGACCTGGTGCGCATCGCTTCCACCTTAACCGACGCCAAGACCGGCCATGTGCTGGCGGCGAAGAGCTTTGACGCCCCCGTCAGCGATCCTTTCAAGATTGAAGATGAGATTTCGAACGGAGTGGCGGCTGCCCTGGGATTCACGCTCCGTCCGGAGGAACGCCGTGAGTTAGTGTCGCACGGCACCAGCCTTCCCGAGGCTTATAACTACTACTTGCAGGCGCGCGGCTATCTCGACGATCCCTTCAAGCCCGAGAACGCCAACAGCGCGATCGCGGTCCTGGGCGAGGCCCTGAAACTAGACCCCAACTACGGAACCGCGCGGGCAGAACTCGGCATGGCCTATTGGTGGAAATACTATTCCACGAAGGATAAGCGGGCGGTCGCGTTGGCGAAGGAAGCCTGCGCCAAGGCGGTGGAATCGGGCAACGCCGGCGCCGAAGGGCACATTTGTCTGGGCTGGGTGGCCAACGGCACAGGGCAGTACGATTTGGCCGTCGGCGAGTTTCAAAAAGCAGTACAATTGGACCCCACCAACGACCAGGCGTACACCGGGCTGGCGTCGGCCGAAAAGCATTTGAACAAGCTGGACGAAGCGGAAAAGACCTACCAGCAAGTTATCCAACTGCGCCCGCGATACGCCAGGGGGTACTTAGAACTAGGAGCTTTTTATTTGCAGCAGCAACAGGCGGAAAAAGCGATCGATATGTTTTCCCGTGCAGTTGCGTTGGCGCCCGACAGCTACCGGGGTTACAGCGACCTCGGTGCGGCGTATTGTTACCAGGCGAAGTACGCCGAGGCCATTCAGCCTCTGCGGCAATCGATCGCCATCCGCCCAACTTTTCCCGCGTACAACAACCTAGGCACCGCCTATCTCCGATTACGACGTTTCCCGGATGCGGTCGGTGTTTACCGGGAGGCAGTAAAGCTGGACGAGAGTCAATACGCGGTGTGGGGCAGCTTGGGAGACGCATACCACTACAGCGGCGATCCGGCTGCGGCCAAGGCGGCCTATGAGAAGGCGGTCAGTCTTGCCAACCAACAGCTTGAAGTGAACCCGAAAGATGCCGAATTAGCCGGCGACGCCGCCGACGACTACGCCATGCTCGGGGACCGGAAACACGCCTTGGCATCGTTGGACCAATCGCTGCGCTGGGGCCAAGGTGACAAGGATCTCATATTTAATGCGGCAGTGGTTTACCAGGATTTAGGGGAGAGCGGTGTGGCGCTGGAGTGGCTGAAAAAGTCGCTCGACGCCGGGGTTTCCGTGGCGACTGTGATCGAGTCGCCCATCTTCGATTCCCTCAAGAACGATCCGCGCTTCCAAGCTTTAGTGCAGGGCCGAACCCATTGATCCATCGATGCACTCCGGGCTTCATCAATTTCAGATCGAAGGAGGACAACATGGCAGCGAATCCATTACCCAGGCCAGAAAGAACTTCAGATACCCCGCCGGTCTTGATTGTCAACGCAGCGACGGTCACCACCATTAACGCAGTCCAAGGCCAGTCCGTTGAGTGGGAGAACAGTGGTACCGGCGACGTCAACATTGTGGTAACACCAAGCGGTATTTACCCGCTCGCGGAGAATACTTTCACCGTTAAGGGCACGAACGGCCCCATCAACACAAAGATCAACGGCGTCCTGACGGCTTGCCCAATTAACACCTACTCGTTCTCCCGGAACGGGGTCATGGGAGCTGGGAGGATCATCGTCCAGGCCAGCAGATAGCAGGCAACGAATCCATCGGTAGGATCACCAGCGGGTGCCCCACTCATCGCGCACTTTACGATGAGTGGGATTCCACCAGCGCGGCGATCCCGCAGCCTACTTGTTATTGCTCTCAGTCCGAGCTTGCCGGTGGAGAGCCGTCGCTCCATCCTATGTCTTTCAAGCGGTCACGGTACTCGAGGGCTGGCGGAGATCGAAGAAGATCGCGCACTTAGAAACCGAGACGAAAGCGTGAAAGCATTTCCTGAGACCTGAGACCCAACACCTAAGACCTGACACCTAAGACCTGACACCTAAGACCTGACACCTAAGACCTCGAATTCCAAACCGGGCAACGGGCGAAGTGCGCGAGGCCGACCTCGACCAGCGGCGGGAGATCGACCGCGCAGGCGCCGACGCGATGCGGGCAGCGCGGTTCAAACGGACATCCGGGAGGAAGTTGGGCGATGGCTGGCACCGTGCCTTCGATGGTCGCCAGCGGAAGGCCGCGGTCGGTAGCAAGAGTAGGAATGGCGCGCAGCAAGCCTTGCGTGTAGGGATGAGCGGGCGCGCGAAAGATGTCGGCCTTCGTGCCAAGCTCAACCAGGCTCCCGGCGTACATGACGGCGACGCGATCGGCGACGTGCGAAACCACCGCGAGATCGTGCGAAATGAAGAGCATCGCCAGTCCGAATTTGTGGCGCAGGTCGTTGAGCAGGTCGAGAATCTGCTGCTGGATGGTGACATCGAGCGCCGTGGTCGGTTCGTCGGCAATGAGCAGTTGCGGGCGGTTGACGATGGCCATGGCGATCATGACGCGCTGGCGCATGCCTCCGGAGAGCTGGTGCGGATAGCTGCGGGCGCGCTGTTCAGGATCGGGGATAGCGACATCGCGGAGAGCTTGGACAGCGAGCTCGTAGGCTTTTGGGGGAGGAATGCGAACTTTTCGGAAGTACCCGAAACCACCTAGCAGAACCGCAAGAGGCAGTCCTAGGACTCGGAACCATCGTGGCGTAGGCCCGTACCACTCATCCCGCAATTTGCGGTTGCCGTTACGGATTTCATCTCGTATTTTCTGCTGAATGTCTGCCGGGACGCGATTGTGAGCGAGCACGGCTTCCGCGATCTGGTCGCCGACGCGCATAACCGGATTGAGAGCGGTCATCGGCTCCTGGAAAATCATGGCCATGCGCGAGCCGCGGAGTTCGCGCAGCCGATCGGCGGGCAAACTTGTGAGATGCGTGGGGGCGCCGTCGCCATTCTGGAAAGTGATCTCGCCTTTGACGGTGGCGGCGGGCGGGAGCAAGCCCATGATGGCAAGCGAGGTGACGGATTTGCCCGAGCCGGATTCGCCGACTAGTCCAACGACTTCGCCGTGAGCGATGGAGAATGAGAGGTGGCGCACGGCGGCCACGCCGCCGCCGTTCTGCTGTGCGGGCAGAGGCGCCCGCCCTCGCCCTCCGCGGGATTGCGGAAACTCGATGGTCAGGTCGCGGACGTCGAGCAGCGGGCGCACGAAGAGTATGGTATCAGCGCCGGGACTACTTCTTGGGCCGCGATTCCGGCGGCACTAACCCGGCAACGCGGTAGTAGACCACCAGTTGCCCGTAGTGTTCTCCCGAGTGCTCGAGCAGGCCCCAAGCCATGTCGGACACGCGCGTCTGCTGATTCGCGAACGGATCGACGATCAGGTCGTTCATTCCCTTATCGCCCTTCTGCTGGATCGCCGCCGCGCCGTCGGCAAACGCCTTCTTCACAAACTCGACCACCGCGGCTTTCGTTTTGTACTGTTCGCGCTTGGGGTCTTCTCCGGCGGGCGGTTTCAGGCCCATCACCGGATTGGTAAAGAAATAATTCGCGCCGGCCGCGTGTAACAGTTGCTCGGCAAAACTGCGCTGCGCCGGCACCGGCTTGAAGTCGTACTTGTCTTCGGGAAAATCTTCCGCCATCGCAATCAACTTGCGCCCAACATCGTTCCAGCTCTCCAGCAAAGCCTGCGACGGCCCAACCGCCGGCTTCGGCGGCGCTTCTTTCTTCATCGCTTCTTGCGCGCCCGCCAGCACTCCAACCATCAACACCGCTAGAAATACGCCAACGATTCGCTTCTTCATTGCGCCATCCCTCCGATTATCATTTTCGTAGAGACGCGGCTTGCCGCGTCTAAGGAAAGTCTGATTAAGTCCCTCGGGGTCCTCCGTGCACCCCTGTGTACCCTGTGGTTCAAGGTTTTCGTACGTACCAAATCAGTATTTCCCTAACAAGACGGGGCAAGCCCCGTCTCTACTCCAGTCCAGCTTTCCCCAACATTTCCAGAAACTGTTTCTGCGTGCGCATGTCGATCGACTGCGCTACCAGCTTGCCTTGGCGGTCGTAGGTAAAACTTTTCGGAATTCCCTGCACCGCAAACAAGTCATTCACCTTCCGTCCAGGATCGAGCAGCACGGGAAACGAAACCTTCCGCTCGCGGATAAACGGCTCCACTTTCGCCACGTCTTCATCGGAAATGCCCAGCACCACCAGGCCTTGCGAGCGGAAGCGCCCGTAGAGGGTCTCCAGATCCGGCATCTCTTTGCGGCATGGCGGACACCACGTTGCCCAGAAATTCACCAGCACTACTTTGCCGCGCAGGTCGGCAAACGTCCAGGTCTTGCCGGAAAGATCTTTTAGGGTAAAGTCCGGATGCTCCCGCTTGCGGTCGTCCGCTTCGAGCTGGGCCATGGCGGCGCGAAACTGCCCATCATCGTTGCTGAGATCGATTGTGGGCTCGACATGCTCGTAACGCACCAGTGTGGCCAGTTCAAGATATGGATACGCCGGCTCGCGTACGGCCTTGCCTCCCGCATCGGAATCTTTCGACTCCGCCCAAGGTACGGGCCGCTCGCGTAACGTTGCGGCCAGCGTCGTCGCTACTTCCTGGAGTGTGTTGTGTCCGAAATCGCCCTCGGTAGAAAGTCCCGCCAGGTTTACCGTCAGGCGCAGTTTGTTCTCGGTCGCGGGCAGCTTGCGGATCTTCAGCGCCAGATCTTTCGTAGTCCCCGCGCGAACGTCGTCGGCGAGGGCGCGCAGCCCGTGGATTTGGTCCGCGAGAGGCTTCTCGTCCGCGCTCCAGACTATTTCTTTCTTCTGGGCCGCGGCGAACTGCAGGGCGGAGATCAGCGCCGCGATCAGGGAGAAGAGTTTTACCATGCGAAGTAATCGGTTGCGTTTCATAGCCCACCAAGCTTAACAAGAGGCGGTCTTCCGCACCAAGTCAGCATCGTCATTGGTAGTGGTGCAGTTTCAAAATTGCGACTATTTCTTGCTTGGCGGCAAAAAAGTCTTTAACGCAAAGTACGCTAAGGACTCGCGAAGGGCGCAAAGAGAAGCACCGGACGAGCACAAACTGCACCACTACCTCGTCATCTCAGTGCATGCGAGCGTCGGTTTCCGCGAGAGAGGCTCGGTCGTCCTTCCGGAGTCTCGGTCGTAGCCCAGGTGCCGTCCCTTGCGGGACTCGATTGTTTCCAGTTCTGCCTACCCGGCACTTCCGTGCCGGGCTATCCTGTTCCGCCGCTTCGCGGCTCGTGCATCGTCCGGTCCACTTTTTCGGTCGACCTCAAGCTATGACACAGACTCTTCCGGGACTCGAGTCATTTCTTCCACTTTTCCCAGCGCTGAAGCCCTCCACCCTAGCACGCCAAAACCGGGCGTGCTGTGGACCCGGGCGCTAGGCTAAGCTCGGTCGCCCCTGCGGGGCTGATTCTCGGAATTATTCTGAGCCGGCTAGAAGGCGCTGCCGCCGCCGCCGCCGAAGCCGCCTCCGGAGAAGCCTCCGCCGGAGAAGCCGCCTCCTCCGCTGAAGCCCGACCCGCCGGAACTGGCTCTGGGAGCGGAGACGAAGACCTGGTGCATGTCCGACGCCATGCTATGCATCGAGCTGGAAAAGAAAAGCGGACTGAAACCGACGTAGCCGTTTGGCGAGGCGTACCAGCTGGGAGGATCTTTCACGATGCCGTCGAAGGCTTGTGCCCAGTGGTGTTCCACGCCCAGCGCCATGGCGTAGGGGAGAAATTTTTCGAACGTGTCGGGCGGCATGCGCTTAATGCGATCGGCGTCGACGCGGTTCATGAACTCCTGGAATCCGAGGACCGCGATTGTGGTGCGCGCCCCGGACACAGTTTTCGCCGTCATCTGGCGCGCAAAGAGCCACCAGATCAGCGTGGAAACCAGAACGCTCCCAATCACCAGCGGAATGGAATAGAACAAGTTGATCCAGCCCATAACCTGCACCGCGACCGCGCAGATCGCGATGGCGACGCCGGCAGCGATGCTGTAGCCATTGGCCGATTCCGGGTCGAGCGTGTAGATGCCCTTGCTCTTCAGTTCGGACATGATGTCTTGGCGCACTACCGGAATCACGGTGTAGAAGCGATTCTTCAGACTGGAAAGGCGCGTTTCAGCTCCACCGAGAAAAATGTTTTCCAGCATCACGCGTTCGTGCGAGGTAAGGTCGGGGCCCCACTGCTCGCGCGGCTTCAATAAGTGGAATAAGTAATCTTTGTGGTGGAAGATCAGGAAGGTGTCGACTTTTTCTTCGATTTTGATGTAGCCGCGCACGGCCAGATCGACGATGGTGCTGGTGATGTCGCGGGGGTGGATGGTGTCGTCGATCAGAGTTCCGGCTTCGGCGGGAGACATGCCCTTGGGCGGCTCATACTGCGGGGCCACGGAGACGCCGGGATCGGGATCGCGTCCCACGGAATACCAGAGAGTGAACATCACGGCGAGAGTCAGCAGCGGCAAAAACAGAATGGGATTACTGCCCAGGAACCACCCCAACTTGGTGAGCGCGGACGGGGCTTTGAGCACCCCCTGCGGGATGTAGATGTCGATAGTGAGGCCGCCGCGCATGGAAAGCGGCTGAGTCGTTTCGACAAGAACATCTGCGCCTTTGACTTCGGCGGTCGCTTCGCTTTGCTTGGAACCGTAGATGCCGGTGAAGGCCTGAGCGCGCAGCCCTCCGGCGGCATTCTCGGGGAGGGTCACGAAGGCCGAGGCATGGTCGATGGGAACCGGCCAATCGTTGCCGGTCACGTTCCAATAGAACTCGGCGTAATTATCGTTGTTACTGTCGAAGAAGCGGACCCCATTACGAACCGAGTAGTCGATGTTGACGACGCGCGTCGTGTCGACCGCGCCGGGAATGTAGATCTTGAGGTCGCGGTAGGCTCCGGACTTGCTCGACTCGTACTTCAGCTTGTTGCCGCTTTCGTCGGTGACGCTCAGGATATCGAGAAACAGCGTGTAGTTGGTTCCCTGCGGCCCCGGATACTCGACCGGTATGGTGCGATGAATGCCGTGCCACTCGCCGGCGAACGCGAGAGTGATTTTTTCGCTGACCAGGGCCGTGCCATCGGCGGAGATGGAAACTGTGTCTTTGAAATCGGTGATACGCCAGTTGCGGGCCTGGGCAGCGGCGGCAGTGAAAGCGACAAAAAGCGCGAGACCTGAGATTAGGACGAGAAGTCGGCGATTCGTATGAGCTCCGCGAAACAATTTTAGAACTTCACTCTCGTAGCGAATCCAAGAGTTGCTGTGGCCACTGGCAGCTGCCGAGCTCCTCCACCCCGTCAAGCCAAAACCGGGCTTGACGGGGACCCCGGTTCGCGCGGCTTG
>Ga0209517_10000974_pt1 | contig 46120 bp, 37 predicted proteins | sample PeaSoiMetSII2010_FD_187695 | JGI IMG/M metagenome (GOLD analysis project Ga0209517, IMG submission 187695) | Peat soil microbial communities from Weissenstadt, Germany - SII-2010 (SPAdes) (version 2) | ecosystem: Environmental > Terrestrial > Soil > Wetlands > Peat | place: Germany...
TCGGCAAGCCGGTGCCGCGCCAGAATGGCCGGGCCAAGGTCACCGGCGCGACCCGCTTCACGGTGGACATCGCTCTCCCCGGCATGCTGCACGGCCGCATCCTGCGCTCGCCCCTGCCCCATGCGCAGCTCCGCGCCATCGACGCCAGCGCGGCCCTCGGTCATCCCGGCGTTCGAGCGGTCATTGTTGTCGCCCGGCCGGAGGATCCGGCGGCCTCGGTGGTGCGTTACATCGGCGCGCCCGTGGCCGCGATCGCCGCCGTTTCGATGGCCGCCGCCAGAGAGGCGCTGCGCCTCATTCGCGTCGACTACATGCCGCTGCCCTTTGTCGCCGACATGGACGCAGCGCGCGCGCCGAGCGCGCCGCTGGTCTATGACAGCGCTTCGGCGCCGGCGGGCCACCCCTCGGGTTATCCCGCGGCAGCCGGTCTGCCGCTCAACGGCAACGTGCGCGGTCCCGCCACCGGCAGACGTGGCGATGTGGCGCAAGGCTTCGCCCAGGGCGATGTCGTCATCGAGGGCGAATACCGCACCCAGGTCCAGACCCATTGCTGCATGGAGCCGCATGCAATCGTCGCGGATTGGCGTGCTGACGGGCTGACGGTCCACATGTCCACCCAGTTCACCGCCGGCGTGCGACATGAGTTGGCGGAGACGTTCGGCCTGCCGTTGAGCCGCGTGCGCGTGATCGTCGATGGCATGGGCGGCGGCTTCGGCTCCAAATCGACGCTCGGCAATTACGGCCGCATCGCGGTCGCCCTGTCGCGCCAGGCGCAGGCGCCGGTGCGAATCATGCTCGATCGCGAAGAAGAGCAGATGGATGCCGGCAATCGCCCAGGAACCTGGCAGCGCTTGCGCATCGGCGCGCGGCGCGACGGGTCGCTGACGGCGATCTCGCTCGCGAGCTACGGCACTGCCGGCGTCGCCGTCGGAGCCGGCGTCGGCACTGTGGCCGAGGCGATGTATGCCTGTCCCAACTTCGAAGCCGCGCAGCACGACGTGTTCATCAATGCGGGGCCGGGCTGCGCGATGCGCGCGCCCGGCAATGTGCCTGGCGCCTTCGGGCTCGAGCAGGCGATCGACGAGCTGGCCGAGCGGCTCTCCCTCGATCCGCTTGTATTGCGCGACCGCATCGACCCGAGTCCAGTGCGGCGCGAAGAACGGCGCATCGGCGCCGAGCGGATTGGCTGGCAGCGGCGGCATGCGCCCGGCGCCGATCCCGGCCCGGTGAAGCGCGGACTCGGCGTCGCGCAATCGCTCTGGGGCGCCAATGTCCAGATCAACTCTGCCTGCGAGGTGCGCGTGATGCGCGACGGCTCAGTCGAAGTGCTGTCGAGCGTGCAGGATATCGGGACCGGCATCGGAACGGTGCTGGCTCAGACCGTTGCCGAGGTCTTCGGCCTCCGTCCGGAAGAGATCACCATACGCATCGGCGATACCGAATTTCCGGCCGGACCGCCCTCCTATGGCAGCCGGACGACCGCCTCCATCACGCCGCCGGCCCGCACGGCCGCTTGGCGCGTTCTCCAACTGCTCTTTCGCGAGGCGGCGCTCGCCTTGAACGTCGCCGCCGGGGATTTGGTCGCGCGCGACGGACGTATCCTGGTGCGCGACGAGCCGAACCGCGGCATGAGCTTCCGCGATGCCGCCGCGCGGCTGCGCACGGATCGCATCAGCGCGGTGGCCTCCCGCAGCGACGATTACGCCGGCTTTCGCCGGCGGATGGAGGATGCCGCCCTGGCACGGCAGGATCTGGGCGGCGTCCAGTTTGCCGAAGTGGCCGTCGATACCGAGACCGGCATCGTGCGGGTCGAGCGCGTGGTGGCGGTCCAGGATTGCGGCCGGCCGATGAATCCGCTGCAGATCGAGAGCCAGGTGCAGGGCGGCGTGCTGATGGGATTGTCCTACGCCTTGTTCGAGGACCGCATCCTCGATCAGCACACCGGCCGCATGGTCAACCCGAACCTGGAGCAGTACAAGCTGGCCGGCCCGCGCGAGACGCCGGCGATCGATGTCGTGGTCCTGGAGAATTACCAGGGGCAGAGTGCGACCGATGCCTATGGCATCGCCGAGCCGTCCAACATCGCCACCGCGCCGGCGATTGCCAATGCGGTTTACAACGCGATCGGCGTTCGCCTTCGCGCCCTGCCGATGACGCCGGCGGCAATCCTGGCGGCGCTCGGCAAGGTTCCCGTGAGGAGCTGACTGCCATGAACCGCTTCGCTTGGGTGAACGCGAGAACGATTGCAGAGGCAGCGGCGGCTGTGTCGACGACCGTTGCAGACGCGATGACGGCGTCGGTCGATGCCGCGGTACCCGGCGCGACCTCGGTCGTGAAGGCCGGCGGCATCGATCTACTCGATCTCCTCAAGGAAAACTTGCTGGCGCCGGGGAAGGTGGTGAGCCTGTCGCAGATCCCGGGGCTTGACGCGATTGACGAGGACGAAACCGCCGGCATACGCATCGGGTCGATGGTCACCCTGGCCAGCCTTGCCGACAATCCCGTCCTGCAGCAGCGCTACCGCGCCCTCGCCGATGCGGTGCAGGGCTCGGCGAGTCCGCAAATCCGCAATGTCGCAACTTTGGGGGGCAATCTCTTGCAACGGCCGCGCTGCTGGTATTTTCGCGCCGAGGAATATCGCTGCCTGAGGAAGGGCGGCGGCCACTGCTTCGCGATCTCGGGCGAGAATCAATACCACGCGATCTTCAACAATCAGCCTTGCGCGATCGTCCACCCTTCGACCGCGGCCACGGCGCTGGTGGCTTTGGGCGCCACGGTCGAGCTCGCCACTGCCGCCGGCGCCACGCGCCGCGTGCTGCTCGAGGATTTCTTCGTGACGCCGGACAAGGATTTGCAGCGCGAGAACGATTTGAAGCCGCAGGAGATACTGACGGCAATCCGCTTGCCGCCGCTGCCGGCGGGCCTGCGGACGGCGCATCTGAAGCAGGGCGAGAAGGACTCCTTCGACTGGCCTCTCGCCGACGTCGCCGTTGCGCTGGAGCTGGAGGAGGACGGAGTCTGCAAGAAAGCCGCGATCGTTCTCGGCGCGGCCGCGCCGGTGCCGCACCGCGCGAAGGCGGCCGAGGCCGCCCTTGTGGACCGACGGATCGACGAGAAGGCCGCCAAGGACGCCGGTCGCGCCGCCTTGGACGGCGCTACGCCGCTCGCCATGAATGCCTTCAAGCTGCCGCTGTTCGAGGCCCTCGTCGGACGCGCGATCCTCAAGGCCGTGGCCCGTCAATGAGTTACAACCAAAATGAAAGTGCTTCCTCTGTCGAAGGTCTACCAGCTGCTCGAACCAGGGCCGGTCGTCCTGATGACGACGGCTCACAAAGGCCGGGCCAATGTCATGACGATGTCCTGGCACATGATGGTTGAATTCGAGCCGCCGCTGGTCGCCTGCGTCGTCAGCAGCGCCAATCACAGCTTCGCCGCGTTGCGCGCAAGCAGGGAATGCGTAATCGCCGTCCCGTCGGTTGGGCTGGCAGCCAAAGTGGTGCGGGTCGGCAATTCATCGGGCCGCGACATCGACAAGTTCGAGGCGTTCGGTTTGACGCCGATGCCTGCCCAGTCCGTCGCGGCGCCTCTGGTTGCTGAGTGTTTCGCCAATCTCGAATGCAAGGTGGCCGACACGCGTCTCGTGAACCGATACAATCTCTTCATCCTCGAAGTGCTCAGGGCTTGGACCGATCCAGCGCAGAAGAAACCGAGGACCATCCATCATCACGGATATGGCACGTTCGTTGTGGATGGCAGCACGATTAGGCTGAAATCGAAGATGCGGTAATGGGCGCGCCGGGCCGTGCCACTCGGCCGTGCCTTATTGCGTCATCCGCGGATACATGCGCGTGGCGATGGCAATGAGGAGGGTCAAAACCGCGGCGAGAGCCAGGAGATCGTAGCCCAAGCCATAGGCGCTCACGCCGCCACGCAACATGACCGCCCGCAAGCCGTCAACCTCATAAGTCAGCGGGTTGAGGGATGAGACCGCTTTGAGCCAGCGCGGCATGAGATCGATCGGATAGATCGCGTTGCTCGCAAAGAAGATCGGCATGGTCAGGACCTGCCCGATGCCCATGAACCGTTCCCGGGTCTTGACGATGCAGGCGATGATCAACGAGAAGGTCGCAAACAGGCCCGAGCCCAAGCCGATGAGCAGCACGGCAGCAGCGATGTTGCCGGGCGCGAAGCTGAGATCGACACCCATGATTGCGGCACAGACGTAGATGACGAGCGCCTGCGACAGGCCGCGAATGCTCGATGAGAGCGCCTTGCCGCTGACCAGAGCGCTGCGCGGCGCCGGGCTCACCATGTAGCGATGCAGCACGCCGAGGTCGCGCTCCCAGATCGCGGAAATGCCGTAGAAAATGGCGACGAACAGCACGCTCTGCGCGAGGATGCCCGGCGCGAGAAAATCGAGATAGGGCTCGCCGCTGGGAGACAAGCCGCGAACTTGCGCCATCACCCCGCCGAACAGCACCAGCCACAGGATCGGTTGGATCGCGCGGCTGACGAGCTCCCACGGGTCGTGGCGCAGTTTCTGCACCTCTGCGTCTGCGACGGCGAGGACCTGGGTGAAATAGCCCGTCATCGTCATCGGAATGGCCATCATGTGTGTTCTCGAGCGGCGCGGCGCGTTTGCCGAACTTCACCGTATTCGCCTTCTGTGGCGATGGTCGCGCCCGTCAATTTTTCGAAGACGTCATCCAAGGTTGCGTCGGGACCGATGAGTGCCTTGAGCTCGGCCGGCGTGCCCACGGTTTGAATCCGACCGGCGCTGATCAATGAAACCCGGTCGCACAACTGATCCGCTTCGTCCATGTAGTGTGTCGTCACCACAACGGCCGTTCCCAGCTCGCGGCGAAGATCCCGGATGTGCTTCCAAACCGCGTGGCGCCCGGTCGGATCGAGCCCTTCCGTCGGCTCGTCCATGAAGATGATGGCCGGCCGATGCAGCGTGCTCTGGGCAATTTCAAGCCGGCGGATCATCCCGCCTGAGTAATTTCGCACCAGCCGGTCGCGCACGTCGGACAGTCCCATCATCGCCAATGCGGCCGCGATCCGAGTGTCGCGTTCGGCGTGCGGGAGCAGATAAAGCCGATAGGAAAGCAGCAGATTCTCGTAGCCGGTGAGCTCTCCGTCCGCCGACAGGAGCTGGGGCACGTAGCCGATGTGGCGGCGAATGTCTGCGGGATGCGTCGCGAGATCGAAGCCGGCGACGACGGCGCCTCCGGACGTCGGCGGCAACAACGTCGTCAGCATCTTGATGAGCGTGCTTTTTCCGGCGCCATTGGGCCCGATCAGGCCGAAAATCTCGCCTGCTTCGATGCTCAAGGAGACGGAGTCGACTGCCGTCACCGCGCCGAAGCGGCACGTCAGCTCGAAGGTCTGCACCACGGCCGGCGGCTTGCCGGCGGAGGAAGGGCGCAACTGATCAGTGGTGGACATCTGCGGTCTCCGGCTCTCCTGTGCCTTCGGCCCGGGGTGCCGGCCGCGCAACCAAGGGGGACACGTCGTACCCGATGAGAACCGGTTCTAACCGTTCCCACGCCCGGCATGCTGACCCATATCACGGCAGCCGGCCGGGAGGGCCCCGATACTTTATTTGCGCGCCGAGCGCAAACTGTCGATCGGCGCGCTGGATTGGCGTTGACGGGAAGCATGCGCGCAACGCCGCCCCTCGGAGTGGGCAGGCTCAGGCGGCGGGCCCGACGCGCCGCTCGACACCGCGCAACAGCATCACGTGAATAAGGCAAGCTCGCGAGGCACAGGAGAATTTAGCGATGCGAGGCTGGACCGCATGCCCGAACTGCGGTCACGCCCGGAACGACGGGCGCATCTCCTGCCTCCACCGTCTGCGATGGCTGAATGCGAGAACCGGTGTCCGCCTCCTATCGCTCCGCGCCGCCGCGCAAGCGGACTCCGTCAATGCGCAAGATGCACGCCGTCGCGATGGGCGATCTTGTCCCAAGCCCTGATAAATCCCAGTGCGCCCGCGTAGATCAAGACGAGCGCGAAAACGGCGGCAGTACCCACTCCGACGATCACGATCAGCATATCCATGAAGTCCATCGCGTTCCCTTTCGCTCAAGGGTTGGACCTTCACGCCGATGTGCCCGGCCTTTTTCTCTAAGTCGTTTCCTCTTCGCTCGGCGGCAGACGAGCCGCGAATTTCACACCTGGTTTCGGTCCGCCGCCACCCATTGGCGTTTTGGTCGGGCATCCGCCCCGGCGATTACTCGCAGGAACTTGCCCTACTACAAATCACTTGGCACGCCACCCTCGCCGGTCAACGCCCGGCGGTGTCGCAGTCGGGCGCGCAGGCCGCGGCCAAGTGACGCATGATCGGAGAGAGCCCGCTTGAACGCACCTCGAACGTCCGGATCGCGTCCGCTGAGAGCCGACCCGGTGCCGCCAGAATAGGAACCCGACGCAGCTTCGCGACGATCTCTTCCGCAGCGTGTCTCTTCCGCGCCAATGCAGTCCTTCTTCATGGTCGAAACCACGCTTCAGCTGGGATCAATTCAGATCGGCCGGGCCACTCGCTTGACTTGAGGTAGATCAATGCCGGCGGTTCCGCATCTTCGCAAGCTGCCTCCGGTTTCTTGCCGCTGCGTCATTGTTGTCTTGGATGAAGGCCGATGATTGACGAAAAAGACCTAAAGGTCAGGATGCGCGATGGAGTCGAGATCGGCTTGCGCGTCTACCGCCCGGACGATACCGGCGCCCATCCCACCTTGTTCGCCGCGTCACCCTACCGCTATGACAACAACGGCCTGCCGTGCTCGCCGCTGTTCCTGTGGCGCGAGACGGGCCCGATCGAATGGTATGTCGAGGAGCAGGGTTATGCCTATGTCCACGCCGACGTGCGCGGATCGGGGATATCCGGCGGCGAGTTCGGCATGTGGGGACCCGAGGAACAGCGCGATCTCTACGAGCTTATCGAGTGGATCGCCGCGCAGAAATGGTCGAACGGCAAGGTCGGGGGCATCGGGCAATCCTACTACTGCATCTCGCAGTGGCACATGGGCATGCAGAATCCGCCGCACCTTGCCTGCATCGCGCCTTACGACGGGCTCAACGATCCCTACCGCTTCGTCGGTTACCACGGCGGCATCGAGAGCAACTTCGCCCTCTACTGGTTCAACTCCAGCGTCCGTGTCCCGAACATGTATCCGGCCAACGGCGACCATCCGCGCGCCCTGCCGACGGACATGTACGACGTGATGGCGCACCACCCCTTGCGCGATTCGTTCTGGATCGAGCGCTCGGCTTGGGAGCATTTGGAGAAGATCAAGGTCCCGGTGTTCTCCGTCGGCGTCTTTGCCAAGCAGGATCTGCACCTCGTCGGCAACATCGACGGCTTCCTGCGCGCGAGCGGCGAGAGGAAACTGTTCATCACCGGCACCGCGAGCCCGATCACTTCGCAGAGCGATTTCGCCAAGCCGGAGTTCCACCGCGAGCTGTTCCTGCTCTTCTACGACAAGTATCTGAAGGGCGCCAAGACGAATTGGGACGCGCGGCCGAAGGTCTCGTATCAGGTGCGCAACACCGGCAAAGTGCGCGCGTTCGAGAGTTGGCCTCCCTCTGGCACGCGCAAGGCGCGCTTCTTTCTCGCGCAGGGTCCGACCGGGACGGTGACGTCACTGAACGACGGCGCGCTCGTGTCGTCGGCCGCTTCCGCCGATGGCGGGGCGACGAGCTACAGCTATCCGCATCCATCGTGGGTCATCGGCAACGTGCCGGTCGGCCCTGCCGGGCCCGATCCAGCCGCCGGTACGCTCACCTTCACGAGCGCGGCGCTGGAACGCGATCTCGAACTCGCCGGACACGGCAAGATGATCGTTTACGGGTCGACGACACGCAATGACATGGACGTGATCGTCAAGGTTTCCGAGCAGTTTGCCCAGTCGACCGACGAACGCGCCAAGGGAGCCCAGCCGCGATACAGCATCGTGACCAAGGGTTGGCTGCGCGTTTCGCACAGCGTCGAACGCGATCGCCGCTTCAGTACGGACGAGATTCCGGTCTATACGCACGCAAAACGAACGCCGCTCGAGCCGGGAAAAATATACAGGCTCGAGATTCCACTTCTTCCGCACGGATGGCGCTTCGCCAAAGGCAACCGCATCCGCGTCGAGATTTCATGCGCGGACTCGCCGGTTACGGACTTTCTCTTCAGCCATATCTATCGACCCGACAAGCATGGGACCGATACAATCCACCACAACGCCGAGTATCCGTCCGAGCTGATACTGCCCGTTCTCGACGACTGACGCACCGGTGGGCGGCCGGCCAGCCTGCCAGCCAATATCAGGACAAGAGGAGACCTCGATGTTCAATGTCGGAGTCGATGTCGGGGGTACATTTACCGATTCTGTTGCCATCGACGAGAGCGGAAATCTGCTCGTCGGCAAGGCCCCGACCACGACCGATCACATCGTCGAGGGCGTGATTTCAAGCCTCGAAGATTTGGCGCACAACGCCAAACTCGACTTGCCCAGCCTGCTCGGCAAAACGCGTTTCCTCGGCCACGGAACCACGGTCGGCACCAACGCGCTGGTGACGCGTCGCGGCGCGCGGATCGGCCTGCTGATCACCGCCGGCTTCGAGGACACGCCCTTCATCCAGCGGGCGGTCGGACGATTGGCTGGCTTGTCGGAGGAAGAGATGCGCCAGCAGGTCACCCTGCGGCAACCGGTGCCACTGGTAGAGCGCGAGTGCATCGCCGGCATCGTCGAGCGCGTCGACATGAACGGGCGCGTGCTGATCCCGCTTTTCCCGGAGGAAGCAGAACGGGCGGTTCGCGCCCTCTTGGCCGAAAACGTCGAGGCAATTGCGGTCTGCCTGCTGTGGTCCTTTGTCAATCCGGCTCATGAGCTGATGCTCGCCGAAACGGTCAGGCGGCTCGCACCCGATCTGCCGATCTCGCTCTCGAGTTATCTGGCGCCAAAGATCCGCGAGAACGCCCGGTGCAATACGGTGTGTATCGATGCGTTCGTCGGCGGCGTGGTCAAGGACTATCTCAGCGACCTGCAGAAACGGTTGGCAGCGGAGGGGCTGCGCCAATCGGTGGCCGCGATGCAGTGCTTCGGGGGAGTAACGGAAGCACAGGACGCCAGTCCGGTCAGCACCATCGGGTCCGGGCCGGTCGGCGGCGTCATGGGCAGCAAATACCTCGCCCAGCTCTTGGGCGAGAAAAACGTCATCACGACGGACGTTGGCGGCACCACCTTCGACGTCAGCGGTATCTGGCAGGGCGAGGAAATCATCGCGCGCGAATTTTTCGGCGCCGCCGGCGTCATGTCGCGCTTCGAGGTGCTGACGCCGCGGGTCGACATTCAGTCGATCGGCGCTGGCGGCGGCACCATCGCCTGGTTCGATTCCGCGAGCAAAAGCATCAAGTTTGGTCCCGAAAGCGCCGGCTCCAAACCTGGCCCCGTCTTCTATGGCCTGGGCGGAACGCGCGTGACCCTGGCCGATGCATGGCTCACCCTCGGTTACCTCGATCCCGACCAGTTCCTGGGCGGCCGGCTCAAGGTCGATGCCAATGCCGCCAAATCGGCGATCGAAACACAGCTTGCCCGGCCCCTCGGCGTATCCATAACCGAGGCCGCATTAGCCGTGGTCGAGCTCGCCAATCACCATATGAGTGATGCGATCAAGGTCTATCTTGCGGCGCGCGGCCTCGACATCAGCGATTTCGTCATGTTCGCATTCGGCGGGGGCGGGCCGATGCATGCCGCCGCCTATGGCGAGTTGTCCAGTGTCAAGCGGACTTACCTGGTCGCCAACGCAGCGGTGTTTTCGGCGCTCGGGATTGCCTTGGCCGACACGAAGCACAAACAACAGGTTACGCTGCTGGCGCGCGAACCATTTGATCTGGAGCATCTGGTCGCCGCCTTTGCCGAGCTGGAGCAGCGTTTGGTTCATCAGTTCGAACGCGAGGGCGAGTCTTCGACCTCGATCAAAATGCGGTATTTCCTGGACTTGCGCTATCGCGGGCAGGTTCACGACCTGACGGTGGAAATTCCCGGACCCAAATGGATCGCCGCGCATGGCATGTCCGCTATTCGCGCCAGCTTCGAGCGTCGATATCGCGCTGTCTACGGTGGCGCCAGCGTGTCGGCCGCCTACGCGTCGATCGAGCTCGTCGGTCTGGGCGTTGATGGTATCGCGGAGCATCCGAAGCCTTCCTTGCGCTCGGGAGAGCCGATGGGGAAAATAGCGCCGCGGGGTTATCGAAATGCCTGTTTCAGGATGACGCAGGGCTTCCAGCGGGTTCCCGTGTACGCGGATCGCGATCTTCGGCCGCACCACGAGCTTCGAGGCCCGGCGTTTGTGCAGAATGATTACCTGACGATGATCCTTTTGCCTGGGCAAATCGGTCAGATCGATGATTTTGGCAATCTGGTGATCGATCACATACGAGGGAGGTTCGCCCATGGATGAGCGAACGGTCGGTGAAATTGAGCGGGAAGCGGAGAACTGGCTCGGCATTCCCGGGCTGCGTCGCGACATGCCGATCGACGAACTCATCGAGGGCATCGTCCGCGATGTCCTGCGGCCGCTTCCATATGTCGACCCGCAGATCGACCCCGTGAAATATGAAGTCGCGGTGCATCGCATCACCGCGTCAGTGCGCGAGGGAGCGTGGGCGCTCGTGAGGACGTCGAGTTCGCCGCTGGTCACCGAATGCGGCGAATACGTGTTCGCAATTTACGACAGCGAAGGTCATGCCGCTTTTGTGAATACAGGCGTGCTTCCGCATCTGACCGGCACCGAGGCCGGCATCAAGTTTATTCGCCATTGCTATGGCACGGATCGCGAAGGCATTCATCCAGGCGACCAATTCATCCTGAACGAACCTTATATCATGGGGATTCACACACCCGACATCCTTGTGGCGCGCCCCGTGTTCTCGGGTGCGGAGATCGTGGCATGGATTGCCAGCCTCACCCACACGATCGAGATCGGGGCGAAGGACCCTGGCGGCACCGCCGATTCGACCGATATCTTCCAAGAGGGAATCAGGATTCCCTGCCTCAAGCTGATAAGCGGGGGCGAGCCGGTCTCCCATGTCTATCGGCTGATCGAGCGGGCGACGCGGAATCCGGCGCAGATTTCTCTCGACATCGCCTCGAAGGTCGCAGGGAACAATGTCGCGGCTGCTCGGATCGAGGAAATGGCTGCACAGGAGGGTGCCGCGTTCCTGCGCGGCGTTCTCGCCAAGATGATCAACGAAACAGAGACCAAGGCGCGCAGCCGCATCAAAGCGATCCCCGACGGCAAGTGGCACAATGTCGCCTACGCCGATCACAATGGCCTCAAGCCTGAGCTCTTGACGATCAAGGTGACCGCCGAGAAACGCGGTGACGTCATTCTATTCGATCTTGCCGGAACGTCTCCCCAGTGCCCGGGACCGGTGAATGCCGCCCTGCCAGGAACGGTCGGCGCGATCTTCACGGTTCTCGTCTTGACGATTTTCTCCGATCTGCTTCCCAATCGCGGGATCGTTTCCTCGTGCCAGATCTCCGTGCCGAAAGGCTCCATGTACAATCCGCGCTATCCCGCAGCGTTGTTTGCGGCACCGCCCGGCCCGCTCTGTCTCCTTTCCAGCGTCGTGACGAAACTCGTCAGCGAGATGGCAATGGCCGGAGGCTTGACTCAAAGCGTCACCGCGCCATGGAATGGCAACGTCAACGCCGTCTACATGGGGGGGATCGACCAGTATGGCGAGCTTCAGGGCAGCTTGACATTGGATAGCAACGGCGGCGGGACCGGGGGGACACTGTTCGACGATGGCGATGACACGGCCGCGTATATGCTTGCGCCGGGTTCGATCATGGCTGACATCGAAATGTACGAGGCGAACTATCCGGTCGTGTACCTGTTCCGACGGCAGCGCGCCGATTCCTGCGGCCACGGACAAATGCGCGGCGGACTGGGTGGCGAGATAGCGGTAGCGATTCACAATTCCGCGGCCTGGCGAGTCGGTTTCCGCGGGATCGGCGGCGCGGTTTCGACGACGCGCGGCCTGGCCGGCGGATATCCCGCTGACTCGGCGAGGGCCGGATTCCTCTTGGGCGTCGACCCGTTCAAATTGCCGCCCGCCGAATATCGCAAGCTTCTGCGACCCGTCGACGAGCTGATGCGGATGGACGGGGCGGAACCGCAGCCGCCGCTGATCCCGCCCCGACTGCTGTCCCCCGGTGACATCTATTACACGGCTTGGTGCGGCGGCGGAGGTTTTGGCGACCCCTTCGCGCGCGATCCGAAGCGGGTAGCGAAAGATGTCCGGGCAAGACTTGTGTCGAAGGAGCGTTGCCGAGATACCTACGGGGTCGTCTTGACGCCGGACGCCAACGTCGACGCCGAGGCGACCGCGGCGCTGCGTGCCGATATGCGTCGGGCAAGATTGGCCGAGGCCGAGCCGGTGCGCGTCGACACCCGGCGGCAGAGACCGGTGATTCGTCTCGAGCGGCCGCTCTATGGCGTTATATCTCTCGGCGAGGCTGCGGCAGGAGGGCAGGTGCTCGCCTGCGGCGACTGCGGCATGGCTATATGTGCTGATCACGCGGATTTTCACGATTATGTGCCGACCCGCGTCAGGTCCCCGGCGTCGCTCGGACATAAAACGGTACGCCTGGATTGGCAGACCTATCGTGAGTATTTCTGCCCCGGATGCGGCGTATTGTTCGACGTTGCTTTCGAGCAGGCGGGGAAAGCGTCGCCATGAACCAGCCAATGTAAAGATGTTGAACTCGATCGCGAGTCCCGAAAATCCTTCATCCGCGACCGTGACGCATTGACGGGTTCACATTCGAAGCGAGGGGGAAGCGTCATAATGCACATGTTTCGGAATCGCTGGTGGATCGTTTTTGCCGCCGTGTGCGGTCTCATTGTCGGGACCGGCGCCATCAATATCTTCGCATTCGGCGTGTTCTTGAAACCGGTGAGCGAAAGCCTGGGCCTGGGCCGCGCCGATCTTGGCAAGGCCTTGATTCTCAACTCCACTCTCACCGCAGTGGGCTGCCCGATCTTCGGCGTCCTCGTCGCGCGATTGGGGGCGCGCCGAGTCATGCTCCCGGGCATCGCGCTTTTTGCTTTGGCAACGGCCGGGTACGCCTTCCTGCAGGCGTCGCCCTTCGCCATCGTCTTCCTTATCTTCGGCATCTCAGGATTTATCGGCGCCGCCCAGACGCCAATCGGCTATGCGACGGTCATCGCGAAATGGTTCGACCGGGAACGCGGTCTTGCGCTGGGTATAGCAATGGCAGGCGTCGGTCTTGGCGCGGCGCTCATACCGCAACTCGCCGGGGCCCTTATCGCCGACTTCGGCTGGCGGATGGCTTATGTCGGCATGGGCGTCGCCATCGTGATTCTGGCCTTCATCCCCGTCGCGATCTTCATGCGCGATCCCTCCCGGGAGGATGCCGCTCGCAATGCTGCGATCCCGCTCGATCGCATGCAACGCGGATTCACCACCGGCGAAGCCTTGTTGAGGTCCTGGCGCTTCTGGGCGCTGACCCTTGCCTTCTTCTTGGGCGTTGCTTCGATCAACGGCACGCTGACCCAGATCGTCGCGTTGCTCACCGACCGCGGCTTTCCGATTCAAGTGGCGACGGGCGCGCTCTCGGCCGCAGGGATTGCGATCATTTTCGGCCGAATCCTTTCGGGCTGGTGCCTCGACAGGTTCTGGGGGTCCTATGTCGCGATTTGCTTCTTCCTGATCCCGATGGCCGGCATCGCGCTCCTCGCCACGCGCGCAGGCGGGATGGCTCCGCTTGCCGGAGCCGTCCTCTGCGGCATGGGCATCGGCGCCGAGGTCGATCTGATGGCATTTTTCGTCAGCCGGTATTTCGGCCTGCGGTCCTATGCCGCGATCTACGGCACCATGTTCGCGATCTTCTCGATTGGCACAGGCTTCGGCCCCTATCTCGCCGGCTTCTCCTTTGATCGCTGGCACTCCTACCGGCCAATCTTTGTGGTCTTCGAAATCGCTCTCGCCGTGACCTGCATTCTCTTCACGCGCCTGGGCCCCTATCCTTTCCCGCCGGAGGAGGGCGTGCGGCCCGGAAGCTAGGATGATCGCAAACGCCGCATCGACGAAGCCGCCAAATCCGTGCTCCTGGAACGGCCTAGTTCAAACCGAGGCACTGCGGTCTGTGGAAAAAGGGACATAAGTTTGAAAAACCAATTCAGCGTGGCGAAGGCCCGGCCCATGGATATGGACCTATCCGGACGGATCGCGCTGATTCCCGGCGGCAGCGGCGGAATCGGCAGCCATGTCGCCGAAGTGCTTGCGGAATGTGGGGCGGACATCATCCTCGGCTACCATTCCAACGGGACGCGCGCCGAGGAGGTCGTCGCCAAGGCGAAATCCTGCGGGCGCCGGGCGCGCGCCGATCGCATCGACGCCACAAACTACGATGACGTGAAACGATGGGTGGACGGCGTTGCCGCAGAGTTCGGTCGCGTCGATATTCTGGCGATCTGCGTCGGCTGGTTCGAAGTCGGCTTCTCGCTCTTCATGAGCCAGACCCCGGACATGTGGCCGGCGATGATCGGGCGGCAGCTCTGGGCGCAGATCTATCTCGCCCATGCGGTGCTGCCGCATATGGTCGCGCGCCAGTCGGGGCGCATCATCAGCCTCGGCTCCGACGGCGCCAAGGGTGGTCAATCCGGCGTCGCCGTGCCCTGTGCAGGCCTGGCGGGCGTGATCGGCTTCACCAAATCCCTGGCGCGCGAGGTCGGCCGTTACGGCATCACCGTGAATGTCGTCTGCGCCGGGCCGACACAGACGCCCGTGCTCGACGCCATGCTCGCCCGCGGGGACACCGGCGCCAAGCTCGTGGAGGGCGCCATCCGCAACATCCCGATGAAGCGGGCCGGGGAGCCGCGGGAGGTCGCTGCCGCTTTCGCTTTTCTCAGTTCGGATGCCGGCAGCTACATCACGGGGCAGGCGCTCAGCGTCAGTGGTGGTTTGACGATGATGTGAGGGATAAAAGCTATTCGGCTTCGGGACACGCAACGGAATCAATTGGCGTCGGCCGGACGCTAAATCGGTCTGACGCCGGAGCATCGAGGGAGGTGGCTATGGGAGCGTTCTTCACAAGGCTGTTGGGATGCTGTGCGGCGCTGTTGCTGGCGCTCACTGCAACGAGCGGCAAGGTCGAGGCCGAGCCGGCCAAGGGCGAGCCGCTGCTCATCGGCGTCCATTACGATGCAGCCAAGCAGGCCTCCTATTACTCCCTTGGCCAGAAATCGGTGTTCGACGTGTTCGTCGACCAGCTCAACGCCAATGGCGGGATTCACGGCAGGCCCGTCAAGCTGCTTTACGAAGATGACGAGCTCAATCCTGTGGTCGCCACCACGAAGGTCGAGAAGCTGGCTGGCGAGAATGTTCTGATGATCATCTCGATCAGCGGCTCGGCGACCGGCCTCGCCGCCCAGAAGAAGGGCGAGGAGCTTAAGATTCCCGTGGGCTCGCCGGGCAATTTTCTCGAGCCTCTGACGACGGTGCCGCCCAAGCACGAATACTTCCGCTTCGCCATGCGCGACAGCGTGGGCGCCAAGGCCTTGATCAAATATTTCCGAGCGCATTTCAAGGACCCGAAGATCGCGGTGGTCCGCGACGCGACCGAGACCGGCTTGCTGCTCTCCGACAGCTATATCAAGCTGCTCAAGGACGCAGGGTTCACCATCGTCGCGACCGAGCAGATCACGCCGGGCTCCACCGATGTCACCGCCCAGGCCATGCATGTGAAGGAGAGCAAGGCCGATCTCGTCATGCTCGCGGGCGCTTCGGTGCCGGATATGGCCAATTACGTCAAAACCCATTTCCTCGTCGGCAATAAGACGCCGCTGTTCGGCAATTACCTGCTGTCGACGCCGCCCTTCAACAAGCTCGCGGGCGAGGGCGCCAACGGGCTCATCTATACCGACATGCTCGACCCCGCGCGGCCGGAGGGGCAGAAGATCGAGGCGACGCTGGTGGCTGCGCTCGGCGACAAGGCGAAGGATGCGCCCTTCATGATCGGCGCCTGGGAGTTCATGCGCTGGGTTGCCAATGCGCTGGGCCGCGCGGGGGACGCGCCGACGCGGGATTCCTTGCGCGACGCCTTGGAGAACACCAAGGATTGGCCGACGGCGCTCGGCCCGGCCGGAACGAAGGTGACGTTCAGCCCGGACCGCCACGATCTTTTCTTCGGCGGCGAGGAGGTGGTGCTGCGCGAGATCGCCAACGGCCAATACGGCCCGGCCATCAAGCAGTAAGGGAGCGCTTCCCCGCGCGGGGGCCGGTTCGGGTCCTCGCGCGGCGGAGCGCATGTGCAGATGACGGCCGTGTCCCTGGCTCAGGTTCTGATCGGCGGATTGCAGGCCGGCGGGATCTATGCGCTGATGGGGCTCAGCTACTACGTCATCCTGGGGGCGACCGGCATCCTCAATTTCGCCCAAGGCGAGTGGATGATGCTGGCGGCCGTGTTCGGCGTCGTTCTGCTCGGGATTGGCCTGCCTTATCCGCTGGCGGTGACACTTTCCATAGCGATCGCCACCGCCGTTGCGCTGCTGGCCGAGCGCTTGGTCATCCGGCCCCTGCAGGCGAGGCATGCGTCCCACGGCATGCTTATGCTCGTGCTCTTCGCCGTGCTCATCGTGGTGCGGCATCTGACCCTTCACGCCTTCGGACCTGCCGAGCACCAACTCCCGGGCCCGCTGCCGGAGCGGGCGATCATCCTTGGCAACGGGCTGTTCATTCTGCCGCAGACCCTGGTGGTCTATGTCGCGGTGGCGGCGGTGTTTCTGGCGGTGTGGTGGTTCATGGACCGGACCTGGCCCGGGCGCTCGCTGCGGGTGGCCGCGATCGATCCGGTCGGCGCTCAGCTCATCGGCATCGATCTCGGCCGGGTGCGGCTGATCGCTTTCGGCCTCGGCGGCCTCATCGCCGCTCTGACCGGATGGCTCTACGGTCCGCTCTTCGCGGCCAGCTATTCGATCGGCAACACGTTGGGCATCAAGGGCTTCATCGCGCTGATCGTCGGCGGCGTGGGCTCGCCCCTCGGGGCGCTGGTGGGCGGGCTCACCCTCGGCATCTTGGAACTCGGGGCCGCACGCTATGCCTCCTCGCTGTGGAGCGAGGCCGTGAGCTTCCTGTTCCTCATCGCCGTGCTGCTCGTGCGTCCGAACGGCCTTGTCGGCCGGCATGGAGCACGGCCCTGAGCGGCGCTGCAAGCACCCCCGCCGGCCATGGGCGAGGGCGCAAGGCGTCCGATCGCGCACGCTGGCTGGTCTTCGGCGCGGTCGCTTTCGCGCTGCTGGTTTTGCCGCTGGCGCTCGGCAATCCGTACCATCTCAACCTTGCCGTCAATGCCGGAATCACCCTGATCGTGGCGTTGAGCCTCAATCTGGTGGTGGGCTACAGCGGGCAATTCGCGCTTTCCCAGGCGGCGTTCTATGGCATAGGCGCCTACATCCCGGGATTGCTGGCGAGCCGTTGGCATGTTTCGCCCTGGCTCGGGCTTCTGGCGGGGCTGGTCGGGACGACGGCGATCGCGACCGTGGTCAGCGTGCCGGCGGCCCGGCTGCGCGGATATTTTCTCTCGGTGGCGACCCTGGCCTTCGGGTTCTTCATCGAAATCTTGGTCCGGCAGGCGACGGAGATCACCGGCGGCGCCTATGGCGTGAGCGATTTGCCGGTCCTTACGCTGCTCGGCTATCCCCTGCGGGGGATCGCCTATTACCTGCTGACGGCCTTCGTCCTCATGCTGGTCGGCATGCTGCTGGGCAATCTCATGCGCTCGGCGCTCGGCCGCGCCATTATCGCCACCCGCGACAGCCCGGCCGCGGCGGCGGCCAGCGGCATCAATGTGGCGCTGATGCGCGTGCTCGCCTTCGTGCTGAGCGCGGATATCGCTGCTCTCGCCGGCTGGCTGCAGGCCTTTCTCGACCGCACCATCAATCCGCAGATGCTCAGCCCCGAGCTGACCTTCATCTGGCTCTTCCTCGTGCTCGTCGGTGGACTCGGCCACACCACGGGAGTGGTGCTCGGCACGCTGCTGCTGTCCGCCGGGCCAAGCTTCATCGGCTTCGCCAGCTTCGATCGCGCCCTCGTCATGGGCGTGCTGATGATCGCCGTCGCGCTCTTTGCGCCCGCGGGGCTGGGTGGCCTGGTCGACCTTGCGATCAAGCGCGGCCGCGCGCGTCTCGGGGAACGGCGGCCGGCATGAGCTCAGCGCTTCTCGCGCTCCGCAATGTCAGCCGGAGCTTCGACGGGGTGGTGGCGGTGGCGGGCCTCGATTTCGCGGTAGCGCCCGGCGAGATTTGTGGGCTGATCGGCCCGAACGGCGCCGGGAAATCGACCACCTTCAATCTCATCGCCGGCGAATTGGCACCGAGCGATGGCCGGCTGTCCTTCGCCGGCCGCGACATCACCGGCGCGCCCAGCCACAAGGTCGCGCGTCTCGGCATCGCCCGCATGTTCCAGGCGGTGCAGCTCTTCGACTCCATGAGCGTCGGCGAAAATGTCCTGGTCGGCGCCGACCGGCATCATCGCCTCGAGCTATGCGCGGGGCTCTTTCATCTCGGCGGCTACCGCCGGGCGGAGCGCGAGGCCAGTGAGCGCGCCGAAAGGGCCATGGCGCTCCTCGGCCTCGAGGATATCGCCGATGAGCCGGCAGCGAGCCTGCCGTTCGGGCGGCAGCGTCTGGTCGCGGTGGCGCGCGCCTTGGCGGCAGAGCCGCGTATGCTTCTGCTCGACGAGCCGGCGGCGGGGTTGAGCGCGGCCGAGAGCGAGGGCCTAGCCGCCGCCGTGCGGCGGGTGCGGGCGGGCGGGGTCACCGTACTGCTGGTCGAGCATAACGTGGAATTCGTCATGGGGCTCTGCGAGCATGTCGTCGCCATGCATGGCGGGCGGAAGATCGCCGATGGCTCGCCCAGGGCCGTGCGGGAAAGCCCGGCGGTGCAGGAGGCCTATCTTGGCCGCTGATCTGCCGCTCCTGAGCCTGCGCGGCGTCTCGGCCTATTATGGGCGTGTGCGTTCCTTGGACGGCGTCGATTTGACTCTGCAGCGCGGCGAGAGCCTTGCCGTGCTCGGCGCCAATGGCGCCGGCAAGACCACGCTCTTGCGCGCGATCAGCGGACTCATGGCGCGGCGCGCGGGCGAGATCCGCTTCGACGGCCAAGAGATCGGCCGCGCGCCTTCTCATCACATCGTGCGACTCGGCATCGGCCAGGTCGCCGAAGGCCGGCACCTTTTCCCGACCCTGAGCGTCGAAGAAAACCTCGAGATGGGCGCATTGGTGCCTTGCACCACGGGGCGCGCCGGCGAGGTCGGCGCGGCGCGGGAACTCGCTTATAGCCTGTTTCCGCGGCTCGCCGAGCGGCGCGCGCAGCTCGCCACTACGCTCTCGGGCGGCGAGCAGCAGATGCTTGCCATCGCCCGCGCACTCATGGCGCGGCCCAAGCTCCTGTTGCTCGACGAGCCGACGGTCGGTCTCGCGCCGAAAGTGATCGAGCAGCTTTTCCAAGCCTTGCACCGGCTCAAGGAAATCGGCCTCACGGTCATGCTGGCCGAGCAGAACGTGCCGCTCGCTCTCGGCCTCGCCGAGCGCGCGCTGGTGCTGCGCCTGGGGCGCGTGGTGCTCAGCGGGCGGACGGAGGCGCTGCAGGGCAGCGATGAGATCAGGAAAATCTATCTCGGAAGCAGCGAATAGGCGGTGCGCCATGGCCAGGAACCCGGAACCGTCCGCGAAGTTGGCAAGCAAGCTGCCGATCTACAGCCGCGCGATCGATTGGGAGAGCTTCTACGAGAAATATCCTCTGCCCGACGTCTTCGCCGAGGGCATGTATAAATGGCCCGCCGAGCGCGTGCGCGCGCTGCAGAACCAGCGCTTTCTCGAGGTCATGGCGGTCGGATGGAGCAACCCCTTCTATCGAAATCGTTGGCGCCAGGCCGGGCTGGAACCGGGTGAGATCCGCAGCCTCAATGACATCGGCAAGTTGCCGACCTTCAATTCCGACGACATCAAGAACGATCAGCAGGAGCATCCACCCTATGGCGCGATGGCGGGAATCAACCTCAAGGAGCATATGGCCTCGTCGCCGGTCAAGCTGCAGACCAGCGGCGGCACCACCGGCAAGCCACGCATGACGCTTCAGGGCATGGTCGAATGGGAGATGGGCGCCCTCAATACCGCGCGCTCGCTCTATCTCATGGGCGCGCGCCCAGGCGACATCATGCAGATTCCCTCGACCTGTTCCCTCGCCAATCTGGGCTGGGCCTTCTACAAGGCGTGCCACGACTATCTCGGCGTGATGCCAATCACGACCGGCAGCGGCGTCGTCACGCCGACCCGCCGCCAGCTCGAGGTCGCCTTCGACTGCGGCGTCAATTGCTGGGTCAGCTTCCCCGAATATCTGATCCGCCTGGCCAAGGCGAGCCCGGAGGAGCTGGGGCGCGACATCCGCGAGCTCAAGACCAAATTCATCCTGACCTTTCTCGGGCCCGATACCGAGGGGACCTTGCGCGCCGAGATCGAAGAGCTTTGGGGCTGCCCGGTCTACGACAACTATGGCACCAACGAGATCGGCGAGGGCGCCTTCGAGTGCCGGCACAAGAGCGGCCTGCATTTCATGGAGGACCTCAATTATTTCGAGATCCTCGACAGCGAAACCAACCAGCCCGTCACCCCCGGTGCGATCGGCAATCTCGTCGTCACCGTCTTTCACCGCCGCGTGCAGCCGATCATCCGCTTCAATCTGCGCGACCTCGCGCGCATGGTCTCGACCGAGACCTGCGGCTGCGGCAGCAATTTCCGTCGCATGGATCATTTCCTCGGGCGCAGCGACAACATGGTGCGCATGCGCGGGGTGAACGTCTACCCCATGGCCTGTCTGCCCGCGATCAAGAGCGATCCGCGCACCACCGGCGAGTGGCTGTGCGAAGCCACTGTCGCAGAGCGCGACGGGCTGGCGCGCGAGGAGCTGATCGTGCATGTCGAGCATCGCGGCAAAACGGCGGCCGGCAGTCTCGACGGTCTCAAGAAGCATCTCGAGGCGCGGCTCAAGACCGACCTTGGGGTTTCCGTCGAAGTGAAGCTGGTGCCGGAAGGCGGGCTCGATCAGGTCGCCAGTCTCGGCGAGGGCAAGGCGAACCGCCTGATCGACCGACGTCCGGCCTATCAGAAGAAGAACTGAGCCGGGCCGCGCGAATCCTCTCTTGTCTCTCACATGGAGCCGAAAATGACCTCACGCTATTCGTCTTATCAGAAGCTCACTTTCGAGCGACCCGCGCCGAAGGTGCTGGAAATCGTCCTCAATGGGGTCGGGCGCGGCAATGCCTGTGACGCGCAGCTGCATGCGGAAATGGCCGTTATCTGGAAGGACGTCGAGGCGGATCCCGAGATCAATGCGGCGATCGTGCGCGGACGGGATGATGCTTTCTGCGCTGGTGGGCATATGGATCTGGTCGAGGATCTCGGGCAGGTGCCCTTCCTCGATCTGGTGACGAGCTGGAAGGAGGCGCGGGGCATCGTCTACAACATGTTGAACTGTCCGAAGCCCATCGTCTCCGCGATCCGCGGGCCGGCCGCCGGCGCCGGCCTCGCCTGCGCGATGCTGGCGGACATCATCATCGCCGCGAAGACCGCGCGCATCAACGATGCCCATGTCAAGCTCGGCATGGTGGCGGGCGATCACGCAGCGATCATCTGGCCCTTGCTCTGCGGCATGGCCAAATCGAAATACCATCTGCTGCTGAACGATATGATCTCGGGCGAGGAGGCCGAGCGCATCGGCCTGGTCTCCCTCTGTGTCGAGGATGACCAGACCTATGACAAGGCGCGCGAGGTTGCGGCGCGCCTGGCGAGCGGCGCTCAAACCGCGATCCGCTGGACCAAATACGTGCTCAATAACTGGCTGCGCCAGGCGGGGCCGACCTTCGACACTTCCTTGGCCTTCTCCGCGATGAGCTTTCTCGGTCCGGATGTGAAGGAGGGCATCGCGGCCATGCGCGAGAAGCGGAAGCCCAACTTCACCGCGGGCTCGCCGCTCTGAGGCTGGACAAGCTGCTCTCTGAGCCGCTCCGTTCGCGGGCGGAATCCGTTTGGGTTATCCCTTTCGGATCCGTGGCGCCGGCGCCGTCAGCGGGAACCCGTGGCGGGTCCCTGGAGCGCGTTGCTTGACACGCAAAAAAAAAGGACCGCCGAAGCGGTCCTCTTGGAAGCGCGGATAATCAAAAGTCCATGCCGCCCATGCCGCCGCCATGCGGCATCGCCGGAGCGGCCTTCGGCTCGGGCTTCTCCGCCACCATTGCCTCAGTGGTGACGAGCAGCCCCGCGACCGACGCCGCATCCTGCAGGGCGAGACGCACGACCTTGGTCGGATCGATGATGCCGGCCTTGAGCATGTCGACATAATCGCCGCTCTGCGCGTCGTAGCCGTAGTTCGCCTCGCCCTTGTCTTGCAGCTTGCCGATCACGATGGAGCCATCGACGCCGGCATTCTCGGCAATTTGCCGCGCTGGGGCTTGCAAGGCACGGCGCACGATGTCGATACCCACCTTCTGGTCGTCATTGGCAGGCTTGAGTTTGGCGAGGACTTTGCTGGCATAGAGCAGTGCCACACCGCCGCCGGCGACGATGCCCTCCTCGACCGCGGCGCGGGTCGCATGCATCGCGTCGTCAACGCGATCCTTGCGCTCCTTCACCTCGACCTCGGTGGCGCCGCCGACGCGAATGATGGCGACACCGCCGGCGAGCTTCGCGAGGCGCTCCTGGAGCTTCTCGCGGTCATAGTCCGACGTGGTCTCCTCGATCTGTGCCTTGATCTGACCGATCCGGCCCTGGATGTCATGCTTCTTGCCGGCGCCATCGATGATGGTGGTGTTCTCTTTCTCGATCCGCGCCTTTTTGGATTTGCCCAGCATGTCGAGTGTCACGGACTCGAGCTTGATGCCGAGATCCTCGCTGATGAGCTGGCCTGCCGTCAGGATGGCGATGTCCTCGAGCATCGCCTTGCGGCGATCACCGAAGCCCGGCGCCTTCACTGCCGCCACCTTCAAGCCGCCGCGCAGCTTGTTGACGACCAGCGTGGCGAGTGCCTCGCCCTCGACTTCCTCGGCGATGATCAGAAGCGGCTTGCCGCTCTGGACCACGGCTTCGAGCAGCGGCAGCAGAGGTTGCAGGCTCGAGAGTTTCTTCTCGTGGATGAGAATATACGGATCGTCGAGCTCGCAGACCATCTTCTCTGCGTTCGTAACGAAGTATGGGGAGATGTAGCCACGGTCGAACTGCATGCCTTCGACCACCTCGAGCTCGGTCTCCATGCTCTTCGCTTCCTCGACCGTAATCACGCCCTCGTTGCCGACCTTCTGCATCGCCTTCGAGAGCATCTCGCCGACTTCCCTATCGCCATTGGCGGAGATCGTCCCGACCTGGGCGATCTCTTCATTGGTCGAAACCTTCTTCGAGCGCTTCTTCAAATCCTCGACCACCGCCTCGACGGCACTTTCAATGCCGCGTTTGAGATCCATGGGGTTGAGCCCGGCGGCCACCGCCTTGACGCCTTCGCGGACGATCGCGTGGGCGAGCACGGTCGCGGTGGTCGTGCCATCCCCCGCCTGATCGCTGGTCCTGGTCGCCACTTCGCGGATCATCTGTGCGCCCATGTTCTCGAACTTGTCGGCAAGCTCGATCTCCTTGGCCACCGTGACGCCGTCCTTGCTGATGCGCGGCGCGCCGAACGATTTGTCGAGCACGACGTTGCGGCCCTTGGGGCCGAGCGTCACCCGCACCGCATGGGCGAGAATGTCGATGCCGCGCAGCATCCGGTCGCGTGCGTCGGTCTCGAACCTAACTTCTTTTGCTGCCATTACTTTATCTCCCTCAGGCGACTTTCCTGGCTTTCGAGGGCTTGCCCTCGATCACGCCCATCACGTCGCTTTCCTTCATGATCATGAGCTCTTCGCCGTCGATCTTGACCTCGGTGCCGGACCACTTGCCGAACAGCACGCGGTCGCCATCTCTGAGGTCGAGCGGCTGAAGCTTGCCGTGTTCGTCGCGGACGCCGGGGCCGACGGCCACAACCTCGCCCTCTTGCGGCTTCTCCTTGGCGGTGTCCGGGATGATGATGCCGCCGGCGGTTTTCTCCTCCTGCTCGAGGCGACGGACGACGACGCGGTCGTGCAACGGACGGAATTTCATGAATGCCTTCTCCCTCTTTAGCACTCGATTGCTTAGAGTGCTAACCTAGTTGGGGAGCCGGCGGGCGGCTTTCAAGCGCCTGTGCGGACGTGCCCCTGACAAAGGCAGGCGCGGACCGCCGTTTTTGGGGCATGGCATGGCACTTGCGGCCCTCCGTCGAGCGGCGTCCAGCGCGGACTATGGGCCAAGCTCAGCGAAGATCGCTCACCGCACCGATCGGTTGCTTGGCGGTCCCGGTCTGGCGGGCGGCTGCCGGACGTTTGCCGTTCAGCCACCGCATGACAAATAGCGCAGCCGTCGCGCCCGCTATCTGCGCCGCCATGAAGCCGGAAATGTCAGCCGGCGCGATGCCGGCAAAGGTGTCGGTGACGGCACTGGGCGCCACCGCGCACCATCACAAGAGGCCACAAGCGAAGGGGATCCGGATGAAACGCATGCATCTCCACCCGGCCTGAGGACCGGTTCGAGCGGCAGACCGCGCGTCGGTGAGGGCGTGGATCTTGGTCGTCAAGAAGCGTTGGCGCCGGAGATCGAGCTCATACTTGTTCAAGCTGAGCGCACTTCCCTCGGCACAACGGAGCGGCTATGAAAGCAATGGCCTCACATTACGAACGACGAACCAGCAGGGAGCACGTCAACGCCCGCGTCGCGTATTCAATATCGGCGCGACATTCCCTGATCTAAAGGAGGAGATCGCATGAACGAGCTGCGCTTCATCGATACGACGCTCCGGGACGGACAGATGAGCCTGTGGGCGACCGGGATGACGACCGACATGATATTGCCGATCGCCGAGACGATGGACCAGGCTGGGTTCGAAGCCATCGAGATCTTCGCCAATAGTATGGAAAAAAAGATGGTTCGTGAATTGGGTGAGGACCCCTGGGAGCGGCTCGATCTGGTCCGACAGCGCATCCAAAAGACGCCGCTGCGCATGATTCGGAGCCGGTATATTGCCGCCTTTCACATAACGCCGCGGTCGATCGAGGACCTTTGGTATGAGAGAGTTGCGGCTCATGGGATTCGGCAGTTTCGCACATCCGATCCGTCCAACACCGTCGCTGACTGGCGTCAAAGGGTGCGCGAAGCCCGCAATGTGGGAATCGACACCATCATCAATCTGATTTTCACAGTTTCTCCCAGACATACCGATGAATATTATGCCCAGAAGGCACGAGCCGCGGCCGAGGTGGGTGCTTACCGGATTTGCCTGAAGGATCCGGGAGCCTTGCTCACGCCTGAACGCGTACGGACCCTCGTCCCGCGAGTCCTTGAGAATGCAAATGGCGTCCCCGTTGAGTTCCATACCCACTGCATCACAGGGCTCGGTACTCTGTGTTGTCTGGAAGCGATCAAACTGGGGATGAGGTTGATCAATGCGGCCATTCCGCCGCTGGCGAACGCATCCTCCAACCCGTCCCTCTTCAGCATAATCAGGAATGCACGAGCCCTCGGCTATACCTCGATCGTAGATGCGGAGCCGCTCAAATCGGTCGAAAAGCATTTCACGTCCGTCGCGCAGCGAGAGGGCCTGCCGATCGGCGTTCCGGCGGACTACGACGCCTACCACTACATCCATCAAGTGCCCGGAGGAATGATCTCGAACTTGAGACACCAGCTTGCTACGTCCGGGCTAAAGGACAGGATCGAAGCCGTTTTGACGGAGATTGGGCAAGTGCGGGCAGATTTGGGCTACCCCATCATGGTTACGCCCTATTCCCAGTTTGTCGGCGTCCAGGCGACGATGAACGTCGTCGCGGGTGAGCGTTACAAGCTGGTCGCCGATGAAATCATCCAATACGCCCTTGGATTATGGGGCGAGGAGGAGAGCGCCGCGATCGATCCGAATGTCCGGGATCGGATCTTGAACCAACCCCGAGCCAAGGAACTTGCGCATTGGCAGCCACCGCAGCCTTCCTTGAACCAGTTGCGGCAAGAATACGGGGGATTGAGCATCTCTGACGACGAATTGCTGCTGCGCTATTTCGCGGGTGAAGATCAGGTAGCTGCCATGCGGGCCGCCGGTCCATCCAAAAAACATGTCGGCGCCCGGCCGAGCTTGCTGAGCGTGATCGAGGAACTGACCAAGCAGACGAGGATTAGCTTCTTCCGCGTGCAAAAAGGCGCAACGTCGCTTACCCTGGAGGGCGGGCGCAGCACGTCGTAATGGTCCGCTTGAAGGCTCTCGGTCACGGACTCGCAATGCCTGAGCCGGAGGCGGACGGCAGCGCGCTTGACCATGGCGATTCCGCGCGCCGTCGGGCCCCCGACGTCGCGCGAATTATGTTTGCGATACGACGAGGGGGTGCGCCGAGCGCCAGTACTTCACCACTTCGGACGGGCTGGTGATCCAGCAATCGGGGAAGGATTTCACGTATTCGATGAACTCCTTCATCATCAGCACGCGGGACGGGCGGCCGCTGGCCTGAGGGTGCATCGTCAGCACGAACAATCCGCCATAGGCGCGAATGCCGTCGAACTCTTCCTTGTAAAGATCAAAAACCTGACGACAGGACAGCATCGTCTTGCGCGCGGAGATGTGATAGAAAAAATGTGCGAGATCGTCGAGCACCCAGTGGACCGGAAGATTGATCATCTGGCTTTTGCGGCCGTCGATGGTGTGATACTCCGGCAGCAACGTATCCATGAGATCGCTGGTGTATTCGATGCCGTGCGTCTCCAATAACCCGGCGGTATGCCGGCTGAATTCCCAGGATGGCGCGCGATAGCCGGTGGGCCGGCGGCCTACGATTCTGACCAGCGTGTCGATCGCTTTGACGATCGCCGCCTCTTCCTCCTCCTTGGAATTGAAGGACGTGCCGGGCTCGTGCAGATAGCCGTGGTGTCCGATCTCATGCCCCTTGCTGATGATCTGCTCCACCATGCCGCGATGGTTCTCGGCGACCCAGCCGGGGACGAAGAAGGTGGTCTTGATGTCGAAATGGTCGAGCAGATTGAGAATGCTCGGCACGCCCACCGTCGGCTCGATCCGTCCCATGGACAGTGCGATCGGCTCGTCGACGCCGCGCCGGACCCAGGCCGATTCCGCATCGAGATCGTAGGTCAGAAGACAGACTGACCGGACGCCCTTCGGCCAAGGCGAAACCATCGGCGCGCCGCCCGGAAATGTTTTGGCATCGCGTGTCGTCGTCATCGCTGAGTCCTCGCCTGATATCCAGCCAGTTTTGCTAATTTACGCGCGTACGAGAAGAGTGACCATGGTCTCGACCGGGATCTTGCGGGCGATCTCGGCGACGCCGAGCGCCACGCGGACGTGGCGTCCGCGCTCGCCGTAGATTTCGATCCAGAGGTCGGACGCGCCGTTCACGACCTTCGGCATGTCCATGAAGCCTGGCGCCGCGTTGACGTATCCGACGAGTTGCACGACCCGCTCGACGCGGTCGAGATCGCCGAGCGCGTCCTTCGCCATCGCCAGGTGGTTGATCGTGCAAAGCCGCGCCGCCTGGTAGGCGTCATCGATCGAGACCTCCGCGCCGACCTTGCCGGGATAGCGATATTCGTCCCGGTAGCGCGGCACGGCGCCGGCGAGATAGAGGAAGCGATCGGCGCGCACCCACTGAACGAAGTTCTGTGTCGGCTTCGGGATCGGTGGCAACACGATCCCCAGCGCCTCGAGACGTTTTTCCGCCTCCATCGATCACCCTTCCGTCAACGCCCTGAGGCCCTAGCCGTGCGATTCGTCTTTCAGCAACTCGCCGAGATCGACCTTGGCTTTGATCGCTCCATAAGTGGCAAGAAGCGAATCGAGCTGTTCCCATTTCGCGCGATCCAAGGCGCCAAGCCCGTCCTTCTGCGTGGTCGCGCTGGTCGCCGCCGGAATCGTCGCGTTCCACTTCGCGGTTTCGACGTTCGCTTGCAGCTCCGGCACCGCGGCCACGAAATCCTTGATTGCGTCCTGCGGATGCTTCAAGGCGAAATCGAGCCCCTGAATGGTCGCGAGCGTGAAAGCTTTGACGAGCTGCGGCTTGGTTTTGATCATGGTCTCGTTGGTGACGATCGAGGTGCCCGGCACACTGAAGCCGAGATCGGCCATGTGCCATATCTGCAACTTCAGCTCCGGATGGGTGATGCTCCACGCCGTGAGCTCGTTGGTGTAGATGGTCACCTCCGCATCGATTTTGCCGTCGAGGACGAGCGGGAGATCGGTGCCGGAGCGTACCGTCACCGGCTTTATGTCATCCATCGAGAGGCCATGCTCCGTCAGCAGCGCCTGCAGGAAGATTGTGGTCGTGCTGCCGGTATAGACCCCGACGTTGCGGCCCTTCATGTCTTCGACTTTTTTGATGCCCGATTGCTCAGTGGCGAAGAGCGCCATGCCGCCGTCCTGCGACAGGGTGGCAACCACGACAATCGGGATGCCTTGGGAGCGCGCAGCCAGAACCGCCGCGGGATCCAACAGGCCGAACGGCTCCTTGCCGGACCCGACCAGCTCGGCGCCGACGGACGACCCACGTCCCGGCAAAATCTGCACGTCGAGCCCGGCCTTGTCGTAATAGCCCCGGGCCTTGGCGACATAGGCCGGGATATGTGCGGCATAGGGCGTATAGGAGAGCCGCAGGGTGACCTGCTCGGCGGCGCCGGCGCCGTCGATGCACAGCATTGCGGCGACGGCGATCATTCCCGCGAGCCAATACCGTCCCGTTTTTCCGCTTTCAATACGGTCCATCGTTTTTCTCCTTCCGCTGATCGGCACAATCGTCATGGGAAATTCTCGGGCATGAGATAGGCGAAACGACGCCGCATGAGCAGCGCCTCGCAGCCGGATACGATGGCGAAGAGCCCGAGGCTCATGATCGCCATCAGCAGCACGGCGACGAAGACCAGCGGCGTGTTGATCTCGCTCACCGCGATCATCACGACGAAGCCGAGCCCGGAATCCGCTTGGACGAATTCGGCTACGACCGCGCCGATAATCGACAGTGGCACCGCGACCTTCAGGCCGGCAAACAGATAAGGCACCGCGTTCGGCAGCCGCACCTTGAGCAGGATTTGCAGCCGGCTCGCCGACAAGGTTTCCATCAGCGCCCCAATCCGCGTGTCGATCGTCGTCAGGCCGCGCGTCGCGTTCACGATCATCGGGAAGAACGAGATCACCAGCGCGATGAACACCCGAGATTCCATTCCGGTGCCGAACCAGATGACGAACAGCGGCGCCAGCGCCATCTTCGGAATGCTTTGATCGATTACCAGCAGCGGCATCACCACCCGTTGCAGCAGGCGCGAATGGACCATGATCGTCGCTAAGCCAATCCCGACGAGCGCGCCGATCGCAAGGCCGCCGATCGCGCCCTCCCCGGTTGCGACGAAATGCTTGCCGAGGCTGGGCGCATTCTTCAAAAAGGTGACCCAAACCGTCGTCGGCGCCGGCACCAGCCAATCCGGAACCCGCAGCACCATCACGGCGAGCTGCCAAAACAGAAAGAAACCCGCGATCGTCAGGATAGTCGAGATTTGTCCCGCGCTGGCGAGCCAGAGCCGCTTCATTCCGCCTCCAGCAACTCTCTGAGCCGTCGCGACAGCGAAATAAAGCCAGGGTCGTCGCGGATCGTCAGCGTCCGCGGCCGCGGCAGAGGATTCTCGATGATGGTGTGGATTCGACCCGGCCGCGGCGACATAACGACCACGCGGTCGGAGAGGAGCACGGCCTCGGCGATGCTGTGGGTCACGAAAACGACCGTCTTCTGCCGCTGCTCCCAGATCTTGAGCAGCTCCAACGTCATCTTGTCGCGCGTGATCGCATCCAGCGCGCCGAAGGGCTCGTCCATGAGCAAAATCTGCGGATCGAAAGACAGCGCGCGAGCGATACCGAGCCGCTGCCTCATTCCGCCCGACAATTCGTGCGGAAATCGCCGCTCGAAGCCATCGAGCTTCACCAGCTCCAAGATCTGACGTGCCTGGCGTCGTCGCTCCCGCTTCGGCACCTTCAGCACTTCGAGCGGCAGCTCGACATTCTCCGTGACCGTGCGCCAGGGGAGAAGCACGGCATCCTGAAACACCAGGCCGATCTGATGCGCCGCCCGTGCCTCGGCGACAGCCATGCCGTTGATCGAAACCTCGCCCTCGGTCGGCGCGACCAGCCCGGCGATGATGCTCAGGATCGTCGATTTGCCGCAGCCGCTCGGCCCGATGATGCAGAGAAATTCTTGCGAGCGGACCACAAGGTCGATCCCGTCCAGCGCATCGACGCGGCCGATCCGCGACTGAAAGGACTTGCTGATCCGCGCCAGCTCGATTGCCGCCGCTTTTCCAGCTTCGATCGATGCCGGTCGCGCGGCGACCTCGGCGCGCGCCATCATGCTGCGTCCGCCGGGGGAAGGCGAGATCGGGAGATCGGCGGCCTTCTCAAGCTGTGTCCTGCGACGCCTATCGTTTGCCGGTCACGGGTTCGGGCTGAGGTAATCGTCCAGCCTCAGCTCGCGCAATCCTGGTGTCGTTTTACGCTCGAAATCGGCAGCGTGCGCGATTGGCTTGGTTGCGTCAATCCCGAGGCGACCCCAATGAATCTTGTGCGGATCGCGCGAGAAGGAGGGTACGCCCGGAATCTGGAAGATGCCTTGATCCGGCCGGCAGCGCGTCGCCATCGCCCAAAGCACATCATGCCAGTTGTGGATGTCGACGTCCTCGTCGACGGCGATGCAATAGAGCAGGTGATTCAGCTCCGAGCCGAAGGCCGTCAGAATCGCCTTTTGCGGCTGCCCCTCGAATTGCTTTTTCATCTGCAGCACGCAGTATTGCGTGAAGGGAAAGCAGCTCACGTCGGTGACGGACGAAACCCAGGTGCGGACTTGGGTGTAGATGGTCCCGGCCATCGGCACCGAGATCATCACGCCCTCTTCGGTGTTGCCGGCACTGACGGCGTAATAGATCGCGTCCTTGCGTGCATAAACGCGATCGATCCGGAAGACGTGATTGTCCGTGACCGGGACGTAGTAGTCCATCCACTCGCCGAAGGGCCCTTCGGGACGCCGCACGTCCGTCAGAATCTCGCCCTCGATCAGGATCTCCGTCGCCGGCGGGACGGGCAAGCCGAGCCGCGGCGACGGCACGAGAGGGAAACGCTTGCCGGAGATCCGCGCCGCCAGCTCGTATTCGCTGTGGTCGGGGCCGACCGTGGTGCCGGCCGCGAGCATGATTGCCGGCGGCAAACCGATGGCGATGACGACCGGCAAGGCTTGGCCGCGGGCTTCGGCACTCTGTTGGATGCGATAGAGATCGCCCGAGGTGCTCAGCCGCCCGCGCAATTCGTCTGGTCCGATCATCTGCAGGCGGTGATAGGACAGGTTGACGACCTCTGAATCGGGATCGCGGGCGATGACTACGCCGGCGGTGATGTAGGGGCCGGCGTCCTTCTCGCAGAAGACGATGTGCGGCAGGTCACGCAGCGAGATCTCCTGCCAATCGGCGGTCTCGCTCGGATGTTCCTCCGTCACGGGCGCGCCGCTGGGCAGGCTGAGTTCGGCCCAGCGCGCGGCGAGGCGGCCGATCTCGACGCCGAGCAATTGCGCTACCAGCCCATAATTACCGAGCGCATTGCTCAGCACCGGGAAGCGCGTGCCACGCACATGCTTGAACAGCACCGGCAAATTCGCCCCGGCTTGGATCTTGCGGATGACGGCGTTGAGCTCGAAGCGCGGGTCGACCTCGCGCTCCACCACGAGCAGTTTCTGCTGCTCGCGCAAATAGCCGACCAGCGCCCGCAAACTTGTCAGCATGCTCCTCTCCAGCCGGATGAAGCCGTCGCTGCGTTGCCTCCCAACGCATTTCCGCTCAGCGTGGCGGAGAGGCCCACCATGGGTGTCGGGACGGACTCTCTCATCAAGGCCCGGCTCGGCCGGATCGAAGTGGCGCCGCTCTTATGTATCCTGCATGCGGCATTCGAACATGGACCCGATGGGGCGTCAACCCTGAACTCTGCGCGCGCGCCGAGCGGTCTCACGGACTCGTGTCCCCGACGATGCGCGCGATGTCGGCGGCGGAAAGGGCGGTCATTTCCTGCTCGCACGCCAACAGCGTCAAGGCGGCCGCGACGCTGGCGGCGGCCTTGAGCTCGAGCGGATGAACCTTGTCGGCGGTATCGCCCGGAGTGAGCTGGAAGCGCAGGTTCGACGATGGCTCGTCGAAACCCGCGCAGAGCCGCAGCGCGGGAATGCCGGCGCGGATGAAATTGCCATGATCGGAATTGCCCATGAAGGGCCGCACGAGACGCAGGCCGAAACCATGCGCCTCGTTGGCTGCCGCCGCCAGCGCTTCGGCGCTTGGAATGCCGCTGGTCATGACCGCCAGGGCCGACGCGCCGGCAACCGAATCGAGATTGACGTTGCAGGCCAACGCGCTTCGCTCCGGTGCGGAGAGCCGGGTCAGATGCTCGCGCGAGCCGATCATCGCCCATTCCTCGACGTTGAAGAGCGCGATGCGAAGGCCGCGTCGGCGCTTCGGCACAACGGCGCGCAGCGCGCGCGCCACGGCGAGCGCACAGGCGAGGCCCGATGCGTTGTCGATGGCGCTCTGAGCCAGATCATGACCATCGATATGCGCGGACAGAACGACCCATTCGCCGGTGCGGCCGGGGATGTCGGCGAAGAGGTTTTCCGCGGTCCGCTCGACGAAGCGCCCTGCCACTTCCAAGGTGACCTCGGGATCGGGCTGCTCCGCGAGAACGGCGGCGGTCTCGTAGCTGATTCCGGCCGCCGGCACCTCGCCTGCGCCGCCCGTGCCGGTCGAGCCCGTGACGAGAAGCCCGCCCGGATGTTGGTAAGCGATGAGAAAGCCGACGGCGCCCGCCGCCTTGGCCATCTCGTATTTCCGCCGGCGGTGGATGTGGCCGGAGGCCAGCATGTATTCGTGCTGCACCAGCACGATCCGACCGGCGATCGCGCCAGCCGCCGCTGCGAAGTCGGCCGGGGCGCCGCGACCGAGATCGAGCAGACGGGCGCGCAATCCTCCGGCCGGCGTCGCGGCGGAACGCCCCAGGCCCGTGGCCGCAAAATGCCGCCCCGTGCCGAGGGTCAGACGCGCCGGGCCGCGGTCCCAGCCGCGATAGGCGACGGCCTCGCGGCGGACCGCGCCGCCGGTGGCCGCGGCGAGCCGCAGCGCCAGGAACTCGCGCGCCTGCCCCTCGCTCGGGGTGCCGGCAAAACGGCCGCCGCAGGCGCAGAGCGCGTCGAAATCCTCGACGATGTCGCGACCGCGCCAGATTTCCGCAGCCGCCGCTTCGAATCCGCTGGACAAGAGAAACCGTGCCTTGCGGTATGACGATGCCGCTCTCGACAAAGCCTATCGCTTGCGCGATAGGTTGAGTCAACCATTCGCGCCAGCCCGGGGCGGAAAATGACCTTTTCGATCATCGGCCATTGCGCGCGGACGGGACAGTTCGGCGCCGCGAGCGCGACTTCGAGCCTTGCGGTCGGCAGCCGCTGCCTCTTCGCGCGCGCCGGCGTGGGAGCGGTTCTGTCGCAATATCGCACCGACCCGCGTCTCGGTCCGCGCGGCTTGGATTTGCTGGCCTCCGGCTGCAGCGCGCAGGAAGCATTGGACGGGCTGGTGGCTTCGACCATCCATCGGGAATGGCGCCAGCTCGCGATCATCGACGCGCTAACCCGGACCGCCGTCTTCTCCGGTCGCCACGTCAAGCCCGAACTCGGCCAAGCGCAGGCCGAGGGCTGCGTCGCCATCGGCAATATCCTCGCCAACGCGCTAGTACCGGCGGCAATGACCAAAGCCTTCGCCGCCGATCCCGGCGCGCATCTCGGCGAGCGGCTCGTCGCCGCCTTGGCGGCGGGGCTCGACGCCGGGGGGGAGCCCGCAGCGGTACGCTCGGCCGCCCTTCTCGTCGTCGCCGACGAACAATTTGCTCTGGTCGATCTGCGCGTCGATGTTGCGGAGCGGCCCGTCGCGGCGCTGCAAAGCCTGTGGCGGGAGTATTCGGGTTGGATCGACGAGTTCGTCATCCGCGCTCTCGATCCCGATCGCGCGACCGGCGCGCCGCGCTAGCGGCACCCGATCAGACGCGCTTCCTGGCCTTGCGCGGTTCGGCAAGAAGCTTCGCATAAGCCTCTTTCAGGTGCTGGCGAACGAGGCGTTCGGCGCGATCGGACGAGCCGGCGCGCAGCGCCGCAACGATGCCCCGGTGCTCGCGCAGCGCGCGGCTCAGACCCTTGCGGTCGTAGCGGCTCAGCCACCGCGCATTCATGAAGAATTCGCGGAAGCCGCCGATCATCTCGATGAGCCGGGGCGAAGCGGCGGCCTCGGCGATGGTCATGTGGAATTCCTGGTTGATGCGCACGCGCTCGTCAAACGACCTGGTGCCGGCCGCCTCGGCGGCGGCGATCAGCCCATCGAGCCGCGCCAGCTGCGGTTCGGTGATGCGCAGCGCGGCGAGGCGCGCGGCGCAGCTCTCGAGCGCCTCGCGAATGTAGTAGATCTCCGACAATTCGGCGGTCGCATCCACCACCTCGACGCCGCCCATCGGCAATTCGCGCAGGAGACGGGCGCCGATGAGGCGGGAAATGGCCTCGCGGACCGGGGTGCGGCTAACCTTCAGCGCTGCCGCCACCTCGACTTCGCGGAGCCGGATTCCCGGCTGGAATTCGCCCATGATGATGGCGCGACGCAGGGTGCGATAGACCTGGTCGGCGACCCGCTCGCCGCGCGTGACGACAAAACGCGCCAGCGTCGTCGCGCCCGGGCGGCGCGCCGGCGCGGCAAGCTCGACTTTGGCGGCGGATCGGATCGTCCCGCTGCTCATCTCCCCGGGCCCCATGTCGGGCAAGAGTAGCAGCCGGCCGCATGCGTTGACAGGGCGGAAGCCCGGATGCTAGCGTTTGGCATGCTGCATGCAGAATGCCGAACGGCGTCCCGGGGAGCGGTCGAATGGCCTTGATGACGGGCAAAACCTATCGCGAAAGCTTGCGCGATGGCCGCCAGGTGTGGATCGAGGGCGAGCGGGTCAAGGACGTGACGACGCATGCGGCCTTCATGCCCATGATCGATACGATTGCGCAAATCTACGACCTGCACACGCAGCGCGGTTTTGCCGAATATCTCACTTACGCCCTGCCCGACGGCGAGCCGGCGAGCCGGTTCTACAAGCTTCCGACCGAGCCCGAGGATCTGAAGTATCGCCGGCTGATGACTTTGTCGATTCTGAACGAGATCAGCCCGGTGATCGACCGCTTCGGCGATGAGACGGTCTCGCCTCTGTTCGTGCTCGCCGACCAAAAGGCGCTCCTCGACCGCTTCGATAAGCGATACCACCAGAACGTGACGCGTTGGCTCAAGCGGCTGCAGCGCGAAAACCTGTTTCTCACCAGCGGCAACACCGATCCCAAAGGCAATCGCAGCAAGCAGCCCTACCAGCAGCGCGATCAGGATGTTTATCTCCGGGTGGTGGCGGAGCGCGACGACGGCATGGTCATCCGCGGCGCCAAGCTCGAGACCGGCGCTTCCTATGCCCATGTCGCCTTCGTCAAGCCGACCGTCGGGCAATGGCTGCCGGAGAACCGCGATTTCGCCGTCGCCTGCATCGTGCCGATGGATGCGCCCGGCCTGCGCCAGATCTGCCGGCGGCCGCTCGTTCCCAAGAGGAGCATTTTCGAATACCCGCTCAGTTCCCGCTGGGACGAGATCGACACGCTCATGGTCTTCGACAACGTGCTGGTTCCGTGGGAGGACGTGTTGTTCTGTCGCCAGCCGGAGCTGGCGAATCTCATTCGTCAATCGCTCTCCTGGTGGGGCGCGCAAGGCTTTCTGCTGCGTTCGCAAGTGAAGGCGGACCTTCTCGTCGGCGCGGCCTGCCTCATCGCCGAGCAAACCGGCCTCGCTGCCATCCCGCAGATCCGCGAGCGGATTGCGATGCTCATGAGCTACGCTCAGGCGATCAAGGCTTTCGTGCTCGCCGCCGAGGCCGATTGCGAGCGCACGGAGACGGGACTCTATTTGCCGAACCAGGCGATCCAGAACGCCGGCCGCGTCTTCGCCACCGCGCATTATTACGAAGCTGTGCAAATCCTCAGGGACCTCGGCGGCGGCTCGGCGGTGATCATGCCCGATCTAGCGACGCTCCGCAGTCCGGAAGTCGGGCCCGACGTGCAGAAATATTTCCGCATCGATGATGTCGATGCGGAGGAGCGCGCGCGCACGATGCACCTCGTCTCGGAGCTGACGGCGACGCAATTCGCCGGCCGCACGCAGCTTTACCAGATGTTCGCGGAAACTCCGCTCGCAGCGCAAGCTGCCGCGCTCTACGGCACCTATGACCGCAAGGCGGCAATAGCGCGCGCCGCGGCACTTGCCGGGATTTCCGGGAAAAGGCCGGGCTGAGCGGGCGCGCTGAGCCGATCGCGACCGGCGCCGCCTGCCGCGGCTTCAGGAGCGATCCTCTTCGGGATCGGGGATCACCGGCGTGTTCATGGCGACGTCGTTGCGTCGCTGCCGCGCCAATTCCTCGCCCAAAGCAAAGTAGTCGCCGCGCGTCGCCATCTGCGCCTGGCGCTCGAAGGCGCTCGGCCAATAGCCGAGGTCGTAGCCGTGCCAAGGCGGTTCCGGTTTGAGCGGCGGCAGGCCGAGCCGGTCCCAGATCACGCGGGCGTTCTCCATGAAGGCGCGCTTCGGCAAGGCGATCGGCGCATAACGGCCTTTGAGCGTCGCATTGATGAGGACCGCGGCCGTCTCGCCGTGATCCCGCGGCCCGTGCGGGCCATGACCGGGGTCCTTGCGATCGAGCACTTTCACGTCATGCTGCGGCTGACAGCGATAGGACATGGCCCAAAGAAGGGCGTCGGTGTTTTCGGGATCGATGTCCTCATCGATCGCGATGAGCCACCGTCCGGCAAAACGGTGCAGGCTCGAGGCGCCGTAGAGCGCGCGCCAAATCTCGGTTTCCGGGGTATTGCGCTCGAACTGGATGGCGATGACGGCCAGCACCGCGGTGAGCGGCTCGTGCATGAAGACGCGCCTGACGCCGCGAATCCCCAGGTCGGTGCGGAGGAAATGAAGAAACGCCGGCTCCATCGAGGCGCGCCGGATGGTGCTGGATTCGCTCGGCGTCACTTGGCTGATGATCGAGGTCAGGATCGGATGACGGCGATGGGTGATCGCCGTCACCTCCATGAAGGCGTTGTATTCCTGGAGGTTCACATAACCGTGGGATTCGCCGAAGGGCGCCTCGGGCTCGAGGAATTCCGTGCTGATATGGCCCTCGATGACGATCTCGGCCTCGGCCGGAACCAGGAGGTCCACGGTCTTGGCGCGCGTGACGTTCAGGGGACCGCCCGCCAGCGCCCCGGCGACGGCGAGCTCGTCGAGCGCTTCGGGGACCTTGTAGGAGGCGGCATAGGAGACCAGCGGCGGGCAGCCGACGACGACGCAGGTCGGCATGGGCTCGCCGCGCGCCTTCCATTTCTCCCAATGGCGATAGATGCCGGGCCGAAAATCCAGGGACGCGTTCATGCCCAGGCGGCGCGGTGCCTTGATCTGGCCGCGATAGGTGCCGACGTTCTGCCGGCCGGTGTCGGGGTCGCGGGTGATGAAGTGGCCGGCCGAAAGGAAGGGCGCGGCATCCCAGCCCGGCGTCGAGATCGGGACAGGCAGCCCATCGAGGCCCTGACCCGGCGCGTCGAGGGCGCTGCCGACGCGGATGATTTCCTGGCAGACCGCCTGGTCGATGAGGCGCGGCGGCAGCGGCGCCGCCATCGCCCGCACCCACGCCGCGCCGATCTCTTCGAGCGGCTTGTTGAAGCCGATGCGATAGATTTCGCGATTGCCCGCCAGACCCGCCACCAGGACGGCGGCGCCGTAGCGCCCGCCCTTGGCATCGGTCGGTTGCGTGAAGAGAAAAGCCTTGCGCTGTGCCTCCGGAATTCCGCCGCGATATTGCCAGCGGACCAGGGGATGCATCTCCGTATCCTTGTCGATCGGCTCGTCCACCACGATGAGCAGCCCGGCATCCGCGAGGGCGAGAACGTGCTCGTGCAGGTCGCGATAGCACCCGCCCGGCCCGGCGTCGCCATAGGCGGCGAGCGCAGGATGCGATGCGACCGACGTTGGGTCAGCCACGGGAATTGCCGATCGGCATCGGCCGGGGCTCCATTGCGGGTCCTTTTTGGTTCGCGGCGGATCTAATAGCCATGCTGCGGCTTGATTCGGTTTCTCAGCGGCTTGCCCGCGACTAGCCGCTTGACGTTATCGAAGACGAGATCGAGCGTCAGCGGAATATAGCGATCGACATCATCCGAAGAGCAGTGCGGCGTGATGATCAGATTGGGAGTATCCCACAGCGCCGAGTCCGCCGGAAGGGGCTCGGGATCGAAGACGTCGATGATGGCGCCGGCGAGCGCCCTTTCGCCGAGCCGCGCGCACAAGGCGGCGTAATCGACCACGCCGGCACGGCCGATGTTGAGGAGGCTCGCGTCCGGTTTCATCATGGCGAGCTGCCGGCTGCCGATGAGATGCCGCGTCGCCGGCGTGAGCGGCGCGGCCACCACGACGAAATCGGCACGCGGCAAAACCTCGTCGAGTTGCCGGACCGAGACGGTTTCATCGGCGGAGCGGTGCGGCTTTGCCTGGCGGCGCACGCCGACGACATGGAGCCCCAATCGCTTCGCTGCGCGCGCCACGGTCGATCCCATGTCGCCGAGCCCGATGACGATCGCCGTCTTGCCCGCGAGCGTGGCAGTGAAGATCGGGTGCCATTGGCGCCGGCGCTGATGCCAGACCATCGCCGGCAGGCGGCAATTGAGCATCAGCAGAGCCATGGTGGCGAACTCGCGGGCTTTCTCGACGTGAACGCCGCTGTTGTTGGTGAGCACTACCCCCGCCGGCATCCAGTCGAGCGGCAGCAGCGGCTCGATCCCGGCGCCGATGATATGGATCCAGCGAAGCTCCGGCGCCGCCGCTGCCAGCCCGTGCAAGGGAAAGCGCGGGTCGCGCATGACGTCATTCGAAGTGACGAGAACACTCGCCGTCCGCAGCGCAGCCAGATCGTCGCAATCCTCACCGACCGTCAATAGAAGCTCGGCTGCGACGGCGCCGGCGCGGGCTGCCGCTTCCGCGACCAATCGCTCCGTCATGCGGAACACGGGAGGCTTGTCGCGCCGAGTCTCGAAATGCAGATGCAACGGCGTTTGCGATGGGTATTGGGTCATGTCCGAGGCGTAGTGCGGTGAGCGGATCGAAACCCATAATGGGAGAGCGGCGCACGGCGCATCAAGCGCTTGGCGCAGCGCAGGGCATGTCCGGCTTGCCCAGGAGGCGACAAATTCGATAGAATCTAAGGGACGTCGTGCGAGAGTCCGGCGGCATCGCGCCGTTGGTGAGCGGAGGAGGGATGATGCACGCGGAGGAGAAACTCGCCGCGCTTGGGTTGGCGATACCGAATGTGCCGAAATCCGTCGCCAATTACGTGCCGTGGAAAAAGGCCGGATCGATTCTCTATCTAGCCGGCGCCGTGCCGCGGCTCAACGGCGTCCACACCTTCCTCGGCAAGGTCGATCAGGAATGCTCGGTCGAGGACGGCTACAAGGCCGCCCGGAACTGCATCCTCAATCATTTCGCGATGATTCGCGACGCGCTCGGCGATATCGATCGCGTCGACGAGGTGTTGCAGGTGGTCGGCTTCGTCAACAGCTCGCCCGGCTTTCGTCGTCAGCCCGAGGTCGTGAACGGCGCCTCCGATCTGCTCGTCGAAGTCTTCGGCGATCGCGGCCGTCATACGCGCCTTGCGCTCGGCATCTACGAGATCGCCAACAGCGTGCCAATCGAAGTGCAGCTGGTGGTGAGCTTCAAGAGCTGATGCGGCGAGGCGAACCATGATATCGGAACACGACATGTTCGATCCCGCGCATTACGCAGCGGTTCGGCGGCCCTTGCTCGAGGCCGAGACGCTGCCGCCCTGGTGCTATTCCTCCGAGGCTTTCTATCGCCGCGAGGTCCGGAACATTTTCATGAAGGTGTGGAATTTTCTTGGCTCCGCCGAGCAAATTCCAAACCCTGGCGACTACTTCACCGTGACCTTCGCCGGCGTGCCGATCATCATCCTGCGCGACACGGCCGGCCGTCTCAGGGCCTTTGCCAATACCTGCCGCCACCGCGGCTCCGAGCTGCTCTCGGGAACGGGGAATTGCCGCACCATCATTTGCCCCTACCACAGTTGGACCTACGGCCTCGACGGCGCGCTCGCCGGCGCGCCGGAGATGAACCAGACCGAGGGGTTCGATCCCGCGCAATACGGCCTCGTCGCCGTCAGGCTCGAGACCTGGGGCGGCTTCATCTTCGTCAATTTCGATAATGAGGCGCCGGGCCTGCTCGACTACCTCGGCGATCTCACCGTCAATTTGGCGCCGTACAAGACGGAAGAGATGGCCTGCGTTCGCCGCCGCGACTATATGATGGAATGCAATTGGAAGCTGTTCGTCGAGAACGCCAAGGAATCCTATCATATCGCCACGGTGCACCGGCAGACCATCAACAAATACGCCTCGGCGCGCGCGGCCGGCTATTGGGTCGAGGAGACCAAAGGCGATTATTGCGCGACCTTCGCCCAGCACGAGGGCAGCATGGCGCTGCTCAAGGGCGACAAGGGCTTCCCCACCATCGAAAGCCTCGAAGGCCGGCGCGAGGCCGGCGGCACCTACGCGCCGCTGCTCTATCCCAGCACCTATTTCGGCTGCACCATCGATTGCATCTGGTATCTCGAGCTGCACCCCCTCGGCCCCGGACGGACGCGTCTCGTTCATGGCTCGCTGGTGCCGCGCAGCCGCCTGCAACGGCCCGATTTCGCCGAGGTGATGGAAAACTATTACAAGCGCTGGGATGTCACGACCGACGAGGACATCCTCGCCTCGGAGCGTCAGCAAAAGGGGCTGGCCTCGCCGCTGAGCAAGCCCGGCCGCTTTTCCCATCGCGAGCCGCTGGTTCATCGGATCGACAATTGGGTTCTCGATCGAGTTCTGGATCGCTAAGCGGATTCCGCAGGAGAGGTGGCATCATGGCCGATAGGGAAGACGGATCGCGGCACACCCTCGTCGACACCGTCGTTCCCGCGCGGGAACCCTGGTCGGGCCTGATCAAGCGCGGACAAAGGCTGCGCATCATCGACCTCGAGGGACGCCAGGCCGTGGATTTTCTCTGCTACAATGCGGCAGACCGCGAAGAGCGCTATAACGCGCCCAATACGATCAAGGCGGCCGGCACCATCTCGCTGACCAAGGGGCACCGGCTCTACTCCGATCTCGCCCGGCCGATCTTCACAATTATCGACGACAGCTACGGATCGCACGACACGATCGGCGGATGCTGCAGCGCGCCCAGCAATCTCCTGCTACACGGTGTGAAGGATTCGCCGGGCTGTCGAGAAAATTTTCTCAAGGCCCTGGCATCGCACGGCATGGGCCGGCGCGACATCGTGCCCAACGTGAATTTCTTCATGCGCGTTCCGGTCGAACGCGGCGGCGGTGCGGCGATCGCGCGCGGCGATTCCGCGCCCGGCAGCTATGTCGAACTGCGCGCCGAGATGGATGCGCTTGCCGTAATCTCGAACTGCCCGCAGATCAACAACCCCTGCAACGATTACAACCCTACGCCGATCCGCGTCATCATCGAGGCGTGAGTCAGCAAAGGGTGGGGCCTAGAAAAAGCGTTGAGACTTCGGCGCCGCTTCGCAAATGGCGCGCCAGCAAAGCGCTGGTGCTGCGATTGCGGCGCTGCCATTCGCCGGTCGGGCCATTTGGGTAATTGGCTGGATTGATGTGCGGAGGTGGTTGCGGGGGGGGGGCCGCAACCACTGACAGTTTTCGATCTGCGTGCCTGTCTAGGGTCATATCGAGGGAGCGCACCAGGAGCGACGCTCCCGAAGCCCACGCCTTTGGTTCCAACCGTTTGATGCTATGGATCAGGGTATGCCGGCCGCGCGCGCCCCATTGATCCACATTAAGAACGGGACGCCGGACGGGATGATGAGCAACGGGTCACTGTCAGCCGGCCAGCGTAGCCGTACTCGTCGCGCGGACGCTCAAAGATCCGCTTCGAAGCGTGCCGCTGCTACGCCGGCCGGCTCTATACTGTCGCACGTAGTTTCTGGTAGGGACAACAAGGGACACCCTCCCTCGCGGGGCCTTTTTGTGTCATTCCTGATGCGCTTTTACTCCGGCCCGCAGACGCCCTTTCTCCACGGCGTCGACGACAAGAATGTCGAATTTCCCAACTTGCATCGCGACGCTCTCTCAAATCGTCAAATCGGCCGTGGCGCCAACCGACTGCTTGCCACGCTATTATGGAATGTTGCTTTTTGAAATTGCGTCGATGACCAGCTTGCGCGAACAACTCACTAAGATCGGTGCGAAGGTGCCGAGGTTCGGCCGTTCGGTCATGTTGCGAATGGCCCACGTCGCGGTGCCGTGGCATCCGTTCGCCGATATCCTGCCGAAACTTTCGTTGACCATTGAACGATAGCGCGCGCTGCCGGCGCCAGCATCCGGCATTCATGGATGATGTGTCGTCGAAGCGATTGGGGTAGACTGCCTTGACGATGGAAAACCAGTCTGAGGAGGTCCTGACTCCGACAGTCACAGCTTCGCCGCCCTTGAGGCGGGCGGCATCCTCATGCTGTCTTTGTCCGCGGGGCCGAATCGGAGCGCGCTCCCGCGACACTGGCGGAGTGGGGTCTGTCGCGATCGGTGCGACACAGGTGCATGGCGCTTCGGTCATCGCACTGGTCAGCCGCCGCGAGCAACCAGAGTGCGCGCAATGAATTCGACCGAGCACATTCTCGTCGTGGACGACGAGAAGGAGATTTGCGACGTCGTCCAGCAGTATCTTTCTGATGAAGGATACCGGGTGAGCGTCGCCAAAGACGGCAACGACATGCGACGGGCGATGGCGCAGGGTCGGATCGACCTCGTCATCCTCGACCTCATGCTGCCCGGCGAGGACGGGCTGACTCTGGCACGCGCCCTGCGCGAGGAGTCGAACGTCGGCATCATCATCCTGACCGGCCGCGGCGAGACGGTGGATCGCATCATCGGCCTCGAGATGGGCGCCGACGACTACTTGCCGAAGCCCTTCCATATGCGCGAGCTCCTGGCGCGCGTGAAAAGCGTGCTGCGCCGCGCCTCGGACCGCGCCGACGCGAAGCAGCCCCTCGCCTCCGGACGGAGCAAGGCGCGGTTCGCCGGCTGGCACCTCGATCTCGTGACGCGGGCACTGACTTCGCCGAACGGCGACGAAGTCCCGCTCACGACCGGTGAGTTCGATCTGCTCGCTGCCTTCGTCAACCACGCCAATCAAGTGATGAGCCGCGACCGGCTGCTCGATTTGGCGCGCAACCGCGAGGGGGGACCCTTCGACCGCAGCATCGACGTGCAGGTGGGCCGCCTGCGCCGCAAGCTCGAGCCCAATCCCGACAAGCCCGTTATCATCAAAACGGTTCGCGGCACCGGCTACATTTTCACGCCCTCCGTCGAGGTGCTCTGATCCTGCTTGCGGCAGGATCGCGACGACGCACGCGGAGCCGCTCCGTGATCTGCCCTTGTCGGCGAGCGAAGTGTACTCGGCCCCATCTGACGGCGGCGACGGCAGCCAGCGATGATGACAGACCCGTTACGCACGCGCCGCAAATAGCCGGCGCAAGCCGTTGAGCAGTCCGGGCTGTTGCCGGCAGTCGCTGAGCGCCGTGAGAAAGCGTTCGGCCCAGCGATCAATATCATTCGCTGCCAAGTAATCAAACATCCGCCGGTGACGTTCCCTGCGCTCCGACAAGGGCATTTCCAGCGCTTCCTTGATGGCCTTGGCCATGGCCTCCGGCTCGTGCGGGTTGACGACAAGGGCGCCATCGAGTTTCTCGGCCGCGCCCGCGAATTGTGAGAGCACGAGGACACCGGGATCCTCGGGATCCTGCGCGGCAACATACTCTTTGGCGACGAGGTTCATTCCGTCGCGCAACGGTGTCACCAGACCCACCTGCGCGGAGCGATAAAGCCCCGCCAGCGACGCTCGCGAATAGGAGCGGTTGACGTAGCGGATCGGCGTCCAAGCCGGGTCGCCGTGGCGGCCGTTGATCTGCCCCACGAGCATGCTCAATTCCCGCTCCATGTCGGCATATTCGGGCACATCGACGCGACTCTTCGGCGTCACCTGGAGGAACGTCACTTCGCCCCGCCACGCCGGATGATTGTCGAGAAAGTGGCCGAATGCCTGAATACGATGGGGGATTCCCTTCGAGTAATCGAGACGATCGACGCCCAGGATGAGACGTCTGCGGCCGAGACTTTCTCGCAGTTCCTCGGCGAAACGCGATTTCACCGCGCTGCGCGCGACACGCGCGTAGATGGCGGTCGCGATGCCCACCGGGAATGCGCCGACCTGCACCCTCCGTCCGTTGAACTCGAAGACCCCGGAAGATCGTCGGGAGCCGCCGCCCGGATTTTCGAAATAGCGCCCGAGATTGTCGGCATCCTGTTCCGTCTGTACGCCCACGAGATCGTAGTAGCTGAGCGCCCCCAGTGTCTCGGCATGCTGGGGCAGAGCCTGAAGAATGTCCGGCGGCGGACAGGGAATATGAAGGAAGAAGCCGATCGGATTGTCATGTCCCCGCGCCCTGAGCTCCTTGGCGAGCGGCAAGAGATGGAAGTCGTGGATCCAGATCGCGTCGTCGGGGACGACGAAACGAGACAAGGCTTCCGCGAAACGCCGGTTCACGCGCAGATAGCCGTCAAGTTCGACCGAATTGAATTCCGCCAAGTCGACGCGGTAGTGAAAGATCGGCCACAGAACTCGGTTGGCAAAGCCGTTGTAGTATTCCTGAACATCGGTCGCCGACAGATCGACCGTGACGAAGGTCCGTCTCCGACGCTGGACGATCGTTGGCGTGCCGAGCGCGCCATCCTCGCTCACCTTCCCGCTCCAGCCGAACCACACGCCCTCCCGGTGTTTCAGCGCCGCGTTGACGGCGACGGTCAGGCCCCCGGCCTGACGAGGCACCTCGGGGTCGGGAACGGCGACCCGATTTGAGACTAGGATCAGGCGCGGCGCCACGCATCCTCCCATTTCACCGAGAGTCGCATGGCCGAATGGATGATGGCCACCATCGAGTAGGTCTGCGGGATGTTGCCCCACAATGCTCCGGTCTCCGGATGGATGTCTTCGGAGAGGAGGCCGAACGAGTTTCTACGGTCGAGGAGATCGTTGAACAGCGCACGCGCCTCATCGCGACGGCCGATCGCCGCAAGCGCATCGATGTACCAGAAGCTGCACGCCAGGAATGCCGTCTCGGGCACGCCAAAGTCATCTTCGCTGGCGTAGCGCATGATCCGGCCATTTCGCTTCAGCTCCCGCCCGATCGCCTCGCAGGTGGCAACGAAGCGCGGATCCTGCGGAGCGAGCAACCCCAACTCGGCCAGGAGCAGAACGCTCGCATCAAGCTCTTGGTCGTCGAGCGCGCCCGCAAGAGCCCCCTTGGCCTGGTTCCATGCTCGAGCGAGGATGGGTTCCCGGAGCGCCTCCGCATGCTCGCCCCAGAAGGCGGCCCGCCCTTCGATTTTCAGGCGCGCCGCAATTTGCGATAGACGGTCGCAGGCCGCCCAACACAAGGCGGCGGAATAGGTGTGTATCCGCTGACGCCCACGATACTCCCAGATGCCTGCATCCGGCATCAACGCCAGCTTCACTGCCTGCTCGCCGAGATGCTCGAGACGCCCGAAAAGAGCCTCGTCACCCATCCTCGGCAAACGCTCATCGACGAATAGCTGCGTTGCGGCGAGAACGACGCTGCCGTAGACATCATGCTGGTTCTGCATTGCCGCGGCATTGCCCACGCGCACCGGACCGTGGCCCAGGAATCCGGCAAGGTCGGGAGCCGTCTCTTCCTGGAGCTTGCTGCCGGGGACGATCGAATGCACCGGCCAAAG
>Ga0209517_10000976_pt1 | contig 46058 bp, 26 predicted proteins | sample PeaSoiMetSII2010_FD_187695 | JGI IMG/M metagenome (GOLD analysis project Ga0209517, IMG submission 187695) | Peat soil microbial communities from Weissenstadt, Germany - SII-2010 (SPAdes) (version 2) | ecosystem: Environmental > Terrestrial > Soil > Wetlands > Peat | place: Germany...
GAGGTAGGGAATGTCCACATTTCCCACGTTTTGGACAAAGCCATTCCATCGGAAGGGCAGACCGCGCCGGGTTTCCAGATTGATCGGCCCGTTAAAGGCTGCCACCTCCGGCGCCGTAGCCGTCTCGATGGTGATCGCCCGAGGCAGAGTGGCTTGCGTCGTGTCGGGATTGGTTAGGACGACATCATAAGTTCCGTGGGTGGCGTTGCTGAACAGAAACCTGGCTTGAACCAGGGTGCCTCCGCCAAAGATATTGGTCACTGGCAAGTAGGTAGTTGAGCCCGCGACCAGGCTGACGGTGGCTCCGGATTGGAACAGAGCGCCGTTCACGGTAATGGTAACCTGTCCATTGTCGCCGATGTTGGTCGGGCTGACGCTGGCAATGGCGAAGGGGACGGTATTGGCCGACAACGTGTAGCCCAGCGGCCCGCCGGGTTCATTGCCGCCGCGGACCATGATGTAGTACCAGCCGTACTGGGTGGCTGGAATTTGGATTTGCTGGTTCGGGGCCAGCGGGTTGTTGTAGATAAAGTCGTAGTCGCCCAGGTCGGGCACGGCACCGAACCGGACGTAAAGTTCGTTGACGGCATTAGTGGAAGCGCCGGTGAGCGTGACACTGACCGTCTGTCCCGCGGGGCAGTGCACCTTGTAGTACTGCGCGCCGCCGGTGGAGAGCGAGTTCGTAACGGTTTGGCCCAACGTGATGATCGGCACGTCCACTGAGATGGCATTCGCGGAGACGGCGGTGAGGTTCGACAGGCTGATTTCAGGCGCCGTGTTGCGCACGTCGGCGCGGACAATGGCGTAGTAGGCGCCGGGGGTCAGGGCCGGGAGCGGTCCGCTCCAAGCGGCATTGTAGCCGGCGCCGGCAGCCAGGGCGGCATGATTGACGTTGGTCACTAGCAAGGCGGTAAGGTCCCAGAAGTTATTGGTGGAGAGGTAAACGTCGTCGGTCCAGGCATTTACCGTATTATTCGAGCTGATGTTGGAAACAGTCCACCCAATGCTCGCCAGCGTTCCGGGAACCCCGCTGGCAGGCGTAAGCGTCACGTTGTTGGGTTGAAGTTGCACGCCCACCGGCAGGCTCACCAGGATCGCGCTGGGGTCAAAGCCAAGGCTGTCGTTGTAGCCGAGATGCTCGTACAGAACATCGGCGCTGTCGGCCTGGACGAGGACGTAATACGGCCCGGCGGTGCCGTTGGGAAGGATTACCGTGACGGAATTGGTGTAGCTTTGGCCGGCGGCCAGGCTGCTCAGGTTATTGAAATTCCCCAACCGCACGGAGTTGTTGTCCAGCACTTCATCCGGAGAAAGGAACACCGCATCGTTCCAGGTCGGAGGCCCCGCGGGACCGGTTCCGTCGTTGGTGACCACCCAGGTAACCGTGATGGGCTGGCCGGCGGAAGCGGTGAGCGGGGCCTGGACGGAGGTGACTTTGAGATCGGGGTAAAGCGCCGGCACCAGGCGAATGTTTTGGTTGTCGTAATTGTTGCGCGTGGCCAGGCACTCTTGAAGCGCATTCGTCGCGTCCGTGGTTACACTGAGTGGATAATTGCCAATGAGGTTGGGCAAGGTGACTGAATTAGTCCGTGTGTAAGTGGCTCCCGGGGTGAGCGGCCCGGTCCCAGGGAAGGAACCGAGCAGGTTGGTGCCAAGACGAACGGTATCTATCCAGGAACCCACCGCCGTGCCCGAGCCGGCATTGGTAACTATCCAGGAGAGGGTCAATGGCTGGCCAGAAATGGCAGTGGGCGGCGCCGACAGGGTGCTGACCATAAGGTTCGGGTAAAAACCGAAATTGTCCGGAACGGCATTCGCAGATCGGGCTGGGTTGTTGGCCTGACAGACCGAGGCAACGTTTACAACGTTGCTGACATCCGCCATCACATAGATGTAGAAATTACCCGAGGTGCAAGCCGGAATCTGAACCGATTGTGTTTGCGAATAGGCGGCGTTCGGCGCAAGCCCTCCGTTGTGCGCGAACTGCCCAAGTAACACCGCGTTGGCATCCAACACGGGCAGCAGCGAGGCATAAACGGCATCATACCAGGCGCCGTTGGCGGCGGCTGGTCCGCTATTTGTCACCGACCACTGCACCGTCCACGGCACGGCGGAGGTGAGCGCCGCCGGCACGGTGAGGCTGTTGACTTGCAGACTCGGATAATTGATCGGCGTCACGTTAACCGGGGTCGAGTCAGTCGTCGCGTTGTTGGTGTCGCAGGAAAGGTAATCCACCACATTGCTGATGTCCGTGATGACCGTCACATAGTAATCTCCGGCAAGGCATTGCGGCACGGTATAAGACCGGGATTGGTGATAGCTTCCGCTAGGCGAAAGATTGGATTGGTTGGTATAGAGGCCGAGCAGAAAGGCGCTGCCCGACAAATAAATCGGTTTTGAGGAGAGAAACACACCATCTATCCAGCCGCTACTGGAATCCGCATAAGCGCCGCCCGAATTGGTCACGGTCCAGGAGACGGTTAGCGGCTGGCCGGCCAGGACGCTGCCCGCGGAGGAAACGGCGGAAACTCCGAGGCGCGCCGCGTTATTATTGGGCAGGATGCGCGTCGGCGCGGCACTCGCCTGGGTGTTGGTGGCGGAACCGCTTTCGGCAACCTGGTTTCCGCTGTCGGCAACGACCACCACGTAATACGAACCGGCGGAGCAGTAACTTATCTTGAAGTTTTGATCTACGGTGTAGGAGGCGCCGGGGATCAAGGCTCCGCTGTGCGGCACATTCCCCAGCAAGATGTCCACCGCCGGGTTGAAGGTGCCGTCGGGGGACAAATAAAGGCTATCCACCCAGTTGGTGGCGTCGGTAGTGCCCGCACCGTCGTTGGCCACTGTCCAACTGATGCTGGCTTCGCCTCCCGCCAGAACCGCGGCTGGAGCCGAAACGTTCGTGACGGTGAGTTGGGCCAGTCCGGGCGGCGGGGTCGGCAAGATAACCAGAGGGGAAGGCGCCTCGAGCACATTGTTGGTCTTAGTAATTTCCAGGACTGTGTCTGCAATGTCCGTATAGACAAAAAGATAATTTGTCGCACTGCTCGCGTTGGCAGGAAGCACACTCGCCGGCAAAGTCAGAGTGACGTTATTCGTATAGCTGGCACCGATGGCCAGCGCCCCGTAGTGCCAAAAGGACCCGAGAAGAAGATTTCGGGTCATATCGAAAACGCCGTTTGATGACAGGTACACCCCGTCGTACCAATTGCCAGGATAGGTCGTGTTGAGGCCAATGTTGTTCACCACCCAGCCGACAGTCATGGATTGGCCCGCGTAAGGACTAACGGGCGCGGACACGCTCGTAACCACCAGATCCGAAGGAATGGGGGGTGAGACTACCAGCAGCGTCGAGTTTTGGTCCCGGCCGACAGTGCCGCTGCCCGGGGCCTGGGTCCCTGTGGCTTTATACCCGGCATCCGGGTTGATGACGACGTACCAATCTCCGGGCGTGACGCCCTGAGGCACGCTGAAATAGTTGGTGTGACTGTAGCTCTGGCCTGGAGCCAGCGGCCCCACAGTGTGGTCGTACACTACGTCAAAGTAACCGTGAACGAAGTCATAGACCGGTGTGGGTGAGAGCGTAACATTGTCGTACCAGCCCCCGGTGACACTAGTGTCTCCGGTGTTCTCGACCGTCAAAGTAACTGTTACCAAATCCCCCGCCCACACTGCGGTGGGCGGCGCGGGCGAGACCTGCACGCTCGCGGCGTGCAGAAAGCCAGGTGTCACGAGTTGTAGGTTTAGGGGCGTCACCGTGCTGCCCAGGTTATTAGTTATGTCATCCTGGTTCACCAACCGCGTGGCGTCGGCGTTCACAATGAAGTAAAAAAGCCCCCCGGCGCCGACGGGAAGCGTCACGGTGGCATCCTGTTCATAACAATCGCCCACCGCCAGGAAGCTGGGGTTTTCGAACTCGCCATAGTCGGCGACGACCCCGGCGAGGTTGGTGGTCGTTGACAGGTAAAGGTGATCGTACCAAACCGGCACTTGCGTATCCGCCTGCCCCTGATTGCAGACGGTCCAACTCACGCCCACCGGCTCGCCACCGATCCCATTGGTGGGCGCGTCCACGGACGATACCAGCAAAGCGGGCAACGGTGTCAGTTCGACATAGAGGTTTGAGGAACTGACGCCCACGTTATTGGTGGTCGTCAATTCGAAGAGGCTATTGCTCGCGTTGGCCAGCACGCTGATGTAGTAGAGACCGTTGGTAATGCCTGCCCGATTGATCGTGACCGGTTCGGTCAATTGGACGCTCTGGCCGGGGGCCAATGGGCCGGGGAATGAAAAATCCCCGAGCGCCTGGTCCACGTTGGTTTGAAGATGATTCGTCAGCGAGAGGTAGATACGGTCGTCCCACGGTCCGATGGCGATCCCACTGCCTGAGTTGGTGAGGACCCAGGAAACATCGAAGCCCCGGCCAGTCCAAACTTGTTGAGGTATCGAGACTGAGAGGACTTGCAAATCGGGCGGCACCACCTGGTAGGTCAAGGTGAGCGGCCCGCTCGCCAACAGGTTGTTGTTGGTGTTCGCTTCGAAAACTCCCGGGCCACCGTTGCCATTCACAAAATAGCTGTTGGCCAGGTAAAGCACGTAATAGATCCCGCTCTGCTGCGGCAGGTTGATCGTATTGGTCCGCGCATAACTGTTCCCGGCTGCCAGGGGTGAAACCCCCAGCACCTGGAAGTTCTGGGTGCTGACGACCCCGCCGAGACTTGGGTTAATCGAAACGTAAACGCTGTCATACCAATAGCCATACGCATTCGAGGCCACCCCGCTGCCCTGGTTGGTGACAAGTGTGATGACCGGCACGGTCGGGTTCTGCGGACTGGCTGGATTAAAAGCCAGGTTATTACTCGCCGGCACCACGCTCAGCGGAGCCAGGTCGGGCGGACTCACCTGGTAGGTCACCGTGATTGGGCCCGCCGTCGCCAGGTTGTTGACATAGTTGCTCTCATAGAGCCCGTGGTTGTCATTCACGCTCAAGATTAGGTAGTAGGTTCCGCTCTGTTGTGGCAGGGTAACGGCGTTGGTTCCGCTATACGCGCCGCCGACCGGCACCGGCCCGTACTCGTAGGAGACAATCGTCGAGGAGACCTGCCCACTGAGCGTGCCGTTGGTCGAGACATACACTTTGTCGTACCAGGAGCCCGCCGCCAAGGCCAGACCCTGGTTGGTCACGGCCCAACTCACTGGCACCGTGGGCGATTGCGGGCTGGCTGGGTAAAACACCACGTTATCGGTCGCCGCCGCAAAACTGACCGGTGCCAGGTCCGGCGGTTGCACCTGGTAGGTCAGCGTGATTGGCACCGCGGTCGCCACGTTGTTGGCATAGTTGCTCTCAAAGAGGCCGTGGTTGTCATTCACGCTCAAGATCAGGTAGTAGGTTCCGCTCTGCTGCGGCAGCGTCACCATGTTGGTTCCGCCATACCCGCCACCCACCGGCACCGGTCCATACTCGTAAGACACAACCGTCGAGGAAACCTGCCCACTCAACGTGCTGTTGGTCGAGACATAAACCCGATCGTACCAGGACCCCGCGGCCACGCCTAGGCCCTGGTTGGTCACGGCCCAACTCACCTGTACCGTCGGCGATTGCGGGTTAGCCGGAGAAAAGACCACATTGTTGGTCGCCGCCGCAAAACCGACTGGCGCCAGGTCCGGCGGATTTACCTGATAGGTCACCGTGATCGGCACCGCAGTGGCCACGTTGTTGGTGTAATCTCCCTCATAAAGATTGTGGCCTTCGTTCACGCTCAAAATGAGGTAGTACGTGCCGCTTTGTTCCGGCAGGGTGATCGTGTTGGTCCGAGCATACTCGCTGCCCACTGCCAGCGGAGAGGGCGCGGTGTAACTTGATGAACTGATGGCGCCGGCGAGGGTGGGATTGGTTGAGACATAAACCTCATCGTACCAGGATCCACCGGCGATGCCCATTCCCTGGTTGGTCACCGCCCAAAACACCTGCACGGTAGGTGCTTGCTGGCTGGCTGGATAAAACGCGAGGTTGGTGGTTGCAGCCGTAAAACTGACCGGCGCCAGGTCCGGCGGTTGCACCTGGTACGTCACCGATATCGGCACGATGGCCAGGTTGTTGGCGTAGTTACTCTCGTAGAGGCTGTTGGTGTTGTTCACGCTCAAAATGATGTCGTAGGTTCCGCTTTGTTGTGGCAGCGTGATCGTCTCGTTGGCCTGCACATACTCACTGCCCACCGGCAGTGGGGAGGGCGCGGTGTAACTTGATGAACTGATGGCGCCGGAAATAGTGGCGTTGCTTGAAACATACACCTCATCCACCCAGGAGCCGGACGCGGTGCTCAGGCCTTGATTGGTCACGGCCCAGCTTACCTGGATGGTCGGAGACTGGGGACTGGGGGGATAAAACACTATGCTGTTGCTCGCCGGCGGAGGAGAAATTTCAGAAACAGCTATGTCATCGAGCCCGAAATAGCTCGGGTCGTTTCGGAAACCAAATTCAAGGACGGTGTTGGAGGCCGTGGCCGAGACCGTGAACTGCATATTAGTCCACCCGGTGACGCCAAGATTGACCTGGTCAAACAGGTTCGTGCCATTCCAGGACGCCAGGAACTGATTCGGAGTGCCACCCTGACTGTCCAGCCAGTATGACACCAAATAAACAGCTCCTGGCTGCGTGGCGATGGTTTGCGAAAGATACCCAAGGGAGCCACCCGGCCCGATTGCGGCGCCATATTGCCCGGAATGAACGTATTGGGAACTAGTGCTCACAGAGGTGCTGGCCGTATTGCCCGATTGCAGCCACCCGGAGAAGTTGCCGGCCTCGAATCCACCGTTTTGGACGAGCGGCGCGGACACGGTTAAGCTAACAGCGGCGAGGTCCGGCGCTTGCACCTGGTAGCTCAAAGTAATCGGCACGGTGGCTAGATTATTGGAATAATTTGCCTCGTAGAGTGTCCGCCCGTCATTGACGCTGAGGATAAGGTAATAGGCTCCGCTTTGCTGCGGCAGAGAAATGCTGACATTGGTTTGGCCGTACTCGCCGCCCGCTGGGACCGACGAAGGCGCAGCGTAGTTCGTTGAGCTGATCGCGCCGGCAATCGTGCCGTTGGTCGAAACATAAACCGCGTCCACCCAGTACCCGGCGGCCCCGCCCGTGCCTTGGTTGGTCACGGCCCAGCTCACTTGAATGGTCGGCGATTGTGGACTTGACGGATCAAACACCACGTTGTTGGTCGTCGGCGCAAAACTCACCGGCGCCAGGTCGGGCGCCAGCACATTGGACACCACCTGCACTGATACCGAGTTTGTGGCATAGACAATCTGCATTCCCAGGAGATTGGAGGGATAGGAGAAATAGGCGAAATTGTTGCTGCGGATACCGGCGTTGAGGAACGTGAAAGATGCGTTAGGAGCGGGGCTAAAGCCGTTCGTAAGCAAGATATTCAGCGTGCCGCCGAGCAACGCGGTGTTGGTGACGGTTAGCACATCGTAGTTCGTGCCCGGGACGGTACCGGCCAGGACAATGTTCAGCGTGCCGTTGGCCGTCTGAACGTAGCTGCCGCCGATCATCAATTGCCCCAATGGCGCACCGGGGCTGACGGTTCCACTGTTGGTCACCGAGCCGAGGACGGCGCCGTTGCCGGCCAAGGTGCCGCCTTGAATCTGGAGTGCGACAGTGTTGTTGATATTTCCGCCGTTCAGCAGCGTCAGTCCGGCGGTTTGAGCGTAAGACCCTTCAAAATAGAGCGTGCCACCATTAATGGCAATGGTTCCAGTGTTCGTCCATATATCACTGGTAGTGGCCGATTGTCCCGCAAGGCCATAAGCCAACAACTGGCCGGCATTGTAGAAAAGAACGGTGCCGCCGGTGTTTCCGTCGAAAGGCCGGCTCGAGCTATTAGTGAATAAAATCGTGCCACTCGCGGCATTGCTGATTACCGCTCCATTCTCGACATAGGGATAGGAGATCCAGGTTAAAGTCCCGGAATTGATCAATTGGCCTCCGTCCAGATAATAGGGATTATCAACCAACCCGCCATTCACATACAACACGTCACTGATGTTGTCCACCCAAGTGAATCCCCCCGGATTCAGCACCGTCACCGGGCTCGTGCCTTCAATCGTGCCGCTATCGACGGCGAGCGTGCCGGTCTTCCATGGCCCAGTACCGCTAAAGTTTCCCGTACCTCCGCCTAGAACTATAGCAGAAAAAGTGGAACTGCTGGTTCCCGTCCAGTTGGCCGTGCCCCCAGAGACAGTAACCGTGCCCGTAAGGTTAAACCCACCCGCGATGTTGACGGTGCCACCACTGACGGTGAAGTTTCCCGGACCGGAGATGGCGGTTGCGGAAGTGAAAGTTCCCCCGCCACTCAAGGAAAGCGTGCCGCTGTTGAGGGTCACGCTGCCCAGACCGGCGTTGGTAAAGGCGACGCTTATGGTCACCGTGCCTCCGCTGGGCATATTGTTGATGATCTGTCCAGTGTTGGCGAAGACGCTTCCGGTGCCGGACTCGGCCTGCAGGCTGATCGATGCCGAGGGATTGAGGGTAAGCGTGGCGTTGGCCGAGTTGGAAAAAACTGACGTAGAATAAAAATCGAGCCCTGAGTTCAAGGTCGCCATGCCGTTGTTGACCAGGGTTACAGCAGTGCCACTGGCGCCGAGCGTAGGAGTCCCGCTCAGAGTGAGTGTGTCGTTGGCAACGACACCATCGGCCAAGGTGATGGCCACGTCGTTCAAAGTCAGGGCGCCGTTGGCAACCAGGCCGCCCGTGCCGGCCAGGGTTAAGTTGAAAAAGCCCATGACGCCATTCGCATTGTTCGTGCTGCTGCCGTTCAGGGTTAACGTCAACCCGGCGCTGTTTGTCAGGGTCTGGGTTCCACTCGTGCCACCCAAGATCAGCCCGGCAACGGTGGTGGAGACGTTGTTCGTCACGGCATACGTCCCGTTGGACACGATGAGGGCGGTATCTCCTGACCCGGGCGTTTGATTTGTGCCGTTTCCGTCCACCGCCCAATTGGCGGCCACATTCCAGTTGCCGCCGTTGAGGTTGGTCCAATAGACATTGGCGGCCCAGGACCGCGCCGCGCACAGGAGGAGGGCGCAAGCAGTGAACCACGGGCAACCGCTCTGATGTTTCGACCAGGGGCGAAAGTACATAAGTCTCCTTTCCGTTTTAATGGAACCAAGGCACCGCCGGCATTTTGCTTTTCCGATTCTAATCATCATGCAGCATCCCGTTCACCGCCCGCACAGCCAGGACCCTAGCTCAAAGGCGAGCGCTCAAAGCGCGACCGAGCACGTGGGTCCCAAAGGCTTAGCAGAAGGGATATTATGCCGTTTCCAGCTATTCGCAATCCTTTTTTGTCAAACTAGTTTTTCAAATCTATGAGCTTGGCACGGGCTATGCGGGGAGATTGTCGAGGCGCTGGCTGTTCAAGTTGTGGATGATCGTACGGTGACAGTGATGCCCGATTTGAACAGGACCACTTGCGCGCCGCTGTTTGCAATCTCGTTAAGGGGCCGGTTCATAGTATCGTTAACACGCCTCATGGTGTGCTGGAGCAGTTCCTGTCCTGGGAAATCCTGGCATTTCCTGATGATCTGCGCCCAGCGCGCCCTACCTTGAGGAGGGAAGAATAATCAATTAGCGCTCGGCCTGGGACGTGAGGCCCTTAATGGGCTTTCCGTCGATTCCAATAATCCTCGCGCAAGCCGCCCAACCGCCGCCGCCCTGGGTCACCTTGAGGAGGAGTTCATTAGGGCCTTTCTTGAGCTGAATGGGCGCCATGTCCTGGTCCGCAACAAGACCGCGGTCCACGTTATTGCTATGTACCACGGCTCCGTTGAGCCAGGCTTTCACGCCGTCGTCGCTTCCCAGCAAAAGCGCGGCCTGGCAGTCTTGGGGCGAAATGACTCGGGTTTGGAGATAAGCAACACAATTAAACTGCGCCGGGAAAAACGCAGACAGATCCGCAATTTTGGCGCGCGGCAAGGGTTTCCAATCGACGGCTGCGTTGGGCTCCTCCGGCGCAAACACCAGGTCGAAGACGGCTTGAGCCCCGACAGTGCCAGCTTTGCTGTAGGGACCGCAGACCAGCCAGTCCTCAATGAATGGCCCCGCAGCGGCAGGCTTGACGCGAATGGCCCAGGCCCGTTGGACGATGTCACGAGTGTTGCATTGGGCCAGCACTTTGTCGGCGGTTTCATCCGCCAGTTTCGGATCCGAGGCGGCAAGCTTCTCCGCGATGGTGATGGCCGCCAATCCTGCCTCGTTCGCGAGTTCCCTCTCAGCCAGGTAACCGAGCGCCACGCGCAGTGCTTCGGGGCTCGACACCTGTGCGAGTTGGCCGAGCGCCTGCTTTTTTTCGTCGGAACGCCTGCTCTCGGCTAAAACCTTCTCGAGCAGTGCGAGGCGTTTGGTGTAATCAGGTTCCTCTGCAGCAAGGCTGATGCAACCGCGAACCGCCAGCCGTTGAACAACGGGATCCGTGCTGGTGGCAGCCAATTCAAGCAGGCTCGAGGTGGGGGTCGCATTGGGCCATTGCGCCAGAACGCGCACGGCCTGCTTCACCGATTCGGGGTCTTGCTCCCGGGTGGCAACCAGCGCGGCGTCCAGGGCTGCGGGGGTTGCAAGCTCGGACAGCACTGGCAAGACCAGGCGACGCGCGGCAGCCGAAAGCGGCTTCATGGCGATGAGGATTGCAGCGGTGGTTTGTTCCTTGTTCGGGCTGGCCTGGCAGACGGCGTAGAGCGCCGACAAAACCGGCTCGCACTCGGCTTCGGATTTGGACTTGGCAGCGAGGTCGAGCAGCGGGGCCGCCGTGTCCGGTCTGGCGATTTTTCTCAGCGCCTCGAGCGCAGCCAGGCGCACGGCTGGCACTTCGGCGGCAGCGTTGGCCAAGAGGACATCAGCGGCGTCGGAGTCGCCCCGCTCACCGAAGGCCCGCAGCAGCTCTACCTTTTCTGGCGCGTCAGCGCCGGCCAGGTGCTGGAGCATGGCCTCGCGCACTCCCGGGCCGCGCACGCGTTCAAGTGTGTCGCGAGCCGCATCGCGTTCGGCGGGCTCGCCGCTGGCAGCAGCCTTGGTTAACGCGGGAACCGAGGCGGGATCGCCCAGGTCGGCCAGCGCCTGCCAGGCGGCGACCCGGACGGACAAGTCCGGGTTCTGCGACGCGGAGTTAACCAGGGGCAGGACATCGCCACCAGTTTTGAGGCGGGCATCGAGCACGGCCAATTGAGAATCGGCAGGCAGGGCCGCCCACTGGCGCACGCAAGCCTGGACGACGTCAGCGTCGTTCAATTCGCGGAGCGTTTTGAGCGCCCCGATGTGATACGGCCGGTCCGCGCTGGCGAGTTCTTTGGCGATCAACTCCGCACGCTTGCTGGGGTCGGCCATCACCACCCCGCGCCAGGCAGCGACGCCGATCGCGTGCGGCGTTGTCGGGTCCAGCAGTGTGAGGTACAGCACGGCCGCGCCTTTGGCATCACCCCCGGAGAGAAGGTAATCGGCGCACCGCAACAGGCTGTCCAGCACGACGGGTTGGAGAGCGGGCGGAGCCTTTTTTCGCGCAGCGGTCAGGGCGGCGACCGCCTGCTGACCGCCGATTCGGCCCAGCGCAACAGCCGCAGCCGAGGCGCCTATCGGGTCGGCACCGGACAGCGATTTTTCGAGCAAGGACACTGAGGCGGCGTCGCGCCGCCAGCCGATTGAATCAATGATGCCGGCTTTGATGGGGCCGGAGGATTTGGGCAGCGCTTCGCGCAAAGCCGCGACGGCTTCCGGAAAAGGCATTCCCTCCAAAGCATAGCGGGCAGCGTGGGAGGTGCGCTCTTCAAGCAGCAAGGGCGCCAGTGCAGACATGGACTTCACCGTCCCAACGGTTCGCAGCTTTTGGCAGGCGTCGCATTTCTGGGGCGAGGAGGCATCGGATTTGAGTATGCCGATGAGGTCCTGTTCTTCGTCGGCTCGGGCGACGGGCAATGCTAACGCCAATAGGCCAACGACCAGGAGCTGGGGGAGGATATTTCTCCGCATGGCTTTTAGTTTGGAATAGAAATGGTTCTTTGAGTCACGGGCTCACAGCCGCCACGGCGGGCGGGGCGTGTATGAGAGGAGCCGGTTGGCCTCGGCATCACCCGGGAATTCGGCGTTGGCCGGATCCCATTTTAAGGAGCGCTTCAAGATAAGGGAGATACCACCGATGAGGACAGCGTTCATGGTGTAGAGGGCTGTTTCCGGGTTGCAGATGGTGAGACGCCGGGTGCGGATGCAATCGAGAAAGTTTCCGGAATGGCTGTTGGCGTGATAGACGCGAGCGTCGGCCGGTCGCAGCGGCTCGGCGAGGAGCTTTGGCGGGTAGGAGACGACACTGCCACGGTCCACGGCGATGCGGCCTTCGGTGCCGACAAAGCAAGCGCCGCCGTCATCGCCCACCTTCTCGCCCGGGTATCTCGCAGAGTGGACCACCACATCATTGGAGTAGCGGTAGTGAATCGCGCCGTTGTCATAGGTCACCTCAATGGGCGCTGTCGGGTCGGGATTGACCGTCCACTGGATAATATCATAGTGGTGCGGTCCCCAATTCACGTCGCCCACAACGACTCCCGGGAGTTCCTGACCTGTTTGTCCGCTGTAAGGCCGCCAGGAAAGGGGGCCGAGCCACAGGTCCCAATCCAGCCCCTCCGGCACGGGAACCTCCTGGTCCTGGGTCCAGTGGTTTGGCCAAAAGGCGCCGGGCAGGCAGTACGCATAAACTTCCTTGAGTTGGCCGATGCGGCCGTTGCGGATCAACTCGCAGGCAAGGCGAAACTTGCCGCCGTACTCCGAGCGCTGTTGCATACCAGCCTGGTAGATGCGGGAGTACCGCTTGCTCGTTTCGACCATATTGAGACCCTCACGAACGGTAAGCGCGATAGGTTTCTCACAATAGACATCCTTGCCGGCGCGCATGGCCATGGCCGCGATCATCGCGGCCCAATGATAAGGCACGGCGATCAGAACGGCATCAATATCCGGCCGCGCGAGCACTTCACGAAAATCATTGTACGCCTGAACTGCATTATAGCTCGCCTGGTGGAGTTTTTGCGCGTAAATCTCATTGCATCGCTTTTGCGCATGGTCGCGGCGTTCTTTGCGCACATCGCAGACGGCACGCACCTGAACATCATCGCGGGCAACATATCCACCGGGCACATAGGTCCAGGCGCCGCCCAGCAGATGGCCGCTGCCCTGACCCCCGACGCCGATGAAGCCCATGGAGATGCGCTCGCTGGGCAGAATGGCGCCGTTGCGTCCAAGGGCGGAGGCAGGAATGAACGCAGGCGCGGCTACTGCGGCGCCAAGGCCCGCGGCGGCACGGCGCAGAAAGCGACGCCGGGTTATTGGAGTAGCAGGTTTCATGGAGTTTTGCGCGGCCCTGATGACGGACCACCGAAGAAAGCGGACACATTTCCCAGGACTCGAAAAATCACGACCAAAATATACGCAGATGTCACGGTGCTCGCAATGGCCACGTTCGACGATTTCCCGCGGATAAGAAACTGGGAAATACCCTTAGGACGACCATCTCACATAACTGTAAACTTTGCCTTGCTCGCTTAGATTTTTGGTATAACCTCACGGACACAATTTTTATTGGTGTTATGGCAAAAACTGAAGTTATTCTTACCCACCACATTGTTGGTTTGGGCGGCGAGTCCGACCATGTTAAGGTCGCGGCCGGGTATGCCCGCAATTATCTCTTTCCGCAGGGCCTAGCGATTCCTTTAACGGGCGCCAATAAACGGCGGATCGAGGTCCTCAAACAGCGCCGGGGCGAACGCGAGGCGCATGAGCTAAACTCGATGACGGAATTGGCCAAGAGCCTCTCCAAGCTCGTGTGTGTCGTGGCGGTCAAGACCGGCGAGGACGGCAAAATGTTCGGAACGGTGACCTCGGGAATGATTGCCGATCAGTTAAAAACGCAGTTCGAGGCCACCATCGACAAGAGGAAGATCCATCTCGAACAGCCCATCCGCGCTTTGGGAGAGCACGAAGTGGAGCTGCGCCTGCATCAGGACGTGGTGACCAAGCTCAAGGTTCGCGTCGAGAGCACGACTCCTCTGCCCGCGCCGCCGGTTGCACCGGAGGGCGAAGCCAAGAGGGAAGAGCAAAGGACTGAGAAGCGTGGCCGCCGCCCGGAACCAGCTTCGCCCGCCAAGGCCGAGGCCGGCGAGAAGAAGCCGCGCGCCGCGAGGCCGGAAAGAGCGCCACGTCCCGAGCGCGGTCCCCGGCCTGAAAAGGCCGAGAAGGCCGAAAAGGGTCCCAAGGGCGAAAAAACCGCGAAGCCTCCAAAAGGCGGCTAGAAACGGGCGGGAAGAGACAGGATCCTCACTGCCCTCGCCTCAAACTGCGCCAGGGCGGACTGCGACGATCGAACGCCGTGCATCCGAGGACCTTGCGCGGGGATGCTTGGAAGCGCCGACCAAACCTAGCGCACCCGGGGAATAGAGAATACATCCGCAATGCGGGCAGTTGTGGATCTGTTCGCCCCAGACCTGCACCGTCGAAGCCCAACCGAAGGGCAGTTTCAGATGGCAGCTCCCACAAGCTCCTGACTCGGTCACCACTGCCACAGCCACCCGGCCTTGCTCGGCCGCATGGTCGAAGCTGCGCAACAGTTCCGGCGCAATTGCGGCCCGCAGTTCCTCTGTCAGCTTGCGGGTGCGCGCAGCTTTAGTGTCCTGGTGCTGCAATTCCTGCAATTGTATTAGTTTGGCTAAATCTCTCGACATGGCGGCAGACTAGGCCAGAGCCGGCAGCCGCATCAACTGGGGTAAGCACACGAGACAGATTTTGCTCCGCTTGCTGCAAGAAATGCCCCATCCGCTCGGCCCCACGGCGAACGGAAACGCGTCACTATACCAGGAAGGAGGGGTTGAAAGGTACCTTAGTTAGCACAATTACAATTGACTATCCTAGCCTCACTACTGAGTATTGGATGAATATGGTTTGGCCCAATTTAATGCTGTTACGCAGCATATTCGTCGTCAGGCATTGGCGGAAGATTCTAACTGTCAGCGTGATCGCTGGGGCATCCCTCGCCAGCGGCCGGATGGCGGCCGCTGTCTATCCTGTCAAGGTCCGCTCCCATGACCGCTATCTGGTGGACCAGAACAACACGCCGTTTCTGGTCATGGGCGATTGCCCTCAAAGCCTGACAGTGAACTTGTCGGTGTCGCAAGCGAACTCCTATTTCTCGAACCGGCAAGCCCATGGGTTTAACACCATGTGGGTCAACCTGGTCTGCACGACCTATACCGGCGGCCGGGCGGACGGCAGCACTTTCGACGGGATTCTCCCGTTCACGGGATACCTTCCCGGCGGTAACACTCTGTCGCACTTCGATCTCTCCAAACCCAATGAAGTCTTTTTCGCGCGTTGCGATCAAATGATCGGTTTGGCGGCAAAATACAATCTGCTGGTTTTTTTGGATCCCATCGAGACCGGCGGATGGCTGACCAATATGGTCAACAATGGTCCTAAGGCTTGTTTTGATTACGGGAAATATCTCGGAAATCGATACCGACGCTTTGATAATATCGTCTGGATGAGCGGCAACGACTACGAGGGATGGAGGGATTCCGCGAATGACGCTGCCGTGACTGCCGTGGCCAAGGGGATACAGGCGACCGACACTCGCCACATTCACACCATTGAACTGGGTGGCAGTTTCGGCCTCTCCACTGATGACCCAAACTGGGCGGAAATCGTCTCCCTTAACGCAGCCTACACTTACTTTCCGACTTACGCGGAAGTGCTCAAGGGCTACAATCGCGCCAGCGTGATGCCGGTATTCTTGGTGGAGGCTTGTTACGACTTTGAGTCCCTCGGCCAGGAGCACGTCGCCACTCCGGCCACCCTGCGTCGGGAAGAATACTGGGCCAATCTAAGCGGCGCCACCGGCCTGATTTACGGCAACCACTACACCTGGACATTCGCGCAAGGCTGGGAAAGCCACCTCGACACTTCGGGTGCGGCGCAGATCGCGAACTTGAAAGCCTTCTTCGAATCTCGCGCCTGGTACGACCTTGTGCCGGACCAAACTCATGCCACCCTGACGGCAGGCTTTGGCACATTCTCCAGCAAGGGAACCGTCGATGGCAACGATTACGCAACGGTGGCACGCACTCCAGATGGCCGCATGGCGATCGCCTATGCGCCGACGATTCGGCCCCTGACGATCGACATGACCAGGCTGAGCGGGCCGGTCACCGCCCGATGGTTCGACCCGGCCAACGGCACCTATATTGCCATCGAGGGCTCGCCTTTCTCCAACACGGGCTCCCGAAGTTTCACTCCCCCGGGCAAAAACCACGACGGTGACGGAGACTGGGTGTTGGTGCTTGAAGTCAAATGAAATGATTTGAGCCAGGACGCCGTCCAATTCACGTATGAACGCAGCAAAACTCTTGCTTCGCCTGCTATTCCTGGGCTGTCTGGGCATGGTGGTTCCGGCAGCGGCTGGAAAGAGCATCATAAATGGGACCGACTGGAAAGACACCAATGGCCGGCCGATCTCCGCGCATGAGCATTTTGTCGGGCGCTTTTTCGGCGCCTTTTACTGGTATGGCACAAGTTATAAAGGCAATCCCCTGGGGCAATGCGGCTTGGAGGGATCATCCCTTCAAAACGGTTTCAATGTCTATCGCTCAACGAACCTGGTGGACTGGGAATACCTCGGCGAGTGCCTCAAGTTCCCCAAAAGCGGCTTCGGCTCTGAGGGAACCTCACACCGGCCGTGTGTCATCTACAACAAGCCGACCAAGAAATATGTCATGTGGTATTTTTATTTTCGTAAATATCCCGCCGTCATGCTCACGGTAGCAACCGCCGACAACACAGCCGGTCCGTTCACCATCCAAGGCCTCAGAAAAAGCGGTGAGGAGCATGGATGGGCGCAGGACTTGGGAGCCTTTCAGGACAGCGACAGTAAAGCTTACCTCGTGTATGACGACGGCCACCGGAATCTGCGTGTTGACTTGCTGACCGGCGACTTCCTAGACACCACACGCCGAAGCATTATTGCCTTGGCCGCGGGTTCCGGTTCGGGGCAGCAATACGAAGGAGCGGCCATAGCCAAATACAAGGGCAAGTACATTGTCGCCGGCTCGGGCGTCACGGGTTGGAACCCGAGCGGTACAACGTATGCCGTCGCCGACTCTCCTCTGGGACCCTATTCTGCACCCAGACGGTTGGGTAATTGGGGAACCTGGGGGTCTCAGATCTCGAACTTCCTTTATGTTGCTGAAACCGACACCCTCATCGCCCTGTGCGACCAATGGTGGGCTGGTCCGGCGGGGAGAAACGACCTCGATCAATCCAGGTACGTCTGGATTCCCGTCTCGTTCAATCCTTCAACGCGCCAAGCCCAGATGGTGTACCAGCCCGAATGGGACCCCTTCGCCAGAGGGGCTCGGTAGAACGCAGATAGCTGGGCAGCGTGACGCCGGCAATGCCAAGCCGCCGACAACGTGATCTAAAAACAGGCCTTCGGCGGGCAGGTCAGTGAACAAGGTGAGGGCCTCGGTGCCCAAATGGACCAGGACGGGCACTCCCGTCTTTCTACGAACGAAACTCACGGTGCCCTCAGCCCAGTCCACGTCAAAGGAAGCGGTTAGTCGAGCGGCCGCCGTCGCCTTTTTGATTCGCGCGTGATGCTGTTTGGCTGGGTTTCCATTTGCCGGATAGGCGTTTCACCGCGACGGCCCGTTACCGAGGAGTTCAGGAGCGAGGCGTCGGAGAACGTTGGTGGCGTCTTCGAGTATCAGGCCTTGGCGACTAATCGGCGCCATGAAGTCGGGCTTCATGCCGCTGGCTTGCTGGCCGATCGCCCTTAGCACGTATGCCGCCCACTCCCGCCAATCGGCATCTTGTGACTGCAGCCTGGTCGCTGCGATGGGGAGCAAGAACAAGGCTGGGCAACAGGACACCTAACGATGCGAGCAGGGCAGGTTTGCTTCTTCGCCTTTGCATACGGTGCCTGGCTTCAAATTCTGGTAACCTCTAATGCAATTGCTATTTGCTACTCGACTGCGCCTGAGATCTCCGCCGCAATCAGGTATTGCGTCCCGGCAACCGTCATGCACTCGTCCAGCAATCCATCCATTAAGCAGGGCTGAACCGGCGCAGGCCGAGGAGCCCTCATCCAAATCTCCGTCGAGTTGTTCAACAGCCTCCTAGGCGTTTCTAGGTCGAGACAATGGCATGTCGTCTAATTTTGTTCTTCCGCTTTAAACGTCCGTTCGACTGGCTGCCTTCATGCGGTATAGGTGCCGAATCTCTGCCGAGGAAAGTCCGGAACCCAACTGCCCTTGCTTCGGCACTCCTTCGGCCTTTTCCTGGCGGATTTGAGCCAGTTCGCCAGCATCCAGCCAGTAACCGCCGCAGTTGGGACATTCGTCCACTTCCACCCGGCGTTTGGCGCTAAAAAAGTGTTTCATTAATTTGACTCCTTCACACCTGGGGCAGGCGCGCTTACGCGTAAAATCAACTTGGATTTTGGGGTCCTTGGAAATGTGAAGCATGGTTTCACCCACGTATTCCTCCGGGTCGTCAACGTGCTGTAACTCGAAGGCGTCGAACCAAATGCCGCCACAGCCGCCCTCGCACACATCCACCGTGAGGGTCCCGACTTGCATTTGGGAGAGCTGATTAAAGCAGGCCGGACATTGCATATTGTGAGCGTTGCTCGAAAACCGATGGCTGTCAAGGCTGTAACGGCTGCCTCCGATAAGGTTCGACCACTGCGGCCATATCCTTGTCTGCGTGGCCAGCGGCGATGGCTTGTTGAAATTCTTTCAATGCGGCAGCGGCAGTGCCGAGATTGACTGAAAGTTTTCCGCCTTCTTCGATCGCGTAGCCGAGGTCTTTGGCCATCCACCGCAGCAAAAAGTTCGGCGTAAAATCCGGCACCGTCATGCGGGCGGATACCGTCTTGAACAGCGGACTGCCCGGGGCTCCACTGGTCAGAACTTCCAGTGCCCGGGAGCGCTCCAGACCGCTGCGCTCGATCATCGCCAGCGCTTCGGCGAGCGACGCTACTTGCACACCGCACACAAAATTGTTGATGAGCTTGAGCATCGCCCCGCTTCCCGTCGGTCCGAGGTGGACGATGGCTTTGCTCATCGCCGCCAAAACGGGGCGCGCTTTTTCAAGAGTGCTGGAATCGCCGCCGACGAGGAATGAAAGTTCGCCCGCCGCCGCGTGGGTTTTGCTGCCCGTCACCGGCGCATCGAGGAATTCACACTTTTTTTGCGCGGCGGCGGCGGCAAGTTCGCGCACCCAGTCCACCGTCACCGTGCTGCATTCGATGCACACCGCGCCGGGTTTGGCGGTTACGAGCGCACCGTTTTCGCCGAGCCAAAACGAGCGCGAGGCATTGTCGTCCGCGACCATGCTGATGATGAAGTCCGCCTGTGCCGCCGCTTCGCGCGGCGAACCAGCGACCGTTGCGCCTTCGGCCGCGAACGGCTTTGATTTTTCCGTGCTGCGGTTAAAGACTGCCAGTGGGAAGCCATTCGTCAGAAGCCTCCGTGCCATGCCGCCGCCCATGATGCCCAGACCAAGAAATGCGATGCGTGGTTTGCTCATAAAGATTTTTAAGCCAGAGATTTTACGACGATCAAACTGGGGTCGCCCCGCGTAAAGCGCAACGGATTGCGCAGCGCGCGGCCAAAACCGGCGAAGGAGATTTCCATCACATCGCCGTCCACGAGCTGCATGCCGGCACCGAAACTCAAGCTGCACGCGCCAAAGTAATGGATGTGCAGATCGCCGGGGCGCCGGTGGGTCTCGAACTTGAAATGATGGTGCTCAAGGTTTGCGAGGCTGTGGCACATCTCGCGTTCGCCCGTCAAGATTTCCTGCGCCCACACTGTTTTCCCGGCGCGGACGATCTTCACGTTACCGGAAACGGAATTGAATTCAGGATCGATCACGAGTTCCGCGCCGAGCGAACAGGTGCGGATTTTCGAGCCGGCGAGGTTGAGGTAATTTTTCTTCTCGAACTTGTGGTCGGAAAATTCGTTGCCCGCCGCCATGCCGATGCGGTGCGGTGTTCCATCCGCGCCGATGAAATAAATTCCCGCGATTTCCGCCTCCTCGCCGCCGTCTTCGGCGTAAAGCGTGACGTCGAGCGGTTCGTTGGGGGCGCGGAGGATTGTGCCGCAGCCTTTGTAAAACCATTCGGGGGCGACGCCAATCTTGCCGGGGACAGGCTTGCCGCCCTCGACACCCCACTTGAACATTTTCATGCTGTCGTTGAGCTCGGCTTGGCTCGCGCTGTGCATGGCCTGGCGATTTTTTGCACTGCCGAGATGCGTGAGGCCCGTGCCGGAAACGAGGCAGCGGGCCGGTTCGGTTGGATGATCCACCGGCAGCAGCAGACGCCATTCCGATTTGCCGTGGTAGATTAAATCGTAATCCAAGAATTCGCCCGTCGCTTTTTTGTGGACCAACGTGGCGAGCGGAAGGTTTGAATCAACCGCCGCCTGCACCAGTTCGTAAATTGTTTTCACGCCAGGGAGCAGACGCAGACGCGGTTCATCCACAAGCCCCACGGCGCGCATCGTGCCGTTTTGGATTTGGACGAGTCGCGTCATTCGATCACCTCGAAGTTTTTCAGCTTCTCCTCGTTGACCGTCAGGCCGAGGCCGGGTGTGTTTTCATCCAAGTCAATGTGGCCGTTCACCGGCGCCGGCTCGCCGTTGAAGCAATACCAGAACAGCTCGTTGCCGACCTCGACATCCACCGGCGGAAAATATTCGGCCATCGGCGAATTCAAGCTCGCCATCACGACGTGGTAGTTGTGCATCTGCCCGGCATGCGGAATCACGGGAATGGAATGCGCCTCGGCGAGAACGGCAATCTTGCGCGCCTGCGTGAGCCCGCCAACGCGGTTCGTGTCGAACTGAATGTAATCCACGCAATGCGACTCGATGAGTTCGCGGAAACCGTAGAGCGTGAATTCGTGTTCACCGCCGGAAATCGGAATGCGCCCACACTTTCTCAATTCTGCGTAGCTGTGGATGTCGTCGGGAATGACCGGTTCTTCGAGCCAGCGCAGATTATATCTTTCCAACTGCGGAATCATGCGCTTGGCGTAATCCAGATTCCAGCCCATGTAGGCGTCGGCCATGAGGTCCACACTCTCGCCGACCGTTTCGCGCACGGTGCGGACAAGCGCGAGATTTTTTTGCATCCCTTCCGGGCCATCGGTCGGGCCCCAGCCGAAACGCATCTTCATCGCGGTGTAACCTTCGTCCTGGTAACGCTTCGATTCGCGCGCCAGTTCGTCGAGCGGCGTGCTGTAGAGCCGGCTCGCGTAAACAGGAATTTTCGGCTTGGTGCGCCCGCCGAGCAGGCGATAAACCGGCTGCTTCGCGGACTTGCCGAGAATGTCCCACAGCGCAACGTCCACTGCGCTGATCGCGACCATGCCGATACCTTTGCGGCCAAAAGCCATCGTCTTGCGATACATGTGCTGCCAGAGAAATTCGATGTCCCACGGGTCTTGCCCGATGAGCAACGGCTTGAGATAAAGATCGATCACCTGTTTGGTCACGCGCGGCGAGAGTGCGGCATTGCCGATGCCCGCAAGGCCGTTGTCGGTGAAGATTTCGCAGATGAGCCAACTGTGGAAAGTGAACGTGCCCATCGTGGATTTCGTCAGCATGGGTGAAACGGCGTCCATCGGGTTGGTGCAAAAATGCGGAGGGAGCGGAACGGTTTTGCCTCGCCATTCGATGACCCGTGTGCGGATTTCTTTGATTTTCATTTTGGGGTTATGGGTTGGTTGAAATCGTGAGCGGTTGAATTTTCGGGATCACGAGACAGATCAAAATGAATGCGGCGACGTGCATCGAACCGGAAATGACGAGCGCGGGCGTGTAGCTGTAACCGTGGTCGCGCAACCAGCCGACGATCTGGCCGAGCAGTACGCCTCCCATCGCGCCGCCGAAACCGACCACTCCGGCAAGCGTGCCGACGGCGCGGCGCGAAATCATGTCCGTCGGCAGAGTCATCACGAGCGTGGACCAGGACTGCTGGCCAAAGAACGCGAGGCTGAAGATTAAAATCACCCAGCCGACGGAATGGAATTCGGGCACGAGCATCACCCACGGCATCAGCGCCGCGCTCGCGCCGAGTGCGAGTTTGCGAGACCAGTTTACGGAAATGCCCCGCTTGAGCAGCCAGCTCGAAAACCCACCGCCTACCAGACAACCCACGCCGGATGCCGCGTAAGGAATCCAGCCAATGCTGCCGGCGGTTTTGATGTCGAGCTGAAACGCCTCAAACAAATACTTCGGCAACCAGAACAGGTAAAAATACCACGCCCCGTCGCTCAAAAATTTTGCGCCCACCACCGCCCAGGTTTCACGATGCTGCAACAATTGTGGGAGAGAAATTCTGGTTTCATCGGGTGCGGAATCATTTTGTTTCTCGGGGGCGAAATAACTGTGCCACCACCAAATCGTCCAGAGCAGCCCCAGCGCGCCGGTCAGAAGGAACACCCAGCGCCACGGCGCAAGGCCGAGCCAGCTTGCGTTTGTCAAAACCACCGCAATGAGAGGCGGCGCGACGACTGCGCCCACGGCGGTGCCGCCGTTGATGATTCCCATCGCCGTCGCGCGGTCATTCACCGGAAACCATTCCGCCACCGCGCGGGTCGCCGCCGGAAATCCGCCGCCCTCGCCGACGCCGAGGAGAAGGCGGCTGGCTGCGAGCGCGATCACGCCCCCAGCGAGGCCGTGGCTCGCACAGGCGAGCGACCAGAAAATCATGATGCCCAAAAAGCCGCGGCGCGTTCCCAGTTTGTCTAAAAGCAAACCGCCGCCCAGATACATCAATCCGTAAGTGACGAGAAATGCAGAATCCAAACCGGCCTTGACCTGATTGCTGAACGGAATGTCGGCCTGAATCGCCTTGATTGCCCAAGGCAACGCCTGCCGGTCCAGGTAGCTAATGGCAATAGCTGCGCAAACTAAAAACGCGATTGACCATCGCACCGTGGAACGGTTGCTGGCTGCGACTAACGCTGCGCTGGTTAAGTTTGCTGCCACGAACGGATTTTGGATGACGACACTGATATCTCAGATAAGTTCGGAGTCAAGCTGTGAGCAGAGAAACCAACAACGATGGCCAGCGGCGTATGGCTCCCAAACGATTCGGCGCATCCGCTTCTTCGCACATGGCACCGGCTCATTCGTTGGCGCGCGGACTTAGGTTTGGCAAAAGGCTCATTCGCCGCTAGGATCTTTTCGCTGTCAACCGTGGCTGTTCTCGATCACCCTAACACAGCGCCATGAAACGCATCAAACCCTCCCATGCTGATTTTTTCCTAACTCTGATGTTGCTGGCTGTCACGACCGCCGCCACGAGGCTTTTGGGGTCTGACGCCACCAGTACCTCCCCCGCCGCCCGTCCCGTCACCGTGGTCAGTTATTATTTTGGCAATTACCATCCCGGCGACCCGCGCAACATGAAAACCAAGGGCGCGGACTGGTCGGAATGGGAGCTGGTCAGGAATGCGAAGCCGCGATTTCCCGGACACCTGCAGCCGCACGTGCCCTTGTGGGGCTACCAGGACGAATCAGATCCGGCGGTCATGGCCAATAAAATCAACGCCGCGGCCGACCACGGCATCAGCGCCTTCATCTTCGACTGGTATTGTTACAACGACGGTCCATTTTTGGATCGTCCGATTGATCGTGGCTTTTTGCAGGCGACCAACCGTGCGCGGCTCAAATTCGCCTTCATGTGGGCTAACCATGACTGGCAGGACATCCAGCCTTTTCATCGCGGTGCCGAGCGCACGACTCTTTATCCGGGGCGCGTGACGCCCACCGCGTTCGACAAAATCGGCGATCATCTCATACGGGATTATTTCACGCGCCCGAACTACTGGCGCATTAACGGCAAACCCTATTTCTCGTTTTATGATCTGGGCAATCTTCTCGGCAGCTTCGGCTCGGTGGAAGCCACGCGCGGCGCGTTGGAGGCGTTTCGTGCCAGGGCGGTGGCCGCCGGCTTGCCGGGCCTGCACCTGAATGCGGTCATGTGGGGGCAGACCATTTTGCCTGCGGAAAAAACTGTGGCCAACCCGGTCAAACTCGTTCACGACCTCGGCTTTGATTCCGTCACTTCCTACGTCTGGGTTCATCATGCGGCGCTTCCGGAACAGCAGACGGAATATAATTTTGTCCGCGACCAATACTTCAATTACTGGACGGGGGCGGCAACCAATTTTGGTGTGCCGTACATCCCGAATGTGACGATGGGCTGGGATCCAAGTCCACGCGCCGACCAGTCCCAAACGTTCGATAATTCCGGGTACCCGTTCATGAACATCATCAAGGACAACACGCCGGAAAATTTCCGCGCCGCCCTGGAACTGGCCAGGCAACGGCTGCTGGCCGAGACCAACGGCCTGCGCATCCTCAACTTGAATTGCTGGAACGAATGGACGGAAGGCAGCTATCTGGAGCCGGACACAGTTCACAGAATGGCGTATCTCGACGCCCTGAAAGCAGTTTTCCAGAAGACAGGTGGGAATCAGTGAACTTGTGAGTCAGTGAGGACGAGACGTCCCCCCGGCCAGAGCCAGTCCAAACCATCCTGTAATTGGGCCGTCAGAATCAGTTTCGGGCCTTGAGACTGGCAGCAACCTGCTCGGCGTTAGCTGGCGTGGCCAGGAGATAACACCGCTCAAAAATCGTTTCCGGCCTGCCCGCGAGCGCTCCTGGCCCGCGATGCTCCACTCCGGGCCGAGGCACGACCACCGCCCGGACGCGACCATTCTTGAGCGGGCCGAGCCAATTGGTCGTTCCTTGTGGATCAAAGACGTACAAAGCTGCGAGGTTGGCGTGCCCCTCGGAGAAGAGGGTTTCGAAACCCGCCGGCACCCCCGCGTAAGAGACTATCGCCAGGGCCTCCGGGACTTGCGCCAGCGCCTGCTTGAAGGCCGAAACATCGGGCTCCGCCCCACGGTCCCCTGCTTCGAGATGAAGGGCTTTTACATGAAGTTTCCCGCCTCCGTGGCGCAATGGCGGCGTGAACCCATCTTCGAAGCTCCGTTCGCTGTCCTCATCCATTAGGCGCCGTGAGGGAAAGAGTAGCACGACGCTTCCGCCTCGGCCGGCTAAGTCACCGAGCAAGCAGTTGGCCAGGCAAAAGCTGACGGCCATCTCCGCGCGATCGGGCATCTTGGGCTCCGGGGCAAAAACGTTCTGCCGGACCTGCAAGGCGAGGACCCCGATCAGGCCCAAGCCGCCCAGCACCATCATGGCCTGTCCCAAAACCCGCCAACGGCGGCTGATCCACACGCCGGCGGCGGAGAGGACCAGTGCCGCGGCCAGAAGCAGAGAGAGGCTCATGGTTCGGAAGGTCTCGGACTATTTTGGCGGCGGAAACGGCGTATTCGGGTCGAAAATATTCGTCGGAGCGGTCCGGCGCAGTTCGACGTGGGTATCAAGGAACACGAGATTGGCTCGGCCGAGTTTTGGGTGTTGGCCGGGCACGCCGCCCTCGACCGTACTGGTGGAAAGCACGCTGTGTTCGTTGCCGCCAACGTGGCGATAGCAAACGTTGCCTCCATAGGGGTCGGTGTCCGCATAGACACAGGCATCGTAGCCGTCGGTCTCGCCAAACATAATGGTCCAAACCGGATGCGGGATGTCCCGCAAACCCATGACCGGGGCGCCGGCGACGGCGTTAATGTTGTTGTTCTGCGCGTAGGTGAGGAACCCCGAATAGCCGCCGTTGGGACTGGCTGGACAGATAAATACTTTGTTTGTCTGATCGGTCGAAGTGAATTTTCTTCCGAGGTACGGCTCAAGGGTCAGATACCAAATCGTCGTGTACGGAAGCCCACCGTTGCCAACATCGGGGGGCCAGCCGATGGGCAGCGCCTTTTGATCGTCCTCGTAGGACATGGTCGCAAGGATCAACTGGCGCAGGTTATTATTGCAAGACATGGCCTTGGCTCGATCTTTGGCCAGCGCCAGGGAGGGCAAAAGCAGACTGGCTAAGATCGCGATGATGGCAATGACGACCAGCAGCTCGATCAAGGTAAAAGCTCGGTAATCGCCGCGCTGGGGCAATGGCCTGGCACTCATAACGCGGACGCTGTCATGCTTCCCCTGCCAAGTCAAGGTGCTCGGCGGCACCGTGCGCCACGCCGGCTTGCTAACACGGACGGTGCCACATTTTTTCATTGAGGAGGGCTGAGGGCCGGATGGAATTCTCCTTGCGGCTCGGCGGTGGCGGTCCGATAGTGCTTTCATACAAGCGTTCACTATGGAGCAAAACATAACTTTCACTGTGAACGGGCGTGCGCGCTCCGTTAGGACTGACCCGCAACGGCGCTTGCTCGAGGTGCTGCGAGAAGACCTTCAACTGACCGGGACCAAATACGGCTGCGGCGAAGGGCAATGCCGCGCCTGCACGGTTTTGCTCAACGGCCACAGCGTGCCCTCCTGCCTGACGGCGGTCGGGGATGCCGATAAACAAACGATCTTGACCATCGAGGGGCTGGCCCAAGGCGAGGCCCTGCACCCGGTCCAACAGGCCTTCCTCGAGGAGGACGCGTTTCAGTGCGGTTATTGCACGGCCGGGATGATCCTGGGTGCCGTAGAACTGCTTCAGCAAAAGCCCCACCCGACAGATGCCGACATTCTCGCCGGCCTGCAAAAGCACCTGTGCCGTTGTTGCAGCTACCCGAGAATTCTGAAGGCCGTCCGCCGCGCGGCCCAGCAAAGCGTATGAAGACCGAAGCAGGCTTGCCGAATTCCGCCGATTACGAGCAACCCGTCGAGCGCGTGGGCTACGACTTCGGCCTCAACCGGCGTTCCTTTGTCCAAATGCTCAGCGCAGGACTGCTCATTGCCGTGAGCGCGCCGCCGGCGCTGGCCCAACGGCGCGGCGGACGCGAGGGCGGTGGGCGCGCGATCACACTCGGTGCGCGCATTCACCTGGGCAAGGACGGCTCCATCACAGTGCTCACGGGCAAAGTCGAAGCGGGCCAGGGCGCGCGCGCCGAACTTACGCAGGCGGCGGCGGAAGAACTGCGCGTCCCCTGTGGACGGATTCAACTCGTGATGAGCGACACGAGCGTTGTCCCAGACGACGGGATGACCGTTGGCAGCGGGAGTACCCCGCGCACGGTTCCGGCAGTGCGCCTGGGAGCGGCCGCCGCACGCGAGTTGCTGCTGGATTTCGCGGCGTCGAAATGGGCGGTCGAGCGCAGCGGCTTGGAGATGCGGGAGGGCGCGGCGTTTCACGGCCCTACGCGCCGCTCGTTTGGCTACGCCGACCTTGCGAACAGTGAAGACGCCGCCAAAGCGTTCGGGCAGCTAATCCCGGCGGAGGCGCCCCTCACGCCCCTTAAAGAATGGAAGGCCCTTGGGTCGGCGGCTCCCCGGCCTAATGGCCGCGAAATTGTCACCGGCGTGCACCAGTATCCTTCCGACATCGCGCGGCCCGGCATGCTGTATGGCAAGGTGTTGCGTCCACCCTCTTACGGGGCAAAGCTGCTCTCCGTCGATCTGGCTCCGGCCAAAGCGATGAAGAATATTTCGGCTATGCAGGATGGCGAGTTCGTGGGCGTGGCCGCCCCGACCACGTCGCAGGCCGAGCAGGCCTTGGCCGCCATCGCCGAAACGGCGAAGTGGGAGCGACCGGCTCATCCCTCGAGCCAGGAATTGTTCAGCCATCTAAGGCAACATGCCCGCGATGGCATGCCGGAAAACCCCTTCCCCGATGAACTCGCGCAGGCTAAACAGAACCTGCGCCAGACCTACGAGGTTCCCTACGTCGCGCATGCGCCCTTGGAAACCCGGGCGGCGGTCGCCGAGTGGGTTGATGGGCGACTGACCGTTTGGACCAGCACGCAAAATCCGTTCGGCTGCCGTTCGGAGTTGACTCGCGCGTTCCATTTGCCGGAGGAGAGCGTGCGGGTGATCGTGCCCGACTTCGGCGCAGGGTTCGGGGGCAAGCATAGCGGCGAGGCCGGCGTGGAAGCCGCGCGCCTGACGCAAGGCGCGGGGCAACCGGTAAGCCTGCATTGGACGCGTGAAGAAGAATTTACTTGGGCGTACTTCCGTCCGGCGGCGCTGATTGAGGCCCAAGCCACCCTGGATGGCCAGGGCGCCATTTCCTCGTGGCACTTCATCAATGTCAACGCCGGCCGAGCGGGCATCGATACGCCTTATCGAGTGGCGAAGAGCCGTTGCCAAGACGTGGCCTCGGCTCCGCCCTTGCGCCAGGGTTCCTACCGCGCTCTGGCAGCGACCGCCAACCATTTCGCCCGTGAAAGTTTTATGGATGAACTGGCCGCCTCCGCGGGCGCCGACCCGCTGGACTTCCGCCTGGCGCACCTCGAAAACTCGCGCTTGCGCGCGGTGCTCGAAACGGCCGTGCAACGATTCGGATGGAAGAAGCGCCAGGGCCTGCACGCTCAGGCCGCTTCGCCATCGCCCACCACCGGTATCGGGCTTGCTTGCGGCACGGAGAAAGGCTCTTACGTGGCGGCGTGTGCGGAGGTCGAAGTGGATCGCCAGCAGAATAAAATCCGGGTCCAGCGCGTCTGCCAGGTGTTCGAGTGCGGCGCCATTATGAATCCCGGGAACCTGCACAAGCAAGTTCAGGGGGCGGTGATTATGGGGCTGGGACCAGCACTGCGAGAAGAAATGCGCTTCGAAAAAGGTGAGATGCTCAACGCCTCTTTCAGAAAGTATGCTGTGCCACGCTTCGCCGATGTGCCGGAATTGGACGTGCACCTGTTGGATCGCCCCGACCTCGCTTCGGCCGGAGCGGGGGAAACGCCGATCGTCGTGATCGCCCCGGCGATCGCCAACGCGGTGTGCGACGCGACTGGAGTGAGGCTCAGGAGCCTGCCGTTGCGGCTCGGGGAGGGTTAAGAAGAACACTGGCTCACGCCGCCGGCTATCCACGGCCCGGCTCGCCCTCGGTTCGAGCACGTGCGCTTAAGAACCCGCATGGCCTATTTTGGTTTTCCCGGCCTTGTGTTTGAGGTACATCCAGGGGATGAATCTAAGAACTTGGCTCTGTCTTAGCATGTTTCCGCTGGCGGGTGGTGCCGCCGAAATCCCCGAGCCGGTCCTACCGGCGGGCCTGGGCGTGAACATTCACTTTGTTACCGGCCACGAGCGGGACCTCGATCTGATCGCAGCGGCGGGGTTCAAATTCGTGCGCATGGATTTTGGCTGGTCAGGCATCGAGACCACGCGCGGCCAATACAAGTGGTCCGAGTATGAGGAGTTTCTTGCCAACCTCGATCGACATGGCTTGCGCGCGATTTTTATCCTGGACTACTCGAATCCGCTTTACGAGCAGAGCGTCGTCAGCCCGGACCCGCTTTACCAAACTCCGCGCAAGGACACCGCCTCACCGCAGCATCCCGAAAGCATCGAGGCCTTTGCGCGCTGGGCAGCGGCGGCCGCGACACACTTTCAGGGCCGCCATGTAATCTGGGAAATCTGGAACGAACCCAACGGGAACTTCTGGAGTCCCAAACCCGACGCGCACCAGTATTCCGCGCTGGCGCTGGCGGTCTGCAAGGCAATCCGCCAGGCTCAGCCACAGGCCACGATCGTCGCCCCCGCGTCCTCCGGCTTTCCATGGGAGTACCTGGAAACTTTCTTCGATTCCGGGGTGCTCGAATTTCTCGATGCGGTCAGCGTCCACCCGTATCGGGACGGCCAACATCCGCCCGAGACGGCGGCGGCAGATTATAGGAAACTGCGGCAACTCATCGAGGAGCGGGCTCCGGCGACAAAAAAGAACAAAATCCCCATCCTGAGTGGTGAATGGGGATACTCGACTCATCGACGGGGCGTTTCATTGGAAACGCAGGCTGAATTTGCGGCCCGCCAGCAATTGGCGAATCTGCTCGAGGGCGTGCCGCTCTCGGTTTGGTACGACTGGAAGAACGATGGAACCGATCCAAACGAGAATGAACACAATTTTGGAACCGTTCAGGCGGATCTAACTCCCAAGCCGGCGTATGAGGCCATTCGCACTCTCACCAAGGAGTTGGCAGGCTACCGCATCGAACGGCGGATTCATACGGCCAGCGAAAAAGACTACGTGCTGCTCTGCACCAAGGGTTCGCCCGAGAGCGATAAGCTGGCGGCGTGGACTCTGGGTGAGCCGCACCCTATTACGTTGGACCTGGCTACTAAGCAGAAACAGACGTTCGCCGCAGTGAAGGGAAATAATGGTAAAGCGATTACGGTGAATGCGGATTCCGGTCACCTGTCGCTGGAACTGGAGACGGCGCCGCTTTACCTGGCGTTGGCAGGAGCGAACTTCTAATGAAATTCGCCGTGAGGCGCTTGCCCGCAACGCCCGGTGGACGAGTCGAGGCGAACTGCCCGCCGGTTCCGAATGATCGCTAGCTCCCGAAGGGGTTGAGAGTCTCCACAAACGGGAAATGGCCGAAATCCCTGGTCACGACCGTGAGGGACCAGGCACGCGCTATCGCGGCGATCGCAGAATCACGGGTGGTCCGGCTGGTCCAGAACTGCTTTCCCCGGCTGGCAAATACTTCCGCGGCATACTCTCCCCAAGCCTCTGCCTCAGCGGGGCCGAAAGGCAAAATCACTTCGCGATAATCTTCTCGGAGAAAACTTATATGGCGTAACAGCTCCGAGCGGCGTTTGCTGAAGGCAAGGCGGTGAACCCCGTAATGCAATTCCGCGAACGTAATCTCCGACAACGCGCAATCGTCTTGGTTCTCTTGCAACCAAGCCTCCAGGCCTGGGTTCGGTCGGGGTTTCCAGAAGTCTGAAACGACGTTAGTATCGAGAAGCCAGAGCATCAATCCAAGTAGGGGGGCAACTCCAGACCCCTCAGGCGTCTGAAGTGTTCGACCAGCGAGAGATGCCGCCGAGGCCGTTTCCCCAGTCGAGCGCGCAACGCTGGCATTCCCAGCTTGAGAGATTGGCGGATGACATCCGCTTGGCTAAGCTCAGTCTCGGCAGCCGTGGCGACAATATCTCGCGCCAATGCGGGTGACCCAGGCACCGGAATGGTGTTATTACGTTTCACAGAGAAAACATAAGTGCCTCCAATCCCATGTGCAAGATCGAAATGTGAATCGAATTAAGCGCTAAGGTTGGTTTTTAAGCGTTTGGGGGCGCTTGAGAGTGGTCATGACTCTTTGGTTGTCGCGCTGGCGCCGATGGGTGAACCAGCCCCAAGCGGCCCCGAGAAGCGAGGCTACCGAAGCGGGCACGTGCCAGAGCCAGCGCCAATCTCCAGTTTGTTGCCAGCCTTTGAGGGCGTGGTAGGCCGGGCCGAACAATGTGAAACAATAGAGACACGCCACCGGCTTGGAGACCGGCGCCTTTTGTTCGAGCCACACGGTGCCGAATTCCTGGCGCACGTTGAGGAAGTGAACCATGGCGCGCCGCCGCTTGAGCAGGAAATTCCAAAGCGTGTCCACGTAATAATGGTGGACGCCGCGCCCGGGGAGGCGTAGCCATTCGCGCTTTCCGGCCTGCATCAGGTACATGGCGATGTGGGTGTCCTGAAATTTCTCCCCCGCCTTGACGGAATCCAGATCGGAGCGGCGGTAAACGAAGCCGTTGGCGCCGAGGGGATAGGAGTAGGTGCCCGGTGGCAGGGTCCAGCGCTCGGCCTCGCCGTCCGTGGCGACCAGCATCGGCTTGGCGCTCATCAGCCAACAGATGGGATCGCTGATGTGCAGGAGTTGAGTCAGATAAGCGCAAAGCGAGGTCATTTTGTTGGAGGCCAGGTAATAGGCCTCGAGACCGAGGGCTTGCGGGTGGCGCGCCAGCGCCCGGACCGCCCCCTCGAGATAATCCGGGTGGGTAAACTCGTTGTCGGCGTCGAGAAACACGATGTACTCACCGGTGGCCTGCGAAAGCGCGGCGCGCTTGCTGTCCTCCATGTGCCGACTGGCGCGGTCGTCGATGACGCGGGCGCCGTACTTCAAAGCAATGGCCTGCGAGCCATCGGTCGAACCGCCGTCGGCAATCAGAACCTCGTAATGGGCGGGGGGATAGGTTTGGCGGGCAACTGATTGGAGACAATTCTCCAGCACGCCGGCGGCGTTGAGCACGGGCAGCACGATGCTGACCCTGGGAAACGGGCCGTCACTCATAACCGGCACGCGTTCGGAAATGCTTCATTCGACGGAGATACCGGTACCATAAACTGTCCTGGGAGACAACCGCAGATTCAAACTGTGCGGGATCAGGGGACGAAAGCGGCGCGCGAGAAAATGCCTGACAAGGGGCCGGGACTGCGCCATTTTCGGCCCTGATGAAGCAATGGATAGGTGACTACCTTGAGGCGCAGAGAGCGGCCCATGATTCGATACCGAAGGACGCCGTCGCGCAGTTGATAACCCGGTTGAGGGAAGCGCTCCGGGCGGGCCGGCAGATCTTTGTCTTTGGCAACGGGGGCAGCGCGGCCAACGCGTCGCATTTTGCCACCGACCTGGGCAAGAGCGCCTCGGACAAAACGGGCCAGCGCTTTCGCGTCCTTTCGCTCAATGACAACGCAAGCTGGATGCTGGCGCTGGCCAATGATTATTCCTTTGAGGACGTGTTCGTGGGGCAGTTAAAGAATTACGGCCAGCCCGGGGATCTGGCCCTGGCTCTGAGCGTGAGCGGCAACTCGCCCAATTGCGTCAAAGCCTTGAGCTGGGCCAAAGAGCACGGGCTGGGAACTGTGGCGCTGGTAGGCGCCAAACGCGGACGCATGGCTGAAATCGCCGACCAGGTCATCGCCATCAACGACACCCACTACGGGCGGGTTGAGGATGCCCACATGGGGATTTGCCATTTGCTCGCTTACGCGTTTGTCGAACATCCCGAGTGGGCTAAAAGCGTGTCTTGAAAATAGCTCGGGGGGTCTGACGAGCGGGGCGGGCGGGTGGCTTCGTTGCTCCTCGTTACAGATTTCTATCGAATTTGCGCCCTCATCGCGCCGCGCCATCCATTCCGCCGGCTCGCAATACTTTTCCGATCTATTTTCAAAACACGCTCTTAGTGCCTAAGCGATCTGCTCGTAGTACTGAACGAAACTGTCCCAAAACGCGCCTTCGCTCCAGTTCGGTGCCGCGGGAATGGCAGGGTCGGCGTTGACCCTCACGAGCGGTTCAGCAAACTCCTGCTGGCGCCCTAGTTCGCAGGCACACGGCCAGTTCAGCCGGCGGCGCGTCTCCGCGGCGACACGACCGGCGAAGGCCCCCACGCTTTCGACGTAGCCGCTTGGGCGCAATCGGAGGAGGGGTTCGCGCGCGAGGATGGCGCGCTCGGCCCATTGGGCATAAACCAGCGCCAACAAGTCCACCGGAATGTGGTCGCGCACATACAGCGGCGTTTTCACCGTGGCGGCCTGGCCGGCTTGCCAGGCGCGCATGAGATAGCTAGTGAACCGTTCTTCCTCGAAGGGCCCAAACGGATTGGGAATGACGAATTTGGCCAGCGGCAGGCGCGCCTGCCCGCACCAATAACGGAACACTTGGAAAGTCAGTCCTTTGGAAAGGCCATAGGGTGAAAAGGCGCGCAAAGGTTCGTTGCCGACCCCTTCGTCGTTCTCGAAGACGCTACCGGTCAACACCACGGCTCGCAAGCCGCGGTTTTGCAAAGCTGCCAGCACGCTGGACAGGTTCAGGGTGTTCTTCCGCAGCGCTTCAAACGCATCGAACTGCGGGCTTCTGTAATTGGTCACCTCGGCAGCGTGGTGGCAAAGGAGGTCCCAATTGCCCTCATGCACCAGCGTCAGGAAGGCTTCAGAGCCGAACGGGGCATTGGGCGGGAGCCGCGCCAGCGGCTTGAGTTGCTCGACCCGCTGCTGTCGTACGCCAGTGTAGCGGTCCAACCCGCCGGTAAGCGGACAGACGACTTCGTGGCCCGCCCCGGCCAGGGCTTTGACAAAGGCCAAGCCGGTGAACGAACTAGCGCCAGTGAAGAGAATACGCATGGAGATTCGGATCAGAAAGGGGAGGAGAACTGGAGCCAGGGCCCCAGGCGGCGGTCGCGTTCGGACATGACCGGGGCGGCCACTGGCCACTTAAAACCGAAAGAATCCCAGGCGATGCCGGTATCGCGTTGGGGGTCATGGACGGCATCGGTCTTATAAACCATGAGCGAATCGTTTTCCAGAGCCAGGAAACCATGGGCAAAGCCGACGGGGATAAAGAGCACCTGAGGCGGGTTGGCGCTCAGCTCGCAATTGAAGGTTTCGGCGAAGCGGGGCGAGCCACGCCGCATATCCAGTACCACATCGAGGACCCGGCCGCTGAGGCAATACACCAGCTTAGCGTGGGCGGCAGGGGGGAGCTGGAAATGCATGCCGCGCAAGACGTGCCGGGCCGAGGTAGAGTAGAACTCCTCGCGCGGCTCGAAGGGCAGGCCCAAGCTGCGAAAGTCTTCGGCGTGGAAAGTTTTGACGAAGAGGCCCCGCGGGTCCTGGAAGAGGCGGAGTTGCAAGAGAGCCAAGCCGGGAAAGCCGGTCGGCAGGGCGGTAAAGGCCGGCGAGGTTCGACTCAGGTTGGCCGTTTGCGCCTCAGGCGCCGTTGACGAGCTGGCGGATGGTTTCATGCATGTGCGCAAGCACAGGGACGCTTGTCGCATGAATGGGCGCCGGACGCAAGGGTCTTTCCAGTAGCTCTGAAAGCAAAAAGGACAGGACTTTATGGGAGGGCATGAACCACCCCTGACGGCTACAGGACAGTTTATATTTATAATAGATGCTATAAGTTTTAGTTGACGCCGCTCCCGAATCGGGCTATACTTCCCCTCAATAAGACGCAGAGGACACGGACTGCAAAAAATCATGAGGACCCCCGCTGGCATGGGCAGGGTGCGCGTGCGGCGAGGGAAGTGGCAATCATGAAAACTATCGCAAAGATATTCCGGAGCGGAGAGGCCCGTCTCCAACCTGTGGCCTTTACCCTGATTGAACTGCTGGTGGTGATTGCGATTATCGCGATCCTGGCGGCGATGCTTTTGCCAGCCTTAGGGAAGGCAAGACTAAAAGCCCAGGGAGTCCAGTGCATGAGCAACCACCGGCAGTTGTTGATTGGCTGGCGCATGTACGCCGAAGAAAATCGCGATGCAGTCGTTTATGCCAGCGACACCGGCGGCATGAGTGGCAATAACCCTGACAACGGCGTACCTTACAGGCAGTTGGACCAATACGCCTGGACCCTGGCGCATCTGAGTTTTACTTCCGACCCGGACAATTGGAACATCAACGCGGACATCACCCAACGACCCTTGTGGCCGTACATCAAAAACGCCGGGGTTTATAAGTGCCCGGCGGACCACTCCTATGTCACGGTGAACGGCCAGAATTTGCCTCGCGTACGGACGATCTCGATGAACCTGTTCGTGGGCGGGTTCGATGGGACCGACGGTGGGTGGGCTTGGGCGAAACCCTACTGGATTTACAAGAAAACCACCGACTTCAGTGCCGCCACAGGGCCGGCGGACAAGATTTTCCTTTTCCTGGATGAGCGAGAAGATGCGATCAATTGGGGCAATTACATGACGCAGATGGCGGGGTACGCCCTACCGCCGAATCCGGCGAATCCGGGCGCCTACGAGTTTGATCAGGATTTGCCTGGCTTTTACCATAATCGGGCGGCGGGCTTCTCCTTCGTGGACGGCCATGCGGAGATTCATCGGTGGCTGGACCCAAGAACGATGCCACCCTTGAACTTCCAGGCCCCTCCTAATATCCCCAGCCCCTATCCGGTCCCGCGGGATAACGACGTGGCCTGGATGCAGGACCACAGCACGCGCCCAACTCTCGGCTTAGAGCAAACGATCACGCCCTAACAAAATTGGGGAGCCAGCGCCCCCAAATCTCCATTGCCTCTGTATTCTTTTTACCCTTGCGCCAAAGAGACGCCAGTCTGGAAAGGCAGGCAATCATCTGCGACCGGCAAATCCAGTGCTTTTCTGCGCTTTTAGCGCCGTGGAACGCTCCTTGCTAGACCATTTTGGTCATGGCACTGAATGAGCGCAGAACCGCCGGCCCTTTCGGACGGCCCCCTGGAGCACGTAGGCCCGGTGGAACAGGTGAAACAGTGAAACAGGGGATCACTTTTTTCAGATTGACACGGGGCCGAGTTGAGTTAAGTTGTCCTGAAGTCCAGAATTAGAAAAGACATGACACCTGATCGTGACAAGCCGCACGATCGAGCGCGGCTTGCCTGTGTGCGGAGTAGGTTGTGGCGATTATGAAAACTATGAAAAGTACGTTTCGGAGCAGGACGCTCGGCTTACAAGTCAAGGCGTTTACCCTGATTGAACTGCTGGTGGTGATCGCGATCATCGCGATCCTGGCAGCGATGCTCCTGCCGGCCTTGGGGAAGGCAAAGCTCAAAGCCCAGGGAGTCCAGTGCATGAGCAACCACCGCCAGATGGCGCTGGGCTGGCACATGTACGCCGAGGACAGCCATGACACGCTCGTTTATGCCAGCCAAGACCCCAACAACCCTCATCATGCCCAACTGGACCAGTATGCCTGGACGCTCTCGCAGATGGATTTCAACGGCGCGAATACGGCGAATTGGAACATCAACGCGGATATCACGATACGACCACTATGGCCGTATATTAAGAACGCGGGCGTTTACCATTGTCCCGCCGATCATTCTTATGTCGTGGTCAACGGCCAACAAACGCCCCGGGTGCGCACCATCTCGATGAACGTTTTTGTGGGCGGGTTTGATGGATCCGACGGTGGAATTGCGACTGGAAACGGCTACCAGATCTACTCGAAGCTGAGCAGCTTCAGTGCCTCGACGGGGCCAGCCAACAAGATATTCGTTTTCCTGGATGAGCGGGAGGATTGCATCAACTGGGGCAATTTCATGACGGACATGACGGGGTATAACCCGTCGAACCCGGGGGCGTACTCGTTCCAACAAGATTTGCCTGGCATGTATCATAATCGGGCGGCGGGCTTCTCCTTCGCCGATGGCCATTCGGAGATTCATCGCTGGTTGGATCAGAGAACCATGCCGCCCATGCTGTATGAGACGACGGCGGACACGGGGGCATACGCCAATTATGCCGTGCCTCGCGACGTCGATGTTGCCTGGCTGCAGGATTGCTCCAGCCGCCGAACACAATAATTTCTCCATCGCTTCTGTATTCTTTTTACCCTTGCGCTAAAGAGAAGCCAGTTCGGAGCAGGAGGGAGGAGTGCAGGCGATCCTCGAACTGGGCCACTTCGGCTGCCTCTCTGCGCGCTTGCCACCCTGGCACGCTCTCTGCTTGGCAGCGTTGCTCATGACCCGTAATGAGTGTGCCAGGACCAGCCTGCCGTACCAAAAAGGCCGGGCGGGATTTTCTCCAGCCTTTCGAGTTCGAAAGATTATTGACTTTGATCACATTTTTAGTTTGACAGCGGTTGGAGATCAGCTAAGCTTCTGGCAAGCCCAGATTTAGCATAAGACACGGACACGAGATCGTGAAAAGCCGCGCGGTCGTGAGCAGAGGTGCTCAGGGAAGCCGCGGGGATGTCGATTATGAAGACTATTAAAGCTACGGTTCGGAACGGGGGCTTACGCTTCCACGTCAAGGGCTTTACGCTAATTGAGTTGCTGGTGGTGATTGCGATTATCGCGATCCTAGCGTCGATGCTCTTGCCGGCCTTGGGCAAAGGCAAACTCAAAGCCCAGGGCCTCCAGTGCATGAGCAACCATCGCCAGTTGACGCTTTGCTGGCACATGTACGCCGACGACAACCATGACGTACTGGTTTATGCCAGCCAGGACCCCAACAATCCTCATCATGCGCAACTGGACCAATATGCCTGGACGCTCTCGGAGATGGATTTCAACCCGGGCAATCCGGCCAACTATGATATCAATGCGGATATCACGAAGCGACCGCTCTGGCCCTACAACAAGAACGCCGGCATTTACCATTGTCCAGCGGATCACTCCTATGTCACGGTCAACGGGCAAAATCTGCCCCGGGTGCGGACCATGTCAATGAACCTCTTCGTGGGCGGGTTTGATGGGAACGACGGCTCCGACGGCAGCATCACCACCGGGAATGGTTATCAGATGTACTTGAAGCTAAGCCACCTCAGCGCGGCCACGGGGCCGCCCGACAAGATCTTTGTGTTTCTGGACGAACGGGAAGATTGCATTAACTGGGGCAATTTCATGACGGACATGACGGGGTACGACCCACCCAACGCGGGGGCGTACGCGTTCCAACAAGATTTGCCTGCCTTTTACCATAATCGGGCGGCGGGCTTCTCCTTTGCCGATGGCCATTCCGAGGTTCACCGCTGGCTGGATCAGAGAACCATGCCTCCGATGCTGTACGAGACGACGGCTGACACGGGCGCGTACGCCAATTATCTCGTGCCTCGCGACCAAGATGTCGCCTGGCTTCAGGACCACACGACGCGGCCGTTGAAATAAATTGACCAATGATCGTTAAGGACCTTTCCCGCACGCCGGGCCGAAAGCCAAGACCCGGCAGGCGGTTCAGAACGCCAGCGAACTCCGCTTCCAGAGGGCGAACCGCAGTAGCGCCCCCCGGAGGCTGAGTCTGGCGCGTCAGTCAAAACCCCACAACCCACCGCGAAAACCCACTGCACGAAAGAAAAACCAACCATGAAGCTCCGCAACTCAATCCTTGCCTATTCCCGTATTGCGGGAATATTCCTGTTCGCAAGCACTGCGGCGGTGTCCGTCCGCGCGGATTATCCGTCCTTGGTGCTAAGCAATTCACCCGTCGCATACTGGCGATTTAACGAGACGACGCCTTCGCCGCAGCCGCCTGTGGTGAGCAACGTCGCGCCTGCCTTAGGCGCCACTGGCACTGGGTATATCGTCGATGATGTCACCTTAGGGCAGCCTGGCATCGTGGGCAACTGCGCCCTCTTCGACAACGCCGCAGATACTGTCGGCAATTGCGGGTCGCGAATCGACGTGCCGTTCCAGCCGGCGATCAACCCGAACGCGCCTTGGACGGTTGAGTGTTGGGTCAAACCGAGGTCGGTCCTCGGCCCCAGCGGTGACGCGAACGGTTTGTGCCCCGTGTCTTCGATGGAACCATACTTTCACGGTGGCGGCAACCGCTCGGGCTGGCTCTTTTATTGTGGCGCCAGCGGCAAATGGCAGATGCGCATCGGCGGCGTCAACAGCTATGTCGGGGTTGTCGGACCCGTTTCATCGAGCCCCGCCCAAGTCGGGGTTTGGCAGCACATTGCCGGGGTTTTTGACGGCGTCACGGTGACACTTTACATCAACGGCGTGAGTGTGGGCAGCGCCACCGCTGGCCCGGGGTTTAAGCCCGACGGTTTTTCCTCCCTGCGCATAGGCGGTTCGCCCTTCAACGGTGGTCTGGGCGGAACGCCATACACCTCAAATCTGGGCCTCTACGCCGGCAACCGCGGCTGGGACGGGTGGGTGGATGAGGTGGCGGTTTTTGCAACGGCGTTGAGCTCAAACACACTGTTTGCCCATTATTCGGCGGCAACGACCAATAACGCCGGCTACGGCGCGCAAATCCTGGCCGCCAACCCCGTCGGTTATTGGCATTTGGATGAGACGGCTTATACGCCACCTGATCCGAGTACCTACCCCATCGCCAATAACAGCGGTAGCCTCGGCTCGGCCGTCAACGGCACCGAACTGCTCGGACTCGAAGCTGATCAAGCCGCCCTGCCCTACACCGGATTTGGTGCAGGGAACAAGGCCTGTTTCTTCTCCGGCGAATCGGGCTACCTCTCTTTCACCAACGTGCCTACGCTGAGCAATCTGGTGAGCACCCCCATCACCATGATGGCCTGGATTAAACCGCTAGCACAGGACTTCGAACGGGACATCATCGCCCGAGGTATCGATCCCACCACCGGGGCCGAGGTTTATTTTCGTATTAGTGACCTGGTTGATTGGGAAGGCACCGGAGTGGACGAAACGGCTTATTACGAGGTCGGGGAAACTCCCGACGGCGCGACCTACAATAGCGCTGTTTTTCCCGTGCCGGCTGGTGATATTGGCAATTGGGTCTTCCTGGCGGGGACGTGGGATGGCAGCAACTGGAACTTGTATCGTAACGGAGTGCTAGTAGCCCAAGCCCCTGATGAAGGGGGCCCAAGCCAGTTGAACTCTGATTGGTCCGTGGGGTCGCGCGGCGATCCGAGCCCGGAAATGGGGTTCTATTTCGACGGCTATATTGACGAACCGGCGATCTTTACCAACGCGCTGGACGGCGGGACGATCCAAGCTCTTTACTACGCCGCCAACGTGCCGCCCGTCCTCACCGTCGCACCTCAGCTTCCCTCCGGCCCCGTGTACTCGGGCTCCGGCGTGACGTTCACGGCGCTGGCCGAAGGCAACCCCACGCTGGGTTACCAATGGTACAAAGGCAGCACGGGCCTTGCAGGACAAAACGCTACCAGCCTGGCGCTCAACAACCTGGCCACGACCGACGGCGGCACCTATTCAGTGATCGTCACCAACGCTTACGGGGCGGCCACGGGCTCCGTGGCCTTAGTAGTGGTGACCAGCCCGCCGATTATCACGGTGCAACCGACTCCGGCCACGCGCTTTGCGGGTGGCACGTTCACCTTTAGCGTTAGCGCCAGCGGCAGCCTGCCTGTGTCCTACCAGTGGAAGGCGGGAGCCTCGGCCATTCCTGGGGCTACGGCCTCTTCGTACACCGGGACCGCCAGCACCTCGGGTAGCTATTCCTGCACCGTCACTAACCAGTATGGCTCAACCAATAGCGCCAGCATCGCCTTGACCGTCCTGCCTGATCCTACCGGCTACGCTACGGTCATTATCGGAGACCGCCCGATCGCCTATTATCGACTCGACGAAACCAACGGCACCGGCGGCGTGGCCCACGACTATGTGGGCGGCAACGATGGCATCTACAATGATGTCATCCAGGGCGTTACGCCTGGCTACTCGGAGATTGATCCCGACCCCTGCATTACGGTGGGAGCAAACGGTGCAACCGGCAGTTATGTGGGCATCAGCTCATCGGCCATCAATTTCTCGGGCACGAACGTCAGCTTTAGCATCGAGGCTTGGGCGAATGGAGCGGCCGGCCAGGTTGACCAGTCAGCCGTGATCGCCAAAGGCACGGGCAATAATGGCGGCAATGCCAACGAGCAGTTTTGTATCGACGTGAACAGCGGGAACTATCGTTTCTTTGTCCGCAACCCTCGGTCCGCTATTGCTGAAGCGGATGGGAACTCCGGTCCGGACGGGGCTTGGCATCATCTTGTTGGTGTGTATGATTCGACGGCGGGCAGCCTTTATTTCTACATAGACGGGGCGCAATCGGGCAGTGCTCCGGTCCCGACCTTAGGCGTGATTGTTTCGAGTGCGGTTATCGGGATTGGCTCCGAGCGGTCGGGGGTGGCGCCGGTCTTTGACCTCAACTACGACGGCAGCATTGACGAAGTGGCTATTTACGACTATGCCTTGAGCTCCGTTCAGGTGCAGAACCATTACTCGGCCGCCTACGGCACAGGCCTGGCGCCCTTTATCACGCGGCAGCCCGCCTCCCTCACTAACTACGTAGCGCTCCCGGCCACATTCTCCGTGGACGCCGCCGGATCAGTAACGCCAACGCCGCTGACGTTCCAGTGGAACAAGGACGGTGTCGCCATCCCGGGCGCTAACAGCGCCTCTTATACGATTGCGGCCTTGGCCACCACCGATGCTGGCTCTTACACCCTCAGTGTAACCAACTCAGTAGGCGGGACGAATAGCACCCCGGCTAAACTCACCGTGCTGCTTCCGCCCACCAATCCGCCTGCCATTCCCGGGCTCGTTTTGCACTTGCCCTTTGACAACAACCTCACGGACGCGACGGGCCGGGGCAATAACGGCACCGGCGCCGGCACCGGCGGCGGTGCCATCAGTTTTGTCTCTGATGGGCAAATCGGCGACGCGTTGCATTACTCCACAATCACGTCTAATAACGACCACACCGGTTCCGGGATTGTAACCTCCTCCAGTTATGTCACCTTAGGCGACCGGCCGGATCTCAAGTTCGGCGCCGACATCGACTTCACCGTAGCCTATTGGATCCGGCTGCCAGTAAACTACATCCTCAATGACCTGCCCTTCTTCACGGACGCGGTAGGCTCAACCTTCGGCGATGGGTTCGTGTTCGCGCCTTCCTACGGCGACCCCCAGACCAGTTTCCCTAACGGCGCGCCTGGCGGTTGGGCTCTCTCCATCATCGATGGCGCAGGCGCAGGTGCCGGCGAATACGGAAGCGTCAATGGAATTCCTGGTGGTGGATCGATCAACGATGGCAATTGGCACAGCTTGGTCCATGTCATCCTCCGTGGAGCCGGCAAGGCTGCGGTGACCTATCTGGATGGAGCGGTTGCTTCGTTCGCACGCGCGGGGGGCACGACAACAGGGGCGGCTGGCGACATCGATAATACGAATGGTGCTGCCATCGGCCAGGACCCGACCGGTAAATATCCACAGCCAGGCTCGGCCGATATCGACGACCTGGGGGTGTGGAAGCGGGCGCTCTCACCGCTGGAAGCTGCAGCGATCTACCTGGCCGGGGCTTCCAACCACCTCAGCTTTGCTGATCTCCCGATTTCACTCACGATTAAGCGAGTCGCGGGTGGTCAAGTGCAACTCACTTGGCCGGTGGACTTCGCCGGCCAACCGGTCGGGGTCTTGCAGTCGGCCTCCAACGCAGCCGGGCCATACGCCGACGTGCCGGGTGCAACCATGCCCTACGTCGTCACGGCTTCCGGCGTCACGTTCTATCGGCTGAGGCTGAACTAGCCAGGCAACGCGTCAGACAAAGCGGGGCGGGAGGCATTTGCCCGCCCCGCCCTAGCCGAGTGAATCCGCCCCCCTTCGACCAGGCAGAATTATTCCGAACCAGGCGGAGTCTCCCCGCTCTTGACTTGCACCAGGTTTTCTGACCGAATGGCGGCAGGGAGCTCTTTCCCCTGCTTTTCGGGGTGCGAAAGATTTTTGATTTTGATCGTGTCTTTTAGGTTGACAGGGGGTGGGGATCAGTTAAAATTCGCCCAAATTCAAAGTTAGGGTAGAACACGCTAACGGTAAAAGATCGTGAGAAAACCGCGCGGTCGGGGCGAAAGCGCTCGCGGAAGGCGCGGAAGATGGCGGTTATGAAAACTATGAAAGCTGCTCAATCCGTGGGCCTTCCCAAAGGCTCAGGCTTGACAAGGTGGACGCGGACCCTTACTTTTCCTCTAGCTCACTGTTGACGTGCTTATGATTGGATGTGCGTGCGTCTTTGGCTGGACCGAAGCCGCAGATTGGGCGGGTTTTCCCGCACCGGTACTCCCAAAAAGTGTCTCCCACGGAAATTGGCCTTGTGGGCAGGCGGCTCCGACTCGGCTCCGGTTGGATCGCAGTTCCACAATTCTGTCGTCAGTTCGGAACGGATGGCGTTTTGGATGGGACGAATACTAGTCAAAAAAAGAACTCATGAACTTGGTTAATATGAAAAACAGCCGAAACGCGCACTCGGCCGAGCCTCGCTCAGGCTTTACACTTATCGAGCTGCTGGTTGTTATTGCCATTATCGCCATTTTGGCAGCGATGCTTTTGCCCGCGCTCTCCAAAGCCAGGCTCAAGGCTCAAGGCATCCAATGCATGAATAATCACAAGCAGCTTGCGCTGGCCTGGCGCCAGTACGCCGAGGATAACAACGATGTTTTGGTTTATGCCAGCACTGGTGGCGCAACCGGGCGTAGCGGTGGCAGCGTGCCCATGGATCTCGCTAATCCAGGTGACCCGAATAACTTTGCCTGGTCCGGTGCGCACATGGATTTTCAAGGCGCTAATCGTGCCAACTGGGACCCGACTTTTGACATGGAACAACGTCCTTTGTGGAAGTACAGCAAGTCACAGGATATCTATAAATGCCCGGCCGATCATTCCACCGTCTCGTGGCAAAACCAACAGAAGCCTCGCATTTTGACCATGTCGATGAACTTGTACGTGGGGGGCTTCGCTGCTGAAGCAGGATCCGGGCAGACCTGCGGCAACGATGGCGGCTGGCCTTTTGCAGACCCCTTTATTGTTTTCTGCAAGGCGTCAGCCATCGCCCCGCCCTCCTCTATCTTTGTGTTCCTCGACATGCGTGAAGACACCGTCAACTGGAGCAACTATATGATCAATATGAACGGGTATCCTAACGATGCTAGCGCAAGGTCCTGGACCACGGACTTGCCGGGAATGTACCATAATAAGGCGGCGGGTTTCTCCTTTGCCGATGGGCACTCCGAAATGAAGAGATGGCTGGATCCTGGCACCACACCGCCCTTGACCATTCCCGGCCCCCCTGTATTCGCCGTGAACCAACCGGGCAATCCGGATATTTTCTGGATTCAGGACCACAGCAGCCGCCCGAAATAATTTGCCGCCAAACAAACCATGCAACAAACCCAACACGCAGTCATGAAAGTAATCAATTATGAAGCCTAAACACGCAACCAGCATCCGGCTGATTTGTGCCGGACTCCTCGCCTTGTCAGCCACCCTGCCAGCCCGCGCCGATTACCAATCCGGTGTCTTGTCCCAAGCGCCCTTGGGCTACTGGCGACTGAACGAAACCAAGCAACCGCCGAACAATGGCACCACTGCCAACCTCGGTGCCTTGGGCGCTACCGCCAACGGGCATTACACCGGCTCGCCCACTTACCAGTTGGCCGGGCCTTTCACCGGCAGCACCGCGGTGGGATTCGACGGTGTGTCAGCCTCAGTTATCACTCCTTTTAATGCTGGCCTCAATCCCAACGCTTTTAGCGTCGAGCTATGGGTAAATCCCGCTTCTGCTTCGACCTTTGCCTATGTCGCCGCCTCGGCCCACCTTGCAAGCCCGCGCTCCGGCTGGTACCTGGCCCAGGATAACGGAAATACTTTCGGCCATGGTAAAGCCTATGTGGTCCGCATGTTCTACCAGAATGGCACCACCCCCGCGATTACCTTGTGGGCGCCAAACGGCCCCGCGGGAGTTTGGGAACATCTGGTTTTGACCTTTGATGGAACTAACGCCACCATTTATACCAACGGAGTTGCGGCCATGACCGGCATTCCGACTGGATTTGTGGGTAACGTCGATACCGAAACCAGCTTCGGTTGCCGAAGCGACAACGCTTTCTTCTGGCCGGGAGAGGAAGCCGAAGTGGCGATGTACACTGGTGCGCTCTCCTCGACCCGGATCGCGGCCCATTACAACGCAGCGATTAACACCCCCGGCTCATACGTTAGCACCGTTCAAGCGGATGCCCCAGTGCTTTATTATCGGTTCCCTGAGGCTAGCAGCGTCGTGGCTGCAGACATTGGCTCGCTGGGAAGCTCTGCAAATGGCATTTACCAATACGGCACCACCCCGGACCAAACTGGCCCCCGACCACCTCAGTACCCCGTCTTCGATGCCGGCAACAACGCCGTCAGTGTCCCGGGTACCGGCCCCAGCGTCGTGGTGCCAGCGCTGAACCTTAACACCAATGCCGTCACCATTACCTGCTGGTTAAAGGCGACCACCAATACGGAAGTCACTGGCGCCGGCATCATCTTCTGTGACGTTAGTGGATCTCCTTCCACGGTCGCCGGGTTAACTGTTGATTCGGTTTATGGTGGATTGGGCCTGGGCTATGTTTGGAACAACGACCCGAACACTTATGAGTGGAGTCCTAGCGTGGACGCCGGTCTTCCGGCTTTGCCTTATAATGATTGGGCTTTCGTCGCGCTGGTGGTTCAGCCCACCGAGGCGGATCTTTATATCTGCGCCTCCAACAATCCCGCTAACTTCGCCGCTGCAACCAATCTCTATGGGCACGTACTCCAGGCCTTTAGCGGTCCCACCTTTTTTGGTTCCGATGACGGCCAAGCAAGCTTGAGTTATAACGGTCTAATCGACGAGGTCGCTATCTTCAATCAGTCATTGGGCGAGGGCGAGGTTTACAGTCAGTACGCCGCCGCCATCGGCGGTCTCGGGCCCCAAATCTTCGTTCAGCCTCAGGCTCCCGTAGATCCAGT